>Ga0265309_10000359_pt1 | contig 17737 bp, 12 predicted proteins | sample Helome_FD_192492 | JGI IMG/M metagenome (GOLD analysis project Ga0265309, IMG submission 192492) | Marine sediment microbial communities from subtidal zone of North Sea - Hel_20160524 (Illumina Assembly) | ecosystem: Environmental > Aquatic > Marine > Subtidal zone > Sediment ...
GGTGCCCCCGGAGACAACATCGAAGCCACGCCTGACGAACTCTTCCGCCATCGCGTTGGCATTCACCAGAACCTGCTTCTGATACTCGACGAAGTCATCACTCATGGCTTCTTTAAAAGCCACTGCCTTGGCGGCAATGACGTGCATCAGTGGTCCACCCTGGGTGCCGGGGAAAACCATCGAGTTCAATTTCTTTTCAATTTCCGCGTTTGCCCTGGCAAGAATAATGCCGCCACGAGGCCCGCGCAGGGTCTTGTGGGTGGTGCTGGTACAAACATCGGCGATTGCTACAGGGCTTGGATAAACACCAGCCGCGACCAGTCCGGCCACGTGCGCCATATCGACGAACAGGTAAGCGCCCACCGAATCCGCGATATCGCGAAACCGCTGCCAGTCCATAACCCTCGAGTAAGCGGAGAACCCGGCAATTATCATCTTCGGCTGGTGCTCTTTTGCCAGCGCTTCGACCTGATCATAATCAACTTCACCGGTTTCGTTATTCAACCCGTACTGGATCGCATTGAACAGCTTGCCGGAAAAATTCACCTTGGCCCCGTGGGTCAGGTGACCACCATCCGACAAACTCATGCCCAGTATGGTGTCACCCGCGTTCAACAGTGCGAAATACACAGCAGCGTTAGCCTGCGACCCCGAGTGCGGTTGCACATTGGCATAGTCGGCATCGAAGAGCTTCTTGACTCGCTCCAGTGCCAGTGCTTCGGCCACGTCAACGTATTCGCAGCCACCATAATAGCGCTTGGATGGATAACCCTCGGCATACTTGTTGGTTAATACGGAACCTTGCGCCTGCATGACCCGGGGGCTGGCATAATTCTCGGACGCGATCAGCTCTATATGATCTTCCTGGCGGGTTTCTTCATGCTGCATCGACACCCACAGCTCGGGATCAAAATCGGCGATATTCATTGTTTTGGAAAACATCGGGTTATCCTCGGGAGAAAAAGAAGGCGATGATACGAAAAAGTCCCCTAAGTATCACTAAAAATCACGACAAATTAGTTAGTTATAACGGCATGTGGACTTGTATTTAGATCAAAATTACCCCAGTTAAGAGGGCGAGCAGTCAAAATTGTCAAAAACCCGAAACTATGTTGAATTCTGCAATTCAAGTGTATAATTCGTCGGATCACTCAAGCAGGTAACCATTATGGAAAACGTAGGAATATATACCCCTCCCCAAAAAGCCAAACCAGCTGTGTCCGGTGGTTCTGATGTATTTAAAGCCAGTCTAACGCTAAACGAGCTTGAAGTTACCCAGTCAGCCCAGGACAAGCTGCAAGAAATTATCTCCCAGACCGATGAAGACGTATCCGCGATCAGGATATACATCAGCGGCGGTGGCTGCGGCGGTCTGTCATATGGCATGACCTTTACCGACGAACAGGGTGATTTCGACACCACCTTGCAATTTGAAGGCTTTAAGGTTCTGGTCGATGTGGTTGCGCTGAATTACCTCAAGGGCGCACAGATCGACTACATCCAGGAAGTCGGTCGCGAACGTTTCGTTTTCAATAACGTATTCGCCGAAACCGGTGGTTCCGGGGTTTGTGGTGGATGTGGAGCGGCTGGCGGTGGCTGATAACTGATCAGTAGCCCATTGCAAAAATATCAAGCAAAGCCTGGCACTGATCCAGGCTTTGTTCTTTTAGTCGCCCCGTCGGGTAGTTATCGGGTTGCCGCCTACTGCGCGGCTGCGAGGGCTCTCGGCATGCCGATCCTGGTGATATCGAATAGCGAACACTCGCTGGTGGCAGAAATAGCGAATGGTATTACCGTCGATTTCGATCAACCCGAACACGCCTATGCGACGATTATTGCAAGCATTAGTAATCTCAAAATTGCCTGTGTGCTGGCAACCGACGACAGTTGCGTCGAACTGTGCAGCAGGATCGCACAATACCTGGGCTTACCACAAAACAGGACTGCTGCGGTGCTACTCACCCAGCGCAAGGATCTCGGACGTGAAGCCCTGAAGAAAGCCGGTTGCAATACTCCCGAATACCAGGTCATAGCAATCGATGAATGCAGCCCGACAGCGCTGGCAATCGAGTATCCGGTAGTGGTCAAACCACTTGCCTTGTCCGCCAGTCGCGGCGTCATCCGCGCCGATAACCCTGAGGAATATACTGCCGCGGTAAAAAGAATCGACGCAATTCTTGAAGCAACCGGACAGCGGGGATTCGTACGGGAACATTTACTGGTTGAATCCTATATCGACGGTGAGGAATATGCGATCGAGGGCTTTGTAATTGACGGCAGGTTCATGCTACTGACCATATTTGATAAACCCGAACCGCTTACTGGTCCCTATTTCGAGGAAACCTACTACCTGACCCCTACCCGCCTAAATGCCAGCCAGCAAGACGACCTGGTACACGAGATCGCAAACTGTTGTGCCGCGTATGGGCTTGAACATGGTCCTGTGCATGCCGAGGCACGCCTGTCAGTTTCCGGTCCGATACTTCTCGAACTGGCTGCGCGCACCATCGGCGGGCAATGTGGACAATTGATAGAGTTTTCGCTGCAACAGAAACTGGAGGAACTGGTCATCCAGGGTATGTGCGGATTGGTACCGCATGCCGATGAAGTGGGTGAATCCGCCGGAGTACTGATGATTCCAATTACCGACACGGGTATTTTGAAACGGATAGAAGGGTTAACCGCAGCACTGCAAACCGAATTCATTCGCGATATTGAAATTCACATAAATCCCGGATACGAGTTGATTCCACTACCCGAGGGAGCAAGTTACCTGGGTTTTATCTTCGCCCAGGCGCCCGAGTTTGAGCAAACGCATGCCGCGCTGAAAGGTGCATACGCAAAGTTACGCTTCGTTACTCAACCAAAATGGGAACTGGAAAATTTAGCTGTCTGAGTGAATCTATCTGGATACGCTATTTTTTCGCACCCGGCGGGCGGAACCCCTCGGGCTGTTGCCCCAGGTCACCTTCCTTGAAAATAAACCCGAGCATATGCTGTTCGAGCAACGCAAGGCTGGCCGGATCTATTGTCGACAGACCATTTTCGTTAATTATCATCGTCTGACGCTCGATCCATTGCGCCCAGCCATCGGCAGAAACATTTTCATAAATGCGCTGCCCTAGTTCACCAGGGTAAGGCACCCGATCAAGTCCAGGGGCTTCTGCCCCCAGTACCAAGCACTGCACCATTCGCGTCATGTCGCCATCCAGAAAAAAGCAGCCTGTAATCGGCTGCCCTTATGATAACAAACTTATGCCAAATCAAAATGCATAATTGATCCCGATCGCTAGCACCGGCCAAAAAATAACAATCGTCCAGCTCATTCTCGATATCTCTCCACAGTTCGGCCTTACTTACCCTGTTGAGGGCCGTTTTTTACACACCAAAGGAAGCCAGTAAGCAGTCCGATAATTGGTGCATTTAACTCCCCCAGGCGGAAAAACTAGCTTTATGGAAATTACCAGGTCAAATTATTTCCGCCACAATAGTTCTATGCTTGTTTAAAATTTTCATCAAGTTATGCTCGCTTGTTCACGTTACGCATATCATTTTCTGATTAATTTACTATTATTGGTATTAATGACAGAATAACCCATCGATCAGCAGGAGATGCATTGTCTAGCTACGCAGCACAAAACGATCAGCAATCCCCCACCAGTTTTCAAATTTCTAGCCACGGCGTGACCGATGTCGGACGCGTCAGATCAAAAAATGAAGATTCGATTCTGGTAAACGAGGCCGAAAACGTCTGGATCGTAGCTGACGGTATGGGAGGTCATCATGCGGGAGATTTCGCCAGTCAAACCATAACCAATAATTTAAGCCTGTTTAAGCAACATGCTTCGCTGGATGACAGTATTCTGTTGCTTGAGGAAAATATACTAAACTCAAATTCAATCATCCGAAAAAAATCACATAAACTCGGGCGCAACGCAACTATTGGCAGCACCGTCGTTTGCGTCTATATATGGAAGAATTTCCTGTTTACCTTCTGGGCGGGAGATAGCCGCCTGTATCGATATAGAGATGCAACCCTGGAACGACTAACGGAAGACCACAGTTATGTTGAGGAATTGGTCAGAATGGGGAAAATCGAAGCCAGGGATGCCGAAGAACACCCCGCCTCTAATGTCGTGCTAAAAGCGGTAGGTATAGATGATAATTTATGCATGGACTTCGAGTATTATACTTTACAGGATGGAGATATATATATCATTTGCTCTGATGGGCTCTATAAAGACCTGGAAGAAATTAAAATCGAACCCATAATCCAGTCTAACTTCGAGGATATGACCGAGCTATCACAAGCATTACTAGCCTCTTCGCTGGACGCAGGTGGAACCGACAATACCTCGATTATTACAATGAAAATCTGTCAAAAGGAAGAAAATGTCTGAAGTCTGCGAATCGTTGATTAATGACTATGTTGCAGGGGCGTTGAATATCACCGATCTGGAGCAAGGTCTGGCGAGTATATTTGATGCGATGCCGAGCAGCCATAACGACGCACAGAGCTATCTGCAGTCGCTGTATACCAGTGACACGATTGATTCTGATGGCTTCACTCAGATTTCGCAGGTGATCTCGAAAGTTAATATTCAGTCGACGCTGAAGAATAGCCAGGAAACCGATATTTCCTATTTCGGTGAAGATAAAACCATGCACCTGACGGATATCTCAGATCTTTACAATGACGATGATGCGAGTGACAAGACCGTCATAGTTAGGGCCAGTCAGGTTGGGCAGGAAATCGATACCGCAGAATCCTCGATGGAAGGCGGCGAAGAGGATTCACCGCTGAGCCCGAAGATTGTAGAAAAACCGCATAAATCCGTGCGCTACGAAAATCTCGGCCCCGGTGTAACCCTGAAGGATCGTTTCGTTCTGCTGGAAAAGCTTGGGCAAGGCGGCATGGGCGTGGTCTTTAAAGCCAAGGATTTACTGAAAGTAGAAGCCCAGGACAAAGATCCCTACGTCGCTATCAAAGTGTTGACCGATGCATTTAAGAAGTACTCGGGATCATTCATCGCCTTACAACGCGAGGCCAGTAAAGCACAACGCCTGGCACATCCGAATATCGCGACCGTTTATGATTTCGACCGCGATGGCAATACGGTTTTCATGACGATGGAGTATTTACAGGGCAAACCCCTGAATCAGCTGATCAAGGAAATCAATAAGAAACCGTTAAAGCTGGACCACGCGCTACATATTATCGATGAACTTTGTAGCGGCCTCTCCTACGCGCATGAGAAGTTTTTGATTCACTCGGATTTCAAACCGGGCAACTGTTTTTTGTTAAACGACGGTCACGTCAAATTACTTGATTTCGGCATCGCCAGAGCAAGTACTCAAACCGATGAAGAAAGAGAAAATACGATGTTTGATCCGGCCAAACTCAGCGCGGTTACGCCGGCCTATGCGACACCCGAAATGTTTGCCGGTATGAATCCTGATCCCCGCGATGATATTTACGGGCTCGCCTGCGTTGCTTACCAGTTGCTCGCTGGTGGCAAACACCCGTACAACAAAGTGGCGTCTCCGAAGATCAAGGAACTCGGCATAAAACCGAAACCTATTAAGGGCCTGAATAGACGTCAACAGAAGACCTTGATGAAAGCATTGACGGTAGTTCGTGAAGAACGTATCGATGAGGTCGAAAAATTTGCCGACGGCATGCGCTCCAAAAAATCGCATACCAAGACCATCCTGCTGGCAGCCATGTTCATGGGTATTATCGGCGCCGGCATTGGTTTCAAGCCTTTCCTCGCGTTTCAGGAGGAACAACAACTCTACGATAAGATTCAGCAAATCAAGGACGGCGACAAGGCTTTGATGATCGAAACTATCTGGTCGCTGGATCAGTTGAACCCGGAGCAACAAAAGATTATCTCGGTTGGTTTACGCCGCGAAATAATCACTTTTTATCGCGACCGAATTCGTTCGGTGTTTCGTCCCAAGGAAGGTTTATACGATTATCCGCAAGCACAGAATTTGCTCTCACAGGCTAAAAAACATTATCCAGATTCAGTCGCGCTATCCACTATCGAGGATCAGGTCAAGGAACAACGTGATCGTCTGATGAACAGCCTGATATCGCTATACAAACGATATTTCAACGCCAAGAAGCTGGTTAAAAGCGCTAATGGTGAGGATCTGACGACAGTCATTCCTCTTATCAAGCGCGTTGACCCAAAGCACTACCTGCTAAAAGATAAAGCCTTATCCGATCTATACCTTTCCGAATCTGAAAAGTTAATTTCCCGGAGAAAGTTCAAGGATGCTTCCAACTACATCGTTACCGGCCTGAAGCTGTTTCCTGAAGACACCCGCCTGCAAAGCCTCAACAAGCAGATAAACGCGCAGTCTCAAGACTGATGAAACTGCCCAGCACGCCATTGCGTATTCTCGCCAAAACTTATGCGAGTGATCTGATATCACGGGAACAATACGTGGAAATTCGAGCCCAGTTGCTTAAACGTCTTGCAAGCAAAGGTAGTATTGATGAGTCCGATTTAAAGAATTACACGGTATTAACCCAGAGCTCGGACACTCCGAGAGCCCAGCGCTCCTATAGCTCTTCAGACTGGATCATCATTGCCCTGGGATTAGGAGCCTCGGCAGTACTTGCCTATGTTCTCTACGCTTGAGCCCCGAAATCAGGCTCCCCTCCTCCTCGTAAAATATTAAATAGGTCACAAAAGCCGCAAGATCATGCCCCGATCCGGGTATTTACTGGTTGAATACGATAAATAATAGTTTATTATCATCAATAACTTAACTCGCATACTTAATTTTAATTATTAATACCGTCAAGTAAAGCAACTGAACTTCCAGAAGTGTTTGCCATGTCTCTCTGAAGGTAGGCACTGGAAGTTAAGCTCAACACCCGAAAAGGTTTTGCTTTACTCGAAACTAGTTAAGCAGCCCAGAATCGGAACTCTTTATGAACGCAACGAAAGATCGATGGCTCTCATCGAAAATAGCATTGACAGGATTGTTCCTGTCACTGGCATGTCTGGCGCCTGCAAAAGCACTGGATCTGTCCGCTATGGTTGCCGATTCGGTTAGCGCACACCCGGAAGTAAAAGAAAAAATTCATGCCTATCGAAAAGTTGTCAGCGACCGTGCTATCGCCGAGAGTGGCTGGAGACCAAGCATCGACTTACAGGCTTCTACGGGATACTACGACACCGAAACACCTTCAACCAATAACGAATCGGTCGACTACAACAGTTCCTCCGTTGAATTATCGCTTACACAGAATCTATTCAACGGCTATGACACAACCAACCAGATTGCCCAGACCAATGCCAGAAAAAACGCAGCGCTTTTTGATGTCTACGATACCGCCGATAACATTGCCTTGCGTGCAATTCAGTCTTACCTGGAAGTACTCAAACAAAAACGTCTATACCAGCTCGCAATTGATAACGTCGCTGCACATGAAAAGATCCTGGCACAAATCACGGAACGTAACCTTTCCGGAGTAGGCCGACGTTCGCAACTTCAGCAGACCGAAGGTCGCCTGGCAGGCGCCCAGGCGAGTCTGATAGCTCAGCAAAATAATCTCGAGGATGCCGCTACACAGTTGCACCAGATCCTGGGGCGCTATGTCGATCTGGAATCCCTGTCTGAACCTGACCTGCCTGCTATACCGCAAAAAACGCTTGAGAAGCTCACAGATAAGGCTCTGGTCGACCACCCGGCAATGCGTGTTGCGGAAAGCAACATAGTAGCGGCCCAGTCAGATTACCGGCGTTCGCTGAAAACCCGCTACCCTAACATTGACCTCCGACTCGCTACCGAGTACGGCAATAATCTGGACCGCGACGACGACCTGGATGGCGACAGCCAGGAAACCAGTTTGGTGCTCAACCTCACCTACAATTTCTATAGCGGCGGTAAAAACGATGCGGAGACTGAAAAGAGAGTCAGCGCAGTTTATGAACAAAAGGAATTTGCTGCCCGGGTACGACGTCAGGTTATCAATACCTTGCGCCTCTCCTGGACAGCCGACGATCTGTTAGTGCAGCAACTCATCTTTCTCAACAATCATGTTATTAAGGCCGGGCAAACCGTCGAATCCTACCGGGAAGAGTTTTTTATCGGCCAACGTGATTTGCTCGACCTGCTCGATGCGGAAAACGAACTCAATCGCACCAGAAATCAGTATGCCGTGGCCAAATTTGACTCCTTCGGTGCGAGATATCGAATTTACGAAGGTATCGGGAAATTGTTTGAGGCCACTAACGTCGAGTTTGACCTCGAAGAGGGTCAACTGAGAGTTGCACGACTTGCCACTAATGAAGTTGATAAACTGCCACTACCCAAAGATGAAGACGCAGATAAGAAACTCGACCCCATGGATCACTGTGATAATTCTCTTACCGGTGCAGAAGTTAATCCATTTGGCTGCCACGAATCGGTTGTAATTTCGAAAGTCAAAACAGTGCCGCCAAAGCAAAACAGTCCTCCGATTCTAGCCGATGATGAATTTGAAACCGAGACTAACGGCGTACTGATTATCACCACCGCCCAGTTGCTCGCCAACGATGTTGATGCCGATTCCGACCCTCTTCAAATCGTCGACGTAAGCCAACCTGAAGTAGGTCGACTGGCTTTCGATCAAAACAGTAATCTGGTGTATCGTCCTGTAGAGGGATTTGTCGGAGTGGATTTTTTCAAATACACAGTTACGGACAACAAAAGCGCGGCTGTCAGCGCTACTGCGACGGTAAGAATCAAGGTACGAGAACCCGAAGTCATAAGCCTTGCAAAAATGCAGCTGGTGAATTTTATCTACGATGAAGCCGAGTTAACCGACATATCCAAAGCCAAAGTCGATGCTATTATCGAGCAGATCAAACTCGCTGAAGACGTTACCATCGAAGTTTACACCTACACAGACAATATCGGTTCAGATGCCTATAACGATGCCCTGTCTGCAAAAAGAGCCGATGCGCTCAAAAATTTACTCATAGCAAACGGCATCAACGAAACTGATATCAAGGCGGTTGCAATGGGAGAAAAGAAACCTATTGCTGACAATTCAACCCCGGCAGGCCAGGCGATAAATCGCCGCGGTGAGTTCATTTTCAAGACCAAAACTCCCATCGAATAAGGCAACCTCCTAGTTGCGGCAATTGGACTACAATTGGAAGCAGTAATGTGAGTTTGGAAGCCTACCCTGAAAAACCTGGCGCGACATTTCGTAAAATATTGCAGATCGGCCCATTGTTATAGAAATTACGTTAACACCTATGCACAATGGCGAAAGATTTCGTGTTGAAAAAGGTCGCCGTATTCGTGTGTAGTACGCTGGCAGTTGCATTTCCCGGACAGCAGCTTGCAGGTCCATTGCTTAGCACGGATATGCTAAACAATCTAAAAGCCGAGTACTCCGTCGAGGCCTACCACCGTGGGCTCGAGATCAACAAACTACTGGTCGCCCTCAAGCATCGGGATATACAAAAACAACTGCTTGAAGTAAATCGTTTTTTTAATCAATTCGAGTATCAGGAAGACAATATTCACTGGGGCCAGCAGGATTACTGGGCCACACCGAGTGAATTTCTGGGGACGCAAAAAGGAGACTGCGAGGATTTCGTCATCGCCAAGTATTTTGCCCTGCGTGCGCTTGGAGTACCTGATGAACGTCTATACCTGACTTACGTCAAAGCCTTGAAGCAGAATGTAGCGCATATGGTGTTAAGTTACTTCCCTACCCCGGCGAGCACTCCGCAAATCCTGGATAATTATAATCCGATGATTCTCAGCGCAAATAAAAGAACCGATCTGTTACCGGTTTACAGTTTTAACGCCAAATCACTTTTCTTGAGCAATGCATCGGCCGGGCTGGGGAAATCCTTGCCCACCAACAAGATTAAAAACAGTAAGTGGAAAAAACTACTGGCCGATATTCAAAAGGAAAAACAATGACCTTATTCAAACAAATAGCCCTGCTGATCTCGACTATGTTCCTGGTCTTGCTGCTGATCATCGTGTTAAACGACCTGACTCGTACCAGCAGTTTTCAGCAGGGGCAGCTGCAGACAACAGCCCAGGATATGGCGACGACGCTGGGAATCGCGATCAGTAACTTACCTGAAGGTGGCGACCAGGCCACGCTTGAAGTTTTATTTAACGCCGTTTTTGACAGCGGTTACTACACAAAAATTGAACTAGTGGCGGTCGATGGCCAGGTCATTCACCAGAAAAGCCAGGATCTCGATGTCGCAGGCGTGCCCGACTGGTTTCTGCGTCTCGTCCCCCTCGAGCCTGCGCGTGGCACAACCCAGGTTATGGCGGGCTGGACTCAACTCGGACAACTCAACCTGGTGATTCATCCCGGTTTTGCCTACAGCACCATGTATCAAGCCCTGGTATCCGCCCTGCGCTGGTTCGCCCTGTTGTTTGTGATATCGATGATGCTGCTGTGGCTGGTGCTGCGCTATCTGTTAAAGCCATTACAGCAGGTGCAGGCGCAGGCCGACGCAATTCACATTAATAAATTCGTACAGCAAAAGAATATCCCGACTACAGTCGAACTCAAAAGCGTTGTCAAGGCAATGAACCTGATGGTCGCAAAGGTACAAAGTATCTTTGATGACCAGGAAAAAACTTTAAGCCGATATCAGCAACTGCTGTACCGCGACAAACTAACCAATCTCGGTAATCGTCGCTATCTCCTTGACCAGTTGCAGCAATCGCTATCGGAAGAAACAAGCCTCCACGGTTGCATGGCAATTATCAAGATTGTGGATTTCGAACAGCTACGCGAGCACCATGGCTACGAAGTATCGGATAATTTGATCCGCATACTGGCCGACCTGCTGCGTCAAACGCACGTAGATCACGAAGCTGAACGAATTTCCCGCTTCAATGATGACGAATTTGCTTTTTTAAGCGCAACCGACGAATCCGCAGTTACCGGCTACATACGCGTATTGTTCGATTTGTTTCAAACCCTGGCGAAAAAGGAACCTAACCTGGCCGACGTGAAGCTACTGGCGGGCATATGTGATCTGCAAGTTGGCGGCGAGACCGGAAATATCCTTTCCAGTATCGATTATTGTCTTGCGCAGGCCAATACCCATGGCCCGTTTTCGATCGAGCGCCAATTGTCGGCCAATCTTGATTTGCCCCAGGGGAAAATGCAATGGCGCAGCTGGCTCGAGTCTATTCTGCAGGCAAAACAGTTATTCCTGGTCGGACAACTGGCGATGGGCAATGATGGCAGTCCGCTCCATCGCGAGCTGTTTATTCGAGCCCGCAACCAGCAGGATCAAATAATTCCGGCGTCGGCATTTATGCCAATGGCATCAAGTCTCGGCATGTCGCTGGACATAGACAAGGAAGTATTTCGCCTGGTTACATCCAATCAGGTTGTAGATCGCAAAATCCCGCTGGCAATTAACTTAAGCACAGCATTCTTTGAACTGGCCGAAGCCCAGGAGGAATTTGATCAGTTGTTAAGCAATAGCCAACAAACGGATACCCGGCTATGTATCGAAGCCAGTCACCATGTACTAAACCAGCATCCAGCGATGCGAGCTAAAGTTTCCGAACGTGTGCGACGACATCAACATCAATTCGGTATCGATAACCTGGATTTGGGTCAATCGCTACAACTATTGCAATCCGGCCAGTTTGATTACGTTAAAATCAATGCCAAAACCCTGTATGGAATGAGTCGCGAAAATATGCCGGCCGGATATCAGGCCTTGCGTACTATCACAGATACCCTGGATATTCGCATCATTGCGGTTGCGGTTGACTCGCAGAAGGTTTTCGATGAGCTAAAATCGCTTGGCATCGACATAATGCAGGGAAATTTCCTCGATTCCCCGACAGCAATTTAGCGTGATTTTACAGGCCGAGACTAGTACAGTTATGTTCCATCGACTTTCATACCAACCGGGTTTCATCTTAAATAACAATCTCGCCTTGTCGGGCGGGTTCGGCTCGTGTCGGTAACACGAAATAAACCAGATATATAGCCATATATGATTGATCCACATCATCACTATGATCCCTTGCTCGAATGCCTGGTAGTCTTCGCCAAGATACACAACCGTCCGATAAGCGTGGAAGCCCTGATTTCAGGCCTGCCGGTTAAACCCGGTGCCGATGGGCCCGAGCTTTTCAGCATTGACAGCCCCAAGGGCCTTTTCTCCCGGGTAGCGTCGCGTGCCGGATTTGCCAGTCGTCTTATCCATCGAGAACTGGATCAGCTGTCGCGCCTGCTGCTGCCCTGCGTCCTGGTTTTAAGAAACGGAAACGCCTGCATTCTCGAAAGCATCGATCGCAAAAACAGGCGCGCCAAGGTTATATTCCCTGAAATTGGCGAGGGTGAAGAGTGGCTGGAAATGGAACAGCTAAGAAGTGAGTACCTCGGTTACGCTTTCCTGCTTAAAAAAGAGCTCCAGCAAGATGTCAGCTCGAAAAAGGTGGCTAGCTCTGACAGCTCCGGTCACTGGTTCTGGGGTACCCTGGGCAAGTCCAGGGATATTTTCGCCAGCGTGCTACTTTCGTCGATTCTGATCAACCTGTTCATACTCGCCACCCCGATGTTCACCATGAACGTCTATGACAAGGTCGTACCGAATGATGCGATAGCGACCCTGTGGGTGTTAGTGGCCGGCATCGTCACGGTTTATATATTTGATACCCTGTTACGCTTCGTACGTACCTACCTGCTTGAAATCGCCGGTAAGAAAAGTGACGTCATCATGTCATCGATTATATTTTCCCAGGTACTCAATCTGAAAATGGATCAATGGCCGCCGAGCATCGGTGCCTTTGCCAGCCAGTTGCGCGAATTCGAAAGCATTCGAAACTTTTTTACTGCATCTACGATAGCGACCCTGGTTGACCTGCCGTTTGCGATTATTTTTCTGCTGGTTATCTATTATATCGGCGGACCGATGATCGCTGTGCCGTTGATCATCATCGCCTTGTTAATGCTGTACAGCTTTATCCTGATCCGACCGCTTAAGGCCAGTGTCGAAGCAACCTATGAAGCCAGCGCCAACAAGAATGCCCATCTGATCGAAACACTGCGCACCATAAAAACAGTGAAAACGCTGGGCACTTCTAATTATGCGCAGTGGGTGTGGGAGGAATCCTCCGGGACAATCGCCAATAGATCGATGCGTGCACGCATGCTATCTTCGTCGATAACCGTCGTCACCAACCTGATGGTGCAGTTCAATACGATTGGTTTGATCGCATTCGGCATCTATCGGATCGGTGATCTCGAGCTCAGTCTCGGCGGCTTGATCGCAATTGTAATGCTGGCCTCCCGCGCAGTGGCACCCATGGGTCAGATCGCCGCCCTGATTACCAGTTTTGAGCAGACTAAAACAGCGTTCCGCTCGCTCGATGAATTAATGCAGAAGGGGATCGAAAGGCCGGAAGGGAAATCTTATGTGCGCCGCCCGGGATTCGAAGGCGCAATACAATTCAGAGACCTGGATTTCAGTTATCCCGAAGCACCCAAAAAATCACTCTCCAGCATTAACCTAAAAATCAGGGCTGGCGAACATGTCGGTATAATCGGCAAGGTGGGCTCGGGTAAAACCACGCTGATGAAACTAATCATCGGACTCTACCAGGGTAGCGCAGGCTCCATTGCAATCGACGATATCGATATCAACCAGATAGACCCCGCCGATCTGCGCAAGAACATAGGCTACCTGTCGCAGGACATCGAGTTGTTGCGCGGCACTATTCGTGAAAACATTGCCTATAAAGATTTACACGTTAATGACGATAGACTTATCCAGGCTGCCGGGGTGAGTGGTGTAGATCTCTTTGTTAATCAACTACCCCAGGGATTTGACACCCAGGTGGGCGAAGACGGAGGATTTTTATCGGGTGGCCAAAGGCAGGCAATTGCCCTTGGCCGGGCAGTCCTGTTAAATGAACCAATTCTGATTCTCGACGAACCAACCAACAGTTTCGACAACACGACTGAATCAATCGTCAAAAAACGCCTTCATGAATACATCCGTGACCGAACCCTGCTACTAGTTACGCACAAGGCGCCAATGCTCGAGCTGGTGGAACGGCTGATCGTGATGGATGAGGGGCGAATCGTAATGGATGGCCCCAAGGAAGAAGTATTGAATGCCCTGAAAGGTACTCAAAATGCCTAACGACGACCCTACTGACTTTGAAGATTCGACCCAGATTGGGATCCATGGCAAGCAGGACATGGTGTATATGCGCAGCCTTTCCGCGGCAGCGGTACATCGCACGCCGCGATATCTGATCGCAGTAGTGATGATTTTCGCCCTCTTCGTAATCGCCGCTATCCTATGGATGAACTGGGCTGAAATTGATGTCGTTATCCGTGGGACGGGCAAGGTCTCGCCCGCCAGCCAGGTGCAGAATATTCAAAGCCTGGAAGGTGGTATCATTTCCGAAATTCTGGTCATTGAAGGTCAACGCGTAAAGGCCGGTCAGGCGCTGATCAAGATTAGCGACATCGCATTTTCAAGTTCATTCGAGGAAAACCGACTTCTCTATCTCGAATTATTGGCTCGATCGAGTCGTCTGAGCGCAGAAGCCTTCGGTCGTGCTTTCAAACCCGAACCTGAAGTCAGTGAAGATGCACCGCATCTGGTGAAATCGGAAAAAAGTCTGTTCGATTCAAACCAGGCGCAACTCAAGGAAACATTGAGTGGACTCGAAGAGAAAATCAGTCAGCAAAAGAGCGCGTTGCTTGAAGCGCAATCGAAACAGCGTCAGTTAAAAAAATCACTCGATCTCGTGAAAAAGGAAATTAATATCAAGCTGCCACTAAAGGAGCGCGGCATCATCAGCGAAGTTGAATTTTTGCAGTTGCAGCAACGCGAGGCCGAGTTTGAAGGTGAAATCGAAGCAGCCAGGTTATCGGTGCCGCGTATCGAGTCCACCATCGAAGAGGCCCGCTTTAACAAGCAAGGGGAAAGGCTCAATTTTCAAAACAATGCCAAGAAAGAATTAAATGAAGTCAACGCGGAGATCAGCCGCATAAAAGAATCACAAAACGCGTTACAGGATCGCGTCAAACGTACCACCTTGCGCTCTCCGGTAAACGGTATTGTGCAACGCCTTTATATCAATACGATTGGTGGTGTCATCAGTCCTGGAAATAATATTCTCGACATTGTTCCTCAAGAAGATTCACTATTGGTCGAATTAAAGATAAAACCGGCGGATATCGCTTATGTAAATGTCGGGCAATTCGCCCGGCTGAAGTTTTCAGCATACGATTTTGCGATTCACGGTAGCTTGCAAGGAATAGTTACTTTTATCAGTGCAGATAGCATCACCAACGAAGAAGGTGAAAGCTTTTTCCTGGTCAGGGTCAAACCCACCAAACCCTTTCTGGGGGCTAAAAGTGGCGAGCTACCGATCAAAATCGGCATGACCGCTGAAGCGGACATCATAACGGACAAAAAGACAATATTATCTTATCTGACCGAACCTGTTCACCGTGGCATAGATAAAGCGCTAAGAGAGCGTTAATGAAACTAATTGTTTATTCAGCATCGCGCTCTTTCGAGCAATTTCTAAGCGACCATCTGGACACTGCGTTTGAGTTTCGCACCCAGTTGCGGGCCCCATCTGACGATCCCGAACAGCTCTATATGTTGCATATATCGAGCATGGAACTCGACTGCTATGAATGGCTGTTAAAGCATGTGTCCGGGAAACCGATAAAGGTTGGAGTCTGTTCCGAGGTACCCAACATCCGCGAAATGCTCGAATGTGTGCGCCTGGGTGCAAAAGCATATTGCAACAGCCACATGGCTGCGCTGCATTTTCACCAGTTGTTGCAGCTTCTTGCGAACGGCCAAAGCTGGTTTCCACCACAGATGCTGGATGAAACTTTTAAACTGGCTCAGCAGGCGGTTAAGCCGGCCCAGAATCAGCAACAACTGAAAATTTTGACCGCCAGGGAAAGGGAACTCGCACAGGCGGTAGCCGAGGGTAAGTCCAACCGGCAAATTGCTGATATGTTTGACATTTCAGAGCCCACCGTAAAAACTCATCTAAGCAATATTTTCAGGAAACTCGAGCTTAAGGATCGCGTCGGTCTAGTGCTTTATCTGAAACAGGCGTAATTTTTCATAGCATATAGCGACCTGGCTATGTGAACCACTTCTCAACCTGTCACTTTAATACGGGCTGTCTACGACTTTCGTATGACGCAAACTCTCAAATTCCTACCTATATTCAGTGTTCAAATTAATTTTCTGCAGAAATTATGGCTACTAAAAGTATCGGTTACGTTGCTGAATTAACCGGCGGCGCGCAAGTTCGCAGTGTAGATGGTGTGATTCGTGTCCTCAGTGTTGGCGACCAGATCCATGATGGCGACATCCTCGCTACTGATCTCGGTACCGAGATCACGCTTGAACTCTATAACGGGCAAAGATTACTGGTCGGTGAAAACACCGAAATGTTGCTCGATGAGTCAGTTTTTGCAGGTCTAAACAGCTACCCCGATGAGCGTGTCGATCAACTGGCTGAACTGCAGAGCCTGATAGTCGAGGGTATCGATCTTGCCGAACTGGAAGCGACCGCTGCCGGTTCTTCAGCTGGAGCTAACGACGGACTACACCAGGCGTCAGTCTATTCGCGAGACGGCGCAGAAGGTATTGTCGAGACCCGGGTTACCCCGTTTAATGTTGGCGCATCAAGTCCGGAACTACAAACGGCTCTGGATGATGATGTCGCCGTTCGCCCTGAGGATTCCGATTCTTCTGCGCCCGCTAATTCACCAAACACCGGTTCCAGTAACACAGCGCCTGTCGCCCTTGGTGACGCGATTACCGCTTCCGAAGATACACCTGTTACCTCGACCATCGACCTGATAGCAAACGACACCGACCTCGATGGGGATGCCCTCTCAGTTGTGGCCGGGACATTTGCGACGGTACAAGGTGGGTCGATCACCATTGCTGCCGACGGCAGTTACACCTATACGCCCGCAGCGAACTTCAACGGTAACGATAGTGTCAATTACACCGTTACTGACGGCAGCCTCTCCGATGTCGGCACGTTGAACATCGTGGTCAGTGCCGTAAACGATGCCCCGGTTGCTGTGGACGATGCCATCACTGCGATAGAAAACACAGTATTCAACTCAACTGTGGATATGGACTTTAACGATACCGATCTCGATGGGGATGCGCTATCGGTTGTCGCCGGAACCTTTCCGACGGCACAAGGTGGGTCGATCACAATTTCCGCAGACGGCAGCTATGTCTATACGCCTGCCTTGAACTTTAATGGCAACGACAGTTTCGATTACACCGTAACCGATGGCAGTCTCACCGACGTTGGTACTTTAAGCATCAACGTAAGCGCTGTTAACAATGCCCCTGACGCTGTTGATGATACAGGCGCTCTCGATGGTGTAGAAGACAGCACGACCGCAGTCCTTAATGCGACGATGTTAGTCAATGATAGCGATCTCGATGGAGATACGATCAGTATCATCGAGATCAATGGCAACACCCTCACCGGTTCATTGCAAAGTATCGGCGTAACCAACGGCACCGTGAACATCGATGCCGGTGGCAATATTACCTTTAGCGCGAATGCCAACTACAACGGTCCCGTAAGCTTTAACTACACCATTAGCGACGGTACCCTTACCGATACGGCTACGCTCGATGGTGTAATAAGCGCAGTTAATGACGCCCCGGTTGCCGTCGACGATGTGATTACTGCA
>Ga0265309_10000360_pt1 | contig 17735 bp, 17 predicted proteins | sample Helome_FD_192492 | JGI IMG/M metagenome (GOLD analysis project Ga0265309, IMG submission 192492) | Marine sediment microbial communities from subtidal zone of North Sea - Hel_20160524 (Illumina Assembly) | ecosystem: Environmental > Aquatic > Marine > Subtidal zone > Sediment ...
AGATTTACAGTCTGCCCTCGTTGACCGCTTGAGTACCCCTCCGGTACATCGCTCCACTTCCTGTGGGTGAATAAATGTGTGCCGCCAAGGGCAAACCTGCCGGCAAAATAGTCTTTTTACGGACATTGAGCAGGCAAGCCGCTTATTCTCTCCCACCGGTACGCGCCTGTCAATAAACAAGCAGTGAATCGGCGCGGAATTTTACATGTTATAGATTGCCGGGGCAATAGTGGTTCGTGATTGGGTTGAATTAATCAGAGGGATGGCTCAAATCGGGTCATCTTCAAAAAACTCGTCGCCCTCTTCTTCCTCTTCGAAATCTACTTCTTCATCTTTCTGTGTGGTAAAAAATTCGGCCTTGTGATCGAGTTCCGCAAGGACCTCTTCATCCAGGTCAAAATCTTCATCCCAAACGTCTGCAAGCGACTCTTTTAGAGCTGCTTTTTCACGCAGCGCTTCGATTTCCTGCCAGCCACCGTTCTTACGCACAGCCTTATCCTCCGTGGAGGACGGCGCCGCGTCATTTTCAGAACTCGAAGCTTTCTTCCTGTCCATTGCTGAAACCTCTTGGCTCCAACTGCAATTGCGTCAGAAAACTTATAGCTCAAAAGTAAAGCTTTTCATAGCACTTTTTGCGTTCAGACATTGAAACGGAAGTGCATAATGTCGCCTTCGCAGACGATGTAGGCCTTGCCTTCCAGCCTCAGCTTGCCTGCTTCCCTGGCAGCCTGCTCGCCGCCAAGGGACACAAATTCGTCATACGCCGTGACTTCAGCCCGGATGAATCCGCGCTCAAAGTCCGTATGGATGCGGCCAGCTGCCTGGGGAGCCGTGGAACCCGCCTTGACAGTCCAGGCCCGGACTTCTTTCTCACCCACGGTAAAGAAGGTGAGTAATTCAAGCAGCGCATAGCCGGCGCGAATCACCTGGGCCAAACCGGATTCTTCCAGCCCCAGTTCATCCAGAAATTCCTGCCGGTCTGACTCGTCCAGTTGCGCAATCTCCGCTTCGATCCCGGCACAGACGGGCGCAACTTCAGCGTTTTCCGATTCTGCTTTCTGCCTGACCGTGTCCAGGTAGGGATTATTCTCGAATCCATCTTCGGCCACGTTAGCCACGTACATCACGGGTTTGGTGGTAATCAGATGCAAATCTGAAATCAGCTGTCTTTCTTCCGGGGCAAGCTCCACGTTGCGAGCACGGTGGCCTTCATCCAGGCAGGCTCTGAGTTTTTCAAGCACCGCCATTCTGGCCCGGTCTTCCTTTTCATTGGCCTTGAGCCGTTTTTCAGTCCGCTCAATCGCCCGCTCGACAGACTCCAGGTCCGCCAGCGAAAGTTCGGTATTGATGATCTCGATATCAGAAAGTGGATCCAGGCGGCCGGCAACATGCACGATATCGTCATTGTCAAAACAGCGGACAACGTGGGCAATGGCATCCGTTTCACGGATATGGGCAAGGAACTTGTTGCCAAGGCCCTCCCCTTTTGAGGCGCCCTCCACCAGGCCCGCAATATCGACAAACTCCATGGTCGTAGGGATCACTTTTTGCGGCTTTGCTATGGCCGCCAGCGCAGCCAGACGAAGGTCCGGAACCTCTACTACACCCACGTTTGGGTCAATCGTGCAGAACGGGTAATTTTCTGCCGAGATTTCCGCCCGTGTCAGCGAATTAAACAGCGTCGATTTTCCCACGTTGGGAAGACCAACAATTCCGCACTTAAATCCCATCTTCTTTCACCGTATGTAGTGCTTTCATGGCGCCGGCTACGTCGCCGCTCAAAATTCGTGGTATTTCACCAACCGCATCCGCAATGGAATCACGTATCATCCTTTCCTGCGTCGCTGTCGCACGGCCCAGAACATAAGCGGTAACAGCATCTTTTGATCCCGGATGCCCAATACCGATTCTCAGCCTGAGAAAATCAGGATCGATTGTGTGCCGGAATATGTCGCGCATACCGTTATGCCCGCCATGCCCTCCACCTTGCTTCAGCCTTGCCACGCCTGGAGGCAAATCCAGTTCATCATAGGCAATCATCAGGCCACTGGCGCTGACCTTGTAGTAATCCATAACCGCCCGGACCGCCTGTCCGCTGTGATTCATGAACGTGGTGGGTCTGGCAAGAATGCAATCATGCCCATCCAGCCTAAGCCTCGCGGTCTCTGCCTGCAGTCTGGATTGCATCCTGAACGGGACGCTACTGACCTGCGCCAGCCGATCCAAAAACCAAAACCCGGCATTGTGCCGGGTTTCTGCATATTGAGGGCCGGGGTTACCCAGTCCGATGATCAGGTAAGGCATTGCAACGTCTTACTTTTTGTCCTCAGCCTTTTCTTCTTCACCTTCTTCACCTTCTTCACCTTCTTCACCTTCAACGGCATCTTCATCAGGCTCAACACCCTCGCCCAGTTCACCTTCAGCCAAAGCGGCCTCGGCATCGGCTGCTGCTGCAGCACCTGTACCCTGGCTTTCCTTCACGTGGACCGCATTGGCTACGGCGGCGTCATTATCTTCGCCTTCCATCTCCAGAGCAGGAATGGTTACGCCTTCAGGCAGCACAATGCTGGAAAGCATTACGGAGTCGCCGGCTTCCATCTCGGAAAGGTCGACCTCAAGGTATTCAGGAATGTCCTTGGGCAGTGCTGCGATTTCAACTTCAGTCATCTGATGCTGAATGACGACACCGGAGGTTTTGCCTGCCGGAGACTCTTCTTCGCCGGCAAAATGGACCGGAACGGAAATCTTCAGCACCTCTTTGGCGGATACGCGCATGAAGTCTATGTGCATGATGACCGGCTTGTAAGGGTGCCTGTGCATATCCCTTACCACGGCCTGCTGCGTGCCTTCCTTGCCAACCTTGATTTCAAGGATACTGGCAAAAAACGCCTCGTTCCCGGTTGCGTGCAACAGTGCATCCTGCTCCACCGCCACTGAAACGGGATCACTATGACCCCCATAAATTACTGCGGGAACTTTACCCTGGCGACGCAGGCGGCGGCTCGCACCTTTCCCCACATCTTCACGGAGTTCCGCGTTGATCGTTGTATTGTCAGACATGATAAACCTCTACTCAAATAGTGAAATAACCGGGTCCGCGACCAGACCAGGCACGATAAATCAGCCGACCATTATATACGAGTATTCCAGGGGAAGGAATGGGATGTGCTTAATCCACGTACATTGAACTGACGGATTCGCCATGCGCCATGCGCCGAATGGTTTCCGCCAGCATCTGCGCGATGGAAAGCTGCCTGATTTTGCCGCAGGCCTGCGCGGCCTCGCTCAGCGGGATGGTGTCTGTTACCACCAGTTCGTCCATTTGTGAGTTCATTATGTTTTCGACCGCCGGACCGGACAAAACCGGGTGCACACAGTAGGCTGCCACACGGGTGGCGCCTTCATCCTTTAGCGCACCTGCGGCGGAACATAATGTGCCGGCGGTATCGACCATGTCGTCAACCAGGACGCAGCATTTATTTTCAACGTCTCCGATGATGTTCATGACGGTAGCCACGTTGGCCCGTGGCCGGCGTTTGTCGATGATAGCGAGGTCTGCATCCAGGCGCTTGGCAATAGCTCGCGCCCTTACCACTCCCCCTACATCCGGCGAAACAACGACAATATCGTGGACGGACTGCTGTTGCCAGATGTCAGCCAGGGTCAGCGGAGAGGCATAAACATTGTCCACCGGAATATCGAAAAAACCCTGGATCTGGTCAGCATGAAGATCCACCGTTACAACCCGGTCGGTGCCAACAGCAGAAATCATGGTTGCAGCCACTTTCGCCGTGATGGGAACACGGGCGGATCGCGGCCGGCGATCCTGCCGGGCGTAACCGAAGTAAGGAATCACCGCGGTGACCCGGGACGCAGAAGCGCGTTTCATGGCGTCGATCATAACGAGCAATTCCATGAAGTTATCAGCGGTGGGAACACAGGTAGGCTGGATGACATATACATCCCGGCCACGGACATTATCCATCACCTCGACCATGACTTCACCATCACTGAACCGCCCTACAACTGCACGGCCCATCGGAACATTCAGTTCATGAGCAATGCTGCTCGCCAGCCTCAGGTTGGCATTTCCTGAGAAAACCATCAATGATGAAATAGACAAGCTCCTGCCCCGCTCTACTTGAGATCTAACGGTCTATGAATGGCTGGGACGGCAGGACTCGAACCTGCGAATGCGGGGATCAAAACCCCGTGCCTTAACCGACTTGGCGACGTCCCAGTTGATTTTATTCAATTACAGTCCAGCTTTTCATGTAAAGGGGAACGATCTACCCCCTGAACAGCGCGCACATTATATAAAGTTTTCATCGCCTGTGCCGCGCTCTTTGCACTCTTTTTGTCGCGCATTGGAATAAACAGCCCACTGCCTGTGCCCGTCATCCGCGGCTTGCCCCACTTTTCCAGCACCTGCAGCATAGTGTCAAACGCCGGAAACCGTTTTCTGACCACGGTCTCACAGTCGTTTATACCCTTGCCCTCCAGCACCTGTGCCGTCTCAAGCATTTTCGAATTCCGGTTGAGATCCGGATCTGCAAAGACAGCGCGGGTCGAAACCGGAAAGTCCGGAAATACGAGCAGATAATGACGCACGCCCAGGCTGACAGGCTCCAGCTTCTCACCAATGCCTCCAGCCATTGCGCTGCGACCATAAATGAAGACCGGAACGTCTGCACCCACCGAGCGTCCGAGTTGGGACAGTTCTTCAATTCCCAGTTTGCAGTTCCAGAGTTGATTCAATACCAGCAGTACGGTTGCCGCATCAGAGCTTCCTCCCCCCATCCCGGAACCCGGCGGAACGCGTTTCCTCACGGCGATCTCTGCGCCGAGTCGGCCTGCGGTTTCAGACTGCAGCAGTTTTGCCGCCTTAACGACCAGGTCTTCAGATTCCGGAACACCATAACTGACCGGAAGTCGTGCTATTTTCGACTCACTTAAAAGACGTATCCCAATGTCGTCGCCCCACTTCAACAACTGGAAAAGCGTCTGGATATCATGATAACCGTCCGCGCGGCGTCCCAGAATGTGAAGAAAAAGATTGATCTTCGCCGGGGCCGGCCACCAGCGCATCACTGCATCAGTCATCAGCTTGGGTAACTCCAGCCATCTCCCAATCCCTGACCACAAGTTTGACTTTCCAGTCAGCCTGCTGCGCTGTCAACTTCAGGGGGAGATCAACGTCCCCAAACGAACGGTAACTGCCAAATTCAATGGTCCATCCGTCCTGAACCAGGCGGTTCAGGTTTCCCTGTCCATCGATCTCCCTTTGTTCTATGTCAGCCGGGGCAGCCAGCCCCCTGACCCACCAGGACAGGCTGTCTACCGGGATTTCCCAGCCCAACTGTGAATGCACCAGGAGGTTCACCGAACGGGCATGATTAATTGTTCCATCAGCCAGTTCCAGCCGGGCACCCTGACCATCAGCCTCAAGACGCCAGGCTCCACGGCCCATGGCGCCATGAAAATCCATTCGGTTGAAGTCCGGGCCGCTGTGCCAGTTGAATTTGCCACTGCCACCCTCTTTGCCGTTGCTGATGGCCAACTTCCCGGACAGGCTCCAGTAGACCTGCGTTTTGACACGATCCGACTTCAGTTCATAAAGTTGTAGCCGCTGCGCCTGGTCAACTTCCTGCTGTTGCGTGGTGCTGCATGCCGGCAGAATAAAAAGCAAGACCAGAGAAAACAGGAGGGCCGCTTGCAGGCGTGAGTTCAAAAGTTTACGTCCAGGCGTTCCAGGGTTTCGACCAGCACGGCGTTTTCGCTGTTAAGGTTTTGTCCTTCCCGCCAGATAGCAACTGCAGCGTCCTTGTTACCGTCCACCCACAGCACTTCGCCGAGGTGGGCCGCGATTTCCGGGTTTTTGTCGATCTGCCACGCTTTTCGCAGAAATTCCAGGGCCTCCGGGAGACGTCCGCGACGATAGGCAATCCAACCCATGCTGTCAATGATTGAAGCTTCTTCAGGTTGCAGAATGTAAGCCTGCCTGATCAAAACTTCGGCTTCCTCGTAACGCTCTGTCTGGTCTGCAAGCGTATAACCAAGCGCATTAAGCGCGGCCGCGTTTTCAGGCTGCGCGGCGATTACCATGCGCAGATTTTTCTCGGCGATGTCGATCCTTCCTATTTCCGCAGCCAGCAAGGCCTGAGTGTACAAAATGGCGATCGATCCGGGTACGCTGGCCAACGCCTCGCCGAGAACTTGCAGCGACTCTTCTCGCAGGCCTGCTTCACGCAGAATACGTGCCTCGGCCAGCCAGCTTTCTTCCAGAATGATCGGACTGGCGTTTTTTCGAAGTTCAGCCAGATCGCGCCGGGCCGCCGGAACATCCCCTTCTATCGCTTTGAGTTCGGCGACCCGAATGACAGAGGCCATTGCCCGGTCACCTTCAGTAACCTGCCCGTATAACTCAATTGCCTGGGGTATGAACCCAAGTGCTTCAGCCGACTGCGCCAGGTAAAATGTTTTGTCCTGCGAGTCATCAAAATCCATCTGTTCGAATTTTGAAAACAGCTTCTCGGCGGCCGCACGGTCTTTTGCCGCAAGTTCGAAGAGTATTCGAGACAGCATCACGTCAGGGGCCTGGGGCATATCCTGCATAACGACCCGGGCTTCACTTTCATGGCCGTTGCGCGCCAGCAAATCCGCATAAGCCAGTGCCAGGTCATGATTCTCCGGATCGAGTTGCCATGCCCGCTTGACATATTCCAGGCCGGTCTCTATCAGTTTCAGATTGAGCGCGAGTCTTCCGGCCCAGGTCAGGTACTCGATCCGTTCAGGGTTCAATTCCACTGCCTGCCGCGCCAGCTCGAATGCGCGGCGAAGGTCTTTTGAGCGGATGGCCAGGTGACTGCGGGCATAAAGCGCTTCCGCACTGTCCACGTTCCCCCTGTCGGCCAGAATCTGGCTCAGCATTTCGTCGGCCTGTTCGGGACTTCCTCCCTGGGACAAAAGGTTGGCAATCAGCATCCAGGTTTCAGTGGTGTCACCCTTGATGTCCACGATGCTGTTGATCTGGTACTCAGCGCCCAGGTAATCGCCTATCAGCAGCATTGCCAGCGCTGCTGACTCATGGGCTGCCACGTTAGACGGATCAAGCAAAGCCCAGCGATCCGCAGCCATGGCTGCCTGCTGCCAGGATTCGGTGGCGAAAGCGACCTGGGTTGCCCGCCGTGCAATCTGCGCGTCATTCGACCTCATCGCTGCTTCCAGATACTCACCAACGGCTGCCTGCAAGTCGCCTTCAGCGCCGAGATACTCCGCTGCGAAAACGTGGTACATGACTTCCGGATCGGTCGGCACAGGTGCCGGTTCTGGTGAAGGCTGAATGCCTGGCGGCTCATCCGGCGCACTCGATGCCGGGTTTGGGGACTGCTGAGCGCCGCCAGCGCAGGCTGACAGCAGAAGCGCAGCCACACATGCGGCCAGGAGTTGTTGTACGCTGTATTTCATGGCCACAAAGGATACGCGTTTGCCGCCACCGAACCAATCCCGTTTTTGTAAAAAAGGAGTCTCTTTTCCCTGCTCCCGCCTTTGGCGGAAGGCGGCTGCACTCGACAAATTGTCATTTTCGCTACGCTCCGCTGTACAATCCGGCTTGATAAAAGGGGTATTCACCCTCAGAATCAGCGCGCGAGTCACAACAATTAGCACATGCCTCTTTTTACGATTGGAATCAGTCACCATACCGCCCCGATCGAGATTCGGGAAAAGGTAGCCATTGCACGGTCGGAATACTCCGACCGGGCGCGTGAACTGTGCGCGCTCCCCGGGATCGAGGAAATCGTCATCCTGGGTACTTGTAACCGGACTGAAATCTACTGCCTGTCAACCACAGAAGGAAAACAGGCCCTGGTAGACTGGATTCACCGGATCAATGATCTCTCGGCGGGCGAACTGGATCGGCACCTGTATGACCATGAAGGAGAAGCCGCGGCCAGGCACCTGATTCGCGTGGCCAGCGGGCTGGATTCCCTGGTCATTGGCGAAACCCAGATTCTCGGACAATTGAAAGAAGCCTGGCAGCAGGCACATGACTCGGGCAGCCTTGGAAAAGTTCTGGACCGGCTGTTTCAGCACACCTTCAATGCCGCCAAAGCAATTCGAACACAGTCTGGCATCAATGATCACACCGTTTCGGTTGCCTATACCGCTGTTGTGCTCGCACGGCAGATTTTCGGCGACTTGCAATCACAGACGGTGGTACTGGTGGGTGCCGGCGAAATGGTCCAGTTGTGCGGCCGTTACCTGCGTGACCACGGCATCGCCAACCTGCTCATCGTCAACCGCTCCCGTGCCAGGGCAGAAGAACTGGCCACTGAATTGGGCGCAACAGCCTTGACTCTCGACCAACTGGGAGAGGCATTACCCACGGCAGACATCCTGATCAGTTCAACCGCCAGTCCCGACCCGGTTATCATGAAAGCAGACATCAAGACTGCATTGCGCAAGCGCCGGCACCGGCCGATGTTCCTCGTTGATATCGCAGTCCCACGTGATATTGACCCGCAAATATCAAAACTGAAAGATGTCTATCTATATACGATCGACGACCTGCAACAGGTCGTTGACGAAAACATGGAACACCGAACCGCGGCAGCCAGGTCCGCCAGCGCTGATGTTGATGAGTCAGTAAAGGGTTTCATGCGCTGGCTTTCAGGAATTCGAGCCGCAAGAACACTGAAGAGAATTCGCGACCAGTCGCATGAATTTGAGCAGGACCTTACACAACGCGCCCTGAAGAGACTGGCCGCCGGACATAGCCCCCAGGATGTCCTGGAACAACTGACAAAGACCCTGACCAACAAGATCCTGCACCTGCCCAGTAAACGATTGAGGGAAGCCGCCGAGAACCAGGACTACGAAGTCCTGAAAGCCGCAGACCAGATTTTCCGGAAAGAACATCCGGAAGAAAGCGAATGAAGTCTTCGATTCGTGAGCGGCTGCACCAGGTTTCTTCGCGGTATGAAGAAGTCGGCCTGATGCTCTCTCAACCCGAGGTGTTTTCGGACCAGAACCGCTTTCGCGACCTTTCCGTTGAATACTCACAACTCGAGCCACTGGTGAAATCCTGGGAAAACTGGCAGGCCACGCAGGTAGTTATCGCCGAAGCCCGGCAAATGCTGGAAGAATCTGATCCGGAAGTGAGGGAAATGGCTGAAGACGAATTGCAACAGTCCACCGCGCAGCTCGAGGCCCTTGAAACCCATATCCAGTTGCTTCTTCTGCCTGAAGACCCCAACGACGACAACAATATCTTCCTGGAAATCCGGGCCGGTACCGGCGGTGATGAGGCGGCCATTTTTTCGGGGGATCTGTTCAAGATGTATCAGAAATATGCCGAGGCCCGTGGATGGCCACTGGAAATACTGAGCCAGAATCACGGCGACCATGGTGGCTTCAGGGAGATCATCATCCGTGTCGCCGGAAAGGGAGCTTATTCGCGTTTTAAGTTCGAATCAGGCACTCACCGGGTACAGCGCGTTCCAGAAACCGAGTCACAGGGCAGAATTCACACCTCCGCGTGTACGGTGGCCATCCTGCCGGAAGTTGAAAGCATTAAAGAAATTGACATCAACCCGGCAGATATCCGGGTCGATACATTCCGTGCCTCCGGCGCAGGCGGACAGCACGTTAACAAAACGGATTCCGCAATCCGGTTGACCCATCTGCCCAGCGGGATCGTCGTGGAGTGCCAGGATGAGCGCTCACAACACAAAAACCGGGCGCGGGCGATGTCGCTGCTGCAGGCAAAATTGCTGGAACAGGAACAGTCCCGGCAGCAAACTGAAATTGCTGAATCACGCCGGATCCAGGTTGGAAGCGGCGATCGGTCCCAGCGAATCAGAACCTATAATTATCCGCAGGGAAGAGTCACAGACCATCGCATCAACCTTACGCTGTACAAGCTGGATGAGATTCTGGCAGGCCAACTCGACATGCTGGTCGATCCCATCATGCAGGAGCACCAGGCTGATCTGCTGGTGGAGTCCGGGATCGGCTAATCCCTGCCGCAGCGGCAAGGTTCAATGGCAGAAACGCCGCCAACACATCCAGCGTGTACTGCCCGGGCGGCAGAAAAACCATGGCTGCCGCCAGCGTTGAAATCAGTGCGACAGTCAGTGGAATCCATTTTCCATGACCCTTCCAGAACGCCAGAACAATCCACAAGGGGTTGAACAGCAACAGGTTAAGATTCTTGCTGGCGGCTGCATGATCGGTACCTATCCACAAAAACAGCAACAACAACCCGATAACTCCTGACAATACCAGCCATAAACGCGACAAAACCCGCACCAGGCCGTTCAACAAGAAGCGGTCAGCCGACCACACCAGCAGCAGCAATCCCAGGGAAAGCAACAGGTAGCGTGGCCACCAGGCTGTCGGCACCAGCGGCGGCGCAGCCAGCGAAGACTCATGCAACATCACATCTTCCAGAACCAGCGGATAAACCAGGCCCGTACCGGTAAATTCCACGCTGGCGATGGATTTGGCCAGCATTGCGGGAATGAACATCTCATCCCACTGGCTGGTCTGCCGGTCAACCGGTGCGCCCAGTCCAATCTCAAGTCCCAGGTAGAGCCAGTAATCCTGCGCGGTCAGCCTGCGTGTGTGGTCCCGCCAGGTCTGTGGCGCCGGAACCGGCTCGAACTCAGCCTGCAGAATTCCACCAAGTGCCAGATCGATGGCGTCACGAATCCGGGTTGAGCAATTGTTTTCGTAATAGTCGTAAAGATATTCGCGGCGCTCCGGCCTCACTTCCTCCAGCAGATACTCGATCAAAAGCAGCTTTTGCGCAGGAGCGAGATCAAGCTTCTGCGCGCGAATGGATCGATCCTCGTTGATGTAGACTGAGAATTCTTCGCGCGCCGGTTGCGCGGCTGAAAAATAGAGCATCCTGCCCTGTAAGAAACGCAACAAGAAATCTTCCTGCCTGAAGTCGAAAAAACCGAAATTAAATACATGGTCCAGACCCAGCTGCGCATCGCGAATCCAGATCGCGTTATGCCCAAACCGCTGCCAGTAGAGTTGGCCGGGGCCGTAAGTGACCAACCAGACCTCGGTGTCAGCAGGCGGGCTCTCGCCTTCGGCAAATACAGAGAAACTGCACAGCAGGAGCAGCAGAACACTCAGCAAGCGGGGCCGGAAAAAGCCTGTGCGTTCAGGGTTCGAGGACATTCATCTCGAGCGTAATGATACGGCGGCTGTCCGCCTTGACCACCCTGAATTCAAATTTGTCGGCCAGCACAACCACGTCATCATGTTCCGGGACCCGGCCAAACTCGGCCAGTAACAGGCCACCGACCGTGCCGTAGTCATCATCACTGAGGTCACTGTCAAACTGGTCATTCAGGTCATCAATAGGCGTGAGGGCCTGGACCTGGTATCGGTTTTCACCGATGCGGAGAATCGGCGCTTCCTCTTCCTCGTCGTACTCATCATCGATTTCGCCGACGATCTCCTCAAGTACATCTTCGATGGTGATCAATCCGGATACGCCACCATACTCATCAACCACAATTGCCATGTGATTGTGGCTGACACGGAAATCACGCAGCAGCACATTCAATCGTTTACTCTCCGGAATCACAACCGCGGGCCGGATCGCACCCGCCAGGTCAAACTCTTCACCACCGGAAGCAAGATGAGGCAACAAGTCCTTGGCCATCAGGATTCCAACCACCTCGTCCTTGTCTTCACCGATTACCGGAAAGCGGGAGTGGCCCGATTCCAGGATGCCCGGCAGAAACTCTTCGAGTGCAGAATCGTTGTGAACAACCACCATTTGTGAGCGCGGAATCATGGCGTCGCGAACCTGGGTTTCTGACACTTCGAGTGCGCCTTCCATCATGGCCAGGGCGTCTGCGTCGACGATGCCCTGTTCACAGGCTTCTTTGAGAAATTCCAGCAACTGTTCACGGTCCCGGGGCTGGTTGGAAAAGGCTGCGCCGATTTTCTCGGCCCAGGTCTTCTTCCCGGAACCGTTGCTCGATTGGTCTTCGCTCATGTTGGTGATACTGGCAACGCCATACGCGTCACCCCGAATATAGGGCCGGAATCGTCGCTAATCCAGCATTTTTTTTTAAATTTTCAGAGATACGGATTTGCAATTCCGATCGAAGCCAGCAAATCAACCTCAAGCGACTCCATTTCCCCGGCTTCATCGTCGGTCTGGTGATCATGGCCCAGCAAGTGCAGGACGCCATGAATGACCAGGTGTGCCCAATGAGACTGGACTGACTTGTTCTGTGCTTCAGCTTCCTGGCCGACAAGTGGTGCGCAAATTACAATATCGCCCAGCAAAGGCAGGTCAATTGCTGGTGGAAGGTCCGCTGGAAATGACAACACATTCGTTGGCCGGTCTTTCCCCCGGTACCGCGAATTAAGCTGCCGGCTCTCTGGCTTATCAACCAGGCGCACAGTCAGTTCGGCACCGGGCCGGCTTGCCAGGGCCAGCGTCACCCATGTCTCAAATTGTTCAGCTACAGGAAGTGGCTCAAACGTCGTGGCGTTCTGGATGTCCAGATTAAGGGTCATCAGCGTTCACGGATTCCCTTTCGTAAGCCTCGACGATATGCTGCACCATGGGATGGCGCACTACATCGCGGGCCAGAAAGTAGCTGAAACTCACGCCCTCTACCTGGTCGAGAATTTTCAACGCGTGCTTTAAGCCTGACATTGATTTACTGGGCAGATCGATCTGCGTAATGTCTCCGGTCACCACGGCGGTCGATCCAAAGCCAATCCGGGTCAAGAACATTTTCATCTGCTCGCGGGTGGTATTCTGCGCTTCGTCGAGAATAACGAAAGCATCGTTCAGCGTTCTCCCGCGCATGAATGCAAGTGGCGCGACTTCGATAACGTTACGCTCGATCAGGGTTGAGACGCGCTCGAAGCCGAGCATCTCGTACAGCGCATCGTAAAGCGGTCGCAGGTAGGGATCGACTTTCTGCGCCATATCGCCTGGCAGAAATCCCAACCGCTCCCCGGCCTCGACCGCAGGCCTTACCAACACTATTCGCTGCACCTTGTCATCTTGCAGGGCTGCCACTGCACACGCTACCGCAAGGTAGGTCTTGCCGGTGCCGGCCGGACCCACGCCGAAGTTGATCGCATGCCGTGTGATGTTCTTGAGATAGTTCTTCTGATTCGGTCCCCGGCCACGAATCATGCCCCGTTTGGTTTTAACGCTGATATCGTCAAGTGACTCCTGGTCCGCGTCCTTTGCACCCAGTTCCCGGATACCTGACTCCTGCAGGTGCAGATTGATCAGTTCCGGGGTCAGCACTTCGGTCTCGGACAGGCGGTAGAGATTTTGCAACAAGCGGCGCGTAGCCCGGCGCGGGGGATCCGGACCTTCGATGGTGAACAGGTTTCCGCGGCAGAAAATATCAACGCCCAGGCGAGACTCAATCTGCTTGAGGTGCTCATCGAATTGCCCGCAAAGGTTGGCCAGCCTTAGCGTGTCAGCAGGCTCAAGCTCCAGCGCGAGACGCTCGCTCATGCCGCGCCCGCCGAGTCGTGCCCGCTTTGAACGACTCTTCCCCGCAGTGAATTGCTGAGCGCTTCGGTGATAACCACGTCGATAAATTCTCCAACCAGGCGCGGATTTCCGTCAAAATTAACCACGCGGTTATTTTCCGTTCTACCGGCCAGCTGCTTCTGGTCTTTTTTGCTCTCGCCTTCCACCAGTATACGTTGCGTGCTGCCTATCATGCGCTGGCTGATGCGCGCAGCCTGTTGATTGACCAGTTTCTGTAATCGCGCCAATCGTTCCTTTTTGACTTCGAGTGGCACATCATCCGGCAGGCTGGCGGCCGGTGTTCCGGGGCGGGCTGAGAAAATGAAACTGAAACTCTGGTCAAAATCCAGGTCGGAGATCAACTTCAGAGTCTGTTCAAAGTCTTTTTCTGTTTCCCCCGGAAAGCCGACGATAAAATCCGATGACAGGCTGATGCCGGGTCGTTTTTCGCGCAAGCGGCGGATTTTTTGCTTGTACTCCAACACCGTGTGGCCGCGTTTCATCAGACCAAGCACCCGGTCTGAACCGGTCTGAACCGGCAAGTGCAGGTAGTTGGCCAGTTTGGGGACTTCCCCGTAGGCGTCAATCAGGTTCTGCGAAAACTCCACCGGGTGTGAAGTCGTGAAGCGCACGCGATCTACATTCTCTATCGCCGCCACGTAATGGATCAACAAAGCGAGGTCTGCAATGGTGCCATCGTGCATCGGGCCACGGTAGGCGTTGACATTCTGGCCCAGGAGGTTGATTTCCTTGACCCCTTTTTCAGCCAGTATTGCGCATTCAGCAATGACGTCATCAAACGGCCGGCTGATCTCTTCACCCCTGGTGTAGGGCACCACGCAAAACGTGCAGTATTTGCTGCAACCCTCCATGACCGATACAAACGCGCTTGCCCCCTGGGCTCCAGGCTCCGGCAGGTTATCGAACTTCTCCACCTCGGGGAAAGAAACATCGACTGCCGCACGGCCTTCGCGCCGAACCGAATCCAGCATGGAAGGCAAACGGTGCAAAGTCTGAGGTCCAAACACCATATCCACAATCGGTGCGCGATCAATAATTGCCTTGCCTTCCTGGCTGGCAACACAGACACCCACGCCGATTACGACACCGGGGTTGTTCTTTTTTAGCTGTTTCCAGCGGCCCAGCTGGGAAAAGACTTTTTCCTGGGCCTTTTCCCGGATTGAACAAGTATTGATCAGGATGACATCCGCATCCTCTTCACGATCGGTAAGTTCCAGATCATGGGATGCAGCCAGCACATCGGCCATTTTGCCGGAATCGTACTCGTTCATCTGGCACCCGTGGGTTTTTATGTAAAGCTTGCCTTTCATCAATTAAGTCAATCATCAAAACGAACCGCGTAGAATACACCCATGTACTATTTTCCGCTACGTTAACAGGATTGTTTCATTGGACGATAAACCCGTGCAATTACTGGACGATCACTTGCTCTCCCTGCTGGCCGGGGCTCAACATGTCATGGTGCTCACAGGGGCTGGAATGTCTGCAGAAAGCGGCATACCTACTTTCCGCGATGCACAGACCGGCATCTGGACGAAATACCGTGCAGAAGACCTGGCAACACCCGAAGCCTTTACTGCAAATCCAGGCCTTGTGTGGCAATGGTATGAAGAGCGTCGAAATACCGTCAGAAAGGCCTCGCCACATGCGGGGCACCAGGCACTGGTGATGCTGGAGGCGCTGGTTCCCGGCATGAGTGTCATTACACAGAACGTAGACGGACTGCACCAACTGGCCGGCTCGAAAAATGTGACGGAGCTTCACGGCAACATACTGCGGTCAAAATGTCATATCACCGGCCGATCCATCAGCGCCGACTGGCTGACTGATTCACCTCATGTTCCTCCGCCCTCACCTTACGTCAATCAAGGTTATGCCCGCCCTGACGTGGTGTGGTTTGGCGAAGTGCTTCCCCACGAGGCGCTGGCAGCAGCCATGGATGCAGCCGGTCGATGTGATTTCTGCCTTTCGATAGGAACTACCTCGTTGGTTCAACCGGCGGCCAGCCTGCCTGTAATGGCATTGGAGAACGGCGCGGCCCTGGTGGAAATCAACCCTCTGGAAACACCGCTGAGCCTTCATGCGGGGCAATGTTTGCGGGGTCCGGCCTCTCTTGTGCTGCCAGGCGTTGTCCAGCAACTGGCAGAGTGGAAACGCGACCCGGATCACTGTCCTCGTTTATAATAGAGCACATAATCGAACATCAAAAACACGGTCAGAAAAATGTCCAACCTAAAGAAATACCGGGATACTCTCGAAGAAATCCGCGCCGCCGGGCTCTACAAAACCGAGCGCATCATCACGACACCTCAGAATGTCGAAATCAAGGTACAGGACGGCAGTGAAGTCCTTAATTTTTGTGCCAACAACTACCTCGGCCTGGCTGATAATCCAGAAGTAATCAAGGCAGCTCACGCTGCGCTGGATGATTACGGGTTTGGGTTGGCATCAGTGCGCTTTATCTGCGGAACGCAGGACCTGCACAAGCAACTGGAACAATCCATTTCCAATTTTTTCGGCACCGATGACACCATTCTGTACACTTCCTGTTTCGATGCCAATGGCGGCCTGTTCGAAACGATCCTCGGGCCGCAAGACGCAGTCATATCCGATGCGTTGAACCATGCTTCCATTATCGACGGCATTCGCCTGTGCAAAGCCCAGCGCCACCGATATCCGAACAGCGATATGGCCGCCCTTGAGGAGATCCTTAAAACTACCCAGGATTGCGATACCCGCCTGATCGCTACGGACGGCGCCTTCAGCATGGATGGCTTTATTGCCAGGCTCGACGAAATCACCACGCTGGCGGAGCGGTACAACGCCCTGGTCATGGTGGATGACAGCCATGCGACCGGTTTTCTCGGGCCAACGGGCAGAGGTTCAGCGGAACATCACGGAGTGATGCACAAGGTCGATATCTTTACATCAACACTGGGTAAGGCACTCGGTGGAGGCTCGGGTGGATTCACTACCGGCAGACAGGAAATCATTGACCTGCTACGGCAGCGATCAAGGCCCTACCTGTTCTCCAATACACTGCCACCGCCACTGGTTGCGGCAGGGATCCGGGTTTTCGAAATGCTATCCTCAACGACCAGCTTGCGTGACCGACTGGAAGAGAACACCCTTTATTTCCGATCCGCCATGAGTGAAACCGGCTTCGACATCAAACCCGGAACCCACCCTATTGTTCCAGTCATGCTCTACGACGCTCCGCTGGCGCAGGAATTCGCAGCCAGGCTGCTGGATCAGGGAATTTACGTGATTGGCTTCTTTTACCCGGTGGTGCCACAGGGGGAAGCCCGCATTCGAGTGCAGATTTCCGCAGCCCACGAAAAGGCACACCTCGACCGCGCCGTGCAGGCATTCACCCGCGTAGGCAAAGAACTGGGCGTGCTGAACTCAAACTAGCTAAATCAATTTGATTTCGCGCAGTCTCTCGACCAGGAATTCATTGGCAGTCACTGCCGTTGGATAGCGGTTCGGGTTTTGTTCACTGACGCAGGACGGCAGGGTTTCAATCACGAAATCCGGATTAGGGTGTATGAAAAACGGAATCGAGTAACGTGCCTGGTCGGCTTTTGCGCCTGGCGGGTTGACTACGCGGTGCGGTGTTGATGGTAAAACGTGATTGGTCAACCGTTTCATCATGTCACCAATATTGACCACAATGGTACCGGGAATGCTCGTGACTTCTATCCAGCTTCCTTCACGCGACAAAATCTGCAGGCCAGCTTCATTCGACCCGATCAAAAGGGTTATCAGGTTGATGTCTTCATGCCGGGCGGCCCGCACGGCTGAGGTTTGCCGATCCCGGATTGGCGGATAATGGATTGCCCGCAAAACACTATTGCCCCTATCTGCCCGGCGATCAAACCAGCATTGCTCCAGGTCCAGCGAGAGTGCAATGATCTGCAGTATTTTGCTTCCCAGGTTATCGAGCGCCTCATAAAGACCATAGGCCTTGTTTCTAAAGCCGGGCACTTCTTTGGGCCAGGGGTTGGGCTCGAGGATATCAGGCCAGGGATTATCCGGACCCATTTCTCTGCCGGTATGCCAGAATTCCTTCAGATCCGGGATTGTCTGATCACGCGCCTGTTCAATGCCGATGGGTGTATAACCCCGCTGTCCGCCGGCAGCTGAGCGGTAACGATTTTTGACGGGCTCAGGCAAA
>Ga0265309_10000363_pt1 | contig 17720 bp, 20 predicted proteins | sample Helome_FD_192492 | JGI IMG/M metagenome (GOLD analysis project Ga0265309, IMG submission 192492) | Marine sediment microbial communities from subtidal zone of North Sea - Hel_20160524 (Illumina Assembly) | ecosystem: Environmental > Aquatic > Marine > Subtidal zone > Sediment ...
GGCCGAAACGGTCTGGTAGCCGAAATGCGTCGTGTCGGTCGTTTTATTATTTTCAGGCATGGATTTGTTTATTCGGGTTTTTCACGAGCATACCCTGCTGCCTGCAGACGGTCGAGATACGACTGCCAGTTGCTGTCCATGTTATCGCCGAGCTCGCGCAGGTAAGCCCAGGTATAAAGGCCAGTGTTGTGGCCGTCACTGAACAACAGCCGCACCGCATAGTGGCCAACCGGCTCGATGGCTGTAATCTCGACGTCCTCTTTGCCGGTCTGCAAGGTTTCCTGTCCCGGCCCATGGCCCTGCACCTCGGCACTGGGGGAATGCACCCTCAGATATTCAAAAGAAAACTCAAACGAGGCATCGTCAAACGACACAACGAGGAGTCGGGATGATTTTCTTAGTTTTATTTCTGTGGGGGTCATGGCGTTGGTCTTGATTGTGGGTGTGACGCTGCTCATCCTCATGGCTCGCTGCGCTGCGCTTTACTTCGGCTGAACAGCATCACACCCACAACCCTGGGCCCGACGGCGCCTCTATAGTATGTATCGTGACAAGTCTTCGTCCTTGGATAATTCTGCCAGGTGTTCGTCGACGTAGCCGGCGTTTATTTGCAGATGCAGCCCGCTTTTGTCAGATGCTTCGAAAGATACGGTTTCGAGTAATCTTTCCATTACCGTGTGCAGGCGGCGTGCGCCGATGTTTTCGGTGTTCTCATTGACTTGGAAGGCGACTTCTGCGACTCGTCGCACGCCACTGTCGCTGAATTCGAGATCCACTTCCTCGGTCGCGAGCAGCGCCGAATATTGATCCGTCAACGACGCATCGGTTTCAGTCAATATCCGTACGAAGTCATCCGTCGTAAGCGATTTGAGTTCGACGCGTATCGGAAATCGTCCCTGCAGTTCTGGGATCAAATCGGACGGTTTTGAAACGTTGAACGCGCCCGACGCTATAAACAGAATATGATCCGTTTTCACCATGCCGTATTTGGTGTTCACTGTTGAGCCCTCGACGAGCGGCAGCAGATCGCGTTGTACGCCCTCGCGCGACACATCGGCACCCTGCGTTTCGGTGCGCCTTGCGACCTTATCGATTTCATCGAGAAATACGATGCCGTGTTGTTCAACTGCGTTGAGGGCTTGGGCCTTAAGCTCTTCCTCATCGAGCATCTTCGCTGCTTCTTCATCGGTCAGGTGTTTTAACGCTTCGCGAACTTTCAGCTTGCGGGATTTCTTGCGGTTGCCGCCTAGGTTCTGGAACATGCCCTGCAGCTGGCTTGTCATGTCTTCCATGCCGGGCGGCGCCATGATCTCGATGCCCACCGGCATCGCCTCAATGTCGATCTCGATTTCTTTCTCGTCGAGCGTCCCTTCGCGAAGCATCTTACGCATTTTTTGCCGAGTATCACTATCCTCAGAGCTCGCAGTGTCTGCTGTAAAACCAACACCTGTCGACGGCGGCGGAAGCAAGGCGTCGAGTACGCGTTCTTCGGCGGCGTCATCGGCTCGATGCCGCACTTTCATCATCTCCTCTTCGCGAATCATCTTGACCGCAACATCCATAAGGTCGCGAATGATCGAGTCGACTTCGCGGCCGACATAACCGACCTCGGTAAACTTCGTTGCCTCGACTTTAATGAATGGCGCCTTCGCGAGCTTCGCGAGTCGCCGGGAAATCTCGGTTTTGCCAACGCCGGTCGGGCCAATCATCAAAATATTTTTTGGCGTAATCTCGCTGCGTAGCGGTTCGTCAACCTGCACGCGACGCCAGCGATTTCTGAGCGCGATCGCAACGGCGCGTTTGGCATCGTCCTGCCCGATGATGTGCTTGTCCAGCTCCTGCACAATTTCTCTCGGTGTCATCTGCGACATCTTATTTCGACCCCAATTCCTCAATGACGACGTTTTTGTTCGTGAAGACGCATATCTCGCCGGCTATCTCGAGTGCTTTTTCAACGATTCCTCGCGCGTCGAGCTCGGTGTTTCTCAACAATGCCAATGCCGCCGCCTGCGCGTACGGACCGCCTGAACCGATCGCCATCAAGTCGTGTTCGGGCTCGATGACATCGCCGTTACCGGAAATGATTTTCGAGCTCTCGTGATCGGCAACGCAAAGCAGCGCTTCAAGTCGGCGCAAACGGCGGTCGGTACGCCAGTCTTTGGCAAGCTCAATCGCCGCCCGCGTCAGGTTGCCGTATTGGTCGAGCTTGCTTTCGAACAGCTCAAACAATGTAAATGCGTCAGCGGTGCCGCCGGCGAATCCGGCAATGACGCGTCCGTCAGCGAGCCGCCGCACTTTGCGGGCATTGCCCTTCATGACGGTATTACCCAAGCTGACCTGGCCGTCACCGGCGATGGCGACCTTGCCATTGCGCCGCACCGAGACGATTGTCGTCCCTCTGAATTGTTCCATGATGTCTACCTGTAAAAGTGCCCTTGATCCGGACTAAGCCTTTGGTTTTATTTTTGCGCGAGGATGTGTTTGATCGTAGATCTGGGCGAGATGCTGGAAATCAAGGTGAGTGTACACCTGCGTCGTCGAGATATTTGCGTGGCCCAGCAACTCCTGGACGCCGCGCAGATCATGGCTGGACTCGAGCAAGTGGGTCGCAAACGAATGCCTGAAAAGGTGCGGATAAACGCGTGTATCTATGCCCTGGTGCTTGGCCCAATAGCTTACGCGCGATTGCACGCCGCGACGGCTGAGCCGCGTGCCGCGGGTACTAACAAACAGCGCAGGCTCGTCCTCATCGGCCACCTGGACACGCGATTTTTGCCACTCACGAATGGCTTTCAGCGCAAAACGCCCAACTGGAACGATGCGATCCTTGTTGCCCTTGCCGGTGACGCGAACCGTTGCGTCGTTGAGATCAACGTCACCGAGGTTCAGGTCTGTCAACTCGGCTAGCCGAAGACCCGATGAATAGAACAGCTCCAGTATTGCGCGATCACGGCAAACCAAGAGCCCATCGCCTGGTATATCGAGCAGTCGCGCCATACGGTCGGCGTCGAGATTGCCGGGCAAACGCTTCGGGGCTTTCGGTGCCGATACCGATTGCACCGGATTGCGTTTGACCTGTTTCTCTCGGAGCAAGTATCGAAAAAACGTGCGCGCAGCCGACAGTCGCCTTTGGATACTCCTGCTGGATAGCCCGCGGCGAAAAATCGTGGCGGACCAGCCACGAAAATGCTCGCTGTCGAGTTCCGTCCAATTTTGGACGCCGGTTTCATCGCACCAGGCGGCGAGGTTTTCTAAGTCTCTGCGATAGTGTTTGCAGGTGAGGTCTGAAAGCCGGCGTTCGAACTCAAGGTGGTGAATGAACTTCTCGATCCAGCCCTTTTGAGCGCTGTCCACGAGCGCAATCCCTGCGGTCTCAGTAGCGCTTCAGCGCGGCGGCGACCAGATCACCGACCCGCGCGAGGAAGTCGATGCTCATGCCCGGGTGAAAACGATCGGCATCGGTGCTGCCGATCGCAAGAAAGCCGAGTGCCGATTTCGCTTCCAGCGGTACTAGTGCGACCGAGCCGATTTCGCTGGCATCGTCACGGAATAGAAACTCCATTTGCGAGTCGCGCACCTGGCCACAGCGCGGGCTGGTGCTCGCAAGAAATGTCGCAAATGGTCGCAGGCTCGGATCGTCGCGATCGAGCGCACGGAAGAATCGGCCAACGTCGATTTCGTCAAAATTCGCGGCGTCGCCGAACAGCACCAACACAGCCTGATCAGCACCGAAACCTGAGCGCACCGCTTCTTCGATGGCCCCTATCGTGCCGGCGAGATCCGCGGCCGACAATAACTGCAGCGTGAGTTCGTGAATCTTGGCGGCAAGAATGTCGTTGTCCCGTGCGACCTGGATAATTTCTTTTAATTGCCGCTCGAGCTTAAGGTCCTTCTGCCGCAATACCGATACCTGCCGTTCCACCAGAGAGACGGCGCTACCGGAGGCATGCGGCAACTGCAGCATGCCGAGGAGCGATGGATGTTGTTCGAAGAAGTCGGGATGCGCCTTGAGGAATTCGTGAACGGCGTCTTCCGAGAGTTCGTCTTCGATGTATGCCGGTTTACGCTGTGTGCTCATAGATCGATCGTTCCTTCGCTAATCAATTCGGCATTGCCGGTCAGCCATACCGGGTCTGCAGGCCGGCGCCAGCTTACCATGAGTTGGCCGCCCGGAAGATTGACCGTGACCGTGTCATCGACCCTATCCTGCCGTCGTGCCGAGACGACGGCGGCGCATGCGCCCGTGCCACAGGCAAGCGTCTCGCCAACGCCACGCTCGTGTACTCTGAGGTCAATCTCACTTCGGCTTTGAACGCTCATGAAGCCCACATTGCAGCCGTTGGGAAAGCGTTCATGGTGTTCGATTGCCAGGCCGAGGGTCGCGATATCGGTTGTTGTGACATCGTCGACGTCGATGACGCAATGCGGGTTGCCCATCGATAGCGCGGATACCTTCAATAACCGGCCATTTACGTCCAGTTCGTACACGATAGCGTCATTTTCGGCGATGAACGGCACACGATCAGGCTCAAATTGAGGCCTGCCCATGCACACGGCGACCTGATCGTCGGCGATCATATGAGCTTCGACCAGTCCGGTCGGGCTCTCGAGGCGGAATTCCCGATCGCCGCCCGAGCGCCCCAGCAGCCATGCGACACAGCGGACACCGTTACCGCACTGCTCAACTTCCGAGCCGTCGGCATTGAATACCCGATAGCTGGCGTGTGCTGCGTCGGAGCTCGCAGCTGCGACCCACATCAGCTGATCAAAACCGGGTCCAGTGGCGTCGTTTCCGAGTTCTCGCAGTTGCGTGGGCGTTGGCGGCGGCCGGTTATCAACGCGCTCATCAACAACCAGTATTCGATTGCCCGCGCCATGCATTTTTAGGTACGAAAACTGCATTGAGGGAAGTGTATCAGTGCCCGACAAATGGGCGATGTGATGTGTACTCGTCGGATGGACTTTTTATGTCGGCCTCTGTAGTTTACATAAACCGCCAATCTAACAATGAAAAACATCCGAGGAACATCATGCGGCACATCATGGTATTGAACGCGAAAGGTGGATGCGGAAAAAGCACCCTCGCGACAAACATAGCTTCTTACTTTGCCACCGAGGGCGCCAACGTCGCGCTTGCCGATTACGATCCACAACGCTCAAGTCTCGATTGGATTGATCGTCGTCCCGCTAACCGGCCCGAGATTCACGGTGTTGCCGCGTACGAGGACGGGCTGCGGCATGTACCACGCAGTGCAGACCTCGTTGTCAGCGACGCTCCGGCAAGGTCGCACGGCTCGGAGCTAACCGACCTTGTTCGCCATGCCGAGACGATAGTCGTGCCGGTACTGCCATCGACGATCGATATGCAGGCGACAGCAAATTTTCTCAATGAATTAAAAAAAGTCGGCAGGATTGAGCGCAAGCAGGCCAAGATTGCGACGGTTGCGAATCGTGTTCGCGACAACACGCTGATTTGGGATGAGCTTGACGAATATTTGTCGAAGACTCGCGTCCCGTATGTCGCCGCACTGCGTGAAGCGCAGAATTACATTCGTGCTTATACTCGCGGTCTCGGTATTTTTGAATTGCCCGAGTACCTGGCGTGGCCGGACTGGGAAGAGTGGGAGCCGCTGACGTCATGGCTGCGGACGAAACGAAGTCAGCCGTAGAACGATATCGTGGCTTCGGCCGGAACAAAACTTCTCAATCGGCCGTGAGTGCAAAACACCTCATCGTCATGACTCGCGCAGCAAAGCTGCGCTTTACTTCCGATGAAAAACATTCCACACCCAGCCTGTTACTGTCTCGCAATCGATTCAGCGTACCCCGCCAGTGGCTGGTGGCAGACTGCATATTCTCTTCCGTTGATGAAGCTGCGAGCAACACGCTGTTCGATGGAAGTAAAGCGCAACGCAGTGAGCCATGACGGAGAGCAGTGTGTTGCTCGCTGCTTCCTAAGAAACCAAATTCTATTCGCCGTTTTCCCGCAACGAAGCAGCGATGCCGTCCGCGGCGTCGGTGTATCTCAGGTGGGGTTTGAGGGTGTTGCGCATCTTCGAAACGTCTACGCGGCGGGATTCTCGCAGGAATGACAGGCGGCGGGGCGAGAAGATATCTTCGGCTTTCTCACGGCTGATCGTTGGCGGTGGATCAAGACCGAGTTGACGAGCGACCTCCAGCGCGAACCAGGTCGACGTGCGATCGTCGCCGTCACCGACATTGTAGACACCGGCAGGAACGTCGGCAGCGAGCGCGGCAACACAACACGCGACAAGATCATCGACGTGAACACGGTTACCCGGGTTCGCATCTGCGTCCTGCAAAACCGGTTGACCGCCTCGGAGTCGATCTATTCCGAGTCGCCCCGGACCGTAGATTCCCGGCACGCGTAGGATAATTAGCTCTATATTGTTTTGTTCGCTGAATGTCCGCAGCTCGCGTTCGGCGCTGACGCGGCGTTTTGCTCTTTCGGATTCCGGAGCAATGGTTGCCGTTTCGTCGACGACCTCGCCATTACAATCGCCATAGACGCCAGTTGTACTCAAATAGACGAAACGTTGTGGGACTTGCGTCAGTAGACAAAGAAATCGCTGCAGTCGTTGATCGTCATGTGTGCCGCGTGCCGGCGGCACTGTGTAGACAACTGCGTAGTCGTGCGGCAGTTCGACGCCAATCTCTTCATCGACGTCCAGATCTAGTGTCCGGACACGTCGCTTCTTATCGTCGACCGAGATATTGTTGACCGAGCGACTCAGGCCGATTGAGGCTTCGTTCGGCAGAGAATTGAGCAGGCGCCGGCCGACGTAACCGACGCCGACAACAAATGTGGACGCATCGCCCTTATAGCCCTCGGACGGCGGCACGTGCCTAACTCTCGTCTGGATCCAGGTGTGGAATTGCCGGCCGTGGGCTCTCGGTAACGAGCCCGAGCCCGTCGCGGAACGCAGTTGCGGCGTCGTCGGTTTCGCCGAGCTGATTCAGAAGCTGGCCGTATTCCTGATATGCCTCAGGCGTAGGCCGCAGGCTGATCACCGATTCCAGGTAACTTCTGGCCTTGCCCCAGAGTTCGTTGCGCAGGCACAGTCGGGCCGCGGCCAACAACAGATCCGGGTCTTCGCCACGATTGGCGAGCCAGCTTTCGGCGCGCTTGAGCTGCTTTGACGCGTCCTTGCCTTCGACGAGTCCAAACAGTCGCACAAGCGGGCCACGCCATTCTGACTTCAGCGCCGCAGCGAGATCTTTTTCGGCTTTCTCGTTCATGCCGGCCCGAATCAGACCCATGTAATACGCATCGAGGAGGCCAAGGTCTGATTTCAGGCGCTTGGGTACCTGTTTCCACACGCTTACCAGCGTTTCGCCGTCGCTTGCATCGTTTAGTGCCTCACGGTGCACGCGCAGCGTCCATGTTTCCACCGTATCCTTGTCAATGCGGCTGTGTTTCCGGATTCGTGGTAACAGCGCGCGCAGACTATCCCAATCATTGAGGCGGTAATAGATGCGCCCCAGCAACGCAAGTGCGTAACTGTGATCGCGCGAGTCTTCCTCGATTTTGCGAAGCGTTGCGAGTGCCTGTTCGTGTTGTCCGCGATCGAGTTGAAATTCCGCTTGCGTTAACAGCACTGCGTTGGTCGCTTCCGGCGTGTCTTGATATGCGAGTTTGAGCCATTCGTCTCGACGTTCATCGCGTCTTTGCAAATGCGCCGCCCTGGCCGCCTGAAGATAATTGAACAGCGGTGAATCGCTAGAGCCGGCAGCGCGCGCCAGCATTTTTTCACCGCGCGCGAAATTTCCCTCGGCTACCTCGATCATGCCGCGCGTCAATTTCTGGCCGGCGCGTCCGGATCGATATCGACCCGCCACCTCACCGAGCCTGCGCGGGGCGATGATCATGAAACGAATCAGCAGAACGATTGCAACAATCAGAATGATCAAGAACACCAGAACGGGCACCGACATTTCGAACAGGTGCCCTCGAATACTGATCGCAACGTAGCCGGGGTCGGACAGCAATGCGCCCGCGGCAAGCGCGCTGACCAACATGGCAATAATGATAATTAGGGCGAACTTCATTCCACAGGCTCTGCGCTGACTTCATCGGGCTGCGCGACGCCGGAGTCAGGCTCTGGCTCTGCGCTGACTTCATCGGGCTGCGCGGCGCCGGTGTCAGGCTCTGGCTCTGCGATGATTTCATCGGGCTGCGCGGCTTCAGTGTCAGGTTCTGTGATGACTTCGTCAGGCTGCGCGGCGCTTGTATCGGGCTCTGAGACAGTGGCGCCGGGACGCGCGACGTTCTTGTCAGAGTCCGCGAGGGTTTTATATTGGCGCAATAAGCGCAAAGAGCCTGAAATATCGGGCGGCGCGCTGACGGCGTACTCGTCACGAATTTTGGCAAGCGTCGCACGAGCACTTTCGACCGGTTCGCTTGAAGCGTCGAAATATGTATCAAGCCAGGCGTCGGCATCGTCGAGACTTTGTTCGAAAATAGCCTGTTCGCTTCGTAGCAAAGCGAGTCTTGCAGTCTGCAACTGCAACGACAGGTTGCTGCGGATCAAGGGTTCCGCATTCGGCGTAAGCAAAGGCGCTTTCTCATCCGTTGGTGGCGTGTGCCTGACAAGGCCTGATGCCGCTCCCTTGACGGCATTCCAGGCGCGTGTTGCGCCACCTGCATCTTCACCGGCTTCGTCGATCGATGCGGCGCCTGCTTCTGATTGTTGGCGCAACGGCAAGGACTCGACAACGCGAGCGAGGCTCGCGAGCGTTAGCGTTACACCAGCAATGTCGGGTTTATCCATGACTTCGAGCGCCGCGATCTCGTGAGCGATAGTCCGACGGACGTCGGTCAGGGCCGGATCGGCAAGCTGGAGCAGTCGATCATCGGCCTGACGGAGCGCAAGCGACGCGAGGTACGGGTTGCCCGCGAGCTGAAGTTGCGAGTTTGCGATCTGAATGTAGTACTCGGCTTCTGCAACCAAATAAGTGTTGCGCGTGTCGAGGGATACACCCTGCAACGATGCGACAGATCGTTCGAGTCTGGTCATTCGTGGCGGCAGCGTGTCGAACAGCTGGCTGCGACCGTCAAGATCGTTTTGAAGGGATCTGATCATCGAGTTGGCGCGCGATTCGGCCATTGCGAGATCACTAACGTTGCTGTCGAGACCGGCGAGCGATTGCGTCGTTTCTTCGAGTCGATCCGATAACGCCGTTACGGCAGAGCCTTCCTGATCTGCTTGGGTTTCGGCCCGAAACTTTTCGATGTACAGGTAACCGACGCCTGCGACAGTGAGAAGAGACAGGAATAGCGCGAGCCAGGCGATCGACGCGGAAGCACCGCCTTTCTTCGTGATTACGATGTCTGGAGCCGGTTGTTGATCAATTCTGTCGTCCGTTGCCGGATCAGTCTTCTGTTCAGACTCAGAGGACGGCTCATCGAAGTCGGCGTCCAGGTCGTCTGACGCCTGTTTGTCTTTGTCGTTGTCGCTCATCAGATCAATCCGCTTTTGGCGAAGCCGGCTTTCGCAATGTCGTTGCGGCCGCCAGGCTGTTCGCGATTTCGCCTGCTTGCGGCCCGGCAGCGAGAATCACAAAACAACCGGGAAGTTGACTCAGCGCCTCTTTTAACACACGAGCCGCGGGCGTCACCAGTAGGGTTTTTCGCAAAGTTCGCGAGCACGATTCGGGCAATAGTGATCGCAGATTTGTCAGTGACTGCACGCTCATGACGACGACAGCATCAATTCCGCCACTGCGCCAGCGGGCTTCCAGGTCCTTCAGTGCCTTGGCGTTGTAGACGGGTGCGCGCCGATCATAGGTGGACAGATACTCGACACGTGCGCCACGCTGGGTCAGCGTTTCGGCCAGCTTTTCGCGGCCGACGTTACCACGGATAATTCGAATCGTCCTGCCTTCGACGTTATCGAAGGCAGCCTCTGCCAACAGGTGTTCGCTGTCAAAGCCTGCAGACGGCTGAATGGCGACTCGCCGGCCGGCACGCTCTATTTCTGCGGCTGTTGCTGGTCCAATCGCCGCCAGTTCACCCGTGGCATAGTCAATGCCATGCAACACCGCATTGCGGCTGATGAAAATCGTAATCTCCGCCGCCGATAATTCGGCGAGATCGCTCGCTATCGCGTCACCGTCACGTGCGACGATCTCAATCGTTGGAAACAAAATCGCTGTTCCGCCGCGGGCCTCGATTTCCTCAACAAGTTCCGTCGACTGTTGCCTTGGGCGTGTGATGAGTACGCCGATACCGTCCAGCGTTGACCTAGACATTCATCGCCTCGGCGCGCTCGAGTAGTTCGGCGGCGCCGTTAGATAGCAATTTCTGAGCCAGCGCATGGCCGAGGTTTTTGGCATCCTCGGCACGGCCGGCAATCTGGTCGCGCAGATATTCACTCCCATCAGGCAATGCGACCAGCCCGGTCACGGTTACTTCTCCATTTTCGATGCTTGCGAATGTTGCGACCGGAGATTGACAGCTGGCCTGCAGGGTTTTCGCGATCGCACGTTCGGCGATCGTTGTTTTCAGGGTTGGTTCGTGGCTGAGGAGCATCAGAATATCTATTAGCGCTGTGTTCTTATCGACACACTCGATGCCGATAACGCCTTGAGCGGCGGCCGGCAGCATTTCGTCAGGGCTAAACTGCTGACTGACACGGTCTGCCAGGCCAAGCCGTTCGAGGCCCGCAGCGGCAAGTATGATCGCGTCGAATTCACCGGAATCCAATTTGGCGAGTCGCGTGTTGACGTTACCGCGAAGTGGCTCAATACTCAGGTCCGGCCGCAGCATTCTGAGTTGTGCCTGACGACGTAGACTCGAGCTGCCGACACGAGCACTGTCTCTAAGGTCTCGGAGCGTTGTACCGTCGCCAGCAACCAGAGCATCCGCGTGGTTCGCTCGTTCGAGCACGGCCGCTATCGCGAAGCCTTCGGGCATTTCGACCGGCACATCTTTCATCGAGTGCACAGCGATGTCGGCTTCACCGTGTTGCATCGCGATTTCAAGCTCTTTGATGAACAGTCCTTTGCCACCTATCTTCTGCAGGCTGCGATCGAGAACCTCGTCACCGCGCGTCGACAGTGGCACCAATTCCACTTCGTCAACGGCATCCAGGTCAATAAGGCGGCTGGCGACATGTTCAGCCTGCCAGAGCGCTAACGCACTCTTACGGGTTGCAATACGAATTTTCAAAGAAGCGCTAGCCTCCCTTCAGACGACGACGGACCTCGGCGACATGCCGGCGGCTGATTATCAGCTCTTTATCATCGGCATGCGAGTGATTGCGCAATACGACACGTGATATTCCGTCTGTCGTCTTTTCGATGGTTTCGATCTTGGCGACGGCGACGAGCGCGCCGCGATGAATGCGTACGAAGGCGTCACCGAATTCCTGCTCGAGCGCTTTCAGTGGTTCGTCGATCAGGGTTTCGCCGTCCGAATGCTGCACACACACGTACTTTTGGTCTGCGCGGAAGACCTCAATATCGTCGACCGGTATCAGCGTCAGTCGGTCATGCGCCCGTGCGCATATATGTTTACGTTTCGAGTCGAAGCCGGACTCCGCTGCAATTTCATTCAAGACCGGCGCCGCGAGCCTGGACGCCTGCTCCAGTGCCGCAACGAGGCGAGAGCGCCTAACTGGCTTCAATACGTAACCGACTGCTCGAGCCTCGAACGCATCGATCGCGTATTCGTCATACGCGGTCGTGAAAACGACGGCAGGCGGTTGCTCGATCGCATTCAGATGATGTGCCGTCTGTATGCCGTCAAGCCCCGGCATTCGAATGTCGAGAAGGACAATGTCAGGTCGGTCGGCATCAACCAATGCCAGTGCCTGCTCGCCATTGCCGGCTTCACCACTGAATTCGTAGCCTTCGATATCGTCGAGGATTTGTTTCAGCCGCTCACGTGCCGGCGCTTCGTCATCCACGACAAGAACTTTCACGCGTGCGCCTCTTCAGCCGGGAAACGTAGTCGCACGGTGTAGCGATCCGTGCCGTCGTCGACGTCAACTGTGGCGTTATTGCCGTACGCAAGTTCGTAGCGTTGACGGATATTCGTCATCGCCATTTTGTTGCCCTGCTGTTTTCGCTGAGTGTTTTCGGCAACCGGATTTGAGACATCGATTGTCAGAAACTTGCCATCGCGTTTGCCGACGACGGTAACCTCGCCACCGTCGGGTAACAACTCGATGCCGTGATATATCGCATTTTCGAGTATTGGCTGAATGGTCAAGCTTGGAATCAAGGCGCGCATCGGCAGGTCATCGATATCCCAGCGAACCTTTAGCCGCTCACCGAGGCGTAGTTTTTCGATGCGTTGGTAGATCGCTGCGAGTTCGAATTCCTGTTTTAGAGACGTGCGGTCCTTTGAGGCGCCAAGATTGGCCCGCATCAGGTCGGATAGATCTTCAACCGCCTCTTCGGCCTGGCGCGGATTCGTGCGCGTTAATGATGCGATCGTGTTCATGCTGTTGAATAGAAAGTGTGGCCGGATCAGTGCCTGCAATGCACTGATGCGCGCCTGAGCTTCGAGGACGATGCTACGACGCCATTCACTGGACACATACAGATAACGCATCGCAAGTCCGATAATGATTGCGCCAATCGCCATGGTGCGACCCACAAACATGGCGTGGCTGCTGTCGATGTATAGAACGTCCTCGAACGTTGTAGTCAGACGCCATGCGATTTCGGCGAGCGCCAGGCACAACAGCAATAGAATAAAGAAGCTAATTACAAAAGCACGCGTCTGGCCGGCGCCTTCAAGACGTTCACGCAGTCTGCACATGATTGCGGAACCGAGCAATGCAAACCACATGACGAAAAACGAAGTCTTGTACAGATCGACGAAGAACTGCTCGGGCGTGTGATAGGCCAGCGTCAGCATTATCGCGACCAGCTCGCTGATCAGCACAATAACAAATAGGGTGCTCGCGACACAGAAATCAGGCAGATAGGCCTGCGTTGTCGCCGAATCGCTAGAGGGTGAATCCGCTGCTGCGCTCAAGCCGGGCGCTCCTCAAGATTGAGGTCGCTATTGTAACGTGCGGATTGAATCTTGGTGTGTGCTGACGATGAGAGTCACCGCAGGCACCGCGATCCGTTAGTCGCAGTTTGCTTCGATGAGTTCCTGAGCCTTATCGCGAGCTTCCTGCGTCTGAGCCTCATCCAGGTACTCGCGTTCGCCGTTCTCGTCGGCGCGGTAAAGGCGCCGTGACGTCACGAGCATTTCCATTTGGTCGCGATAGGTCTGACATTTTTGCTCACGTTCGCGCCGTGCGGCCTTTTTCTCTGCTCGCGTCAGCTTCTCTGCGGCGCTGTCTTCGTCTGCTTCCATCTCGGCTGCCGTACCGTTCGTGCCCGCTGATCTGCTCCCCGGCTGGTTACGGCTGTCACGTGCACTCACACGCGCTTGAACCTGACTCGGGTCTGTCGGCTTCGAGGATATCGCCATGCGCTGCTCGCTCGGCACGCCGGTCGGTCGGTCAACGTAGTGCACGTTACCCTCGGCATCGGTGTAGCGGTAAATGTCGCCGGCTATCGCGTCGCCGACATGGAGCGTCGCGGCCGCTGCAATCATCACCAGTAGCTGCTTGAGTTTCATCGGAGTCTCTCTCCTCAGGAGTGCCTTTATATAAGGCACGGAGCTGTGCTTATTAGACCACGTGTAACGGCGTAAGGTTGTGATCGTGGTCACACCGGCTTGTGAGTAGTCGAACGCCATAATGCAACATAAAAAAAGCGGGCCATCGGCCCGCTAAGGTCTTGCTTTTTGGGGGAATTTTTGGTTTCTGCCGCCATTTTAGGTATGCCGAGGACCACCTTTATGGCAGGTCCCCGGCGTACCCGAGTGGTAACTGGTGGTTCATTCGGTAGCGGCGAACTCCGGGTAGGCCTCGAGGCCACACTCGGACAGGTCAACACCCTCGTATTCTTCCTCTTCGGACACCCGAATTCCGACGGTCTTCTTGATGATGAACCAGACCAAAAAGCTGCTGCCAAAAACCCAGGCGAAGATCGAAACGATACCGAGAAGCTGGGCGCCTAGTTTTGCGCCGTCGTTGGTAAAGCAGACTGCGAGTAACCCCCAGATGCCGACGACACCGTGCACCGAAATCGCACCCACCGGATCGTCGATCTTGAGTTTGTCGAGTAGCACAATTGAGCCAACGACAAGCAGGCCACCGATTGCACCAATCAGCGTCGCCTGAAGTGGCTCTGGTGCCAAGGGTTCGGCGGTAATGGCAACAAGACCCGCGAGTGCGCCGTTCAACGCCATTGTCAGGTCGGCCTTGCCAAACCAAAAGCGCGACAGAAGCAAAGCAAATACGAGTCCGCCTGCCGCCGCCATGTTGGTATTGACAAAAACCAGGGACACTGAATTCGCTTCGGCGACATCGGAAACTTTCAGCTCCGAACCACCGTTAAAGCCGAACCATCCGAGCCACAGGATTAGCGTACCAAGCGTCGCCAGCGGCAGGTTACAACCGGGGATCGCGTTCACCTGACCCTTGGGGCCGTACTTGCCTTTGCGCGCTCCGAGCAGAAGGACGCCCGCGAGTGCTGCGACTGCCCCGCAGAGGTGCACCGTGCCGGAGCCGGCGAAGTCGCTAAAACCGGCGGCCTTCAAGAATCCATTACCCCAGTTCCAATAGCCCTGAACCGGGTAGATGATGCTCGTTAATATTACAGCGAACGCAAAAAACGACCATAGTTTCATACGCTCGGCAACGGAACCCGACACGATCGACATCGCTGTTGCGACGAACACGACCTGGAAGAAAAAGTCCGACAACCCTGAGTAATACGTGTCACCTCCACTTGTGATGACATCAGTCGCCGTATTGTCGCTCGACGTCAACAAGCCCGTGCCAATCGTCAGCAGGCTTTGAAAAACTCCGCCTTCGTATGCGCCAGGATACATAATCGTGTATCCGCACAGCATGTACATGATGCAGGCGATCGAATAAAGGCCGACGTTCTTTGTCAAAATCTCCGCGGTGTTCTTAGCGCGGACCAGTCCGGATTCGAGCATTGTGAATCCGGCGGCCATCCACATGACGAATGCGCCCATAACCAAAAAGTAAAAAGTGTCCAACGCATAGGCCAGTTCTGTGACCTGCGCCGAAATCTGTGCGACATCTTCCATCAGAATTCCTCCCTGTGGAGTCCGTGTTTAAACAGCTTCGGCACCGGTCTCGCCGGTGCGAATACGAATAGCTTCTACGAGTTCGGAGACGAAAATTTTTCCGTCGCCGATCTTTCCGGTACGCGCCGTGTTAGCGATCGCTTCGATAACCTGTTCGGCAAGCTCGTCGGCAACGGCGAGCTCGATTTTTGCCTTTGGCAGGAAATCGACGACATACTCGGCACCTCGATACAGTTCCGTGTGACCGCGTTGTCGACCGAAGCCTTTGACCTCAGTCACGGTGATGCCCTGGATGCCGATGTCGGATACTGCTTGCCGAACATCGTCAAGCTTAAAGGGCTTGATGATCGCTGTGATCATTTTCATGGTATTCCCCTTGGTGCTGTCGTGATGAGGGGCGGCATGCACCGCGCTCAAATAATTACTGAAGATCGAAAGACTTTCCGATCGAGAATATGATCGCCTCGTCAGAGCTACCGGTCCCGCTCAGGTCCTTATCGTTAAAAATGAGCGACACGCCCAAATCGATTTCAACGACGCTGGTGCCATAGCCAAGCTCAAAGTATTCGCCATCGACATCTTGCGAAAAGCCGGCGTACTTCCCATACAAGCCGTTCTTTTCGAGCGTCAGCGAGTAGAACGTGTAATCCTGCGTCGGTCCGGCGAAGTTGTCGTACTGACCAACCGCAACGTCGACGGCGAGAATGTTATAGCTGCCGCCAAGGTTGATTTCTCGATAGGTATCGTCGAAGTCTCCGGTGTAGTAGTAACCGGTGAAGCCGACGCTATACCCGAAGTCCTGATACTCGCCGCCGTAACCGAAGTAACCGTCGACCTCGAGACCGTCGCCGACGTCCGCGGCCCAGGTGCCGGCGTAAAAACCGCCGTGCTCGAAGTCGAGTCCACCGTTCGCCGACGTGTTTTTCTGAAAGATGCCGCGATAATAGTATTCGCTGGCGTAGCCGACATTGGCGGACCAGTCGGCCTGCGCCAAACCACTGCTCAGTATCAGGGCTGCGGCGAGGCCGAGTCTTGCTTTTGCGTTCATTGCGTTTGCTCCATTGCGTGTGGTGGGACCTGTTGGTCCACCTCAACAGTGCTAGAGCAGCATTCATGCCAAAGTTAGAAAAACTAATAATAACAACGAGTTATGAAATTATACTTGCCGGCGATGCACTGCTTCGGTGCGTCCCCAAGGTTGCGTTGCCCCGTATTGGCCTGCGCGCGAAACCGCCAGGGTGACCGACAAATGTCGCTGGCGTTTTTGTGAGTGCTCAGGTATCAAATGCCTATGAATGACAATTCGATTGAAAATCTGGCGAAGAAACTTGCTGACAGCGTGCCGGAAGGGCTGCGATCTGTGCGCAACGATCTCGAAGAGAACTTTCGTTCGGTGTTACGTTCCGGGCTGTCGAAACTCGATTTAGTCACCCGGGAAGAATTTGATGTGCAGCAAGCGGTTTTAACGCGAACACGTGAAAAACTCGAAGCGCTGGAAAAGCGGCTGGAGGCGTTCGAAGAGTAAATACTGGCCATGGAGGGCCGTCGTGAGCGTTGCGATTTTGATGAGTCGGGCACAGATAGGAACGTCTGCGCCACCGGTAACCATTGAAGTATTCTTGTCCGGCGGACTGCCAGGCTTCTCCATCGTCGGTATGCCTGCAACAGCGGTGCGTGAAAGCAAAGACCGCGTGCGCAGTGCGCTATTGAGTTCCGGCTTCAAGTTTCCTTTGGAGAGAATCACCGTCAGCCTTGGTCCGGCCGACATGCCCAAGACCGGCGGTCGATTCGATCTCGCTATTGCGCTTGGCATTCTCGCGGCCAGCAGACAGCTGCCACTCGAAGCAATCGATAATTATGAGTTCTACGCGGAACTTGCATTGAACGGCGAATTGCGTCGCGTGCCCGGCGTGTTACCGGCGGCACTCAAAGCCGATCTGGCCGACAACGCGTTAGTCGTCGCTGCGGACAACGGACACGAGGCCGCATTGGTCAGTAAGCGGGTTCACGCGGCGAAGAGCTTGCTCGAGGTGACCGCGCATTTACGTGGTCTGGCTGAGATTTCGCCAATAGCATCCGATCAACCGCGAACCGGCAAAATTTTCGGCCCCGACCTGGTCGAGGTGCGAGGACAGCCGCACGCGAAATACGCACTCGAAGTCGCGGCCGCAGGCGGCCACAATCTTTTGTTCATTGGACCACCCGGAACGGGCAAGAGCATGCTCGCACAGCGCCTGCCCGGCATTTTGCCGCCGATGTCCGAAGCAGAAGCGATAGAGACGGCGGCGATTGACTCTGTGCTCGGCAAGCCACTGGACCTCGCCCGATGGCGCAACCGGCCGTTTCGCGCGCCACACCATACGGCCTCAGCGCCTGCCCTGGTCGGCGGTGGCCCCGAGCCGCGGCCAGGTGAAATATCGCGAGCGCACAACGGCGTATTGTTTCTCGACGAGTTGCCGGAATTCAACCGTAATGTCCTGGAAGTCCTGCGCGAACCGTTGGAAGCCGGAACGATCACGATATCGCGGGCCGGGCGACAGGCCGACTTTCCGGCCCATTTTCAACTCGT
>Ga0265309_10000364_pt1 | contig 17712 bp, 16 predicted proteins | sample Helome_FD_192492 | JGI IMG/M metagenome (GOLD analysis project Ga0265309, IMG submission 192492) | Marine sediment microbial communities from subtidal zone of North Sea - Hel_20160524 (Illumina Assembly) | ecosystem: Environmental > Aquatic > Marine > Subtidal zone > Sediment ...
CACCGCAGCTTCGTCGCGGACCACGCGCATGTCGAACACCCAGGACAAAAGTACGACCAGGGGGAAACCGGCTATGAACGCGTACACGATAACGAGCGAAACCCAGTCCGGTGCGTTCAGAGATTCCGCGACGAACGTAGCGCTTTCTGCGAATCCCCAGGCGATGGCAATGTAGAGCACGGCGCTACGCAGCACGCGACGCTCCTGTAGTTCCGCAATCCAGGCCATGATACCCGTAGCGTCTGACAGGCGTGTCTTTTGCGCAGGAGATGGCCCCTGCGCAGTCAAATCGCCGACGCGCGCCTGTTTTTCGCCAAAGTGCTGTTCGATGTAGGCGATTATCTCACTGGGCTTTAGCGCTTGCGTGGTATTGCCCATGCGTACGAAAAACGACTCATCGTTGTCGCGCCTGAAAAACACGGGCTTGGTCGAAGGCAGGCATTCGACTACGAGCACGCGCTTGCCATCGACGTTATGCGCCATCGATCGCACATAGGGTATGAATTCGGCCCCGAGGTAGCTCTTGAGCAGGTTCACCCAGTGCAGCAGGAACTTGTCCTCGGTCTTGAAGTGATCGTTGCCGAGACCGAGCACTTCGCCGTCGTCGTCGACGCCGATCAGTAACACCCCGCCATCGGCATTCAGATAGCCGGCGACAGTCTTCAGGCAGCTGTTTTCGATCGACTTGTCGGACCGGTCCGCGTGCATGTTCCAGCGCAGCGTCGACTTGAATTCGACGTGGTTGCTTTCGCCGTCTCTCAAATGCCTCTTGATACGGCCAGCGTCAAACGTCGTAAACGATCGCGACTCGACTTCACGCAACTCACGATTTTCGCGGATCAGGTCGCACGTTTTCTGGTAGTTGGCAATCTCCTTCTTGACCCTGGCTTTCACGATTTCCGGATCGTAGGGCTTTGTGATGTAGTCGACGGCGCCGAGCGCGAGGCCACGCTGCTCATCTTCAACCTGCGCCATCGCTGTTACAAAAATTACCGGGATCGGTGTCGTATCCGGGTCCTCCTTGAGCTCCCGGCAGACCTCGTAGCCATCCATGCCCGGCATCATGATGTCGAGCAGGACAATATCCGGCAATGGTTGCCGGCAGGCTAGTTCGAGCGCCTTTTCGCCGTTTGTTGCAACGCGAACGGTGTAGTCGTCGCTCAGGATTTCACGCAACAGGTCGAGATTGGACGGTGTGTCGTCCACGGCGAGTACGACGGGTTTCGAATCGGGCATCAACTATCAGGCAACTCGGCCTTGAACGGTTCGGCCATGATCTTCAGGACGCGCGCATCGCGTTGATAGACATCCGAGTAGAAGTTCATATCGTCGCCCGGTCCGATCTCTGCCGTCCAGTAAAGCAACATGACGGGCAACGGCTCCGACAGGTGCACGGTCTTGGTCTCAAGGCTGTCGAGAGTCTGTTTGATCTTATCCTGGTCATAGCCTTTGTCGGCGAGCAAGATCTCGGCAAGGTCGAACGGATTCTGTGTCCTGACGCAGCCATGACTGAAAGCACGCTCGGCACGGCCAAACAGCGACTTGCTCGGCGTGTCGTGTAAATAGACCGAGTGCTGGTTCGGAAAAATGAACTTCACACGGCCCAGGGCATTGCGTGGCCCGGGCCGTTGCACGAACGTGTATGGGAAGTTGCGGCGGCTGAGCTGTGACCAGTCGATGCTCTTCGGGTCGACCAGGCCACCGGAGCGATCCTTGATATCGAAGTCCCGCGTGTCGAAGTAGGTGGGGTCGTTCTTGATGCGGGGGAGCATCTCCTTGGTCGCGATGCTGTAGGGCACGGTCCAGGTCGGGTTGAATACCACGTATTTCATCTCGTCGCGGAACACCGGGGTCTGGTGGTAGGTCTTGCCGACCTGCACCTGCGTATCCCACTCGACCTTGCCGTCGCGTACGACGTAGGCCTTGAAGCCCGCAATGTTGACGATAATGAAGTAATCCTCGATATCGTCGAATACCCATCGAGCACGCTCGAGGTTCACCCGGATCTGATCGATCCTGTCCTCGACGGGCACGTTCATGGCGCGCAGGGTGGCCGGCCCGATGACGCCGTCGCTGTCGAGTCCGTGACGCGCCTGGAACCTGCGCACGCCGGCTTCGAGCGTATCGTCGTAAGGATCGCCTGCGCGATAGGGGGCCGCGTCATCGATGTCGCCGGTAACGGCGAGGCGCGCCGCTATCTGCGGCACACGTGTATCGGTCGCGCCGGATTTTAGTGTCGGGCCTTCAGGGACATTCGGCCAGCCACCGGCTTCCGCCAGTTTGCGATAGTCAGCGAGGGCAGCCCGCAACTGCCTGTAGATGGGTCCGCGAGGTGCGAGCTCTTCGAGGAATTTCTGCAGAGAAGGCGCGTCCATGGCCTCTTGCATCCTGGCGGCCGGATCTCTACCCCCCAGTTCCCGTTTGAAGTTCCAGTGTGGGTCGAGATTCTCGGGGTTCACCTTGCCGAAACGCTGATGGTAGCCGAGCCGAAACAGGCTGTCGGTGAGCATGACGTCGAGGGCCGCCTGTTGGTGAGGACTCTGCAGGTTTCCCGCGCCGAGCTCACGGTAAACGTACTCGGCCTCCTGCAGGTGGTAGTCGGCAGGATCGAGCCCGTCAAGGTACGTGTTCTTGATGACCGTGATCAGTTCGCCGATCTCCTCCCGATTGGTCCAGTTCGGCGCGAAGTTGCGGCGTTCGTACACCTCGGCCAGCAGGCTGCCGGCCGCGATGTCCACGCCGCCGATGCTTAAGGTCCCGGTCTCCCTCAGCTGCTCGATCTCTACACGAATCGCTTCGCTGACGGCGGACTGCTGTGCGTTGGCTACTGAAAGGTTAAGGAAAAGCAGGGCAGCGATCAGCCACATAAGGGGCTTTTTCATAATCCGGGTTCCTGTTGCGATTTCGTTTGTATGGGGGCAAAGGGAGTATAATCCCAAGCTATGAAAAGGCAAAAACGACGCCATCGCCGCCACCTGCTCAAGTCGATGCTGGGCACCTCTGTGGCTGGCCTGCTAATGCCCGTCAAGCATGCGCTCGGTATGGACGAGAAACGCCTGTCTTTCTATCACACGCACACGGGCAGGAAGCTCGACGTGACTTTTGCACGTGGCGACAAGTTTATCGACTCGGCACTAAAAGAGGTCAATGGATTCCTCTCCGATTTCCGCACCGGCGATGCCACTGAGATCGATCCCGAGTTGCTGAACCTGATGTACGACATTCGCAAATCGCTGGGCAGCAAGGGCCGCTTCGAAGTGATCTCTGCATATCGTTCGCCAAAAACCAACGAGATGCTCCGCGGCCGCAGCAGCGGAGTCGCCAAGAACAGCCAGCATCTCAAGGGCAAGGCGATCGATGTCAGGCTCGACGATGTCGAGCTGCCAAAATTGCGTGATGCGGCACTGGCACAGAAACGCGGCGGTGTCGGGTACTACGCGAAGTCGAATTTCGTGCACATTGACACGGGACGCGTGCGACGCTGGTAAACCCGATGCACGGGACCACAAGTTTCGTACGTAATCAGTTATCTTCCCGGAATTGCTAATATGGGCCCGCATGAACAGTTGCGGGACCGGTTGTGGCACTGATTCGAGTAGACAACGGGCAACGCCTCGTAAAGTGGATCGTGGTCCTGGCCATCACGGTCGTAGCGGCGAGTGCCTTGCGCAGGGCAGTCAGCCTGCCGTACACGGCTGTCGCTGTGTGGCCGACGGTTGGTTTGTTTTGCGGCTTCCTGCTCGTCGCCGAGATCCGGTACTGGTGGTTGATATGCGTCTTGTGTTTCAGCCTGGAATACCCGTTCGCGATTGGTTCTTTCTCCTATGAGCCCCAGGCGAGCACTATTACGAAGGTCGCTATCTATTATGGCCTTCTCATCCTGGGTTGCTGGGTCTTGCGCCGGCGTTACCCCGACGGGATGTCGCTGCACCGCCTGGCGCCAGACCTGCGAGACTTTTTCATTTTTGTGGTGCTCTTTTGCCTGGTGCTCGCCGTCATCGAGCCGGTACTGGTATCAGCCGTCGGCGGCCTGTCGTTCGGGGGCCTCGGCTGGTATCACTGGGCGCTGGCAAACGCGGCGACCTTGTTTATCTGGACGCCGGCCGTCGTCGCGTGGTCATCGCAGCCGGCGAACTGGCGGTCGATACGGAGTCGCTCGGCAGTCCTCGAATTTCTCGTGCTCGCGTTGACGATCGGTGGACTCGTGCTTGTCGGCGGAAGCATGTCGGCTGCGGTACAAGAGAGTCTCTATGGTCTCGTCTGGATTCCTTTGCTGATCTCCGTCTTCCGTTTCGACCTGCGATTTGTCACCTTGCTGACGATCTGGGTTTCGATAGCCGTTTCCGTTTCACTGGCGCTGGGGGGAGGCCCGTACCGGTTCCTGTCCGCCAATCCCTCTCAGCAGGTATTGGCAACGTCGGCCTATCTTCTGAGTTTCGCCACCGTCCTCGTATTGCTTTCCTCCGTACTCGCGGGCCGCGCAGACCTCCGGCGCAAGAGAGACAGGCTCAGCGACATTATTTTCGAGTCGAACAAGTTGCACTCGATCGGCGCGTTTGCAGCAGGACTCGCACACGACTGGAATAACCTGATGCTTGTCCTCGGGTTCGAGAAAGATAATTTAAAGGAACGTGCGTCGAATGATCCTGCGCTCGCAAGTACAGCCGATGTACTCGAAAACGTCGTTGAACAGGGTCGCGCAATAACCGATGATCTGCTCGCATTCGCGCGACGGGATAATGAACCCCTATCGACCTGTGACCTTGAAAAGGAGGTTCGTGTCGCGGTGGATCTTGCCAGGCGGGCGATTCCAATAGACTGCAATATATCCCTCGACCTGTACAAATCGCGCACACCTTTCGTCAATGCCAAGCGTTCGCACCTTCACCAGATTGTTTTGAACCTTGTTTTCAATGCTCGGGACGCGATCGCCGACGGTGGCGGTACGGTCGACGTGGAAATACACGGCCCCACGCATCGCGAGCTCCGGGGAGAGGAGTCCCGGGTTGCCGTCATATACATAATCGATCAGGGCGAGGGCATGTCTGCGGAATTGATCGAACGCGCATTCGAGCCTCTGTATACGACGAGGGCGAAGCGGGGCGGGACGGGTCTTGGCCTGCCCGTCGTCAAGGGGCTCGTGGCCGATCTTGGCGGAGAGATCGCGATCAGCTCGCAGGGCGGCCAGGGTACAACGGTATCGGTCATGCTGCCGACTGCGTCAGAATAGAGTGCTGTCACTGATATCGCGCTGGCGCGGGTAATCTGGTTCCCTTGTGCCGCGCCATCAACACGTCGAGGCCAAAACCGTGTTGATCAAATTCGCGAGCTTTGTGTTCGAGCGCCTCCGCTGACGACGGCCGGCCCAGGTAGAAGCCTTGCAACTTGTCGCAGCCTGCCTCGTACAGGAAATCGACGGCTACGGCGGTCTCTACGCCCTCGGCGCAGACTGCCAGATTGAGCTTGTGGCCGAGCGAGATAATCGCCTCGGCGATCAACTCGGCTTCGCGACGCACGCCGATGTCACGTACGAGGAAGCGGTCGATCTTGAGCTCATTGAACGGCATACGATAAAGCTGTTCCAGGGATGAATAACCGGTACCGAAGTCATCAATAGACAGCCCGAAGCCGAGGATTCGAAGTCTGCTCAGGATCTCCATGGCGAGCCCTTCGTTCTGGATTGCCGCGGATTCCGTAAGCTCGAGCGTCAGACGTGAGTTCTCAAGCGTGTACTTTTGCATTAGTGCTTCGAGCCGGTCGGGCAGCTGCGAATCCGTTAGCGTACAGGGCGAAAGGTTCACGGCGGCTGAAAACTTATGTCCACGCGTTTCCCATCGCCGCAGTTGTGATGCCACCTGTTCAAGCATGCTTGCTGTCAGCTCTGCCAGGAGCCCGGCCCGTTCAGCCACACCGAGGAAGTCGCCAGGAAAGATGACGCTCGAATCGCTGCGGTGCCAGCGAGCCAATGCCTCGGTCTCGGTGATCGCCCAGTTAGCGTCACTTTTGCGTACCGACTTGGGCTGAAAAGCTGGCCTGATTTCCCCATTGGCAATGGCGCGTTCGAGATCGTCGGCGCGCACCCTGGTGCCGTGGTGTCCCAGTTTTCCAAGCTTGTTCCTCAGCGTGTCAATGAGCACGGGTTTCGTGAGTGCACCGTCCATGTTCAGTCCAAGCGATTCACCGACTTTTATGATCGTTGATATCGTACGTTCGTCCATGCCGCTGACAAGAATGATGCGCGCGTTGGAACCGTAGTCCTTAAGCATCTTGAGTATCTGCACGCCGTCCTCACCAGGTAACTGCAGGTCAAGCAGGATGATGTCCGGCGAGACCGCGACGAGCTGACGCTCGAGCGCGGACTTGTCTGCCACGGACTCCACCTCGAATCCCAGGCGTTTACAGACAACGGTAAGGTATTGGCGAATCGCTTTATCATCGTCTACGGCGAGAAGTTTCAGGTGTTTGTTATTCATTCTAGTTTTCCAGTGCGGCACGGAATCTCGTCGCAAGCTCCCGCTTGTTATAGGGTTTAGGGAGAATATCGATGTTATCGGCCTGTTCGTTGGCTGGTGGCTGCTCGGAGAATCCCGAGGTCAGGATCACGCGAGTCTCGGGGTGCCTTTTCCGGGTCCTCGATGCCAATTCAAAGCCAGTCATCCCGGGCATTCTTACGTCGCTGAAGACGAGATCGACTTCAGACGATTCGAGAATTCGCAGTGCTGCATCGCCGTTGGCGGCCTCCTGTACCTCGTAGCCGAGTTTGGCGACTAACCTGGCAACCGATTTCCTGACATCGTCGTTGTCGTCGACGACGAGCACCGATTCGCGACCGGAAGGGGCCTCGGTCTGTTGGGTCTGCGTCGAGCTGCGATCCGCTACCGCAGTGGATCGCGGCAAGTACAGCATGACACGGGTTCCATGCCCGGACTCGCTTTCGAGTCGCATGTGTCCACCTGATTGTTGTACAAATCCGTAGACCATGCTCAGGCCAAGTCCCGAGCCGTCAGTTTCCTGTTTGGTCGTGAAAAACGGTTCGACGGCAGACTTGCGAATGAGCTCGCTCATGCCGTCGCCATTGTCCATGACGCAGATTTGCACGTAGTCTCCGCAGGGCAGTGAGGGATCGGCCTGAATATCGAGCGCATTACGGCTACAGTTGCTGGTCGTGATCGTCAGTTCTCCGTCGCTCCCCATCGCATCACGGGCATTGATGGAAAGGTTCAAAATCGCGCTTTCCAATTGAACAGGATCGACCTTCGCAGGCCACAGGGATTCGTCACATGTGAAGTTGACGCGTAGCGATTCACCCAGGCTCCTGCGCAGCAGGGGTTGCATGCCTGCGAGCAACTCATTGACGATTACAATTTCCGGTTCCAGCGACTGACGCTTCGCAAATGCCAACAGGTGATGAGTAAGATCCGCACCGCGCATCGCCGCACGGAATGCGGTGCTGACGAGGTCCTGCGCCTCGGAGTCCTCCGTGGATTCTTCCAGCAACTGCAAGTTGCCGACGATTACCGTGAGCAGGTTGTTGAAGTCATGCGCAATGCCGCCCGTCAGTTGACCTACCGCCTGCATCTTCTGCGCTTGTTGCAGCTGTTGGTTTGTGCGATGCCGTTCGCTGATATCTCGTGTGTTTATCACACAGCGCAGGTCACCCCGACTGTTGACGAAAGCTGTGGCAACGGACTCCATGTACAGGGTGCCGCCATCGCGGTGGATGTAACGGAAATCGAACCACTTTGATTTTCCGAGTTGATCGAAGGCCTGTCCGATGGCTCTCTCGGCTACCGCACGGTCGTCGTCGTGTATATGCTCGAAGGCATTCCTGCCTCTTCTGAGGTTCGGTTCGTAAGCTGTAATTCGGCGCAATGAAGGGCTGACATAAAGGACCTCGGCATGTTTTGAAATTACGGTGATAATGTCGGGCGAATTTTCCGATAGCGCGCGAAAATGCTCCTCGCTGTCACGCAGCGAGTAGGTCGTTCTCTGCAACTCGCCCACGTCCGAAAACGTCCCCTGGTAGACGACGTCCCCACCGTATTGGCCGGGAATCGCCTTCATGTTCGCAAGTACCGTTCTGCGTGAGCCGTCCTTGCACAGAATTTCGACGATCTGGCCGCGAGCCTGGCCCTTTTCACCAAGGTTTTTCATCATGGTTTCGTAGTGTTCGGGCGAGAAGTGCAGGTCGTGGGCATTGGTCAGTCGGCACAACTCATCTTCGGAAGAGTAGCCGAGCAGGCGAACCATCGCGGGGTTCGCGGAAAGGACTGTGCCGTCGCCGAGACTACGGTAAACGCCTTCCAGCATCTGCTCGATCAGTTCTCGATACTTTTGCTCGGATTCATATAGCGCCCGCCGGGCAAACTCCCGCTCGGTGACTTCCCTGGCAAACACAATACGGTGTGACTTATTGCCGAAACGGGTCGGGATGACGGTCAGTTCCGCCAGGAATTCGCGGCCGTTGAGACCGCGAGCGACAACTTTGATCGTCTTCTGAAGCCACCGTTCGCCGTCACGTAAGCGCTCGCTGAACATGGTGGGTCCGGCCCGCGTATCGTCGTTGACGTGTACGATCAGGTCATCGATGTCCAATCCCGTGAAGTCAGCGGCAGGTCGTCCGAACATCCTGGTGGTTGCGGCGTTGACTTCTACGATATGGCATCTGTCGTCGACCGTGATAATGCTGTCGAACGTGGACTCGATGATCATCTTGTACTGCAGGGTGCAATCGCTCAATGAGCCCGAGTTGCTGCGCAACAGGATTGCGTTTGCGGTGTCTCGCAGCATCACTGCAAATGTCCTGAAACGCCGCGACACGTGTTTTGTGGTTGTTTTTAACATAACGTGTCTGAAGTCAAGGTTCGTCCCTGAACCGGGCTCGCCAGGCACATCCATTTACACGGCGGGCTCGTCCCTTGGTGACAATTCTTAATCAGCGGCATGGGTGCAAGGTATCGGGGAATGACTGAAATCCGTGGGTGAAATCCCCGGGTTTCGCGAATGACGTTTGTGGCATAGTGAACTGGCAGGTCACTTCAGCAGTCAAAATCCTGGCCAGCGAGAGGAGATGCCATGCGGACGCTGATTGTCGACGATCACAACCTGGTGCGTGCTGGCCTGCGCCGCATGCTCGAAGGTATGTCACCGCATACCGAGGTTGTCGGCGAAACTGCGAACGGGCGGGAGGCGTTGGGCATGATTATGGAGCTGAATATCGAGCTCCTGATCACGGACCTGTCAATGCCCGATATCGATGGCATCAACCTGATCAAGAAGGCAATCAGGAAGTCACCTAAGATCAGGTGCCTTGTCCTGAGCATGCACACAAACCAGGAGTACGTTGTATCCGCATTGCGAGCGGGCGCATCCGGCTACGTGCACAAGAACGCGTCCGCCGAAGAGTTACTGCTTGCGATACAGGCGCTCGAAAAGGGTGCGACGTATCTGCATCCTGCGGTTGCAGGTTCCGTCGTCGACTTGTTGCGGGAGACCAATGACTCGGGAGACCCGCTCGACTTGCTCACGGAACGACAACGGGAAATCCTGAAACTCATTGCCGAGGGGCATAGCACACGAGAGATAAGTTCGAGCCTCAACGTCAGTGTAAAGACAGTCGAAACGCATCGTGCGCAACTAATGGATCGCCTGAACATACGCAATGTGCCGGGCCTCGTGAAGTTTGCGGTGCGAAAAGGTCTCGTTGATATCGAGTCCGACTGATACTAGATGCCCTTGAAGTCGGCCGCAGCAATGAAGATGACGCCGTCGGCGTCCGCCGCAGCGATGTCGTCACGACTCACCGCTATGCCCGAGAAATCTATCGGCTCGCCGCGAGTTCCTATTCCGCGTTTGATGCTTTTTCGCGGACATGAGCTTCTCGCAAAAATCCCGACAGGGACTTGCTCGAGTTCGACGACGTCGCGAATGGCGCCATCGACGATAATACCGAGCCAGCCGTTTTCATGAGCGGCGCGAGCCAGGTCACCGCCGACCATCGCGCAAATTATTGACCCGGAGTTATCAACGACGAGTATGCGTCCGTTGCCGGGTTCCCTGACCGTACTCGAAACCAGGGAATTGTCGTTTTCAGTGGTGATGACCTCCACAGGGCCCAGGCAGGCCCTCGTGGCGCCGAAGTTCGTGAATCGACCGGGTGCCACGCTGGCCTCATCGTGAGAGTCACAGAGATCTGCGGTCAGAGTATTGTCGGCAGGAACTTCCATTCTCTCATCCTGGTGCTGTTACTGGCCTACTGACAGTCGTCAATTATCTTCTTCGTTCGCTTGCGAGGATCGTTGATGATCTCATAAAAACTGTCCAGGTATCCCGAAGCCGACTTGTTGGCTGAGCGTTTTTCGGACGCGTTGCCAAACAGCGCTTCGAGCGCCGCGCGATGCTCGTTAAAGAGTGTAATTGTCGCATCAAGCTGCCCGGTGTTGAGACAGAAGCCACGGTACTTGCGCTGGCGAACAGTGCGAATTCGCAGTTTCTCGCTCGGTGTCGCGTAGCTCGTATTGATGATGCCCGACTGATCGAAGTCGTATGGCAATACCACCCAGCCGTTTTTCGCATCGGCAGGAGCGACGACCTTGCCATTGTGGCAGCAGTCCGCCGTGCCCGGACCCTTGCGGGCCGACCAATCGGTGTTACCGATCAGGAACTGAAACAGCGTCATGATGCTGAGCTGCTGCGGATCAAGCTGCGAGACGGCGACCCTGGGTGTCTTGATCGTTTTCATTCCCAAGCGCGTTGCAGCGCCTTTCACGGGCTCGATGAAAAAGGCCTCATGAGTTTGGTCTTTGTGCCGGCCATTGCTATCGCGAAATGTTACCGCAAGTTTACGTACGCGAAACGAATAGTCGGTCAACACATTGTACGCCCGGTAAATGGCGTACTCCTGGGCCAGGTAGCGCTTAGAGGTGTCCGTTCCGCGACAGGGTGTTACGAGCTTGAGTTTATTCTGACCCTCGAACACCGTGGAGGCGGCCTGCTTCTTCTTGAGATTAATACTGAGCGGCGGGTACCGACACTGTTGGAGCCGCGACTTGCCGCGTGTCGTCACCGAGATATCCAAAACTGTCTCAGCACCGTCTTCTACAAAGCGTAGTTTGGCATCGACCGTCGGTTTCCTCTTGGCGTGTTGAAGTATTTCGCCGACAGGCAATTCGAGCCGGACTGCCAGCGTTTCGTCGGATTCGAACAGCGCCGCGGCATAGGCCGTCGGGGGGGCGCAGCATAGCCCGAGCAGGGCTGCGACACGGATAATTGCAGCAGGTTTCGGTCCGGTTCGTGACATTGTGCGCCCTGTACTTTTGAGTATGGAGTTGGATTATAATGCCAAATCTCCTGGGGAACTTCGCGGACAAGCCCCGTCTCTAAGCGATGAGACTCAGGATTAGACCGCGATATTGGGACAATAACAGAGAGGAATTCCATGAAATACGAACGAGAATCAATATCAAGGGTTGGCGTGGCAGTCAGCAGCCTGCTGTTGGCGTTCGCGCTGATCGCGCCCGCCGTAGCGACGGCGGACAGCCATGCCGCGCCAGAGACGGTTGACGGCCTGGTGCTCGTACCGGATAGCAAGGTGCAGGCAGCCTACGTCGATCCGGACGCCGATTTCGGTGAGTACAACAAGATCATGTTGCTCGATTGCTACGTGTCCTTCAGGAAAAACTGGCGAAAGGATCATAAGAGAACCGGCTCTATGATCAGTGTTTCGAAAGGTGAAATGGAGAGAATCAAGACGGGCGTAGCAGAATTGTTCCACGAAGTCTTCACCGAAGAGTTGAGCAAAGACGGCGGCTACGAGATCGTCGACGCCGCTGGGGAAGATGTCCTGCTGGTTCGTCCCGCGATCATCGACCTCGATGTGAGCGCACCCGACGGATCGTCGCCCGGACGGACCCGCACCTACACGACGACAGCCGGGGCTGCGACCGTCTTCATAGAGCTTTACGATTCCGTGACCGGTGACATCCTCGCGCGTGCCGCCGACAGAAAGGTTGCAAATCGTATGGGCGGCTACTTGTCTTACTCCAACCGTGTAACCAATACGCAGGATGCAAAGAAAATGATGCGCGGCTGGGCGAAAGCTTTGAGAGAAAGACTCGACGAGTATCACGGCAGGTAGGACCGATGATTGACATTCAGGGCCTGCAGTTCTCGTATGGCGAGAGCGATTTCTCACTGCAGGTTCCTGAACTGGCCGTGGCGCGCGGTGAAACCGTCGCCATCGTCGGCCCCAGCGGTTCGGGCAAGACGACACTACTGAACCTGATCGCGGGAAACGCAATCCCGCGGTCAGGAACGGTCAACACCAACGGCGAAGAAGTGTCCGGCCTGCACGATGCGGCCAGGCGCAGCTTTCGTATTGCGAACATCGGGTTGGTATTCCAGGAATTTGAGCTCCTCGAATATCTGAATGTCCTCGATAACATCCTTCTTCCGTATCGCATCAATCGCGCGCTGACGCTCGATTCCGATGTGCGCGGTCGTGCCGCTGCGCTTGCCGAGCAGGTTGGCATTGCCGACAAATTGCAGCGCTACGCCAACCACCTCTCGCAAGGCGAGAAGCAGCGGGTTGCCGTGGTACGGGCGCTCGTCGTACGCCCGCCCTTGTTGCTCGCCGACGAGCCGACCGGAAATCTCGATCCGGTTAACAAGGAGCGCGTTCTCGATATCCTGCTCGAGTACGCCGAGAACAATAACGCAACGTTGATTACCGTGACCCACGACCACGATATTCTGCATCGATTCCAGCGTGTCATCGATTTCAAGCACTACTATGCGTGACGTTCTTTACCTGGCCTGGCGGTACCTCGTCTACAATCGCCTGAAGACCGTCATTCTCGTAACGTCAATTACATTAATCATTTATCTGCCGGTTGGCCTCAACGTGGTCGTGGAGCAAAGTGGCGAGCACCTGACGGCCAGGGCGGAAGCTACACCGCTTTTGGTCGGCGCGAAGGGCAGCCCGCTCGAGCTGGCGCTGAATTCGCTGTATTTTTCCCTGGATTTTCCGGAATTGACTGACTACTCGGAGGTGACGGCGATCACGGACTCCGAACTTGCGACAGCGATTCCACTTTACGTTCGCTTTCGCAGCCGCTCCCAGCCTATCGTCGGCACGAGCCTCGACTACTTCGAATTCCGCGACTTCGAATTCGCGTCGGGACGCCCCATGGCCGTACTCGGAGAATGCGTCGTCGGTGCGGTGGCCGCCGAGACGCTTGGCGTCGGTATCGGTGACGCAGTGACGTCCTCACCGGAAACCGTGTTCAATCTCGCTGGCGTCTACCCATTGAGAATGAAAGTCGCGGGCGTGCTGGCAAAGACGTATACATCCGATGACGAAGCGATTTTTGTCGACGTGAAGACAGCCTGGATCATCCAGGGGCTCGGCCATGGCCACCAGGACCTGGCAAGCCCTGACGCGGCTGCCAGCGTGCTCGATCGATCCGATGACAATATCGTCGCGAACGCGGCGCTGGTGCAGTACAACGAGATCACCGCGGACAACGCCGACACGTTTCATTTTCATGGCGATCTCTCCGGTTATCCGCTGACAGCGGTTGTCGCAGTGCCCGATGATGAGAAATCCGGCGTTATCCTGCGCGGACGGTACGCCGATGAAGACGCGAACAGCCAGATCGTTCGGCCTGTGACCGTGATCGACGAACTGCTCGACACGATCCTGACGATTCAGCAGTTCATCGTAGCGGCCGTCATCATCGTCGGGCTGGCCACGGTAGCGACCGCTGCGCTGGTTTTCATGTTATCGCTGCGGTTGCGGCGGCGGGAGATCGACACGATGCTCAAGATAGGCGGCTCACGTCCGCGTGTCGCGTCGATGCTGCTGGCCGAAGTTGCGATAGTGATTGTGCTGAGTGCCATGCTGGCCAGCGTCATCACCCTGCTGACGTGGCGTTTTGGTCCGGGCATCATCGAGAGCTTTGTACTGGCGTGAGGAATCAGGAAACATGATTGCACTAGCGAGACCGCTCACGATTGCAGCGATTTTGATGCTTCTCGTCGCCTGTAGCTCCGACGAGCGTGCCCCCGCCAGCGACGCAGAGAAATGGGCAATGCCAGGGGTCTACGCGGTGAACTACCCGCTGGCGTATTTCGCGGAACGGATTGGTGCCGACAGCGTGGAGGTCGCGTTTCCCGCTCCGGCGGATGTCGATCCCGCCATGTGGGTGCCGGCCGTGGATACGATAGCCGGTTATCAGGGCGCCGACCTCGTGCTGCTGAACGGCGCCGGGTACGCGGCATGGGTACAGCGCGTCACGTTGTCCCAGTCCCGGCTCGTAGACACCTCGGCCGAGTTTGCCGAGCGGCTGATTCCAGTCGAAAACGACCTGACGCACAGTCACGGCCCTGCCGGCGATCACAGCCATGGCGGCACCGCTTTTACGACCTGGCTCGACGCCGGGTTTGCGATTGAGCACGCGAGCGCCGTGCTCAACGCGCTTTCCCGTCTGCAGCCCGAGAACGCAACGGATTACCGTGATCGATTCGACGGCCTGGAACAGCAGCTCCTGTCGCTGGACCAGGCGCTCAAAGACATTGCTTCGCGCATTGGCGACCAGCCCTTATTGTTCTCTCATCCGGTCTACCAGTATCTCGAACGTCGCTACGCGCTAAATGGTCACTCTCTGCACTGGGAACCCGGCGTCATGCCGGACGAACGGCAATGGCGTGAATTGTCGGGCATCCTGGCGAAGCACGCCGCAGCCTGGATGATCTGGGAAGGCCGTCCGCACCCCGAAGCCCGCGACCGTCTTGAAAGCCTCGGCGTTCGGAGCGTCGTATTCCGGCCCGCGGGTAACCGGCCCGAGACCGGCGACTTCATGAGCGTCATGCATGAGAACTTGCAGGCACTGCAGCAGGCGTTCCCAACCTCGCCTTAGTTGCGGGCGCTCTCGATCAGGAACAAGCGGCCATCGCCTCTGAACGTCAACGTGCGCCGCATATTGCCCTGGATGTAGACCCACTTGTCCCCGTACTTCGCCTCGGGTTCGCCGCACTTCTTTAGCACCTCGTACATACCGGCACTGTCTTTTCCGCCGCCCGCGTAAATCAGGTGGCGGCCGCAGCGCATCGACCGGTCGGACGCATGGGCCAGCGTGTAGCCGAGGCACATGATCAGGGCAGCACCAACCAGCAAGTAATGTCTGTTCATAGCGTTCGAAACCCTACATTGGTTGGGAAAAGGCTCAGGGCAAACGGACCTCGAGATCCGGGATCTGCAGGAGGCCCGCCGCGGCGTGAATCAGCGTGCCTTCCGACAAGTCAGCGGCGAGTGCGTGTACGGGCGAACGAATGGTCATCTCGCCCGATCCGCTGATACCCGCGAATCGGCCCGTGCCAGAGGTCAATGTGAATTCGCCCTTGCACATGCCAGCGATGCCGTCACAAGTGATCTCGGCGAAAACGACATCGTCTGGCGACACCGTGATCACGCAGCTGCCACTCGCCGAGGTGCGCCTGCTGGCGCCATCGATGTCCTGCATGACGGGGCAGCGCACGAACGCCTCGTTCATGGCGCCTTCGGCCGTCTCGACATACATGATTCCCTCGAATGCACCGAGGAACCGCAGCTTGTCAACCGAGACGGGAAACAACTGCCCCTGGCCCTGCCATGGGATTATCGCCGAAATCCTGCTGGTCTCCGCCTGCGAAATCGATGCCCAGCCGCAAAGCGCCACGGCTACCGTGACGAGTGAAATGACCGATTGCCTGTTTCTCATATTCCTCTTCGCTCCTGATGGTTCGTATCGTCTACGATAACAAAAATCGTCGTTCCTAAGTCCTGTTCACCGCGTGATCGGCGATGAGCGTGGTAAGCCTGTCGACCAGCGGCGGCGGAATATCATGTCCCATCCCTTCGATGATTTCGAGCCTCGAATCCTCGATGTGCCGCGCGGTGTCGATGCCTCCCTCGACGGGAACAAGCGGGTCTTCGCGTCCGTGGATGACGAGTGTCGGCGTCCTGATTTTCTTCAGGCGCTCGACGCGGCTGCCATCGGCGACGATCGCCGCCATTTGGCGCACGAAACCCTGTGGATAGAAGCTGCGATGGATCGATGCGCTGATCAGCTCGCGCCATGCCTCGTTGCTCCTGGGATAAGCGGGACTGGCCAGCATCCTGGCCGTGGCCACCGTGTGTTCGAGCATCGCCTCAGGATCACCGGACTTGGGACGGCCTGCGAACATGTGCCTGACAAGTTCGGGTTTCGCTCGCGGCAGTCCGGGCTTGCCGCTCGTCGACATCAACGAGGTCAGCGATTTTGCGCGTCGCGGATGCCCGACCGTGAGTAGCTGTGCAATCATTCCGCCCATCGACGCGCCGACGACATGCGCGGCATCGATGTCGAGCGCGTCGAGCACGCCGACGGCGTCCGTGGCCATGTCCTCGAGAGAGTAGGGGGCACCGAGGCTTGTGTGGAAGACGTGGTGCATCAGGTAGCGCAGCCGGCCTGGTGCCCTGGCACCCTCGAATTTCGTCGACAGGCCGATATCGCGATTGTCGAAGCGCACGACGTAGTGGCCATGGGCTACGAGAGACTCGCAGAATTCGGGGCTCCACGCGGTCATTTGCGTGCCGAGCCCCATGATCAGCAAGACGGGATCAGCCTCTCGATCGCCGAAGGTGTCGTACTCGATGGTCAGCCCGTTGGATTGTAGTTGTGCCATTGCCTGTTCCGTTCAGTATTCACGTATAGCGAGCCGGGTCCGCGAGGGATAGTATGTCATCTGAAGTGGTGATTCAGTGGCCTGTTGGCAAGAGGTAGCAACATGATTGACATAGCGAACCTGATTCTGCGGTCGTCGCTGGGTGCGGAGCTGTCCGAGGCGGAAGCCGAGGTACTGGGTGAGCTCATGAGTCCTCGCGAGCTTTCGGATGGAGATTACCTGATCAGCGAGGGCACGACCGACAACTCCTTACACGTGGTGGTCGAGGGCAAGCTCGAAGTCGTCAAGAAAACGGCCGCGGACGACGAAGCAAGCCTCGCCATACTGCGAGAGGGCGATCTCGCAGGCGAACTGAGCTTTATCGATGGTCATGAGCATACCGTCGGCCTGCGGGCACTGGCGCACAGCCATGTCCTGAGCATCGCGCGCGACGATTTCGAGAAGGCTGTCGATGCTAACCCGCAACTCGTCTACAAAGTCATGCGCGCAATCGCGCGCTCGACGCATCGCATTGTGCATCGCATGAATATGGAGAACATCGAGCTCAATAACTACATATTCAAGCAGCACGGGCGTTACTGAGAGAGCGTCGCCAGGAATTTCCGGAGTCCGTCGAGATAGACGCGCTCGTCCCTGATGAACGCATCGTTGTGCGTGCCCTTCAGTTCCAGGAGGGTGCGTGGCTCGGGCGCAGCGGCATAGATGGCCTCGCCATGGTGGAACGGGATGATCTCGTCGTCGCGGCTGTGGACGACCAGCACCGGGCAACTGACATCCTTGATGTACGCGTGCGTGGCATGCCGCAGGCGGCTCAGCCAGCGTGCCGGTAACCAGGGATACAACTCCTGTGCAATGTCGGGAACGGACGTGAACGACGATTCCACGATCAGTGCCGATGGTTGCTGCCTCGCCGCAAGCCTCGCCGCGACTGAAGCACCCAGTGAACGTCCGAACACGACGATGTCGTTTTCGCCACGAGCATCCCGGAGGTAGTTCCAGGCGGCATCG
>Ga0265309_10000366_pt1 | contig 17674 bp, 22 predicted proteins | sample Helome_FD_192492 | JGI IMG/M metagenome (GOLD analysis project Ga0265309, IMG submission 192492) | Marine sediment microbial communities from subtidal zone of North Sea - Hel_20160524 (Illumina Assembly) | ecosystem: Environmental > Aquatic > Marine > Subtidal zone > Sediment ...
AAAATATTTTGCTCCACGTCTGCTTGGAATGTTTTGCCAGCAATATCCGGGTATTGAGGTCTCCCTCGAAGTTTCTAACCGCGAGCGTATATTAGAACGCTTAACTGATAATATGGACGATCTCTATATCCTGGATCTGCCGCCAGAAGAAGAAAATGTTGTAGTGCAGTGCTTCTTGGAAAACCCTCTGGTTGTACTTGCATCTGCCAATCATCCACTTGCCAATAAGAAGAAAATTACGCTAAAGCGTATAGCTGAGGAACCATTTATATCCCGTGAAAATGGTTCCGGAACGCGTATTGAGACAGAGCATTTTTTTTCTAAACAGGGTTTGAAACTAAAAACACGAATGACACTTGGGAGTAATGAGGCGATCAAGCAAGCTATACTTGGTGGTTTAGGAATTTCAGTATTGTCACACCACACATTAACGCTTGATTCGCCAAAGAATCAACTAGTCATACTTGATGTAAAGGGTTTCCCGATTGATCGTCAGTGGCATTACGCCTACCCATCAGGAAAACAGTTGTCTGTTGTGGCGCAGACATTTTTAGCTTATCTACAGAATGCACCGAAGATGATAGTGGATCTTGCGCTAACAGGGGTGGGTATTATCACTTTTCCTACTCGGTAGCACGTAGTTGTGCATGTATCCCAGATACATTTATGTATGGTTTATTTTTTCAAAAATATTATCTGAACATCACAGAAAGAAAGGTTGATAAAATTCAGGAGTAGCAACAACTAAACTGAAACTTAACCGATGTTTTGTACTCTAAAGCTACATGAAACCAGAAAGGAGACAAAATGGATAAGATATTTTTGATTGTGGGTTGGGTTATGGCTATGTTCTGTCTGATCATAGCATCTATATTTATAATGTTTTCTATAACAGAAGTTATCACATCATTAATATCCTGAGTCAGACACATTAAGAAATTAGTGTCTATACTAATTAATGGTATAGACGTGGTACATTTATTAAATATGTAGCAGATTTGAGCCACATGCTCCTCTGACCAAGATTAATGAATATTTTGCATCCTATAAAGTACCACAAGGGAATAAAATGATTAAGATAGTTGCATTTATAGTTATATTTTTTTCTGCTGTAGCACTTTTATTTATACTTTATTCTGCTGTAGGGAATGCAACATCACTCACATTAGTTGATCATCAACCAGGAAAGCATTTAGATAAACTAAATGTGAATTCTTATAGTGTACTTGTACCCTTCGACACAGGTATCTTTCAGCGTGAAATTACATATACATCTTCTGACATTATTTAGCGCACTGCCTTTATGTGCTCCAATGAACGTAATGGCAACCGAAGAACCTAAATATGAGCTTATTGAAAAATCGGGTAATTTTGAATTACGTCAATATCATCCGATGCTAATTGCCGAGGTCTTGGTTGATGGGAATATGGATCAAGCATCCAGTAAAGGCTTTCGACTGATTGCAGATTATATCTTTGGTAATAATGTTACAAAAACCGGTGACAGTGGAAAAATTAAAATGACCGCACCTGTAACGATAGAACCAAAGTCTGAAAAGATTTCCATGACTGTACCGGTGACCCTGGAAGAAATTTCTGATAAATGGCGAGTGATCTTTGTAATGCCTAGTCAGTACACGCTTAACACAATACCGTCCCCGAATAACAAGCGGGTAATATTGCGTGAAATTCCGGCAAGACAGGTTGCCATTCTTAAATTCTCTGGTTTTGCCAATGAAACAAATACTGCTGAAAATACCCGGAATCTTCTTAAGTGGATGGATAAAAGAAATCTTATTCCTATCGGTGCAACTGAACTTGCCCGTTACAACCCACCGTGGACATTACCTTTTTTACGACGTAATGAAATCATAACAGAATATAAAAAATAATATCAACAGGTGGCATAAATCAGTTTATTAACAACAATATTATTAATAAGAGCGACAAGAAATTATTAGAAAAATAGTAATTTGATACAAAGTGAACTCATGAGTGTTTGATGACATAAGGGGCGCGCTTTAGTGCGCGCCTACCTGCTTTGGCTTGGTTAGGAAAAGTCGATGTTAATACTTTGCAAAAACTCATCCGTTACGTCAGCTTTTTTTCTACCTGCAATAGCGAAATAAAATAGTGGCTCACCATCAATTGAAAGTCTATGACGATATCGCTCTATATGATAGATATCAAAATAATTAGAGAATATTAGTTCTCTCATCATACGCGAAAACCCTGACGTATCTGTTTTTTCCAAAAAGGTAACCTTAATATTTAAAGCTATCCATGCCTTCGCATTTATAATATTGAAAGCTTCAATAAAAGCTTTTACAGGAATATCACCAAATCCAAGTGCAGCAACTGTGACCAGACAATTACAACCCCAGGAAATTATCTCGCTTTTTGTATCTTGGTCTAGTGCCGTGAAATCTTGTATGTGATAGGCATCATAGATGCCAGGCCGATCTCTTATTGCTGCGTCATAAGCTTCAGGGACTATATCTATACCCACGAGACGGGAAGCTCCTCTATTTTTTAATTCTTCTCCCATCATTCCATTGCCAGCACCTAAATCAAGGACTCTCAATTCGGTAAAATTTTCTGAGCTGTCCTTAATCGCAGCCTCTAAGATCGTAGCAACCTTAATAGGAGAAATGCATTTAAGGCGGTCATAGAAAACTTGTTCATATAAACCAGGAATCTGATAAATTTCGCCATAATCATGAAACTTGATTTTTCGTGGCGCATTTGAACCATGCAGGTAAAAATATGTTTCATCTTGACCTTGCTCTTTCATTTCATTTTTAGGGAACTGTATCCTATGTCTTTTCTTCAAATTTTTCTCCGTGCTATTTATGGATGAAATTTCTAACGCTTGAGCCAACTTGCAGTCGCGTTCTGTAAGCCGATAAAGTTAAGCAATTTGTTGAATGCTTTGCTGGTATCATGCAGTGCACATTCAGCGCATTAAGTTATGATGAAAAATTTTTAGTCTTGTTTGTTATGTTCCTTATATAGGTTTTCCGTCTATCCGAGGACGGGTCAATACCGGCCAATATCGTAATACAAAAAGACCAAACGCTGTAGTCCACAATATAGCTGATAGTTGCATGCTGGCCATATATAATCCCGGTGACAAGATACCACCAAAAACACGAGTAAATGCTCCAATCTGTATTAATGTAAATATGGAAACTTCAAATTTATCTGCAATTAGAGGCCTTCCAGTGTGGCCACGTGCTGTTCGAGTCATCATACCTAATGTTAATCCACCAATAGCACCCACAGTAAGCGCATGAATGGCATAGGATGAAATCAATAACTCTAATGCAGATAAGCTACGCAACAAGAGATGAACAACTATCCAGGCATATGCTGCATGCAGAATCCAAACAAGTGGCACCTTAAGAGTTTGCCATGGCTTCCAGAGAAGCCAACGTATACCATGAGCAATCGTACTGATTAGCACTATTATGAAAATGAAAATTTGGGGTAATTGTAATAAGTCTGCTACAAACATTAATAGTACGGCGCCAAGTGCAATTTTTTCTACCAATGCATTACGAGTGGCATTGGCATTAGGAACACCATTATTAGTAAACATAGGGATCACACGTCCGCCTATGACAGCCATGATGAATAGCACGACATCCAATGCAAGCTGTAGGACAAAACTAGCTGACAAATTAAGATAGCCCTGTAATGCTAAGTGCACTGCAAAAATTAATATCCCCATCATAATTAATAGCCCAATAAAAAAATAATTACGGGTATTATGAGACCTTAGTAATGGAATACTAATTGCTAGTGCAACAGATATTGGGAAAACCGCATTAACAACAGCTGCAGTCATGGCAAATGGAGTTAAAACTAAAATCCTGCCACATATCCAAAGCATGACTAATGCTATTAAAAATATTCCATTTGGAGTTGGCTCCTTTGTCCACACACGCACAGCCGTCAATAAAAACCCTGTGATAACAGCGGTTGTATAACCAAATAGCATTTCATGACCATGCCATACTGATCCTTGTAGATACGCGTAAGGAAGGAATCCAGAAATCTGTATAACCCAGAGCATTATGCTAAAAACACTAAAAATACCAGCTAACAGATAAAATGGACGGAAACCCAAATCCCATAGAGCAAAGCCAGAAGTAGTTACAGAATCTATAGATTGCGATGATTTAGTAATGAGTACTTTTCTCCAATAAGTAATAATCGGACCACCATAATATAGTTAATATACCCTAGATTTGTTTAGATAAAGATAGCTGAAATGATATTGCACATGAATGTCACTGCAAGTAAAATCGTTATTATGATCTTAATATCTTAAATGTAAGTTTTGATAAAAATCAAATGTAATAGTTTTTGTTTAATTTTTATTGTTACGTTTTAAATGATCTATCTATCAATGAGGTCTAAATATGATCACTAAAGTTTGCGGAGATATTCTTTTTAGTAATGCAAAAGCGATTGCCCATGGCGTTGCACCTTATGATCATTTTAATCAGGGGCTTGCACTAAGCTTACGAGAGCGTTATCCCGCTATGGTGCAGGATTTTCGCCATTACTGCCATCAGCAGAATCCTAAAGCTGGACATGTATGGTTATGGGCTGGGCCAGAAAAAATTATTATAAACCTAATGACACAAGAACCCGCACCCAGCAACAAGGCACACCCCGAGAAAGCAAGTACAAAGAATATTAATCATGCACTCAAAGAATTACGTGCCATAATTGAGAAGGAAGAAATTACATCAATTGCTTTGCCAAGACTAGCAACTGGGGTCGGAGGAATGGAATGGAGCGATGTTGAACCATTGATAGAGAAATATCTAGGTAGCTTAAAGATTCCTGTAATTATTTATGAAACCTTTAATAAAGGTGATAAAGCTACCGAGAAACTTTCCAATACAGCCTAAGCACTCAAGGTTAATACTTAAAAATATTATTGAAAGAATGATGACTTATCAATCACAGGTATGGGAGGCTATGTAGGCAGCACGTCTCCTATATACCGCCCTTCAACCTGTAAGTAATCAATGCCTAGCCTACTAGATTTGTTTTCTTATAAACGTCTACTTCTGGCACAACGCAGACATTCAGACTACTCATTATCTGTTACTTATTGTTTCTTCAAAATAATCTATTGCTCCTTCGATTCTATAATAATGCTCTATCCACTCTTGTGGATTAAGTGGCACGCCTGCCTTCCCTTCAAGGGATTCATTTGATATAACCCAATCCTTTTTTAATAAATCTTTCCAATAGTGCTTTGCTATTTCATGTTCAGTATTTCTATCGTAATTAATTTCCATTACATTCTCCTCATCTACATAGAACACTCTAAGATTTACTACACATTATTACTACAAAGTATTTTGTAGAGCATATTAGATCAGGATTGCATTACTCTTTGATAACAGATTCATTACAATATCGCGACAAAAATAATTACAAGAGTCTGATTTATTTTGAACGTCCACTTTTGGAACAAAGCAAACCTTGCGGAACTTTTATCTATACTTAATATTTTCCTGAGCAAGCCAGGTCTGGGCCTTCATTAATTTTCTCATTCTATGTTGTTAGTTTCTAAAATTTCATTTATCGATTTAAGAATGCCCTCATCTTTAATTTCTTTAACTTTACCTGAATCTATATTCTGGTAAATTTCTCCATCTATCATTATGGATCCACTAAATTTAGTACCTCTACGTGCACCTCGACTAACCCACAAACAGAACTGTTTTCCTGTCCCTACATTTATATGCACCCTTTTGGAGTCTCGAAACAAACGTTTTTTTACTGTTGATCCCATTCCTGTAAGTCCTGTTACAGGAAAACTTGTGTGATATACATTCCACTTTAAACCGTTGCCTATTATCATTAACCCCACTTGTAACTGAGATAAGTCAGTATCAGCAATTGCTGTTAATGATAATTGACGAATAATCAGTAGGCCTAAATCATTTGTGTAACATTTTCTTGTTGTACCAGTACTATTTATTTCACCAATAAGAATCCCCGTATTTTCCTGAAAATACCAATCAGGAGCCTCGGCTTTAACATGGGCCTGAAATACTAGTAATAGTACGAGGATAGATATTCTCTTCACTTTGACCTCCTGGGAAGAATATATTATGGATTGTTCGACACTCGGTCAAATAATTCTGTAAATCGAGTGTCCACTTTTGGCACAAAGCAGATATACAGTCTATTCATTTCATTTTTCCTTATTTGATAGCATGGTGATTTTATTTGTTTGTTACTTAAGACATGTGTTGAATATGAACTAACCTTTGTTAAGGTATGGGGTCGTAACCCTAATAATCAATAAATTGATTCCCTATTGTTTTTCTACCTTCTGTCACAACCTAGCAAGTATAAGTAAAATTTAATTAATACCAGGAGGTACTATGAATCGTTTTATATTATTTTTTATTGCTGCTATTTTTAGTAGCAGTGTGTTAGCTGAATGGACTCAGATAGGTGATGATGTAGGTAAAACTGTAGGTGTTGATACCGGGCGCGGTGTCAAAACCTTCGTCAACAAAGATGGTATTGATAAGAGTGGAGATTACGTGGTGATGTGGACATTAAGGAACTATGAAAGTCCTGTAAAAGTAAATGGCAAGAAACATTTCTCCTCCAAGACATTGGAAGAGTATAACTGTAAAGACATGGAATATAAGACACTTTCTTTCTATTGGTTTGCAAAACAACAAGCGAAAGGTGCTGTAGTTTATTCTGAGACTTATCATGGTGATATGCAACCAATTATCCCAAATTCTATTGCCCACGCTTCATGGAAAATTGCCTGTGGCAAGTGAATAGCGAAACAAGTAAGAAATAATTAATAACTTGTCGATTGCCAAGGTAGAAATTATATATTTTGGTAATTGATGAGTCCAAATATAAGCAAGCGAATATGGATAAAACTAAAAGGAGAAATGATGAAACGAATTTACTTTCTTGTTCCCAATATTGACGTTACCAAATGGGTTGTTGACGAATTACTGCTAGCACGAATAACAGAGCGGCACATCCATATAATTGCAAAATCTGGCACACCACTGGAAGATCTGCCCGAAGCTAATTTATTACAGAAGAGTGATTTTATTCCTGCGGTGGAGCAAGGAGTCGCGATTGGTGGTGCAACGGGCATGCTTGCAGGACTAGTTGCAATTGCGCTTCCTGCTACTGCACCGGTAATCGCTGGTGGCGTCTTATTGGCGAGTACTCTTGCAGGTGCAGGTGTCGGCTCATGGTTAGGTGGCATGGTAGGTATGAGCTATGATAGTAGGCGCATAAAAGAATTCGGAGACGCAATTGAGGCAGGAGAACTCCTGGTGTTGGCTGATGTGCCAGAGGACAGGGTCGATGAGATTGAAACATGCGTAAAAAAACATCTGCCCCAGGTGGAGATCGAAGGAATAGAACCACATGTTCCGGCATTTCCCTAATAGGATGTCAAAAGTGGGCATTTGCCAATATCCGAACGAAAATTAAAAATCTACTATTGATTTTTAATCACTGACTACTCATATAAAAATTGTAGAGCATATTTATATGAGTAATGTTGAGTTTTTCAGTAAGTACGAGACCAACTAATCGGGAGGAGAAACTATGCCAAGTGCCGGATACCAAGAGCCAGTGACTGAGCTTTCAGATGAAACACGGGATATGCACCGAGCCATTGTCTCGCTTATGGAAGAGTTGGAGGCAATAGATCTTTATAATCAACGGGTCAATACATGTAAGGACTCAGAGCTAAGGATGATTCTCGGACACAATCGAGATGAAGAGAAGGAACATGCATCGATGATTCTGGAATGGATACGTAGAAAAGATTCAACCTTCTCAAACGAATTGAAGGACTACCTTTTTACAGATAAATCTATCGCACACAAATAAAAATTTGTAAGACTGTATTATTTACACGAATAGCAAAGAGTACAAATTATATATTCATTTGCTTGAATTTTGGACAAATATGACCGAATACAAGGAGAATAAAATGGTAGAAATAGCAAAGTGCGCCGTGTTTTTGGCAACGATAAGTCTGTTTATCACGCCAGGAGTAGCGCTGAGTACCAAACCAATTACTGATAAAGCTAAGCTCTATAATGAAACATTCAACCCAAGACAAAAGGAATACGCAAACCATCTGGGTTTTAACGATCTTCATATCCAGGCTATTCGACATCTACGGCCAGAAGGAAAGAGTGAAGCAGAACTCGCAAAATTAGACATTATCGTACACCACCACTGTAAAGCTTATGATGATGGAACACTTACTTGTTTAATGTTTCATTCAGGCAAAAAAGATCAAGATAAACCTATAGGATTTGAATACATTATCACTTCAAAGCAGTATGAAGAACTTCCTGAGAAAGAAAAAAAATTCTGGCATTACCATAAAACGGAACTTCCACGAGCTAAAGCGACCTTGCCCGATCTAAAGGCCAATGAAGCAGCTAAACTCTTACCTACAATCAGGGAAACCTACGGTAAAGTTGTATACTTTTGGAAAATGGGTGATAAGTATCCAATAGGAGAACCCTTTATTCTCAAAATCCATGAGCTTCCTGAAAGAAACTAATAAGTTGTTGAAATAATGGTAAAGTATAAACGCTAGATAACAACACTTTAAACGTCTGCTTCTGGCACAAAGCAGACATTCAACTTAAATATTTATATGCGTATCACTGAAACAGATTTGACCACTTCTGAATTCTTTACTTTATGTACTAATCTTTTAGTCTATTGCAAGAAATAACTAATTAGCTATTCAGATACTAGAGAAAAAATATCTAATGCTCTACTGCTGCCAAAGCAAATTTGGTCATTTTCTTTAATTCCTTCTTATTTATTCCTCTCATTCCAAGACTTACCAGCCCAAAAGTAAAATACGTTAGATAATTGGCCAAAGCATCACTATCATTTTTCTTACTAATTTCGCTTCTCTCCTGGGCTGCATTTAAGCAATTTCTGAAAAGAACTGTTAATTTTGAAATAAATATATTCACTTTCAAATTAGCTTCCTTATTTAATATCTCTCGTTCCATAACTGAATTAAACATAAGACACGTTTTATTCTTATTAGAAGCAGAACAGCTAATGTTTATCCTATGATCAAAAAATATTTCAATATTGCTCAGTCCTAAAGGTTTGTTTGAAAGTACCTCTATTAAAAATCCTAATGAGTTTCGAATATAGTAGTCCATACAAGTAAGCAATAATTTATCCTTGCATCCAAACTCATTATAAAGACTAAATTTGTTAACTTTTGTATAAGCTACTATCTCATTCATAGATGTAGCTGCAAAACCTCTCTCCCAAAACAAGTTTGTAATGGTGGCTAATAGCTCTTCGCGATCATATTCTTTTGGCCTGTTCATACTCAATACCCATTAGTTAAACGTATGGATAAGATGCCAAGATACTCCTGTTACTTTGAAGTAACAATCTATTTCATTCACTTATAAGCTATAGAATAAGTATGAGTTAGTATTGAATGTCCGCTTTTGGTAAAAAGCAGACATTCATAAAATTAATTATGCTTCAAACATTTACATTAACACCCCTTCTTTTGGTTCTAAGAGAGGTGGAATTTCAGATTCTCCTAACTGCTGCCTCAAATCAATCTCAATCTTTCTACATACAGACGACATTGCAACATCTTCTAATTTCCCTTCAAAAGGTTCTTCGGTTCGACTTCCAATACGTTCTGTAATTGTAAAAATTGTAGCTAAGATTATATAAATTGGCAGAGTCCCCCATCCAAGGTGTTGGACAAGTCCAAATGGAAGTAATAATACAAAAACCCATACGAAAGATTTAGTAAAGAAACCATATTGACGAGGCAGAGGAGTAGATTTTATTCTTTCGCAACGACCCTGAGCAGCAAAAAATTCTTTTATGCTAACCATTAAACCATAGACATAGGCCTCTTTTTCTAACTGCCCTAACTTATATAGTTCTTTCAGACGAACTGATTGCCAATGATTTATTAGAGTTGCTTTATTTATTGCTGCATTTAGCTTATTAAATTCTGAATCTGATAAGAATGGCTTTAATTCATCCCAAGTTCCTTCTTGCCTTAACTGCAAACGTAGGGCATTAAGAAAAGCCAAATGTCTATAAATTAGTTCTTTGTGTTCTTTAAAGTCCTTCTGAATTTCCCGCTCATGTCCTACTTGCGGCTGAATGTATCCTATAACTTGGGAACCAAAATTGCGGGAGTAATTCATTAAATCACCCCAAGCCGTACGAGCCTCCCAGTATCTGTTATATGCTTCATTATTTCGGAAGCCTAAAAGGATTGCTACGGCTATCCCTAAAACACTAATTTCAGATACAGGAAACGAAAGATGATCGTAATATGAGTACAATGCACAAGCCGCAGACCCATAGATAATGAAGAAAAGAATATTCCATCCTTCAATTTGTAATATCCATTTTAAGCGTATCGATCTTTGAACTATCATGTATTAACTTATATTTCTCAGAATATAAATAAAATTAGTAGCAAATATAAGTGTACATTAGATTCTCAATATATATTTGAATGTTCCCTTTTGGCACAAAGCTGACATTCAGCAATCCGTTATAGTCAGCTAATTTTATCTCTTAGTTATTTCATTAACTATGTATCTCGCCTGTAAATAATGGATAATTTAACCAAAACTGATCGTTTTTATTATAATTTTTTACCTGCTTTAAATATGAAACAGATTAGTTGCGCCATATCAGGAATGACTATTTTTATAAAACGAATCTTAAGTTTTTTAATAGTTGGGTCTGTATTTTTTGTATCTATTCCTGGCTTTGCCAGTGATGAATGGCACTTACAGATAGATGACCGGGCCAACGATATAATCCTTCATCATCGAAAAACAACAAATAATTTAATCGAATTTCGTGGCATTACCCATATAAAGAGTAGTCTAAGTGCCTTTGTGGCACTTCTCAGAGATATCGAGTCAATGCCAAATTGGGTAGATCGTGCTCACAAGGCAACCAAACTAATTCAGATATCAGATACAGAAAATTATACTCACATGATTACATCTATGCCGTTCCCTTTTACATATAGACATTCAATTGTTCACACACAAATTTATCAGGATCCATTAAGTGGTGATATTGCAGTAAATGGACGGAATGCCAAGCCAGGTTCTCTACATAAACTTTCACGAGAAAAAAAGGAATTTCTAGCACATCAGAAGAAAAAATATATATTGACTCAAGATCTCAAGTCTCACTGGATTTTTCGACCACAAGCGGATGGTATGGTTGAAGTGGAGTTTCAAGGGCATGGCAACCCGGGCGGTAATCTCTCAAAATATATCCCTCAACGACTACTACGAATGTTTGCCTGGGAAGCTCCCTACAATACTCTAAAAGGGATGCGCAAGATCATACTGGATAAAAAATATCAATCTAGTCACTTCTCTTTTATTAAGGAACCTATCCAAAAACAAAAACATGAAATTACTAATTAGACCTATATTCTATTGCAGTAGCACGAGCTACAGATTAGTAATGAGATCAAGTTACTTAGAAGCTTAGTATAAATTTACACTTTTGACACAAAATAGACGTACAAAAAATAATTTTTCACCATATCCATGGTATCAATCGATAAGGTGTTTGCTTGGTGTATTCAGGATAGCCTTTAAGTTCAGAATATAAAGTCCGATCTTCTAGATAGGTTCGCACAACCAGTAATGCCGCTAGAAATACTGAGAGAATCAATGCAAACCTTGATCCAAGTACAACGGGTATTGCAAATAATAAAACAATAGTTATTGTATACATGGGATGACGTACTAGTTCGTAAGGGCCAGTTGTAATTACATGATGATCACGTTGCTTATCAATTTTTACAACCTGAGCCAGATAGGTATTTTCACGCATTACCCAGCCAAGCATGACAAAGCAAGGAAGATGTAACAACACTGCTAGGATCTTCATCCACAATGGTAAAGGATCACTCCATTCATAACGTACTACATCAAAACCCGGAATGATATAAAGTGCAATAGCAGCAATAAAAAATATTAGCATGATTACTTTATCCCAAGGCTTCTGTTCCTTTTGTATTGGTATAAACTTCATGCGTTCAGATAATAATTTGGGGTCATTGTGTAGTAAATAATTGGTCATGATTACACCAAATATAGTCCAGAGAGCGATCACAACCCATGCCTCCCACCAATACCAAATACCTGCCGGCCACATCAGCGCCACAGCAAATAAAGTCATACGTACAACCAAACTTAACCAGAATTTAGTAGTACTGTGTGACGAGCCTTGTTTGCTTATCATCGAAGTCTATTGAATTCCTTACGCCCAGAATAACTCATTGACTGTTTGTTTTTCTGCTTTAGCTATAAAACCAGTTTTATATAAGAGAAATACAAATTTAGTTTTGCTAATAACTATCCAATCAATATGGAAAGTATTTCATTTTACGTCGAATTGCCCACGCAAAAATACGACCACCTAGCAGCCATCTGGCTATAACAGCAGTTTTGGAATCAGCAGGCAGCGCATACCTTACAGGAGGAATAGGTGTAGTAACTGCATGGTGTACTGCTTTCGCAATAATTTCTGGGCCCGGAGCTTTGGGCTCACCAGCCATAAGGTGACGAAGACCAACAAGAAGTTTCTTATAAATAGATGGATGTACAACAGTATTAAGTAATTCAAACTCCTTTGCAGCAAATTCAGTCTTGATCAACCCGGGTGCAATAACTACAACGTCGATCCCAAGCTCCAGTACTTCACTACGAAGGGCTTCGGACAGCGCCTCTATCGCATGCTTAGAAGCAGCATACCAACCAAAACCTGGAATTGCTATTCTGCCAAGTATCGAGGAGATATTAATAATTTTCCCGGATTTCTGTTTCCTCATTTGTGGCAATACTGATTGCATGAAGCGTGCATAACCAAATACATTGACTTCAAACTGCTGATGGGCAGCTTCCATTGAGACACATTCAATCGCACCTAACTGTCCAAAACCTGCATTATTTACCAATACGTCAATCCGACCCTTGGTTAATATGATGTGATCTACTGTAGCCTGTATTACTTTAGCATCAGTAACATCTAGACAGATTGGTTCAATTTGATCAGATCGTAACTGTTCAAGCCTATCCATGCGTCGTGCCATTGCAAAAACGTAATATCCGTTCCTGGCAAGAAGTTCAGCTGTAGCTTTTCCAATACCACTGGATGCACCAGTAACCAGTGCGATTTTTTGAGTCATAATTTTTCTCTTTTTTTCTAGGTGTTTGTATAGCTAATCTACTCAATTATCTTCCTGTCTCTGAATGCAAAATCACTCTGCAGTCCAGTAAGCACTGTGCCATCACGATCATATATATCCTGCTTAAATATTACCCTGTATTCAGAATCTACCTCTGCCGTCCAGTACAACAACATCACAGTTAATGGCCTAGCAAGGTTAACATGGGTAGGTGCGCGCGTCTCAACGACTGCATTGACTTTCGTTCTGCTCCAACCCGGTTTGTCCTCAAGCAGTAGTTTGGCAAAATGTAATGGATTCTGAATACGGATACAACCGGAACTAAGTGCACGCTCTACCTGTTTGAATGCAGATTTTCTTGGCGTATCATGTAAGTACACTGCATGTTTGTTAGGAAACATGAATTTAACACGCCCCAACGTATTTTTAGGCCCTGGCTGCTGGCGAATTAGGTAGGGAAAATTATTGCCCGGGTACTGTGTCCAGTCAATTGTTGCAGGGTCAATCTGCTTGCCCATTTGATTAAGCACAACCATATTTTTATTCTGTAGATATTCCGGGTCTTGTTTAATCCTTGGTAAAATATCCTCTCTTAGAATTGTCGGTGGTACCGTCCAAGTTGGATTAAAAATAATATAGCGAATATCACCCCGAAAAACCGGTGTTTTTCGGTAGGTTTTACCGACAATTGCACGGGTTTTCCAAATCTCGTGACCACTACGTATATACTTAACATTGAAACCTGCAATATCGACTACTACAAAATTCTGTGGGAGATCGTGCAACACCCAGCGCGCACGATCAAGATTTACCCGAAGCTGGTTAATACGTGCTTCAACGGACACATTCATTGCCGCCAAGGTGCGCTTATCAACCAGACCATTTACTTCAAGACCATGCCGATACTGGAATCGCTCTACACCAGCTTTTACCGCATTATCATATAAATCTGACTTTATACGGGCTTGCATATCACCAGTGACGTACAATCGCTGACCAAGAGCACGAACTCTCGAAGTAGCCATACCTGGTTTTAGTCTCTCTCCAACAACTAGCTGTGGCCAACCTCCTTCGGCCTGGATTTTACGGTAGTTGGCTAATGCCAGTTTCAAACCACGGTAAAAATCTACCTGTGGACGAAAACTAGCTATCAAACTAGTGACCTGGGCATTATCAATGTAGGTGGACATCTTGAGTATAGAGCCCATTTTCAACGACTCCCGGCTCATATTCCAGTTATTGTCCAATGATTCCGGGTCGACTTTTCCCATCAACAAATGATAACTAAGCCTAATTAAAGCATCGGTCAATACTACATCTTTTTTAGCCTGTATAGCTGGGTCTGATTTTGCTTTGAATGAACTCTGTAACTCCTGAATGAGAGACAAGTGATAGTCCTGTGGAGTAAGGCCATCATGGTAGCTGTTCTTGATTGCATCAATGAGTTGCCTGATAGAATCCGGATTCTTCCATATAGGCTGGTAATTATATTTTACATACAGTTCCGGCAAGAGAATGACTGATGAAATTGGGCAATTTTTATCTCTGGCACAGTTACCTGTCCTGATATCTTCAACCCAACTACGTATATGTGAATTACTCTCAGCAGCAACCAAACCTATCTGTGAAAAAGATAGGCTTAAAAATATAATGATAAATATACAAAGATTTTTCAATGTTAACTCTATACACAATTACATTGTAGGCGTAAGATTTCCTGTGAACTATTAATAAATATATACTAATTATCTTAATATTATTTGTGTAGGAAGAACTTCAGCGACTATTGAAAAACAGATTTCTACCATTATCTAGTCTCTAAAGCATAATCATAAATTTGGTAAGAATTTTGCCGATATACCTAATATACCTTAGGGTACAGTTTGATAACTATATATATTCATTACTATAAACTGGAAACACCTGAATGTTATTAACAAAATACAACGATAGCCACCTTCAACCGATATCAGACTCTGGGATTGGTCGGCGACATTTTTTAAAAGTAGGAGTTGGTGTTTGCACTATGCTATCGCTGCCATCAGTTTATGCCAGATCCATGAATATAGGGGAAAAGAAGCTGGCCTTTCTCAATTTACATACTGGAGAGAGGATTCGATCTACCTACTGGGCGGAAGGAAATTATATTCCTGAAGAACTTCAGGCAATTGAAAACCTATTACGTGACCATCGTACTGGTGAGATGCATTCAATTGATACAGGCCTACTTGATCTGTTACAACTCCTACATAATGAAATAGGTGCACGTAAGGAATTTCATATCATTTCTGCATATAGATCTCCTAAAACAAATGCGATGTTAGCTTCACGTAATAATGGTGTAGTTAAGAAAAGTTTACACATGCAAGGTAAGGCAATTGATATTCGCCTGCCAGAATGCTCACTATCCGATTTACGTAAAGTTGCATTGTCATTAAAATCCGGAGGAGTTGGATACTATCCAAAATCTAATTTTGTTCATATAGATACTGGACGCGTAAGATTTTGGTAGGTGGGGGAATCAAACTATAGCTTGTAACCCATACTACAAGACAATCTATAATTTTCCTAATTTAGGGAACTGCAATGGATACTCCTATCAAAAAGATTATACTGGCCACTGACTTTTCAAATACTTCTAAAGAAGCTAGTCACCATGCTTTATTGTTAGCCAAAATCTACGGTGCAGAACTAACAATTCTTCATGTATTCGATACGGGTGCATGGAATACCCCTTCACACTATTATGTAACGACAGAAGGATACAATTTGGCTGAAAGCCAGGATGAAATTCGACAACGAGGAAAAGATTCCCTTATCAAATTAGCAGACTCAATTGACCTTGAAGTGGATACTATTTTCACTGAGGGAGATCCCGGTCATGAAGTTATTCGTGTCGCTGAAGAACTTGATGCTGGCCTTATTGTCCTGGGTACACACGGTTATAGTGGATGGAAACGATTTGCCATTGGCAGTGTTGCAGAGTTCGTCACAAAATACGCTCCTTGTGCAGTACTGACTATCAGGCCTAAAGGCGAAGAGAAAAGAAGAGAAGAAAGGAGAGAAGACTAGACCCCCCTAATCTTTCCCGATTACAATAGTTATAAATGCTTAAATAAATTTATTACGCTTGAAATTTTAGAGATGTTACTTATTACCTCTTGCAATATCATTCTTATCAGTAACCTGAAAATGATAATGAGTGGCATTTAAATAGCGAGTAACAGCAGTAATTTCTTCTTCACCCCAACCAAGCTCCATATTACTCTGCCAGCGAACAACCTGAGCCTTTAAGCTTGCCCAGTCAGTAGCCAATTTATCCTTACGCCAGTGTACATTTGAGGTATGACATGTCTTACAATTTACTAAATAAAGCAACTTACCACGCGTTTCACTATGGACCGGCAAAGTATAAGTCAATGCGTATATTGCACACAAAATACTCATAGTAAAAACTAACTTTCTAGAACGAATCATGAAATAGTATCCTCTTATGATAATTTCCGTTTATAAGATCACCTAGAAGTAGGTATGTATTGTTTATTGTAATTTAAAATAGTGTCGCCATGTATAGTTAAACCAGCAATTAAAATGAATTTCTACTCGCCCTTAAAGGAAAAATATGAATAAAAAAGACAAATTTGTGCGCAATATGCACTCGGAGTTGGATCAGTGGAACAATGAAATAGATGCTCTGGTTGCCAGAGCAGATAAAGCAGAGGAACAGATTCAGGCTGAATTTCATCAACAAATTAAAGAACTGCATAGTAAACGGGATGAAGTCCACCAGCAGCTATATGAACTCGAGCAGGCAAGTGAAGATGCTTGGGAAGATATGAAATTAGGAATAGAGATGGCTGTTGGTGATATAAGTGAAGCAATAAACACAGCTATATCTCGCTTCAAATAAAAAGCTAAAGTTGATAGATTGCATAGGATTGTTACAGACAAAAAAACCCACATACGTTTATTCAAGTGGATTCAATAGACTTCAATAGACACGCATCAAGATAATAAATTAATTATATAAACTATTTTTACATATCCTCACACTATTATTCTCTCATTAGTAAATAAATCACACTTTTTTATAATTAATTTTGGGTAATAAAAACATGCATGACAAAAAAAAGTAGTTTCTACCGAACATGGGAGAAAAGATCGTAAAAAAATACCGTAATGATGTGAATATGCGCTGGCATGGTAATTGCATGTATGAAGTTAGCAAGAAAGATTAGTGCCTAAACTTTATACAAAAGGAGTCATATCATGATTAAGCAAATACAAAGAGGTTTTACTTTGATCGAACTGATGATTGTGGTTGCAATTATCGGTATTTTGGCAGCTGTAGCAATTCCAGCATACCAGGACTATATTGCTCGGGCACAGGTT
>Ga0265309_10000367_pt1 | contig 17654 bp, 14 predicted proteins | sample Helome_FD_192492 | JGI IMG/M metagenome (GOLD analysis project Ga0265309, IMG submission 192492) | Marine sediment microbial communities from subtidal zone of North Sea - Hel_20160524 (Illumina Assembly) | ecosystem: Environmental > Aquatic > Marine > Subtidal zone > Sediment ...
GCTTGCCGGCGAGCACGAGGCCGACGCCTTCCTGCTCGGCGACCTGCTTCAGCACCTTGGCGATGGCGAGCGGCTCCAGCGCTTCCTCGGTTACCACCTGGATCGCGCGATCGGCGCCCATGGCGAGACCATGACGCAGGGTTTCCTCGGTTTTACCGCCGCCGACCGAGGCCACGATGATTTCATCGGCAATGCCGGCTTCGCGCAGGCGCAGCGCCTCTTCGAGGGCATTTTCACAAAAGGGATTCATGGTCATCTTGGCGTTCGCCAGGTCGACACCCGATTCGTCCGCTTTGACGCGTGCCTTGACCTGGGGGTCGAGCACGCGCTTCACACATACCAGTATTTTCATTACGCTCGCAATTTTCCATTCTGGTGATCGCAGGGGAATTCCTCGATCACCATGACTTTATAAAACTCTCCGAGAATCTCGATTTCCAACTCGGTACCTAATTCATACAGCCCGGTTTCCACCAGGCCCAATTCGAAGGCCGGATATTCTATCGACATTTCCCTCGGAATCAAGCGGCAGGAGTTCTACCGACGCAGTGCTTCCATCGCCCAAACCCCGCGAGGCAGTTATAACCCTACACAATCGGCGGATATTATCACAGCCATGCCCGGAGTAAGATTTATGCGCGACTGCAGATTATCTATTTGCGCCAATCCCGCTGGACGATCGATTCAAATAACACTTTGCGCCAGGCGACGACATTCCCCGGGGGATTGCTGGTAGTACTGGCCAAACAGGCGCGAAAATGAAGACAGCGAGTTAAAACCGGTGCGAATTGCGATTTCCTGCAGCTTGAGCCGCGTGTCGACCACCATGCGGCGCGCGGTTTGCAACCTGAGGCGACGATAGTAGGCAGCCGGAGATAGATTCAGGGTCTGCCTGAACAGGTATTCGAGCATACGCACCGACAAATCGATCTGCCGAGCCACCTGGGCTATCGTCAGGGTGTCATCGATATGCTGTTCCATCAAGTGTATCGCCGCAGCGACCCGGGGTTCGTTATTCTCCAGCATGCCGAGTGATACAAGTGGTTGGGTATCGGTAGCGCTGTGCACGCCGTCATAAATGAAGGCGCTGGAAACTTCGATTGCGAGTGGGTAACCGTAGCGCTTGCGAATCAGGTAAAGCATGAAGTCGAAGGTTGGTGACGCACCACCGGTGGTAAATACCGATCCGTCAATAACGAAACGATCCGCTTTCAAATTTACCGCGGGGAAGCGAGTGCCGAATTCTTCCAGGTCTTCCCAGTGAGTGGTAGCAGATTTACGCTCCAGTAACCCGCTACGCGCCAGGATCCAGCTACCGGCTTCGATACCACCGACCATCGAGAAATTTCGAGCCACCCGTTTGATCAACTTCAAATGGGCGGGTCCCGCGTGCTGTTGCTGATGAAAACTGGCAATGACGATCAGCACATCCCCGTGTGTATGTTCATCAAGCAAGGCGTCGGGTTCGATTGATATATCGCAGGTCAGGCGCGCCGGTTTTCCGTTCAGGGTTATGATTTTCCATTCGAATAGATGGCTGCTTGCGATACGATTTGCGGCGCGCATGGTGTCGAGCGCCGATGCCAGCGACATCATCGACGAGTCGGGTAATACCAGCAGTGTTACCTTGAGTTTTTCGGCGCTCGGTTTGAAGATACTCATTGCGTAAATTGTCAAATATTTTGCGCATTAATGCAATCATAATCCAGCAATCCATGACATGATTGCGCGTTCTATTAATGCGAGGTGTGTTATGCCTTTAAGCGCCAATCTGAATCCTTTCATTACCTGTGCTGTCACCGGTTCCGGCAGTTCCCAGGATCGTTCTCCCCACGTACCACGCTCGCCCGAACAAATCGCCAACAGCGCAATCGACGCCGCCAAAGCCGGTGCCGCCGTTGTTCATTGCCACGTGCGCGAGCCTGAAACCGGCAAACCTAGTCGTCGAATCGAACTCTACCGTGAGGTTATCGAGCGTATCCGCGATTCTGAAACCGATGTCGTGGTCAACTTCACTGCCGGCATGGGGGGTGACCTGGTGTTTGGCGACCCCGAGAATCCATTACCCCTGAACGAGGCCGGAACCGATATGGCGGGCGCTACTGAACGTGTTGCGCACGTCGCCGAATGCTTGCCTGAAATCTGCACCCTCGACTGCGGCACGATGAATTTCGCCGAGGCCGACTACGTCATGACCAATACACCCGGCATGCTGCGCGCAATGGGTCAGATGATGACCGACCTGGGAGTACGCCCTGAAATCGAAGTCTTCGAAACCGGCCATCTGTGGTTTGCCAAGCAGTTGGTCGAAGAAGGCATCATTCAGGACCCGGTCATGATCCAGATGTGTATGGGTATTCCCTGGGGCGCCCCGGATGACTTGAACACCTTTATGTCGATGGTCAACAACACCCCCGACAACTGGACCTTCTCGGCGTTTTCAATCGGCCGTCACGAAATGCCCTATGCCGCTGCGGCGGTACTTGCCGGCGGCAACGTGCGCGTCGGCCTCGAGGACAACCTGTGGCTCAGAAAAGGCGAACTTGCGACTAACGCACAGCTGGTTGAAATGGCGGCAACCATCGTCACCAATATGGGCGCAACCCTGATGACCCCGGCCGAGGTGCGCGAAAAAATGCAACTGCAAAAACGCCCACCGCTTTCAAAGTAATGGAGTAGAAACATGTTTGAAGTGAAAACAGCCGCCATCATCGGCGGCGGCGTTATCGGCGGCGGCTGGAGCGCGCGCCTGATCGAAAACGGAATCAGCGTGCGTGTCTTCGATCCGGCACCCGACGCCGAAACTAAACTGCATGCAGTGCTCGCCAATGCCGAACAGGCGTTTGCCAACCTGGCCAACGTTCGTTCCACTGACAAGGGCAGTATCAGCTGGCATGCCACCGCGGCCGAGGCGGCCAACGGGGCACAACTGATCATCGAGTCGGTGCCCGAACGCCCGGACATCAAACGGGCAGTTTACGCTGAAATCGAAACCACAGCGGCAAGCGACGCGGTCATCACGTCGTCGACCTCGGGCATCATGCCGACCGAACTGCAGGCCGAAATGACACATCCCGAGCGCCTGATGGTTGCCCATCCGTTCAACCCGGTATACCTGCTGCCACTGGTTGAACTGGTAGCCGGTGAAAAAACTAATACGAAATATATCGAATGGGGCAAACATTTCTTCGCCGCCATCGGCATGCACCCGCTGCACTGCCGCGTTGAAATCGAGGGTTTCCTGTCGGATCGCCTGCAGGAAGCCCTGTGGCGCGAAGCACTTTGGCTACTGCACGACAAGGTCGCGACCGCCGAGGAAATCGACGCAGCGATTGCTTACGGCCCCGGCCTGCGCTGGGCGCAGATGGGTACCATGCAGACTTTCCACCTGGCCGGTGGCGAAGGCGGCATGCGCGCGATGCTGGCGATGTTCGGGCCGTGCCTGAAGTGGCCATGGACCAAACTCATGGACGTACCCGAACTGACCGATGAGTTTGTCAACGAGGTCGGCGATCAGTGCGAGAAGCAGGCCGGCGGCCTGACTCCGCGCGATCTTGAACGCGTGCGCGATAGCAACCTGATCGCCATTCTGCAGGCGCTAAAGGGCAACAACTGGGGCGCTGGCAAGACCCTGGCCCGCTATGAACAGCAACTGCTAGAAGCAGCTAATGACGAGTAAATTTGGAGAATAACATGCATTTCGGGCTCAGTTTTGAACAGGAAATGATCGTCGACACGGTCAGGAGCTTCGTCGAAAACGAAATTTACCCGCATGAGGCCGAAGTCGAGCGCACCGGCGAGGTGCCAATCGAAATCGGCCATGAAATTCGGGACAAATGTATCGAGGCAGGCTACTTCGCCGCCAACATCTCAGAGGAATTTGGCGGTGGTGGTCTAAGCCACCTGGACTTCACCCTGCTGGAACGTGAACTCGGTCGTGCTTCCAACGGGCTGGCGGTATTCTTCGGGCGCCCTTCCGGCATTCTGCAGGCCTGCACCGAAGAGCAGCGCGAGCAATACCTGATTCCGGCAGTTAAAGGTGAGAAGTTTGATGCGCTCGCCATGACCGAACCCGGCGCCGGCTCCGATGTTCGTGGCATGAAATGCAGTGCCAAGCAGGATGGCAGTGACTGGGTTGTGAACGGCAGCAAGCATTTTATCAGCCACGCCAACATAGCTGATTTCGTCATCGTCTTTATCGCCACCGGGGAAGAAGAAACACCGCGCGGCATCAAGAAAAAAATTACCTGCTTCCTGGTAGACCGCGGTACGCCGGGATTTGAAATCAGGCCCGGCTACAACTCGGTCAGCCACCGCGGTTACAAGAACTGTATTTTGAACTTCGACAACTGCCGTCTACCCGAAGGGCAAGTCCTGGGTGAATTGCACGGCGGTTTCGATGTCATGAACGAATGGCTGTACGCAACCCGCATAACCGTTGCTGCAACCAGTGTCGGGCGTGCACGACGTGCGTTCGAATACGCCCTGCCCTATGCGGTCGAGCGCAAACAGTTCGGTCAGCAAATCGGCAAGTTTCAGGGCGTGTCTTTCAAACTCGCCGACATGATCACCGAGATCGACGCAGCCGACTGGCTGACGCTGTCAGCCGCCTGGCGTCTCGACGAGGGACTGGATGCCAACCGTGAAATCGCGAGCGCCAAGGTGTTTGCAACCGAGATGCTGGCACGTGTGACCGATGAAGCGATTCAGATCTTCGGTGGCATGGGACTGATGGATGAATTACCGCTGGAGCGATTCTGGCGCGATGCGCGCGTCGAGCGGATCTGGGACGGCACCTCGGAAATCCAGCGCCATATCATTTCGCGTGAATTGTTGCGCCCGCTGGGCGGCTGATGTCTGGCCTGGAACGACTGCTGCGGCCTAAGTCGATCGCCGCAATCGGTGGCCTGCAGGCAAGCCGCGTGATTGAGCAATGCCAGCTGATGGGCTACCAGGGCGAGATCTGGCCCGTGCATCCCGAGAAAACCGAGGTGCGCGGAATACCCGCATACAAGCGCGTCGAGGATCTGCCCGGGGTGCCCGATGCCGCCTTTATCGGGGTTAATCGCCATGCTACCGTCGACGTGGTCAGGGCGCTGCGAGAACGCGGCTGCGGAGGCGCGGTATGCTATGCCTCGGGCTTTCGCGAAGCCGATGAAACCGGGGGTGAATTACAGGCCGCGTTGATAGAGGCGGCGGACGAGATGCCAATTCTTGGCCCGAACTGTTACGGCTTTATTAATTACGCAGATGGCGCGCTGCTGTGGCCCGACCAACAGGGCGGTAAGCGACTTAAAGCCGACAGCACCGGGGTTGCGATCATCGCCCAATCTTCGAATATCGCGATCAACTTCACGATGCAAAAGCGTGGCCTGCCAATGACCTACGTTGTTACGGTTGGCAACCAGGCGGTGGTCGGACTATCCGAGCTGGCACAGCCCCTGCTCGACGATCCTCGCGTTACTGCGCTCGGCATGTACGTTGAAGGATTCGATTCAATTGCAGCGATGGAAAAACTGGCACAAAAATCTCGCGCGTTAAACAAACCGATCGTAGTGTTCAAGGTCGGCAAGAGCGAACAGTCGCAGGCCGCGGCAATGTCGCACACCGCTTCGCTGGTGGGTTCGCACGAAGTGACGAGCGAATTTTTACGCCGCAACGGTTTCGGCCAGGCCGAATCGATCCCGGTATTCCTGGAGACATTGAAGCTGCTGCATCTGCACGGCCCGCTCGAGGGCTACCGGGTATCGTCGATGAGCTGCTCCGGTGGTGAGGCCAGCATCATTGCCGACACCGCGGCACGGCACAAGGTTTATTTTCCCGACCTCGAAGACTCTCAAAAAGCACCGATCGAGGCCGCGCTGGGCCCCCTGGTCACGGTTGCCAATCCCCTCGACTACCAGACCTACAGTTGGGGTAACCGGGAAGTGATGGAAGCCACCTACCGCGGGATGACATCGCTAGACTTCGATATGAATTACCTGATCCTCGATTTTCCGCATCATGCGCGTTGCGAAGACTGGGAATGGCACATCGCGGTTGATGCCTTCGAGTCCGCACTCAAGCATAACCGGGCCCGGGGCGCTTTCGTCGTGGGAATGCCAGAGAATATCCCCGAGGAATATACCGAAAATTTCAGTCAGCGCGGCATCGTCAGTTTTTACGGCATAGACGAGGCGCTGCAGGCAACCGGAATCGCCGCCGACATCGGCACCGCGTGGAAACAGGAACTACCCGAACCGGTATTGCAGCTTGCCCGGACTTGCGGCACCGGGATAACCCTCGATGAGGCGAGTGCGAAGCAGCGTTTAAGCGCGGCAGGTGTGCCGATCCCGGAAGGTAACTGCGTCGACTCAAATGAAGCCGCGCTGGAGCTTGCACCGAGCCTGGGTTATCCGCTGGTAATGAAAGCCCTCGGCATCGCCCATAAAACCGAACATAACGCGGTACGACTGAACCTGGATAACGAGGCAGACGTCAATCAAGCAGCAACCGAATTATTCAAACTCAGCGACCAGCTTTACCTGGAAGCCATGAAACCAGCCATGGCCGAACTGATAGTCGGAGTAACCCGCGATCCTCAATTCGGCCTGGTTTTAACCATCGGCAGCGGTGGCATCCTGGTTGAAATCCTGAAGGACAGTAAAACCCTGCTCATCCCGGCACGGCGCGATGAAATCGAAGCCGCAGTCGCGAGCCTTAAATCCGCACCATTGCTCGAGGGCTATCGCGGCAAGCCCGCCGCTGACATCGCAGCGACCGTCGATACCATTGTTGCGATCCAGCAATATGCAATCTCGAATTCGGGTTCACTGATCGAACTTGACGTTAATCCATTACTGATCGGCGCGCAGGGTGAAGGCGTTTTCGCGGCCGATGCACTTATCGTTCTAGAGGAGCAAAAATAAATGACTGATGTAATCACTACCCGCAAAGAAGGCGGGGTTCTCGAGGTCACGCTGGATCGACCCAAGGCCAATGCTATCGATCTCCATACCAGTCGAATCATGGGCGAGACGTTCAGGGAATTTCGTGATGACCCTGAATTGCGCGTTGCCATTATCCAGACCGCGGGTGATAAATTCTTTTGTGCCGGCTGGGATTTAAAGGCTGCCGCCAATGGCGACGCAGTTGACGGCGACTACGGCGTTGGCGGATTTGCCGGGCTACAGGAATTGCGTGCTCTCAACAAGCCCGTCATTGCTGCGGTCAACGGTATGGCGGTCGGCGGTGGCTTCGAACTCATGCTGTCGGCAGACCTGATTTACGCCTCCGAGCATTCGAGTTTCGCGCTGCCCGAGATCAAGGCCGGCACACTGGCAGACGCCGCGACGATTAAACTGCCGAAGCGCATTCCCTACCATGTGGCGATGGAAATGCTCTATCGCGGCCGCTGGATGGATAGCGCCGAAGCGTTACGTTGGGGTCTCGTAAATGAGGTACTATCGACGGACGAATTAATGGACCGGGTCTGGGAGGTCGCGTTTGAACTGGCCGCCGGACCTCCGCTGGTGTTTGCATCGATCAAGGAAGTCGCGCGCGAAGCCGAGGCGATGAAGTTCCAGGATACGATGAACCGAATTACCAAGCGCCAGCTTGAGACTGTCGATATCCTCTATGGCAGCGAAGACGGTATGGAAGGCTTCAAGGCGTTCGCCGAAAAACGCGACCCGGTCTGGAAAGGTAAATGACACCGTAAGGTGTCATCCCGCGGCGTAATAATTGCCATCCCGCGGCTTGACCGCGGGATCCAGTAAAACATGCCGGCCGCAGGCTGACCTTATTTTGATTTTTGCCAAATTGTTATTATTGTGTGTTCTTCGAACACGATTGATAGACTGGATCCCGCGGGCAAGCCGCGGGATGACATAATTTACGCTGCGGGGTGACATAAAATGACTGAACAACAACCCCTGTGGACACCCAATCAGGCCAGCATCGACACGGCCAACATGACGCGCTTTATTGCACAGGTGAATCAACACCACGACCTTTCTATCGCCGACTACGACGCGCTTTACCAATGGTCGATTGATCAAAAACAAACTTTCTGGTCTGAGATCTGGGATTTCTGCGAAATTATCGGTGACAAGGGCGAGCGCATCCTGATCGACGGTGAAGACATTGAAAAAGCGCAATGGTTTCCCGATGCAACGCTCAATTTTGCCGAAAACCTGCTGCGTAAAAAGAATGACGAAATCGCGATTTATTTTCGTGCCGAGGACCAGGTTGAATACTCGCTGACCTACCGTGAACTGTACGACCAGGTCGCAAGCGTTTCCGACTGGCTTAAATCAAATGGACTTAATCCCGGTGATCGCGTCGCTGCCTACTTGCCCAATGTGCCAGAAGCCGTGGTCGCGATGCTCGCAGCTACCAGCCTCGGTGCGGTGTGGACATCGACTTCACCCGACTTCGGCGAAGACAGCGTCGTCGACCGCTTCGGCCAGACCGAACCCCGGTTTCTGTTCACCGTGGACGGGTACTTTTATAACGGAAAACGGCACGATATCGGCGGCAAGATTAAAAGCATCCGTGCACAGTTGCCGAGCGTAGAACAGGTTATCCAGATCAACCTTGCCGGATTCGACAGCCAGGTCGGGGCTGCTGACTGGAGCGATATTATCGCCAGGCCTGTCTCCGAGATCGAATTTGTTGCATGCAATTTCAATGATCCGCTTTACGTGCTCTATTCATCCGGCACTACCGGCAAGCCCAAGTGCATCACGCACAAGGTGGGCGGCACGCTTATCCAGCATTTAAAGGAGCAAATGCTACATTGCGACATCCATCCAGGAGATCGCGTATTTTATTTCACGACACTGGGCTGGATGATGTGGAACTGGCTGGTGAGTGCGCTCGCAAGCAAAGCGGCACTGGTGCTTTACGACGGCTCCCCTTTCTATCCGGATGGCGAAGTGCTGTGGCGTTATGCCGAAGATATCGATATGACTATTTTTGGTACCTCGGCCAAGTACATCGATGCTATGAAGAAAACCGGACTGCGTCCACTCGACAAGTTCGAACTGTCGGCTTTACGTACGATTGCGTCGACCGGTTCGGTGCTTGCACCCGAAAGCTTTGATTATGTTTATGAAAGTATCAAGCAGGATGTCTGTCTTGCCTCGGTGTCTGGCGGCACCGATATTGCCTCCTGTTTCGTAATCAGTTGCCCGCTGCTCCCGGTTTACCGCGGTGAAATCCAGTGTCGCGGACTTGGTATGGCGATCGAGGTTTACGACGATGACGGTAATCCCGTAACAAACGAAAAAGGTGAGCTGGTTTGCACTCAGACATTTCCGAGCCAACCGGTTTACTTCTGGGCCGACGCCAGCGGTGAAAAGTATCACAACGCCTACTTCGCGCGCTTCGATAATGTCTGGCATCATGGTGATTACGTCATGTTGACCGATCACAACGGCATTATCGTTTACGGCAGGTCGGATGCAACGCTGAACCCCGGGGGCGTGCGTATCGGCACCGCCGAGATTTATCGCCATGTAGAACAACTGGACGAGGTCGTCGAAAGCATCGTCATCGGACAACAATGGGAAAACGATGTACGCGTCGTGTTATTTGTTGTTTTACAGCCCGGCATTAATCTCGACGATGCGCTCGAGGACAAGATCCGAAAGACGGTACGAGCGAAATGTACACCTCGTCATGTGCCCGCGAGGATCGTGCAGGTATCCGAAATTCCGCGCACCAAGTCGGGCAAAATCGTCGAACTCGCGGTACGCGAGGTGGTCCATGGCCGTCCGGTCAAGAACGTTCACTCACTTGCCAATCCAGAAGCGCTCGAACTCTATCGCAACCTGCCCCAGTTGCAAGACTAAGCTTTGAGTTCAAGAACAATACTGATCAACTGGGCGCTGTTGCTGTGCCTGGTAGCGTTGTGGGGCACTTCCTTCATGTTTACCGCGATATCGGTCAGTACTGTCGATCCGATCTCTGTCGTTTTTTACCGCCTGGCGCTGGGTGCGTTGGTTCTGTCGCTAGTGGTCTACGCCCGCGGTCACTCGGTTCCCCGGGAATGGCGAACCTGGGCAGGTTTTCTGATCATGGCTATTGTCGGTAACGCGTTACCTTTCTTTCTGATCTCCTGGGGGCAACAAGAGGTAGACTCGGGTGTCGCCGGCATGATCATGGCCATCATGCCGCTGCTGACGATGGTGTTTGCACATTATTTTGTGGTCGACGAAAAGCTCAATCGCTACAAGCTGATTGGCTTTGCGCTCGGCATTACCGGGGTCATCCTGCTGCTTGGCCCGGTGTTCGAAGGGGGTGGCCGGGAATTCTGGAGTGGGCTGGCAATTTTCACCGCGGCAAGCTGCTATGCCGTCAATTCAATCCTTATCAAACGCCTGCCGCGTTTCAGCCCCATGGTGGGCGCCTGCGGTGTTCTCATCATGGCAAGCCTGGTCATGCTGCCCATCTGGATGATTCTGGCACCCGAAAATAATGCCATCAGCCAGGACTCGATGATTTCAGTTATCTGGCTGGGTATCGGTCCCACAGGCATTGCCACCATTATCCTGTTTGCGGTCATTGATCGCGCCGGACCGACCTTTCTGTCGACCATTAACTACCTGATCCCGGTAGTCGCTTTTTTATGTGGCGCATGGCTATTGTCAGAACCGGTGTCCTGGCAACATTTCGTCGCGCTTGCGACCATACTGGGCGGCATTGGTATAACCCGGATCAAGGTGAACCGAGCGCTTCGCTGAAGTGATCGATGAACGCGTGTACGCGGGCAGAACGCACCAGGTCGGGATGTGCCAATATCCATAATCCCGTGATCAGTTCCGCGGTCGGAAATTTCACCCGTTTCAGGCTCTGGGAAGCATCGCCCAGGAAACGGGGTAATAACGCGAGTCCGATACCTGCTTCCGCCGCAATTCGGATTGCGACAAAAGAATCACAGCGCATGCAAATTCTGGATTTATCGATGGTTTCATCGAACCAGTTGCCAATGGGTGTTGTACCGAGGCTATCGACAAGACCTATCCAGCGGCCCTCGGTAATTTTGCCCGGTACGGTTGGCTCAAGGTAATCGTCAGAAGCATATACACCGAACTCGACATCGCACACCCGTTTCGAGACCAGGCTCGAATCTGGGTTCCCGGTCGGCCGGATCGCTACGTCCGCATCACGTCGGTTGAGATCAAGAACGCTATTGGTGACCAGCAAATCGACAACAATGTGCGGGTGCTTTTCTCTGAAAGTTGCGAGATGCGGACCCAGCACCGACAACATAAAGGAATCGGTTGTCGTAACGCGTAATTCACCTTCAAGTTTTAGTTCATGTCCGGCAATCTGCCGCTGCATCGTAAACAGCGTGTCCTCGACTTCGCGCGCTGCGTTAATCATCTTTTCCGCTTCCGGCGTCAAAACGTAGCCCGTTTTGCTTCGATCAAAGATGCGGCAATTCAGGTTTTTCTGGAATTTATCGATGCGGCGCAACACTGTAGTGCGGTTGACCTCGAGCTCACGTGCGGCCGCGGCGATGGACCCCTTATTCGCGACCATCAGGACGTAACGCAGATTGTCCCAGTTAATATGCTGCATAATTGCAGCACTATAGCGCAAAAATATATAATTTGATGTAAAAATATTACATGTTAGCATGACCCCACTTATTCTATTGCCCACTAGTGATGTTATGGATGCCAGTCAATAAGCACATGCAACGCTGGCCCAACAATTACCTCGCTCTAACCGGAAACAAGATTATCTCTGATGGAACAGCTGCTCGACCGGCCAGAATTTCAAAGCGCAGTCATCCCGTTTTTCCTGGCGATGCTGCTTTACAGTGGGTTGAAAAAAATTACCGCAAGCGCATGGATATGGGCCCTGTTTGCCGCCTTCCTGGTATCTGCCAGCCTGATAAACGGCTTTACCGTCACGCCGTTGACCGGCACCCGAAAAATCATCCTGCTGGTGCTGGCCTCGCTCATTCTGGCGGGGCTGGCTCCATACCTGATTCAGCAGGTAAAGATGCAGCGGGCCGCAGCACCCATTTTGACCCTTCTGGCACTGTTATGGGTTTTCGGCAAAGTCGTAGCGCGCATGGAAATCACCGCTATCGTCCTGTTTCTGGCCGGGGGCGTCGGGCTGGTTTTATGGCTATTGTGGACATTCGACCGTATTGCCCATGACGATTCCCGGTTTCACGGCGCCGGCTTCAGCCTGCTGCTCGGCACCGGTCTGTCCGCAACAGCGGCCGCCTCCGCCCTGCTGGGGCAACTTGCGCTGAGCCTCGCGGCAGCGTCCGGCGGCGTATTACTGGCCTGGGTGTTGCGAGGCAAAGCTACCGGGCCCGGGAGAGTGAGTGCTTCAATCGGGACCCTGCCGTATGTTTTATCGGCCGCCTTGATTGGGCTGGCCGCTGTTATATTTGCACGTCTGCCCTGGTATGCCCTGATTCCACTGGCGGCGATACCGCTCGCTACCAGCCTGGTGCCGGTCAAGTCTGATGCACGCTTTTTTAACGCGCTGTTTAACAGCCTGCCCGGATTAATTATTGCCCTGGCCGTATCTGTCTGGGTATGGCAGGCGGAGAGTTCGAACTCGTCTGGGTACTAGTCTGATTTGACCTCGTTTGAGGCCAGTTACACATGAAATGTATGAAACAAAGGAGAAACAAATGAAGAACGCAATACTAATAGCAAGCCTGGTGATTTTACCCGTAAACACCTTGCTGGCCGCCAGCTACACGGTTGACCCCGGACATACCTATGTCAGCTTTGCGATAAACCACCTGGGCTTCTCGACCATGCGTGGTAAATTCGACAAGCAGTCGGGTTCACTCGAGTATGACCACGCCAGCAAAAAGGCCTCGGTTACCATCGAGATCGATGCCACATCGATCGATACGGGTCACGACAAACGCGACCAGCACTTGATCTCGCCCGATTTCCTGAACGCAGTCGAACACCCCACCATTACCTTCAAGTCCACCGCGGCTGACTGGAATGGCGTTAATCTTGTGTCAGTAACCGGAAACTTGACGATACTGGGTGTGAGCAAGCCCGTGACTTTGCAAGTTAATTCGATCAAATGCGGTGAGCATCCTTTCAGCAAGAAACAGGTTTGCGGATTTGATGCAACCGGATCGATCAAGCGTAACGATTTCGGTGTCAATTACGGGCTTCCGGCCATTGGAGAAGTGCTCGATCTGCAAATCGAACTCGAGGCATCCATGAACTGATTTACGCACCGGTCCAGCCTCGACTCGTAAGACCGTGGCTGAACCGATTGTTTCGCCGCAACCTGGTCGCATGGTTCGAAGTCTCGAACATGTCAAAATTTTAAAGCGACCATTTTGCTTTTTATTAAAAAAACTCGAGGAGTACAAATATGAAAACCGCATCGAGACTATTGCTGGTAATTGCTGGTTTGTCGCTTAGCACACACGGCATTGCCGCCGACGACCCCAACCTTAACTTATTGAAAGCTCGCCAGGGCGAAATGCAGTTGCGCAGTTTCAATGTCGGGCCGCTGTTTGGCATGGCCAAGGGCAAGATGGATTACAATGCCGAACTCGCAAGCACACTCGCGAATAATCTGAAAACGCAGCTTGAACTCGACCTGGGTCGGGCGTGGAAGCAAGGCACTGCAAACGATGCCTATCAAGGCAAGACCACGGCCCTGCCCAAAATCTGGACCACTTACCCGGAAATCGCTGAATACGGCAAAAAGTACGCCAAGGCAATCAATGAACTGGCTGCGGTAGCAGGCAACGGTGCCGATGCGCTGAAATCAAAAATGGGCGCGGTCGGTAAATCCTGCAAGGGCTGCCACGACGAATTTCGGGAAGAGCAGTAAGCATTCTTAAATCCTTGTGGGAATTACAACGCGATAAAATTCGAAACCCGGTGCCCCGTCTGCGGCATCGGGTTTCAGCATCTTCGATCAGTATTGGCCAGATTTCCGGCCAGTTCATGTACATCGACACGGCCCCGCGAAGTTTTTCGTCGAATCCTCACTCGTTGACGATTCAATAGACGTCCCCATAAGATGCAAGCATGATTCCGATACCGCGTTTACTCGCTGCGCTAGTTGTGCTGGTCGCGACTTCACCACCGCCTGCCAGCGCACAATCGCAGACTGACGATCCAAGGTTGTCGCGGGGCGAATACGTATTCAAGATAAGTGGCTGCAAGCATTGTCATACCGCTGAAAACGGCGAACAGTTAGCCGGGGGGCGGGCGCTCGAGACGCCCTTTGGAATCTTTTACACCCCCAACATAACCGCCCACAAGACAGCCGGTATCGGCGCCTGGAGTAGCGACGATTTCCAGCGCGCGCTGCATCACGGGGTGGCCCCGGACGGCAGCGACTACTATCCGGCGTTTCCCTACACGTCCTATACTCGTATGCTTGCCGAGGACGTCCGCGCCTTACACGTCTACATTCTTTCGCTACCCGTCTCTGAGCAACCCAACCGCACCCACGAACTGGCCTGGTTTGTGAACTGGCGATTTGCCGCCAGGGCCTGGAAATGGTTGTTCTTCGATGGTGGTGAATTCCAGCAACGTACCACACTAAGTGCACAACAGAACCGCGGCGCTTACATTGCGGAAGCCCTGGCACATTGCGCTGAATGTCACACCCCTCGCGACGTTTTCGGCGCTTTGCGCACGGACATGGCTTACGCGGGTAATCCACAGGGGCCCGAAGATGAGCTGGTGCCCAATATTACGTCGCACGAAACCACCGGCATTGGCGACTGGAGTCAGGCTGCGCTGCAGGAATTTTTGAAATTCGGCGAACTTCCTGACGGCGAGTACACCGCGGGATCAATGGACCCAGTGATCGAAGGAATACGGCACCTGACACCGGAAGATCGCGAAGCGCTGATCGATTACCTTCTTACCCTGCCGCCGATCGAGAACCGCATCAGCAACTGAGACTCACCGGGACTTTCCGCATACTGCACCTCGCCGAACGACAATGGTTCTGCAGGCTTTATTGAAGCGACCACGGATCGACAGTGATACGGTGCTTTCCATAGCGAATTAGTGTGGCGTGTTCGCCTTCCAACTACCATAAAATTTCTTTATGCAGCTCTTAACCAAACTATTTAACAGTCAGGCGGGCCGATCAAGTCTATAGTGAATGACATGCATGACCGGCCGTCATCCACTTCGAATCCAATACCGATAATTATTGGTATTATTTTGCTGCTCGCTTCGATCATTAGTGCCTGTAATAGCAACAGTGGTTCGAACCAAGAATCACAGTCTACTGTTTTACCTTCACTATCCGTTGCCACGGCCTTTGCAAACGAAGGTGATTCCGGCACATTAAGCATGACCTTTTCGGTAACGCTTTCAAAGACCTCATCTGACACAGTGACGGTTGACTACTCAACTTCCGACGGTTCAGCCATCGCCGGGATCGACTACCAGGTTTCGACCGGTAGCCTGCAATTCTCGCCCGGCGATACCCTTCAGACCATAAGCGTGACCATCCTGGGAGATACCGATGTTGAAGCCGATGAAACCCTGACGATGACGCTATCATCACCAGTCAGAGCAACACTCTCCCAGGTCAGTGCCATCGGCATCATAACCAACGATGATGTCAACAGCGGATTACCTGGCATCGACAACCGACCAGATAACCAGAGCTGTATTGCACCAGCACGACCCAACACGGACGCCAGTGTGGCGGTGATCGATCCGTTTCCGAATCTACCCAGCATCGCCCAACCGACCAAGATGTTACTCGAACCGGTGGCCGATCCACGCTGGTTTGTATTGCGAAAGTCAGGACAACTGGTCACCTTTGATCCGGATACGGCGACGGCCGTATTAACTTACCTCGATTTATCGAACGTGGTGCGCACGCAGTCGGAGGGCGGGCTGCTGGGCATGGCTTTTCATCCCGATTACCCCTCGACACCGGAAATTTTCCTGTCCTATACCATCGACCATACAGGTCCGGCAATGCGTTCGGTGATTTCTCGTTTTATTTTGGACAGCGTGGCAAATCCCGGTCCGGGTACGGTGGAACAGGTCATTCTGCAGGTCGACCAGGATTTCGACAATCACAACGGGGGTGACATCGCATTTGGCGCGGACGGTTACCTTTACTTTGGTCTGGGCGACGGTGGCAGCGGCGGTGACCCGAACAATCGCGCACAGAATACATCGCACTTACTGGGTTCGATGCTGCGCATCGATGTAAACGGACCCGGGGTCGCCTTTCCCGGCAATCCCTACGCTATTCCAGCCGATAATCCCTTCGCGGCTAATCCAAAATGCGGGCCCGGATTAAACGCGAACGCATGCCCCGAGATTTACGCCTGGGGGTTACGCAACCCGTGGCGTTGGAGTTTCGACGCAAATACCGATGAGCTCTGGCTTGCCGATGTCGGACAAGGTTCCTACGAAGAAGTCGATATTATCGAACTGAGCGGTAACTATGGATGGCGTTGTCGAGAGGGCGCCCATAATTTTAATACTTCAGGTTGCGGCAGCGGCATGATCGATCCGGTATCGGAGTATTCACACAGCCTGGGTAATTCTATTACGGGTGGGCAAGTGTACCGCGGTACTGCAATCCCTGAACTAGTCGGGCGCTACATTTTTGCCGACTACGGATCGGGACGAATCTGGGCGCTGCAATCTGACGGCCAGGGTGGTTACAGCAACGATCAACTAATCGATACGAATTTTGGTCCGACATCCTTCGCCGCCGACCAGGACGGCGAGATTTATTTCACCGACATCAACAATAGCCGCTTGCGCATGCTGGTACCGGCCGGGCCGCCGACACCCGACACGATTCCGGCTCTGCTTTCAAATACCGGTTGTACCGATCCAGCCGATATTACACAACCTTATGCGGGTTTACTGCCTTACGATATCAACGCGCCATTTTGGTCCGACGGCGCACAAAAAGAGCGCTACATTGGTCTGCCCAACGGCACCACGATAACCCGTAACGCGGAAGACGACTGGGAATTTCCGAACGGCACCGTGATCGTCAAAAATTTCCGGCTCAACGGCAACCTGGTCGAAACGCGGCATCTAATGCGGCACCTCGATGGAATTTGGGCCGGTTACACCTATGAATGGAATACACAGCAAACCGAGGCTACGCGGGTAAAAGGAGGAAAAATTCTCTTCAGCAATGGCCAGGACTGGATCTTTCCTTCGGAAAGTCAGTGTCTTGAGTGTCATACCAGTATTGCAGGTTTTGCGCTGGGCCCCGAAACCGCGCAGCTCAACCAGGTGTTCACCTATCCCTCAACCGGTCGCACCGCGAATCAACTGGAAACGATCGATCACGTTATGATGTTCACTGCACCGTTACCGGCTCCAGTACAAAATTTACCCATGTTAACTTCGCCAGCCGATACCGCAGCCGATATCGCTGATCGGGCCCGTGCTTATCTGCATACCAATTGCGCGCAATGTCATCGCCCCAACGGTCCAACCCCATCTACCATGGACTTGCGTTATAACACCCTGTTTTCAAATACCAATACCTGCGATGTGGTACCTCTGGAAGGTGATCTCGGTATTGTCAACGGACGGCTGATAGCGCCCGGCGACGCGGCACGTTCATTAATCATCGCCAGAGCCGGTCGGCGCGACAGCCACGGAATGCCACCATTGGGTTCAAATCTGATCGACACCACT
>Ga0265309_10000370_pt1 | contig 17505 bp, 16 predicted proteins | sample Helome_FD_192492 | JGI IMG/M metagenome (GOLD analysis project Ga0265309, IMG submission 192492) | Marine sediment microbial communities from subtidal zone of North Sea - Hel_20160524 (Illumina Assembly) | ecosystem: Environmental > Aquatic > Marine > Subtidal zone > Sediment ...
GATCTAGCATATATAACATCGCTGCTAACCATGGTATGGCATGTACAATTTCCGAGGAGAACTTGAAAATCGAGGAGAGGTCAGGAACGATGACTACGAGAAAAGAGAACGATCACTTTTATCGAATTGCGGATTATACATGAACCACAGTAACTGTTGTGTTTAATTTAAAGTGAGTATTAGGTTAGCTATCTTATTGGTTGGCTGCTATAATGCCGCCGTTTTATTATTCTGACGCAGAGATTTATAAATATGATTCGACCAATCCGTAACATAGCCATTATTGCGCATGTTGATCATGGGAAGACCACTTTGGTGGACAAGCTACTCCATCAGGCGGGGTCTTTTGCTTCACACCAGAATATTGCAGATCGGATAATGGACTCTAATGATATAGAGCGAGAACGTGGCATTACAATCCTGGCAAAAAATTGTGCAGTAGACTATGAAGGAGTGCATATTAATATTGTGGATACACCAGGTCACGCAGACTTTGGTGGGGAAGTGGAGCGTGTAATGTCAATGGTTGATGGTGTTTTATTGCTGGTTGATGCAGTTGAGGGACCAATGCCACAAACTCGCTTCGTTACAAAAAAAGCGCTGGAGTTAGGACTACGCCCAATTGTTGTAGTCAATAAGATTGACCGTCCAGGCGCCCGTTCAGACAAGGTAGTAAATTATACTTTTGATTTATTTGATAAGTTGGGCGCTACTGAAGAGCAGCTTGATTTTCCCGTAGTATATGCCTCGGCGTTAAATGGTTATGCTAGGTTAGAACTGGATCAAACCAATACGGATATGCGTCCATTATTCGATATCATACTTAAGCACGTTCCTGCTCCAGTTGGTAATGCTGATGAACCTCTTCAGTTACAAATTAGTGCATTAGATTATTCGAGTTTCGTTGGTCGTATTGGTATAGGTCGCATTAGCCGTGGGAGCCTAAAACCAAATCAGGATGTAATGGTGTTGGCCGGGGATAGTACTCCCAAGAAAGCTAGAGTCAACCAGATACTTGGTTTTAGGGGAATCGAGAGAGTGCAATTAGATGAGGCGACAGTAGGTGATATAGTATTAGTGAATGGTATTGAAGAACTTTGTATTGGAGCTACTTTAGCTGATGTAAATCAACCTGAAGAAATACCGATGCGAATGGTAGATGAACCTACATTGACTATGAATTTTCAGGTGAATACATCGCCCTTTGCTGGAAGAGAGGGTAAATTTGTCACTAGCAGACAGTTACGAGAGAGGCTAGAGAAGGAGCTGCTTACAAATGTAGCTATGAAATTTGAAGATACAGATGAAACTGATGTTTTTTTAGTCTCTGGCCGTGGAGAATTACATCTTACTATTTTACTTGAAAGTATGCGACGTGAGGGCTATGAGCTTGCAGTATCACGTCCGCATGTTGTATTTCGTGAAATCAATGGAGTTAAATGTGAGCCATTTGAGATGCTTACCATAGATGTAGATGAGGCAAATCAGGGTGTAGTTATGGAAGCTCTTGGTGCGCGCCGTGGTGATTTACTGGATATGGTTCCAGACGGACGTGGGCGTGTAAGACTTGACTATCATATACCTGCACGTGGCTTAATTGGTTTTCAGTCTGACTTCATGACCATGACGCGTGGTACCGGTATTATGAGCCATGTATTTGATGAATATGCTCCGGCACGACCTGAGATTGCCGCACGTAGAAATGGTGTATTGATTTCTGCTGAAAAAGGAGAAGCAGTTGCATATGCATTGTGGAAGCTTCAGGAAAGAGGACGTATGTTTGTTAGTCCTGGTGATCGTTTGTATGAGGGTATGGTGATAGGTATTCATAGTCGTGATAATGACTTAGTAGTAAATCCTATTAAAGGAAAGCAACTTACCAATGTACGTGCTTCAGGAACTGATGAAGCGGTTACTTTGACGCCACCAATTCAACTTACATTAGAATCTGCGATCGAATTTATTACGGATGATGAGCTGGTAGAAATTACTCCAAAGACTATCCGAATAAGAAAACGTCTTCTATTGGAACATGAGCGCAAGAAAGCTTCTCGTGCCGCATAAATTAAAAAGTTATTAATATATTATTTGTATCTTATTTTCTAAGATTTAGTCTTATCGAAGCTACTAGCTCATTGGGCTAATCTACCAATAATTAAACCAAACTGAACGGTAAAAAAAATCTTTTAATGAATGAAAGAATTCTTTGGTATATAGCTGATCCTATGTGTTCTTGGTGTTGGGGGTTTGCACCTATAGTTAAAGCAATTAAACTGAATTACAGTGAGTATTTAAAGATTAAGCTATTAATGGGTGGTCTGCGACCCGGGACAAAACTTGCTATGGCGTCTAAACAACGGGCAGAAATATTGAGTCATTGGAAAGCCGTAAATAGAACGACTGGGCAGCCATTCTCTTTTGATGGAGCAATGCCAGAAGGATTCATATACGATACCGAGCCATCTTGTCGAGGAGTGGTAGCTATGGCCATGATCAATTCGAAATTGGTGTTCTCATTGTTAGAATCAATACAGCATAGTTTTTATGTAGAGCAGAAGGATGTGACTAATCCTAAAATATTGGCGCAGCTGGCTGGTGAAATAGGCGTTGATATGGAGTCATATTTACGGGTATTTGAGTCCGATGAAGCAAAAAGTAAAGTTTCTATTCATTTCAATAAAGTACGTAGGTGGGGTGTAAATAGCTTTCCTACAGTAGCAGTAGAAAATGAAACAGGCTGCAGTATTCTTAATAGAGGATATTGCAAGCTAGATGTGTTGTGTCAAAAACTCGATGGATGGCTAGAGACATAAAATATTATCAAGAAAAAGGTTTTATCTATTTATTAGGAGTTCATCTTAGCTACCATCCTGATCCAGCAGACCATCCGAACTGTTCTAGATATTGTTGAAATGTATCACCTTTAATGATCCAGGCAATGAGTAACGAGGTACAGTACAATAAAAAAATAGTACCTATAGCCCTCAGTGGACTCAGAGTGGAATACTTTTTCCATTGCTCAATCATGCTATTATCCATAGGCTCTTTTTTCTTATGAAGCTCTACTTCGGCCAAGACACGATTTTTTGCCTTATTTATTATCTTTGAAATACCTTCTTGATATGCAGAATCAATTAGATCAATTTTAGCGATAGTCGAATTGACAGTTGTCTCATTTGGTGTGGGTACTTTACCAAGCCTCTTATAGAATTCTCTCATTCTTCCTAGGTATTGGCTTTCAGAAAAAATATTATTAATTGTTTTTTCAATATCGTAGGAATTCTCTATACTTAGAAAAATATCCGGCTTATTTAAAGTTAAATTTATTTCCTGGATAAGCTTATGTTCTTTCTCAGCTATAAGATCAAATAATAATGCTTCTATAATTTGGGGTGAAGGAATATAGAATTCTTGATTATCACTGTGTAAATCATTATAAAACTTACCAAGTTTTATAATGATTTCTTTTTCGCATTCATTATTAATAGCTTTAAGCCTGGTGTTAAGTGTATTAATACTCATAATCTAAATTGTAATAAGGTAATCTGGTAAGGTTTAATCTTTAAAGTTCTGATATCTTACATTGGGATAACCGAAAAGACATCATGATCTTCTATAGCCGCTATAGTACGGCTAAGAAGCTCGTAATTGTGTTCTAAACTCATCATTCCACCAATAGCAAGTGTCACGATCATTGCTTCAAAGGGATAAATAAGGTGAGCGTGATATCGTTGTTGCATATTTTCAATATCAGAATATGCAACCCCATTTTTTATTAGTTCCTGTTTATATACAGTCACGAGATTGTCCTCATGGTGCCTTCTTATTTCAGGCTTTAGGGCCGTAGATAAAAAATAAGCAATATCACTAATTCCTTCTCCAAAGCGGACAAGCTGCCAATCTAGAAAACCAGGGTGAGATTCATTCCAGAACAGATTTCCAGGATGGCAATCATGATGAATAAGTGTTTGTGGAGAACCTGAAAGGTAGCGCATTACTTTGCGACGATTGCGAGCATAGTTAATAGCTGGAGCATGTAGAGCAGGGGGGATAAGTTTTCCAGCTAGGCGTAGTCCTCTTTTCATTAACGGAACAGATAATGCTGTTCCTAAGTGATCTTCCAGACGCCGTACCGGCCCGGCTAGCCATCGATAAGTCTGATTTCTATCTACTTTATTCCAGAAATAAGTATGAAATTTTGCAAGTTGTTCGACAACAGCAGTTGCCTTTGTAATTGTTAGTGCATCACTTGGTGTGCTAGGAGTAGCGCTATGCTCTGCTACGTCAAAAAGAACCAATGTTGCACCTATTCCAAATTTACTTTGTGCTGCTATATGATTTGGTACATCAATCGGAATAGTAGAAGCTAATTTATTATAAAAACGAACTTCAGTATGAAGAAGTCTAGGTAAGGCTGTTATTAGTTTGGCTTGCCAAGCTAACGATGGAAGTTTTATAAACCATTTTTGAGGTAGAACCTGTGGATTATCATGATCAACCACTACACGAATTCTCGTTGTGGTTCCAATATCGACAGAAACGATAGATACATTTAGAACTGTGGTATCAGGATGATGTAAGTTAACAACTCGTTGAGCCCAGTCGATAGTTAGATCATTTGGGTGACGTGCAAGAATATTATTCTTCATTTTTAGAAGTATATTGTTCTATCATTATTAACGTCTAGTCATATTATCTTAAAATATTAGAACAAACTGAATTTACTCTATGCTTGCCTTATTATGGTAATATTTTTAAAGAGGAATTAGATTTTTATCTTATTGCAATTAATATCTTGTTATGAAAAATATATGAACCCAATGTTTGATGCGTTATCAAAAGCGTTTCGTGATCTATTTCAATTTCGAATACTGTGGATTGCCTTATGGCCAATCGTAACAGCAGTTTTTATGTGGTTTATTTTAGGTGTTATTTTCTGGGGAGTATTTTCAGATTGGATTACAAGTGGTCTTACAGCACTTGGTATCAAAACATGGCTTGAGGGTATTGAGCCACAATGGATAGCGCATTCAATACAAGCTATAGCGCATTTAATTTTATTTATACCATTAGTTTTTGTAACAGCACTGGTAATTACAGCTTTATTCGCGATGCCCATGTTGATTCGTTTAGTAGCTGAACGTGATTATCCGGAGCTTGAGCGCAAGAATGGCGGCAGTGTTAGTGGCAATTTATTAAATGCTCTTCTTGCTATATCAATATTTGTTGTTATATGGGCACTAACCATTCCATTGTGGTTAGTTGGAATAGGGGTAATAATTCCATTCATTGCAGCAGCATATCTTAATCAGCGTTTGTTTCGTTATGATGCATTAGCTGAGCATGCAAGTCATGAGGAAATGAAAGCTCTATTTTCTGCTAATCAGTCGTCATTGTGGGGGCTTGGTTTGTTAACTGGTCTTGCTCAATTCGTGCCGATTTTGAATCTATTTGCACCCGTATTATCAGGACTAACATTTATTCATTTTGGTCTTGGGCGACTTAATAATTTACGTCAATAGCCCTAGAGAATCTAGAAAATACCTCTTATAATTATTAGTTAATTACATTATAGAAATCACGCAACTATCTTTTTTTGCGCATATTGTAATTTATTAACTATTAACATTAAAAAAGTAATATAACATTATGAAAAACAACATTTATATTAGGATCTTTTTTCTGGGTTAATTCAAATACTGTGTTAATACAAAAAACAGTACAGCCAGGTTAGTTAAGGCATATTTTAAAGGGTATAGTAAATACTGATATAAAAAGTTTAGTTCATCCAATTTGACCGTAGCTCTATAGTTTCTCCAGAAAAATATAATCAGCAAATAGATTCGGGTTATTAATATTAGATATATGTTACTAAATTTTATGGAATAGTTAGATATAGTTTATAAGTTAAATTCTACTATTAGTTTAAGGAGGAATTTCTCATGAGTGACAAGATCATTATTTATCAAAAACCAACATGCAGTAAATGTAGAGCTACACTTGATATTCTTAAAGGTAGTAATGAGGAATTTGAAAGTATTAACTATTATGAAGTGCCTTTAACTGGTAATCAGTTACGTGAGCTGCGCGATAAAGGACTATCAGTACATGAGATGCTGCGTAGCGATGAGCAATTAGCACGCAGTATGAATCTTGCTACTAGAAATCTTTCGGATGACGAATTAATTGACATAATGGTAGAGAATCCAGATTTGATTCAAAGACCAATTGTTGTAAGAGGGAGTCAGGCAATAGTGTGCCGGCCACCTGAAAATGTTAAAGAACTACTATGACATAAACTAATACTTATTCGTTATAAGAGATAAACGAAAATATTGACCGATATAGGGTCTGTAAAGTAAAGTCCAGCAAGCTTCATTATATAAAACTAGGATATCAATTTTAATGGATTTAAAAACCCAGACTGACGCAGAGCTTATTTTGCTTCGTGACAATCTTAATGAATGGTGTCACAAACATCATCAATCAAAATGGGGGCATAGGTTGTGGATTTTGGTTGTTATTTTAGGTGTTGTTGCCTTTCTTGATGGAATAACAGATATCTTTTTTATTGGAATAAATCTGCCGGATATACTTTTGGTTGCATTAGGGACAATAACTTGTTTCTCATGGTATAAAGGCGACAAGCGTAGAAAAGTAAATACACGCCTCTTGGCTGAGATAAATGGTGAGATTGGACAAAGAGATTCAATTACTGTGGTTGAAAACTCAACTACGAAAGGAACAGAATCTGCTTAAAAATTATCTGCTTTTTAATTTCCTGAATATAAATAGATTTTTTTGATTGCCTTAATAAAAAATATCCTCATACAGGATGAGCAAAAAAACTACCAGCCAGCCAAATAGAGCTGATACCAAGCATAATTAGTGCAACCTGCTGAACAGTAGCACCAATTTCTGGGCGTTTATGTAGTCCTGGAATTAAATCTGACATTGCTACATAGATCATGCTAGCTGCAGCTAGTCCTAAAAGAGAGGGCATAAGGTGGCTCATGTCTTGCAGCATAAAATAAGCCATCGTGCCGCCGATCAGTGTTGCAACACTAGATAATAGATTAAACATAAGTGCTTGCTGCCGTGAATAACCAGAGTTAAGTAGAATTAGAAAATTACCTGCCTCTTGAGGAATTTCATGGGCAATAATAGCTATGGAAGTGACGATGCCGAGTTGTACATCTACCATAAATGCAGCAGCAATAAGTACTCCATCAACAAAATTATGAAATGTATCACCCAACATAATCATCATGCCGCTACGACCACTATCGTGGTTATTCATAGTAGTATTTGTAGTAGCACCATGTTTTGGATCATGCACCTCACATTCTACAAAATGGCAGTGGCGCCAAATTACCAGTTTCTCCAGAATAAAGAATAATAGGATCCCAAATAATACAGTGGCAGCCATTTCCCCTGGGTTCTTAGACAATTCAAGTGCTTCTGGTAGTGCATTAAGGAATGCGGCCCCGAGAAGGGCTCCAATTGCGTAAGAAATTAGCATTTGTACCCAAGAGGCGCGTGTATTTAGTGTTAGCATTGCAGCAAACACTACACTTAGTGAACCGCCTAGCAGGCTGGCAGCAATAATCCAGGAAAAAGTGGTCATAGCAACAATTTATGGAAGAATCAGCGATTATACGCTGTTGAGAGATTTTAGTTGTTATGGAATCTAAAAAGTTTCTGAGAGCGTCTTAATTTATAGGCTTTCATGCAGAATGCCCAGAGAATTATCAATGTTATTTCGTAAGCCAAATCAAACCGGCCATTCTACCTGTAACACCGTCTCGTCGATAGGAGAAGAATTTATTTGAGTTACTATATGTACACTCGTCATTGCTAAAAATTTTAGTTACACCTACCGCTACTAACCGCGCCCGTGCTAACAGAAAGATATTAGCGAGCCATTTTTTACTATTGACTCCCTCGTGTGGAACGAAGGCAGGTGCAGACATTTTGTCCTGCTTTATAAAAGAATGTCGTACTTCTTCTCCAATTTCAAAATAATTTGGACCGATAGCCGGGCCTAAGTAAGCCATAATATGGCTACACTCTTTTCTCATCTCTGCTACTGTTTGTTCAATTATCCCTGATACTAGGCCGCGCCATCCAGCATGAGCAATACCTACTACTGTTCCTGCTTCATCACATAAAAATATAGGTAAGCAGTCAGCGGTAAGTATTGCACAGACTGTGTTGTAAGTTTTACTTAAGGCAGCATCACCCTTAAGGATATTGGTATTATTATCTACCCATATGGGAGTTGAACCGTGGATCTGATTCAACCATTTTGGTTCATTTGGGAGGGATTTAAATAATTTGGCACGATTTAGATTAACAATATTTTGCTTATCACCAACATGATCTCCCAAGTTAAAGCTTGTGTATGGACCAGAACTAACACCACCATTACGTGTAGTAAATATTGCTTGAACATTTGGTGGGGCTGGCCAATCTGGAATGATCCAATCATTCATAAAGGTAATATATTTTTCAGAAAAAAATTATTATGATACTGCACGGAGCATAAGTAAAAGCTCATCAATATCTTTAGGTAGCTCAGTTTCCCACATTACTTTTTGACTGGTATCTGGGTGAATAAACTCCAGCCGTTGAGCATGTAGCGCTTGTCTTGGAAAGTCCGAAATTAATTTTCTAACCTCTTGAGAGACTTTCTGTGGTTTCGCACCATAAATAGGGTCGCCAACAAGTGGATGACCAATAGAGAACATGTGTACGCGAATTTGATGCGTACGACCGGTATCCAGACTACACTGGAGCAAGGTACTGCCATTGATTTGTTCCTTTATTAGGTAATGGGTACATGCTTCCTTACCATTCTTATTTACTGCCATTTTTATACGCTGTACTGGGTGTCTACCAATTGGTGCATTTACCTGGCCACTATATTTAACATGACCATGTACTAAAGCTAAATAATCTCGTTTCATTGTGCGGTTCTGTAGTTGTCTTACTAAACTGGTTTGTGCTTCAAGTGTTTTTGCTACAACCAACAACCCACTAGTATTTTTGTCAAGCCGATGTACAATACCAGCGCGTGGTATTTCTTCTAATTGTGAAGAATGATATAACAAACCATTTAGCATGGTTCCTTGCCAATTTCCGTTGCCTGGATGTACTACCATTCCTGCCGGTTTGTTAATGACAAGAATTGCCTGATCTTCATAAATAATATTAAGTTTGAGAGGCTCAGCTATGTGTGTCGTTTCATTGTGATGCATTATTGGTTTTATTTTAATTTTTTCACCACCCCATACTTTTCTTTTTGAGTTCGCATTTTGATTGTCTACAGTTATTCGTTTTGCAAGAATCCACGTTTGCAATCGGTTGCGCGAATGATTCGGCAATAGCAGTACAAGTGCCTGGTCAAGTCTAAGTCCCGCACAATCTTGTGGAATTTCTAATTCGAGAATATTTACTGTTGGCACGGATTATAGGAATTTAGCGTTATAATATGATGATTCGTTTTTAGCTTTCATTGAAATCGTTATGTCCATAATATCTCGTAGTTTAGCCCTAATAATAGTATTTCAGCTATCAGGTTGTGCTTTTGGATGGTTAAAAACCACAAAAAAAGGTGAAAATACTGAGGGCTGGACTGTAACTCAATTTTATGAAGCAGGTAAACAAGACCTGGAAGATGGTGATTACAAGGGTGCAATTCTTTTTTTTGAAGCTCTTGAGGCACGTTATCCATATGGCCGTTATTCACAGCAAGCTCAACTTGAAGTAGCTTATGCCCATTATAAAGAAGATGATCAGGCTGCTGCAGTCATTGCTGCAAACAGGTTTATTAAACTGCATCCTAATCATCCTAATGTTGATTATGCATATTATATTAAGGGACTATCAAGTTTTAACGATGAGAAAGGTATGGCAGGATATTTAATGAAATACTGGTTAGATCAGAAGATGAGCGAGCGGGATCCAAAAGCATCTCGTGAATCATTTGAAAGCTTTAAAGAGCTAATTACGCGTTTTCCCAAAAGTAAGTATAGGCCTGATGCTATAAAACGCATGAATTTTCTATTTAATACAGTAGCAATGGGTGAGATTTATGTTGCGCGTTATTATATGAACCGAGGAGCTTATATAGCTGCAATAAATCGCGCGCAGTATACACTTAATGAATATCCTCAGACTCCTGCTACTAAGTATGCGCTAGAAATTATGGTAGATGCTTATGATGAACTAGGAATGGATGATTTGCGCGATGATGCTAAGCGTGTAATGGAGAAAAACTTCTCTAAGAATAAAGAATCTTCAGGTATAGCTATGTCTGATAGTAAGACCTGGTGGAAATTTTGGTAGCTTATATAAATATATATAGATCCCAGTTTTAATGGCGTCCCCAAGGGGATTCGAACCCCTGTACCCACCGTGAAAGGGTGGTGTCCTAGGCCTCTAGACGATGGGGACAAAAATCATATTATAACTATCCAGTCGTAGTTTGGTGGAGATAAGCGGGATCGAACCGCTGACCTCTTGCATGCCATGCAAGCGCTCTCCCAGCTGAGCTATACCCCCGCAAAATGAAGGCGAATTATACTGAGGCGTTCTTTCAAAGTAAAGCCAAGGTCAAGTAGGAAAGTTGGTTATTTGGTTATTCATACGCTCAAGTGTCTCCTTGCTACCAAGTAGTTCCAGCACTAAATCTATAGAAGGTGTTTGTGTTTCACCAGTTACCATGACTCTTAATGGCATTGCTATTTTTGGTAATTTCATATTATATCTAGTGGCAGTTCCTTTAATTTCATCATGTATTGTTTTGCGCTCCCAAGAAATAAGAGAAAATCTTGATATTAAATCCTCCATCACTGGCTTTAACTCGGCGCTATAATATTGCTCCTTAGCTTCCACTGTAGGCTCTATTTGTGTAAAGAAAATAATTGACTTATCAGTAAGTTCCGAGATAGTTGTAACCCTTTCCTTTAAGATGCTTACTGTCCATTGTAAATCTGGCCCAACTGAAATATCGCAACCTTTTTTCTCTAGTAAAGGTTTGATCTGATCTGCCAAGAAGGCATTATCTGTTGTTTTAAGATAGTGTTGGTTTACCCAGCGCAATTTTTCAGAGTCAAATTTTGCCGGTGAGCGATTAACAGAGGTTAGATCAAACCAATTAACGAATTGATCTCGACTAAATATTTCTTCATCACCATGTGACCAGCCAAGTCGTACCAAATAATTGATTAATGCTTCAGGTAAATAACCATCATCATAGTATTGCATCACTGAGACTGCGCCATGTCTTTTGGAAAGGCGTTCTCCATCAGTTCCCAATATTATCGGTACATGCGCATATTGTGGTAGTGGCTCTCCAAGTGCTTTAAGGATGTTTATTTGACGCGGAGTATTATTAACATGATCATCGCCACGAATTACATGGCTGATATTCATATCAAGATCATCTAAAACTACTCCAAAATTATAAGTTGGAACCCCATCAGCACGTAATAACACCAGATCGTCTAGTTCGCTATTATCTATGATAATCGGGCCTTTTACTAAATCATTGAAAGCTACATCACCATTTGTAGGATTCTTGAATCGTATTACTGGTTTTATCCCGGGAGGAGGGGTCTTTTTAGAATCACGCCAGCGACCATCGTATCTTGGTTTAAGACCAGCAGCGCGTTGCTGTTCACGCAACGCATCCAATTCTTCCTTGCTGGCATAGCAGTGATATGCATTTCCTGAGCGTAGTAACTGCTCAGCTGCATCTTGGTATCGTTCTAATCTCTGCATTTGATAAAAAGGTCCTTCATCATAATCAAGTCCTAGCCATGCCATACTATCGAGAATTGTCTGCGTAGATTGTTTAGTGGAACGTTCAAGATCCGTATCTTCAATTCTTAGTACAAATTTACCACCATGTCTACGAGCATAAGCCCAGGAAAATAAAGCAGTACGAGCACCACCGATATGAAGATAACCAGTGGGACTAGGAGCAAAACGGGTACGGATCATATTAAATATCTATTGCGACTAGTTGAAAAGATTTCCATTTTACGTGATTCTTCTTCGGAATACATTTCTTCCTGATTTCTTGGCCAATGCGTTGACCAGATTGAATGACTTATGCTCTAATTGCGTCTCTTTCAGGCGGTTAACTCAGTGGTAGAGTGCCACCATCACACGGTGGAAGTCATTGGTTCGATTCCCGTACCGCCTACCATTTCATAGAATAAATCTTATTAAAATATTCAAATCACCAGAATTTAAATTATTTTCTAGGTAAGCCTAAAGCTCGGAGATAGGCTGTGGGTTAATCAAATTTTGAATAACTCGAAAGAAAAGTAAAAATGTATTCCTACATCACTCATTTTATTGTTCCGGATTCAATATGTTTCCATAAACATGCGCCTTTACTTTCACGATCTATCGCTTCCAGTTGTTGTGTATGTAGCTCCAATTCTTTAGCGTTAGCTAGACAAGAGATTAACTCCATATCATGTTGCTTAATATTAATATTAGGTTGAGGAGAAGAAATTTCCATTGCTAGGCTCTCTTGTCCACGTGTCATTGCAAGGTATACCTCAGCTAATAATTCGGCATCAAGTAAAGCCCCATGCAAAATACGTTTTGAATTATTTATCTGATATCGCTCACATAAGGCATCAAGGTTATTTCTCTTACCAGGATGTAATTCCTTTGCTATTTTTAGCGTATCAGTAATTGAGTGGCAATAATTTTCTAATGATTGTAATTTCACTAAACCTAACTCATTATTAAGAAACCCAACATCAAATGGCGCATTATGCATAATGAGCTCAGCATCACCAACGAATTCGAGTAGTTCATTGGTAATATCGAAAAATTTTTGTTTGTCCTGAAGAAACTCGTTTGTTAGTCCATGTACTTGCAGCGCACCTGCGTCAACTTCACGTTCAGGATTCAGATAATGGTGCAAACGACGTCCAGTTAACCTCCGATTAAGCATTTCTACTGCTGCTATTTCAATAATACGGTGCCCCAATTTAGATTCAAGGCCAGTAGTTTCAGTATCAAGAAAAATTTGTTTCATAAAAGTTTCTGGCTAATAAACTTTAAAAATTACTAAGGAAAAATATTAAAGTCATTATTCAATAATTTCAATATTGTTGTCTAAAGCTATTGTCCTCATTTCTCTTGTTGGGTAAACAGCATAAGATTTATCAGCATAGCTCATAATTGGCCAGTCAGACGCATGATCACTGTACACGGATATTTCGCCATAAATATTATGTTTTTTCATATATGATTGTACTCGGGCTAGCTTCTCTAGGCCGTAACAATTTTTCCCATCAAGATCGCCTGTAAGATATCCATCTTTCCATAATACATTCGTACAGATTAAATGATTAATTGAAAATCGATTCTGGATATCTGACACATAAATATCAAGGCTGGCTGTGGATAGCAATACTATATCACCAGAATTCTGCCTTTCTTTTAATATTGTGACAATATCTTCTCTTAGACCTTTAGTGAAAAGTTTATCTAAAAATATTTTATTCCAGGCTAAAATATTATTTTTAGTCTCTCCACCTAGAATTATTGTTAAAAAAATAGTTTTAAGCCATTGATTGTCACGTATTTTAAGATAAAACATTACAACAGCAAAAGGCAGGACTAATGCCTTAAACCATCGTTTCGGATTGCGTTTTAAGAATCCGATTAAGTAAGCTAAATAGGTATCAGATTTAGTAAGAGTGCCATCTAGATCAAATATTGAAATCTTTCTAGAATCTTCATTCATGAGGGCTTCATAAATGTATATGTTGAATTAATAGTGTAATTACAGATAAATACAAACCCAATCACTATGATTTGAGCAAGAATGTATTGAATACTGGTATAGGAAATAAGGCTCCAGAACATAATCATATTAACTATTTGCATTATTAATGTGACAAATACATACCGCCTTAAAAATATAGCATGACCTCCATTTTTCTTAAATACAAACCTGTGTTGTATGCTGTAATTTAAAATTGAACCAATACAGAAACCTACAAAAGATGAGAATAATTTAGGGAGAGATAGGAGTTCAACTCCAATCCATAGGAGTGTTAAAGTAGTAAGCACCGCAAAACTACCGGAAACTATATATTTAATTAATTGTTCGATATCAGTCAAGGACTATAGGATTAATTAAAATATCTAGCCATGGCAAATCTATGAAGAATACCATGGTCACTAGTATACCAAGAAATACTAAATAAGCCATAAATCTACGCTCTTGATATAACTTTTCTGGTCTTTGTGTGACTGAGTCTTCACGCATACCAATCGCCATATACCATACAAACAGTAATGCAAGAAATGGTACAGTGAGAAGAAATTCTACTTTATACTTAATTAAAAATACACCAAAGAAAAAAGCGGATGTTAGCGCATAAAAGAATGCTGATAACATGAGCGTATCTTCTGTATAGAATTTAAATGATCTTCTGTATAACCCTGCTTTTTCAGCATCACCAATATAGCGAAATTCAGAATATCTTTTTATAGCCATCAGAAATGCACCTCCCATCCAATATGCGAGTAGAACAGAAGATGGGGGAATTACATTACTTACTACCGCAGCCCAGCCCAGCATTAATCTAAGAGGATTATTAATAGACTCAGATAATACGTCCAAATATATACGATCTTTAGTTCGAAAGGGTCTTACGTTGTATAAAACTCCCATAACCAACAAAGCAAGCGAGTATAGAAAGAAATGCGTCCCAAGTAAAATGGCCAGACTGAGACCAAGGATGGACAAAATAATCCATTGAGAATAAACCCAAAATGGACTTAAATTACCTGCTACAGAAGGTCGGGTATGTTTTACTGGATGAAACTTATCATACCCAGCATCCAGCCATTCATTAATTGTATAGTTTGCAGATGCTATTAAGCATGTTGATATTACTGCCCAAAATATATTAATCAGAATATCCTGATTAATGGGAACGCTACTCATAGTTAAAGCAAGTGCAGTTCCAGGCAACATAAAAATGTTTTTAAACCAATGATCAGGCCTTGCTATTGCTATATAGTTTTTGAAAGTTTCCATCCTGGTATCCACCATTTGGGTGCTTGTTGTTGCTTTATCACTCATAATTGTTAAACCCCTGATATGTATCCTATTATCCTACTTAAGGCAACAAATTAATTCTGTAATAAAAGTCACATTAACAGTTTTAATAATAATTCCTTTAGTATTTTAATAGCTCAGGCAAAAATTTTTGTTAGTTTAATTAATCCATAGAATTATTATTTGAAATAGTTCGCCCAATGAGAGAAAGCTCATTTTTAATATTAACTGGCCCTTCTGCAATATTTCCTAAATTTTTATATATAATAAGTTCTTTCTCATCAGCATCATAATTTGATTCCATTTTGAAGCGCTGAATCTCCTTAAATCTATCACTTTCAAGTAATGTCTGAAGTAAATTCATTTGTTCTAAATCAGTCCAAAAGTCTGGTTGTGCAACAACATAATGAATTGCTAGTTTATTTATAAGATCAGCTATTTCTTCAATAGTATAGTTTTTCTCCTCAACACCAAGTTCGCGCCTTGAGGCAATACGGAGTAGTAATTTGTCAGATCTTACAGTGCTGACATCTGCTCTTTCACCAATTGCTCTCATTGCAAAGATAAATGAACCATCACGGTACCCGGAAAATAGTACGTTACTGTTTTTTGGTGCAAGTGTAGTTACTTTTTTTACAATATTATTATAGCCAGCTACATATTCTACTGGTCTTGTTATCATTGTTTCAGCCATAGTTAATAACATAATAATGGCAATAAAGTAATTTCCTAGATACTCTTTTTTTTCATTAATTTTGTCGCATGCGAAGCCAATAAATAATGCTAGTGGGAGCAACATATGTATGCTAAATCTTATTAGTTTCAGCTCTATAAATGTATAAAAAACATATCCAATAACAAACCAACAAATTAGAAATAAACTATTTTTAATTACTTTAATTTTATCTTTTGTCCATAAAATAAATGTAGCAATGGCAACAAATATTCCAAAAATGGCCGCCCATCCAAGTTGATCAGGAATTCTGATTAGGTACCATGATAGGATTTCCAGTGCAAATGTGTCGTTAATAACTTCTGGTGAGTCGGTAGCGGCTTGAATGTTAGATTGGCCGAATTCATATGTAATATACGCTAGGGGAATTATTCCCAATACTGCAAGTACCAAAATAATATAGTAATGTTTATCTTTGAATATCTTTAATCCATGGTGCTGGAATAAAATAATGAGGTATGGTAAAGCAATAAACACTACAGGTGATTTTACGTATGCTGCTAAGACTAGGAGAGCAATACTAAAGTATAAATATTTTATTTGATCGCTACCGATATACCGATTTAAGTAGTAAGCACTCCATACCATAAATGCATAAACTGGAATTTCCAGCATTACTTGTCGCCCCCAAAAGGCTATTTCTGGTGCTGTACATAATATTAATGTGGCGCCAAATGATGCAAAGGGGGTTAGCCAGAATCGTGCAAGATGATAGGTTCCAGCAGCAAAAAAACAATAGCAAACAAAACCTGTTAGTAAAGCCGTTTCTTGTGAAACTCCAAAAATTGCATAAAATGGAGCTAAAATAAATGAATAAAGTGGCGGATAAAATAAAATAGTTAATGCAGGAAATTGAGAGTAATAATCATAAGCATATCCAACGGGATCACTTGTTGGCATGTCTTTTAGCATATCCATTATAAATGCGCCATTTAGAGCATGCCTTGGAGAATCAGCCCAAAAGAACGCACCGTCAACCGGTGCTCCTGTTATAAATAAAATTGCAATAACAAAACAGACTATAAAGCACCATATGAACGAATTTTTCTTGTCGAATTTATTATTCTTATAATTCATAGCTGTATTATTCCCTTTATTAGTATCTAAAACACGGTCTTTTTTTACAATTTATTATCAATTCAAATAATAAATTGACTAATAAAATTAAGGGCTGCCTTATGGGTGTTAACCAAGGCAGCCCTTAACCGAAATAACTATCAATTTTTCTTTATGGTTTCATCTTTATTCTTTAATTATTGATTCTGCTCCTTGATTTGCAAGTTTGTCTGCTTGTTCATTTCCATAATGGCCAGAATGGCCACGAACCCAGAACCATTCTATTTGGTGTTGTTGTGTCAAACGATCGAGTTGCTTCCATAAATCATTGTTTTTTACAACTTTCTTACTTGATGTGCGCCATTTTTGTTTTTTCCATAAATGTATCCATTCACTAATACCCTTTTGTACATATGTTGAATCTGTATGTATGTGGATTCTACATGGGCGTGTTAAGACTTCTAGGGCGCGTATCACCGCAAGCAATTCCATTCGATTATTTGTAGTGAGTTCTACACCTCCATATAGCTCTCGTGTTTGCCCGTTATATTGCATCAAAGCACCCCAACCACCAACACCAGGATTCCCTTTACAGGCCCCATCTGTAAAA
>Ga0265309_10000372_pt1 | contig 17465 bp, 22 predicted proteins | sample Helome_FD_192492 | JGI IMG/M metagenome (GOLD analysis project Ga0265309, IMG submission 192492) | Marine sediment microbial communities from subtidal zone of North Sea - Hel_20160524 (Illumina Assembly) | ecosystem: Environmental > Aquatic > Marine > Subtidal zone > Sediment ...
CCACGAAGAGTCTTAGTGATGCTATAAGCGAGTTCGACACCGATAAGCTGGACAAGATAAAAGCGTCGAAGAAAGATCTTGAGAATCAAGCCAACTACACGAAAGCTATCGACGAAGAGACGGCAGCGTTAAAAAAGAACACTACAGCAGTCTCAGCCAATGCGGAAGCTAAACAGCTAGAACGAAAGCTAGAACTAGAGCAAGCCAAAGTTCAAGCCAAGCTAGACAAACTGAGAGTCGAGCAAGGAGGGGGTTCAGAGTTAGACAAGCAAACCAAGCTTGCGGCTATTCGCGAGCGAATGGCTATACTCACAAACCAAGACGAAGAGGCTACAAGGCGAGAAAACATTGGAGCACTAGAGACCGCTAGATCTGGCGCTATAAGCCAAGCTGGAGCGCAATCAGTTGCCGCTGGAGAGTTGGAGAGGACAATTCCAACCAGAGAGCAGATAGACAAGACATCGGCTAAGTCTCTGAGCGCGGGCAAATTATTTGACAAATCAGTATCATCCATAAGGGGCAGTCAAGGTTCTGGGATGGCTAATATGTTGTCCAAATTCTTGCGCGAAGTAAATAATGAGCGGATGGGTTTCAGAGACAAAGAAGGCGCTGAAGCTAAGCTCAGACGTCAAGAGTCTGCAGTGAAGTTCATGAACTCTAAAATTGATGACTTAGCGTCTGCCATAGTTAGCGGCAATGAGGAACTACAAAGAATCTCCCTTCAAGGAATTGTCGATATAGCTAAAGGGAACGAGCGCCAGAGGCAGGAAGACATCTCTAGTGGGGTAGTGGGCAAGGACAGCAAGTTCGGCAAAATGGATGCGCTAGATAGGCAACTCAACACTCAGAGTGCTAGAGCTAAACGAGCATTGTCCAGCATGGGTAAGAGGGTAACGTTGGAGACCAAGGCTACTGATTTGGCAGCGGAGAGGGAGCAAAAGAAAAGCGATGTGCAGAGGCTGAGAGAGGGTGCTACCACTGCCGCTCAGAGTGCTGGAGAGTTGACCAAAAGGATAGAGGCTGAAAGAAAGATACTAGCCAGCGTTAAAGAGCGGAGGAAAACGGAGAAAGAAATAAGAGATATACAGAATCAAACTCAAGCGGCAGCGGCAGCGGCAGAAGACAAAGCAAAGGCGGATAAAATCAAAGCGGAGCAACAAAAATTGAGAGATGCGGAATCTGCCAGAAGAGAGCGGCAAGAGGCGGCAGGCGTTGAAGTTGTTGACAGGTTAGGCAAGTTCAAGAGATCGCTTCCAGGCGACTACTCAGGGGCAGACTCTTTTATCCGTGGTGCGTCAAATGGGCAGACTGGGGACGAGTCTCAAGCGTTAAAAGATTTCCTTATTAAAGCTCAAGCCAATCTCAGCAATAGAGGAGTAGGATCATCAGAGACCATGCGTATCCTTAAAGATCTGATATCACTTTCACAGAAGCAGGCTAATGACGCGCTGATAGAAAACATGGAGCTGAAGAAACTCAGAAAGCAAGTGCAAGATCTTACTAATAACGCCAAACGCCAAGAAAAATAATGAGCCATTGGACAATCAACGGGCAGACACCCGAAAGCCTCAATCTGACTATAGTCAGCATCACCGAAAACACAGAGACACCCAGCGAGGCCGTCCTTGCGGTGGTAGCGGATGACTACACACAGGGTGCACAATTCACCTATGGTCAGTCTGTACAAATCGCTCGTGATGGCGTCAACGTGTTCACTGGCACAGTATTCCAAACGCCACGCATGGCGACAGGCTCAGACGAGTCATTAGAGTACGTGCTGAAGGATTCATGGTACGACCTAGAGCGTCTTGTCTACCAAGTCGAGCGCGATTACGTCAAAACGATAACACCTCCAACTGGCAATGATGACGAGGAATCTACAATCACATTTGTCCAAAGCTACATCGGTACAACCACTTTTGAAACAGACGTGCCATTAGGCGACAGAATCAAAACGATAATCGACTATGCAAACAGCAAAGGGCTAAATATCGCAGCGGGTAATATCTCAGCAGGAATTGAATGGTATCGCACAGAGTCAAAGGATCGAACTTGTGCAGAGATGATCCGCGAAATTTTGCGGATGATGCCTGACCATGTTGCATGGATTGATAACTCATACAATCCACCGCGTTTCAATTTATCGACCCGTGATTTGACCCCAGCGAGAGTCTACCAGCTCGGAACCGCAAACATCACGAACCACACGGTAAACACTCACGAATCAGAGCAAGTGCCTTGTGTGGTCGTTAGGTATGAGAAGCCAATATCAATCGACTCAGAGAACTACACTGAAATTTATGAGGACGTTGCGCCCGCTAATGCTGACCCGACACAGCTCGGAACGGTTGTGGAGACTGTAGGATTGCAAGGTGGTCTATTTCAAAATGAGTATGCGCGAGTTACAACGGAGACAATCCCGCAAGATGACGCAGCGAATGACGCTATCAAGGAATGGTATATAAATTACACTCCGCAACTGACAGCGATTGCTGACGCTAAAGGATTGAACGTATTGCGCGACCTTTTACACATACCAGCGGTGAACGTGCCAGCGGAGGACATCAAAAAGCATCGGGTAGAGTTGGAAAAACTAGACGTTCCACCGCCTGAGCCAATCAACCCGAATGCTACACCGATACTTCAAACAACTAACGTCAGAGACTACCCGCGCCACATCATCGAAGGGACGCTACCAGAGTGGGCAGGCGCTAGGTATCGACCAGTCCGAGCGCAAGCCACTATGGCTATTGAGCAAGCCGTTTTTGACGCTATAGGGGATGCAGAGATTAAAGCATCTCTTGCGACAATTTTCACAGTGCCAAAGACATTCGGCGGAAAGGCGTATCTCACTGGCTTAGTCACTGGCCGAGTAATGGGGACGAACGCGAGAACGAAAAACTACAAACGATCTGTCACCTCCAACCCTGGCGAAGACGTGCCAACAGGTATCGCAGCGCAGCTATTAGCTGAATTAAACAAGGTTAGACTTAGCGGATCAGTTACCGTCATAGGTCAAGACGTGGACACCATAACCAAGGTAGGTCAGAAACTTAACATCACAGGCGGGCGGGCTGAATGGGCAACCATGAACGAGTCTATTCAAAGCGTCTCGCATAACATCCAAGATGGCACAACGCAGGTCTCATTCGGGCCACCGCAGAACCTCGGAGCAAATGACCTGATCGATAGACTCAGAGCCTCAAGAGCAAACCAATTCGGCTTCGGTGTGCAATCTGGGCAACCTATCAAAGAGGGGCTAGGAGGGACATCAGCCACACCAACCTTTCAATTCAGCATTGAGAACAGCAGTGCTGCCGAATCCCCACACCCTTGGAAAGTCTCACTTGCCGAGGACAATGGAACATACACTGCAACAATCAATGAGGGGCTTATTTATGACTCTCTCCTGAGCACCACAAAGATCATTCCAACGCTCACAGTTGACCTAGTACAAAATGACTCTCTAGTTTGCCTAGAATACACCTACAGCGACCAGTCAATAAAATCAGTGATAGTGCAGGCTGGAGCGTTTGAGGCGTACACAGAGAGCGAAGGGGAGGTACTGACAGTCACACAGCCACTGGCTAGGATAGCTTTAGTATCAAGCAAGCTCACAGTCGAGCAGATTGCCAGGAACAACTATGAGCAGATAGAAGTTTGCAAAGATGGCTTAATCCTCAAATACTTGAAAGCTCTCTAATGCCAGTTGCATCCCCATTCTCAACAGTAGGCAAGCTAAACGGCTTCCAACACTGCTTAAAGGAGAGCGTTGCCTCATATGACAAATGGACAACTCTAGGCGGATACAACAAAGACTCCGTTGTAGACCCTACAGCAGCTCAGATAGAAGCGTCGATACAGGCGGCAGCCACGCTATATTACTCCTATTACGGGTGTAATATCAACTCATACGCAGAGCAGAACTTCCCGAGTGACTTGCGAACTGCTCAGCTTTTAGGCGATTTTGGGTTTGAAAATAAGGAGGAATATCAACCGAAGGATAGGATTTGCGGCCCAGCTAGTGACTTCACTAGAGACTCGTCAGCTCCGTTTGGTGCGTCTTGCGCTATATTCCACGGAGCCGCATATCCTCGTCGGATATATCGAGATGATGTGAATGATGAGGCTGGTTTCTTGGGGTACGGAAGTAACAACTTAATCAGCTTGGATTCAGAGACTTTGGGAGTACAATGCGATGTTACAATAGGTAGCTGGTCAACCGATGGAGCTGACAAGGAGTCGGAGTATGTGGAGCTTAATGGGATGCACTTTGTGTGCACTGTTGAGGGAGATTTAACTTTAGCTGGGACAGATGCAAGCCAGCTGAAAGCTGCTAACTTTTTAGATATTGGATCGAGTCGAACGTACACGGTGAGAGCACAAGTTAATAGTTTAGAGTTCTGGACATACCCTTAACATACCCTTAATGGAGACTTATTTAAGCAAAGGGCTTTAGACAAAACTCACCAATTCACCAAAGCTATCTTTAATCCTTTCAAGCATAGTACGTTCATCATTGAACTCGTTTAGCTCTTCATCGCCTTCTTGAGCGTCTCCGCTAACTCTATGCCAACCATCTAAGAAGAATACGAATAGCCCGCCTCTGAAGTCGATTATGGGGATAATTGTGGAGTCTATCACGGCAGTCTCGCCACGCTTGGTTGATTCATTTGGCCGCTTTTGTAACGGCACAACGCGCACTAATGGATCAGGCGCGATTGATAGCTTGAATTGCTCAATGATTGCAGGGTCTACGTCTGACAAGTTGGCGCGCACTTTGTCGGTCAAGCTCGTGGCAACAGCTGCGGGTTGTGGCACTTGCTGTAAATCAGTAGTAGGCACATTCACGACTCTCTCACCTTTCTTTAGTAGTCCTAGACGCTCCGCTTCTTTGCGTGTCACGTCCCTAGTGCTCATGGAGCTGTTGAAACCATACGGAGGCCAAGAGACCCCAAACCCGCCAATCTCTTCACTGTTCTGATACTCAGCCCAGTAAGCATGATCTGTTTTCAGCCTTACTTCACCCTCAGATTCGACGTGACGAATGCGTTTTTCCATTGAACCAGGCAGGCGAACAAAACGCGATGCAGGATATGCATCTAAAACCACAGGATTCATACCTTGAAGCCATCGACCATAACCGAATGATTGTTTGATATTGGTATCAAAGATGAGTTGAAGCCTAGAAAGTTGCGTGATGTCTGCAATGTCAGTCTGAACGCCTTTAAAATCGCGCTCACTTGCCATCCCCTCTTTTAGTTGGAACTCACGCATCTGCTGAACGAAGTCAGCGCGTGAGCCAACCTTGAGCCGCTTAGACGTAACGCCCGCATCATTGGTGACATCCTCAACCGATTTAGTAAGGAAGTCATCTAGAAGGGTCTGACCACGCTCAAGGAAACGAACATTCTCAACCCTTGCCGAGAAAAACGCTTTAGTTCTCACCTCAGGATGACGCGCAGCCCATTCTGCGGAGCTGTAGGGACTACCCACAGGAACCTTGTCGGCTAGGTAGGTAACGGCTTCGGTGAATGGCTGGGATACGTCAAGCATGGGGTGAGTGTATAAGGTTGCGGCTAGAGGTCAATCACTTGGATTGGTTCAGAATCTCAAGAATAGCAACCTTGTTCATGTAAGAACGGCAGGCGTATTTGTGATTAGGAGGTATTGATTTGGAACGCCAATTACTAACCACTACCTGACTCTTACCCAACTCTTTAGCAATGTCTGAACTCTTCAGCCCTTTACTTTTAGCCCATGAGAAGAAGAACTCAGTGAAATCTTTATTGTCTTTCATGCTTATACCTAAAGGCAACCTACCCAACCTTGCAAGAATAATCGCAAAAAAGTGACATTATGGGGTTGACCGTTCACACATACACGACCACCAGAGGCACTCTGACGCGCGGAGAGTAGGACTAGGGCGGGGTGTATTGGTATGTATTTCATGGTAGTAAGATTTTAGTATCTATATTAAAGTGCGGGGGATCTCACCCCGTTTTTGATTGTCTCACGCTTCAACTCTGCGAGGTTATATTCTAGCGTGATTATCCTTTTTTTATAGTACAAAGCCTGCTGTTTTGTTGCGCCTCGTATTAGTTCACCGCAAAGCGAATGAAGGCTGTCATACATTTCCTGATTGTACATCATAGCATCCTCTAACACCTCTAGCAGCCAACTTTCCTTTGTGCTCCCTTTCGACCACACTTTTAAAGTCCTCATAATTTCTATTGGTTTATTTGGTTTTCGTAATTCCAGTTCTTTTTTCATATTAAAATAATGATAATTGTTGTGTATTGGCTTTGATGCGCTCGCACGCTGCTTTGTAGTAGTCTTCGTCTAACTCGCACGCTGTAAGGTGCATTCCTGCATAGTGCGCTGCGATTGCTATTGATCCGCTTCCCATGTGCGTGTCTAGGATCTTCATTCCCTTCTCTGCGTAGTTGGCGAAGATCCAGTCGTATAGTTTGACTGGTTTTTGGGTCGGGTGGATTCGGTTTAAAGACTCAGATCGCTTTCTGTACTGCTTTAAGACTCGATCAAAGCTAGTCCAAGCCAACTCTCCATCTGCAAAATCACCTCCCATATCTTTCTGCCAATAAATCCAACATCTTGAAGATGTGAGATGATCAGTAAAATAATTTCCACCCCAAACAATTTGATTTACTGAGACTCTCTGCAGCTCACTGAAATAAGATTCATCTGGGATAGAGCTATCCCAGTGTTTTTTGACGCCGTTAGTTTTTTTACTTCCACGTGTCCTACACTTCCCTCCATCTTCACCAATCCCATAAGGCGGATCAACCACGGCAAGGTCAAAGTGATTATCTGGATATTCGCGCATGAGTTCCATGCAATCCATTCGGCGCAAATCTAGTGTGTCGGTTTTCATAACTAAAAAAGTGTCGTTTGTGCTGTCTCGCGTTCGATGCGTTCACACGCCGCCTTGTAATAGTCTTCATCTAACTCGCACGCCGTGAGGTGCATTCCTGCATAGTGCGCCGCGATTGCTATTGATCCGCTTCCCATGTGAGTGTCTAGGATCTTCATGCCTTTCTCTGCGTAGTTGGCGAAGATCCAATCGTATAGTTTTACGGGTTTCTGTGTGGGGTGGATTTTGCCGCAGTAATCACGCCCCGCCAAAGGATCATAGGAGAATGTTTTAGCGTTACGGTTAAAGCTGGTAAATGCCAACTCGGATTCAGCGAATGTTCTATTCTTAAACCCCGCGCCCTTATCCCACACAATATAACCCCTCGTTGGCCAGACGTAAGGAAAATAATTGCCTCCCCATATTACTTGATTTTCAGAAACACGCGCCAACTCTTCAAAATACTCACGAGATGGAATTTCCGAATCCCACTCCTTTCGCTCTAAATGATTATTTCCGTTATATCCAACATTGCCCCCGCTCATACCAATCCCATAAGGCGGATCGACCACGGCAAGGTCAAAGTGATTGTCAGGGTATTCTTTCATTAGCTCCATGCAGTCCATGCGGCGGAGGTCTAGTAGTTCGGTTTTCATGTTATTTGGTTTTCATGTTATTTGGTTTTCATGTTATTCGGTTTTGTTTATTTGGTTTTCGTAAATTCTTCAGCTTCTTTCCTCGCTCGGTGCGACATGCTGAAACATGCTGCACCGAGCTTGGCCGCTCGCTTGGCGTCCATGTAAAGCACTTTGCCATTCTTAACCGCGAACGTGTAGCCATGTTTAGCGCGTGCCGTGTAAATTATAGCCTTGCCAACCTTCTGCTTTCGCGCTATTGGCATCGCGCTTTCGGTCGCGTTATGGATTGCCGCACCGCGATGCTTTTGCCCCGCTGCTGGTAGTGATCCCGCGAGTAGCGCTGCGAGTAGGACGAGGGCTGGGTTTATTGGTAGGTATTTCATTGTTTTGGTTTTGGTGTTAAACTATTTCCTCGTCTAGTACTTCGATCGTTATCTTCTTCACTTGAAAGCTTTCACAGCTCATTCTTGATTTTGCGTATTCTAGCGCCTCTTTTTTGCTGTCAAACTTCCCCCATTGTAGCGGGTATCTATACGGGGGATCGAAAAAATCATCAGTTTCGATCTTAAATCCTACTTTATAAAATGTTTTCATGTTTCTATTTTTTAAATGAAATTAATAGCGAGCAAATATCCCAAGAGCCGAATATGGAGCAGATTATAATATCCTGTTCGTGCATAGTAGAAAGCCCCTTGCGGGGCTGGTTTGGTTAGTTTGCCTTTCTGAATGCGCGGAAACCCCAATGGAATTTTGCTTCAGCATCGCGGCGCTTTTGATTCGCTAGTGTCATTTGCTCAAGAAGAAACTCGCACTCTTGGCCGCTGTTTGTTTTGTCTTCGTAAGATTCACAAAGTTGTGAGTAATTAGCTTGTGCTTGGTCTGCTTCGTTTTCAATTAGTTGTAGCTCGTTCGTTGTCATGCGCTTGTTTTACCACGCCACGCGACCAGCGCAAGAATAATCGCAAAAAAGTGACATTATGGGGTTGACCGTTCACGCATTTCTGACTTATAAAGTTTATCACACCACTGAGGTGCAACAAATATGACCACTATAAACACCGCGCAAAGCAGCGCAAAACGACAGAGTCAGGCGATTCTTGCTTACCTAGAGACAGGGGAAACCCTAACGCAAGTGCAGGCAGGTATTATGTTCGACGTGCCGAGACTAGCAGCCAGGATTAAAGAGCTTAGATATGCTGGTTACAGTATCGAATCAACTAGGCTCAAAGGCGGCTTTGTCAGATACGGACTACAAACCGACAGCCAGCCATTTGAGCAAGAGTTTTTCGATTGCCTTAAAAAATATGGCGGCCTGGATTGGTATATTGAAAACAGGACTGCCAATCTAATTGATGGACAAAACTTCAAGTTACCAGCTCTTGCAGTTGAATATATCAGCGCAGCCTTTAAATGTTCGAGCGATCAATACCAATATTTTCACAACTTGAACCGACTATGGCGGATGCAAATCGAAGAACTTGAAGCCAATGTTTAAGCTAACCACGTACACCGAGAAGGACGGCAAGAAATCTTTCTCATTCTTTGACGCTCCAACTAAATCGCTGGCGTTAAGAATGGCTGAACGTCACCACAGAAGCCAAAAGTGGGAAATATACACAGTGAAACGAGTCGTCACATCATGCGCTAACAGCACAGATGTTGCAATCATCTACAAGAATTGTGTGCTATGAAGCTGATAAAAGTAAACAAATTTGAGTACTTCAATATCGAGTCAATCACCAAAATTAGGGTAGAGGCTCAATATTTGCACATTTGGACTGCTGCTAGCGGAAGGACTAGCTATGTCACCATCGAAAAAGGCTCAGGATATTACTAGCCAGCACTTAAATCTCTAGGGATAAACCAATAATAAACAAAAATATGAAACCAATAAAAATAAACAGCACCATCAGAGGCGAAAAACTCGAAATCGAGATTCGCCAATTTAAAACAATCTATAGTTGGAGAGGGTTTGACTACATCGGATTAGGTCAACTTGGTAAGGCTATGCAATTTTATGACACTGACTTGAATGGCGATGACATAGGCGCAATCGAGCTTGACATTGCAAAGGATGAACTCAGGGAGCTAACTAGACTCTACGCAATCGTAACTAGCGAGCGCACAGCGTCAGACTTAATTTGCGAGCTGTCAGATTTAGGTGTAGAGGCTCAGTCAATCCGCATCCCTTGCGCTGGCGATAATTGCGATGAGGTAGCTATTGAGGATCTTGACCACTATCAACCGATTGCAGACCTCGCCACTGAAGCAGAGTACGTTTGCGAGTTTGAGGATGGATTGTGCGGATGCTGCCACGAGGCGAAACAACAGCAAGACGCAGAGGAAGAGATGAGCCGTGTAGAATTTGAATCTAGAGAGGTATATCCGTAATGAATGAACATGAAAAGCTCAACAAACTAGAGCGTGTTCTTAAGCTTTCATTCTACGGAGTGAGCGCGGCTCTAGTAATCTGCACTTTTCTGCACATTTTTGAACTTAGTTCTTGAGTAGTCGCTTTTTCGTGATAAAAGATACACATGATGCAAGCAATACTCTTATTCGTCATCCTTCCAGTACTTTGCGCTTGGTTGGAGTCAGTCACCTTTTAAACCCTGCAAAACCCAAATCACCCTCAGCATTGAATTGCTGGGGGTTTTTGAGTGCTAAAAGGCATAATAAATATGGAAATACAAACACAAGAAACAACACTCAGCCTATTTGATCCTGCACACTATTCTACAATTGTTCAGGTTGCTGGAATGATGGCGGCAACTAACCTCACACCAGAGACTTTGAGAGGCACACGAAGCGGTCAAACATTCACACCTTTTCCACTAGAGGAAATCAAAGCTAATTGCTTTATGGTGACTGAGCAGGCTATGCGCTGGGGGTTATCACCTACCGCCTGCGCTCAGCACGCTTCAATCGTTCGAGGTAAGCTCATGTGGGAAGGTAAGCTAGTTGCCGCAGTACTTGAGCAACTGACTAATGTTCGACTCACCTACACCTACACAGGGTCAGGAGTCAATAGAATGGTGACAGTATCAGGACGATTCTGGGATGAGACAGAAGATCGCACAGTGACAGGATTAGTTAAAGACTGGAAAACCAGCCAGTGGACCGAAACTAACTACGATCAACGGCTTGCATACAGAGGAGCGCGTGAGTGGTCTAGACGACACGCGCCAGCAGCAATGTTAGGTATTACAACCAGCGATGAAGAGCTTAAAAATCCAGATTCTCGAAACGCCACACCATTGCGCAAAGAGTTTATCGACCCGACCAAACTCCCAGAGATCGAAACAACCCCAAAGCTTGAACCAATCAAAGAGGAGGCTAAGGAAGGGAGAGTGACTCCACCCATCAACGCTGTGAAGGTTACGATTACAAAGTACAGAGATGAAAATGATTTACACATTGTCACACTAGAGGCAGGTGGAAAATTGATTGAGGCTAAAACCTCAGACAAAACAATTGGCAGCCTTGCAGAGTACAACATCGGAGAAGAAGCAAATGTAGGGCTACAGCAGACAACTAAGGGAGTTAAGCTCACATCTTTGGAGGTGCTCTAATGACTGTCTATCCACAACTAGAGCAGGGGTCAAAGGAATGGCTTGCTATCCGTAAAGGACGCGCCACAGCGTCAGAGTTTAGCAATATCCTGACACCTACTGGCAAGCTCTCCAAGTCATCAGAAGCATACATGGTGCAACTAGCTACTGAGTGTATCATAGATAACCCACAAGGCTTCACAAGCACTAAAGCGACTGACTGGGGCCATGAGCACGAAGAGGAAGCTAGACAAGCATTCACAGTTGAAACTGAGATCCAAACGGAGGAAGTCGGCTTCTGTATTTCTGACTTTTCGCCATTGGTCGGTAACTCACCCGACGCTCTAATCCGTGGCGAAGATGGCGAGTATTGTAGCGGATTAGAAATCAAATGCCCTTACAACGTGAATAATCATGTTGGCTATTTGTTAGCGGGCGAACTACCCAGCAAATACAAATTGCAGGTTCACGGATCGATGGTGGTTGCTGGCTTCGATAGCTGGCATTTCATGAGCTACTTCCCAGGGCTAAAGCCGCTTATCATCAAAGTTGAGCGCGACGAGTACACGGAGAAAGTAGATGAAGCACTGAAAGCATTCGCTGAAGAGTACGGCATTAAGCGCCCGCTAATCATCGACAAAATCACTTACTAATGGATCAACAGAAAATGGTTTGCGCGGCTCTTCTTAACACCCTTACAAGACTTACCCTAACACCCTCAGAGATTAAGGTGCTCTTAGCTCTGCGGGTGCATGGTGTACTTAGGATGTCAGAGCTAAAAGTGAGGGCGGGATTCAACTCGACACCACAGGCACTAATGGCGAGGCTTATATCAAGCCGCCTAATCGACAAATGCCGACACATAGCAGACCAAAACGGCAACGGACCAGTCCACAAATACACAATCAACCCAAACGGGTTAATTGCGATAAATAAAGCAATTCGCCCAATATATAAACAAAACTAAATCATGAGCGATACAAGAGCACCCGCAGCCAACGCCACAACCAGCGCCTAATATGGACGAGGAATGGACTGATGAATACGAAGTACGTTTTTCTGAATTGTAACGGAAGTAAATCATGAAAATAACACTACACATACCACCACCCAAAGGCACAGCCCAGCAGCAAAAGACAGTTGCAAGGGGCAAGTTCGTCAGCAAATACGATCCTCCAAACGTCAAAGAGATGAAGCGGATATGGACAAGCCAGTTAATCCCCTATAAGCCGCTTGAACCGCTAAAGGGCGCTTTATGTATGCAAGTGCTCTTTGCTTATCCTTACCGCAAAGCTGACGCCAAGAAAGCGCAAGGACGAGACATCTGGAAGGGCACTTCGCCAGATTGCGACAACCTGATTAAAGGACTTTCGGACATCATGGAAAAGCTAGGTTTCTTCTCAAACGATGGGCAAATAGCATCGCTCGCAGTGAATAAAATATGGGCTGACACTCCATGCGTTGAAATAGAGCTTGACGAATTAACCGACAATCGGCAGCTTCTAAAAAGCATCCCGTTTTAGGTATTCGGTTTGTTTTCTTGTTCACATTTGTTATCATAGTTAAGGCGCTGAGGGTTATTCCTCAGCGCCTTTTTTGTGCCTTCATCAAATAAAGTTTGACGCGCACCGCCTGACGTGTATTGTCAAGGCATCGAAGGAGTTGACGCTTATTTCGTAATAATCTCAACATAGGGGACCCCCCTATTTTGCCGCATCGTGATTCCGTCAACTCTCACGATGCGGCATTTTTTTGCCATAACACTAATTGAAATTATGTACGAAATCAATAAATGGGATGAGCGTTTTGAAACGGCTCACACTCGAAAACGGCAAAGGCTGGGCTGGTATATGGCCCCTTCTGGGACTGACTCAAAAGGCTATCGTAAGCTAATGAGGAACGGCAAAGAGGGAATTACTGCACTTGGTGTGTTCTCTGCGCTATGTCAATACACCGCTACATTGCCTAAAGAATTGCGAGGAATGTTGGCTAATTCTGATGGCTCACCGATGGATATTGAAGATATTTCAGAGATAACCCGCATGGAAGTGGCAGACATACGGCACGCTAGTGGCATGTTAGTGGCATGTGGCTGGCTAACCCTTATGGATAAAGGAATCTGCCAAGACATGCCACCAATCTGCCACTCATCTGCCAACTTTACCCAAGGAGAAGGAGAAGGAGAAGGACAAGAACAGGGAGAAGGAGAAGGAGAAGTTAAAACTCCCCCCTCTAAAAAATTCATCAAACCTACCACAACTGAAGTTCACCATTATGGTCAAACGCTAACTCCCAAATTCAATGAACCTGAGAACTTTATGGACTTCTACGAATCGAAGGGTTGGATGGTTGGAAAGAATAAAATGAAATGTTGGAAAGCTGCCGTTAGAACGTGGAACCGAAAGAGCGACCCCAAGCAACAACCTAAACAACAAGTAAACTATGGAATCTAATCAACTACCCGCATCACTCGACGCTGAGAAATCAATCATTTCCAGCATCATCCAAGACCCTGCAAACAATCTAGACCGAGCCATTGAGCTTGGCGTAACAGAAGAATGGTTTCATGGATACGGCACTCGCACAATGTGGGAACTACTTTCTAAAAAGGGTGTTGCTGGTCAATCGCTTGATCTTGTTAGCCTCAACGCAACACTGACCGACCTAGGATTACTTGCCAAAATAGGCGGCCCATCAGCACTTGCAGAATTGTACTCATACGCAACAAACGATGCACATTTCGAGTCTCACATTGAGATCATCAAAACAAAGTATGCAGCGCGGCAAATACTCAAAGCCGTATCTAGCACGCGAGACAAGGCTTACAGCGTGTCCGATGGAGAATCGCTACAAGATACACTAGAAACTCTTTCAGAGCCTGTCAGCGCGATATATGAGCTTGTAAACGGCAAATCTAATCGTGCGGTGGCTAAGGTATTAGTAAAAGACTGGCTGGAAGCGTATAAAAGACGAATGAAAGGCGAAGAAACCACAACTATTCCTTGCCGCATGTCTGGCTTAGAGCGTCTTTATGGCGGCCTAATCACACCTGCGTACATGATTGTTACTGCATTGCCTTCATCTGGTAAGACTGCCTTCCTGACTCAAATCATGAACGGAGCCTGTGAAGGTGGACACAAATCTATGTTTTTCTCAATGGAGATGACAAAGGAGACTTTGACTGACCGTGCACTGATAAATGAATCAGGCTTGCATGGTGACATCATCACGAAGCCTCACCTATACAAGCCGAGCAAGGGCGACTTGATACGCATCAAACACGCTGCCGAACGTCTAGCAGGGTTTGATTTAGTGGTGCACGAGGAACCAGCTATGCACGTCGATAAGCTTTGCGCGTTAGCTAGGTCAGAACATAGGCGCTCACCTTTATCTCTAATCGGGATTGATTACGCCCAACTCATGAAAGGCGGTAGGCAGAAAGGCGACACACTAGAAACCATGTATGCAGACATCTCACACAAGCTCCAAGCATTACAGAAAGAATTGAAGTGCACTATTATAATTCTCTCTCAGACATCAATAGACCAGCAAGGCAACGTATCGACTAAGTACGCAAAAGTATTTGAAGACGATGCTGACCTATGGATTCACATCATCCGTCAAAAGGGGCAAGAGGATGTTGAAGACGTTGTAGTAATGAAGTGCAGACACCACGGACACAACGGCAAGAAGTTAGGAATGACGCTGAATAAACCTATTCAGATGTTCCAAGATTTACCTTATGAGCAAGGGAAACAATTTTAACACTTGCCAAGCAATCACGATTAAGCGACATTAAGTAGCAATGAAACAACTCCCTTTGATTAAACTCCCTGATATAGTCACCGTGGCCTGTGCTCGTAACCGACTAAAAAAGTGCGGGGACAGGTGCTACACTCTAAGATTTACGATAGACCAAGGTGTTAAATTTGTCGGAAAGCGGATTTCAATTAGCCTAGAAACGAAAGACATCGTGCTAGCTGAAAAGGTGGCTGCCATTTGCTTAGGATCACTTAAAAAGGGCGGTTTCAGATTCTCAGCCGTTAAGTTTAGCCAGCCTGAGCCAGATCACGACAACATGGCTTTGCTCGATTGTGTGACTGATTTGATGGATGAGGTTGACCAAGAGACTGCAAATCTTATTCAAGCAGCAATCAACAAATCTAAGTCACGCTGAAGCATTCCGAGCAAACAGCCGTTTAAACTATAGTCTCGACAAATAGAGCACTAGGCACTTTAAAATAAAACCACAAGCATGATGGAAGAACGCAAAAACAAAGGGGGAAGGCCTCCATCGTATAACCCTGAATTAGCTCAAACTATCCTACTCAGGATGTGCGAAGGTGAATCACTAAGGTCAATCACGAGAGAGGATGCAATGCCGTCTTTCACTACTGTTCATAAGTGGGTTATAACTAACGAAGATGGGTTTACTGAGCATTACGCCCGCGCGAGAGAGATCCAAGCTGCTAACTATGCTGAGCAAGTGGTTGAAGAATCAATCAACGCTCTAGTGGTTGCTACTGGTGAACCTGGAACTGGGGAAGCAGGCGCAAGGGTGATGGCTAAGAAGCTGCACATTGATTCTCTCAAGTGGATTGCTGGCAAGTTAGACTCTCCAAAGTGGGGACACAAGACGGCGACAGAAATAAGCGGTCCAGACGGAGGCGCAATCCAAACCGAGACCAATCAGATTGAGTTGACCGATGAACTCAAGGCCGAGCTGCACAAGATCGCAGACATCAGCGCAAACATGGTGAAACCTAGTGGATTAGACTAATGAGGCAGCCAAGCAAAGAGCGCGGGTGTGATGGCAAAATGAAACTAGGCAAGAATCCATTCAAGAAAGCAAGGAAGATGGCGATTAAACACGGCAAGAAATACGGCGTTTATAATTGCCGCTACTGTCTAGGCCAGCACCTCACTACTAAGCTGAAAACTAAAAATGAGTATGCACCTCTTGTCTACATCACAGAATAATGAATCTATCCTTTGCACAAATGGCAACGCTCGACGGCGTGAGGCTCTATCCTAAGCAAGCCGAAACCCTCAATGCTGTAAGCATGGGATGGCCTACGTCTCTAGTCGCGTGCAATGGTGCAGGAAAGACAGCAATCGTGGCGCGTGAGGCTGTGAAGGGGTTCTTTAAGCGGCATCCTCAAGGCAAGCTAGTTGCTACAAGCGGATCATTTAACCAGCTACAAAACCAGCTATGGCCTGCTATCGGTACAGGAATGCCGAAGGGCGTTGTGGTGTTGAATGGGGCAAGTCCATGCACTATCCGCACACCCGAGGGCGGGAAAGGCGTAGGATTCTCAACCATTAAACCCGAACGTGCTGAAGGTTGGCATCCTACAATTAATCCTGAAACTGATCCTGTGTTCATCCTGGTTGACGAATCAAAAGGCGTGCCAGATGAGATATTTGCCGCATTTGATCGGTGTACGGTCAAATATACGCTTTATATCTCCTCACCTGGTCAATCTACTGGCCGCTTCTTCGATACTCACCACAGTCTAGGAAAGTATTTCTATGCTGTGAAAATGTCGTCTTACGATTGCCCGCACATATCAAACAGCAAACGAGAGCGCGATAAGGAGATACACGGAGAGGACTCCCCCGTATTTAGGTCTATGCACTTGGCTGAGTTTACAGATCTAGACTCTAATGCAATCTTGAGCCTAGGAATACTTAGGCGAGCAATCGACAATCCACCACACCTTGACACCAAGGGGGAGAGGGTTGGATTTTTCGATTTCGCGGCTGGGGGCGATGAGAACGTATTTTTTCTGCGATGTGGCAACCAACTTAAACTGATCGCAGCTTGGAGGGATAAAGACACAGTTCAGGCAGTTCGTAAATTCATCAGGTTAGCAAGAGAATTAGGGTTAAAGGCATCTGAGTGTTGGGGTGATGCAGACGGATTAGGTAACGCAATGGTGAAGCAGTTCCATGATGAACATTACTTCATTAATTCATTCAGAGGGGGGATGGCCCCAACTGACACAGTAGGGGATGAGCCAAAAGAATACTCCAATATGATTAGTGAGGTTTGGATTCTTGGGTGCAGAAAAATATCTAAAGGGCTGATCCATCTTGGAGAGTTGGACCCAATAACGCAGCGACAACTAACCACTAGATTCATCGAATGGGACAGCAGAGGATGTGTAAGGGCTGAACCTAAACCTAAAATGGCAATAAGGGGAGTCAAATCGCCAGACAGAGCTGACGCGCTACTTGGCGCTATAATGTGTGGCGCTCACATGAGCGGAGCCATCACAGCTCACACAGTAGCAGGCATGAGGATAGAAGATTCAGTGATGGAAATTGACAGTGTTGAGTTTTAATATCGCTTTTTAACGATTAGAGCTTGCAATGTTTTAGGCGTGGACATATAAGAGG
>Ga0265309_10000375_pt1 | contig 17432 bp, 14 predicted proteins | sample Helome_FD_192492 | JGI IMG/M metagenome (GOLD analysis project Ga0265309, IMG submission 192492) | Marine sediment microbial communities from subtidal zone of North Sea - Hel_20160524 (Illumina Assembly) | ecosystem: Environmental > Aquatic > Marine > Subtidal zone > Sediment ...
CCGGCCCTCTCGCCTCGAAACAGGACTAATCTTTCTTTTGATTTTGACCAGCGTATTAGCCTGAGTATGCTTGGTAAAATTGGGGAGCGCCTCCAGGTAACCGCCAATTACGATACCGAAGCCACTTTTGACTTTCAAAACCTGGTTAAACTGGATTATACGCCAACAGAAGACGATATTATCCGGAAAATAGAGGTAGGTAATGTTAATATGCCGCTTAACAGCTCACTGATCACCGGTGCCCAGAGCCTTTTTGGTATTAAAACGCAGTTGCAATTCGGTAAAACGACGGTTACTGCTGTCCTCTCTGAACAACGATCTCAAAACAATACTGTGGTCGCGCAAGGGGGGGGGACGATCAATGAATTTGAACTTACAGCCTTGGATTATGATGAGGACAGGCACTTCTTCCTGGCCCAGTACTTTAGGGAACAATATGACGATGCACTTGAATTTTATCCCTACATCAGCAGTCAGGTACAGATCACAAGACTGGAAGTATGGGTGACCAACAGGAACCAGCAGACCTTTAATGTGCGCAACATCGTTGGAATTCAGGATCTGGGTGAGACCGAAAAAGATAAAACCAGGATCGGTAGACTTAACGGCGAGCCTGCCGGCTTTTTTAATGTTACCGGAACAAATCCTGACCTGCCGACGAATGGGGCTAATGACTATGATCCGGCTTTGATCACAACAGGTGGTGGTATTCTCAATGATAATGTCAGGGATATTGCCACAGTCGATGAAGGTTTTGATATCAGCACAGGGTATTCTATTAACCAGGGCTTTGATTATGCCATTCTGGAAAATGCCCGCAAGCTGGAAGTAGGAAGGGACTTTGATTATAATTCCCAATTGGGTTACATATCCCTGAACCAACGCCTTAGCAATGATGAAGTTCTGGGTGTGGCTTTCCAATACACTTTTAATGGGGAAGTATTCCAGGTAGGTGAATTTGCCAATGGAGGTCTGGACGCAACAACAGTAACCCCTGGGATCGATCAATTGGAAGTGAATAACAACACGCTGGTCGTAAAACTCCTGAAAAGTAATATCACCAATGTGGAAGACCCCATCTGGGATATTATGATGAAAAATATATATGCCACCGGCGCATTTCAATTGAGCCAGGAAGATTTTAAGCTCAATATTCTCTATTCAGATCCTACACCGCGAAATTATATTACTCCGGTCGTAGAAGGACCCGGAAGTGGATGGCCCGACGGCTTCCAGGATCGGATCCTGTTAGACGTTTTCAGCCTGGACAAATTAAATGTCTATAATGATATTCAACCCGGTGGGGATGGTTTCTTTGATTTTATTCCCGGCATCACCGTGAATACCCGTAATGGACAGATCATCTTTACAACAGTGGAACCTTTCGGGGAATACTTGTTCGATGAATTAGGCGGAGGCACCTATGACGTAGAAGATGACCAGGGCTATAATGAGAATCAACAGAAATTCGTATTCAGGGATCTCTATGCCCAGACCAAAGCGGCTTCCTTGGAAGCAGCAGAAAAGAATAGATTCCGCCTAAAAGGAAGATATAAATCCGAAGGTACAGGCGGCATCCCGATCGGAGCATTTAACGTACCCAGAGGATCTGTGCGTGTGACCGCAGGCGGAAGAACACTTCAGGAAGGAATTGACTATACGGTGAACTACCAGGCGGGTACGGTCCAGATACTGGATCCAAGTTTAGAAGCATCTAATGTGCCCATCAATATTTCTGTTGAAAACAATGCCGTATTCGGACAACAAACCCGACGTTTCACAGGGATCAATATAGAACACCAGGTAAATGAAAATTTTGTTTTAGGAGCAACTCTTTTAAACCTGAATGAACGCCCGCTGACCCAGAAATCAAATTTTGGGATCGAACCCGTTAACAACACCATATTCGGGCTTAATGGAAATTTCTCAACGGAAGTCCCATTCCTTACCCGATTAGTAAATAAGCTCCCAAATATTGACACCGATGTACCTTCTAATCTCTCGGTACGTGGGGAAGTAGCTTTCTTAAAACCCAATTCCCCCAAAAATGCCGATTTTAGAGGGGAAACGACCACATATCTGGACGACTTTGAAGGAGCCCAGGCCTTGATCGATATTCGATCTTCCCTTGGATGGTCCCTGGCCTCTGTTCCTGAAGAATTCAAGCTAGATGGCGAAAACGATTTTGAAACTGGTTTCGAAAGGGCTAAAATGGCTTGGTATACGATCGATCCGATCTTCTATACTAACCAGCGTCCGGCGTCAATCAACGATAATGATATCTCTACGAATGAAACCCGAAGAATATTTATTGATGAAGTGTTCCCACAGGTAGATATTGCCCAGGGACAAACTACCGTACAGAATACGCTGGATCTTGCCTACTATCCCAATGAACTAGGTCCGTATAATGCCAACGACAATTTTGCAAGCTTGCTTCCAAATCAGAAATGGGCGGGTTTGATGCGTTCATTAAGCAGCACGAATTTTGAACAATCCAATGTAGAATTTGTTCAATTCTGGGTGCTGGATCCCTATATAGATGGAATAGCAACCGGTTCAGGGGAATTGGTGTTAAACCTCGGAAATATTTCGGAAGATATCCTGGAAGATGGCAGAAAGCAATACGAAAATGGCTTACCGGGAGTAAATAGCAACGATCTTACAACGAACACCGTATGGGGGAAAGTCCCTGCGACCCAATCCCTGGTTTACGCTTTTGATGCAGACGAGGCCAACCGAAGTTTGCAGGATATAGGATATGACGGGATCACAGATGCCGATGAATCGGCCCAGGGATATATTGGACCCGCGGAGGATCCGGCACTGGATAATTATGAGTACTACCTCAATAGAGAAGGAAGTATCCTGGAACGCTATCTGGATTTTAATAATCCGGAAGGAAATTCACCTGTAGCCGTGAGCAATACAGATCGTGGATCTACCACCTTGCCTGATGTAGAGGATGTAGACAGGGATCTGACAATGAATACGATCAACAGTTACTATGAATACCGTATTCAAATAAAGCCAAATACGACAATTGACGATCAATATGTCACGGACATTAAAGAAGGGCTAACACCTGACCTGCCTAACGGGAATCAATTGAACAGAAGGTGGATACAATACAAGATCCCATTATCTGATTTTACTGAGGCTGTTGGAGGTATATCCGATTTCAGGTCTATTAGTTTTATGCGGATGTACATGACGGGATTCACAGACGATGTCGTGCTTCGTTTTGCCACATTAGACCTTGTCCGGGGAGATTGGCGGAGCTATACCAAAACCCTGGAAGCAGATGGAGACGATCCAGGTGATGATGGTACAGTCGTAGATGTAAATACAGTCAACATTGAAGAAAACAATTCTCGCATCCCTATACCTTATGTGCTACCCCCGGGCGTTATCAGGGAACAATTAAATAATAATAACACCATCATCCGTCAGAATGAACAGTCCCTGTCCTTTGTTGTGGAAAATCTTCAGCCCGAGGATTCCAGGGGGGTTTTCAAAAACGTGAATATTGATGTACGCCAATATGAGAATATCAAGATGTTCATGCACGCCGAAAAAATTGCGGACAGTGATTACCTGGATAGTGATGTCCCCCTTGTTGGTTTCCTTAGAATAGGGACAGACTTTTCGGAGAATTACTATCAGATCGAAGTACCACTTCAATTAACGCCATTTACGGCAAACAGCGCGGAAGAGGTATGGCCTGAATTAAATGAACTTAACATTGCCCTGGAAGATCTCAAACAGATAAAATCACAAGGTATCGCGGATCAAACCCTGGACCAGGTGATCTATTATGAGATTTCCGGCGGGGAAGTGATTCCAGTTGATGAATTTGCTCCAAGGACACCGGGTCAAATGCGGATAGGATTGCGTGGTAACCCGTCTTTAGGTTCCATACGGAGTATGATGGTTGGGGTAAAGAATATTGATAATATACCAGCACGTGGTGAGGTTTGGTTTAATGAATTGCGTTTATCCGGTCTCGATAATAATGGCGGATGGGCTGCTGTGGCTGCCATAGATGCCAACATGGCCGATTTTGCGAATATCACGGCAACCGGTAATCAGAGTACTTCCGGTTTTGGCGCGATAGACCAAATGCCAAACGAACGTGCCCGTGAGGATGCGATTGCTTACGATGTAGTAACGAATGTAGAAATAGGACAATTGCTACCGACAAAATGGAATTTACAGATCCCATTCAATTTTGGCATTTCTGAGCAATTGATCACCCCGGAATTTGATCCCGTCTACGACGATCTTAGACTGGACGATCGCATTGCTGCGGCGACAACGCCAGCTGAAGCTGATGCTATTAAGGAACAAGCCGAGGATTATACAAAGAGGACGAGTGTAAATCTAATTGGCGTGCGAAAAAACAGGGGAGATGAGGCAGAAGCGAATTTTTACGACATTGAGAATTTCACCTTTAATTTCTCTTATAACGAAACCGATCACCGCGATTTTGAGATCGCCAACCTTCGGGATCAAAGCGTAAAGACAGGCTTTGTGTACAACCACAACTTTAAACCGGCTCCTGTGGCTCCCTTTAAGAAGAACGACTCTATTCTGACAGGAAAGTACTGGCAATGGTTAAAGGATTTAAATTTCAACCTGCTACCTGCCAGCATTTCAGTGCAATCCGATGTCAACCGACAGTTCAACCAACAGCGATTCAGGGATGTCCTCGAACCTGGCGTAGAGAGCTTGCAGTTGCCTTTACTACAGCAGCGCAATTACTTATTTAATTGGCAGTATGCCCTTAACTATAGTATCACGGAATCGTTGCGACTCAACCTGACCACCTCCAACAACAATATCATTAGAAATTACTTGGACGATCCGAACGATCCGGCTTCGGCAATAAACCGGGAGCTTAATATCTGGAATGGCTTCTTCGATTCAGGAGAACCCAACAGGCATGCCCAACAAATGCAGATCAATTACGAGATCCCCTTTAGCAAGATCCCTGCACTGTCATTTATCAATGCGCAGTATACCTATACGAGTAACTTCGATTGGCAACGCGGTGGAGATGCCATAAGACAAGTGACAGGAGAACGAATCAATACAGTTCAGAATGCGAACACCCATACCCTGACAGCAGCTCTGAGCTTGCCCAGATTTTACGATATGATCGGGTTAACCAGCTCTAAAGGGAAGACAGGCGCAACATCTGCTCCTGTTCGGACAGATAAGGCCGGAAATCCACGAGATGGAGGAGGCACAAAAAAGAAAAGTAAGTTGGCAAATACCGCTATTGACATTATTACAATGGTCAAACGCCTTAATGTGAATTACAGTGAAAACAATGGAACTGTACTCCCCGGTTATACGCAATCTATAGGCTTTATTGGCACGACAAGGCCTACTCTAGGATTTGTATTCGGAAGCCAGGCAGATGTGCGTTATGAAGCTGCACGAAATGGATGGCTGACCGTCTTTCCTGAGTTCAATGAACAATTTGTTCAACGTAAAACAACCCAGTTAAATATAACGGCCACAGCCCAGCCGGTACAAGATCTTACTATAGACCTGGTAGCAGACAGACAATATTCCAGCACCCTTCAGGAGAATTATAGGGTAGAGGATGGCGAGTATCTTCAGCTCACGCCGAACACCCTCGGTAATTTCAGCATATCTACAGTGATGCTGGGTACAGCTTTTAGCCAAAGTGATGAGACGAGTTCAGATAACTTTGACACATTTAAGAGTAACAGGATCGTTATTGCAAACCGACTCCTGGCAGACAGGAGCAGTCCGGATGAAGGATTAGACGATGATGGCTTCCCGACACGATACGGTAAAACGAGTCAGGATGTATTACTCCCGGCATTTTTTGCAGCCTATACCGGGCAGGATGTCAACCGGGTAAACATGGATGCTTTCCGACAGATCCCTATTCCTAACTGGAACATCAAATATACAGGCCTGATGAAGAACAAGTGGTTCAAGAAGAAATTCAAAAGATTCTCTGTAAGTCATGGGTATCGGGCATCATATAGCATTAATTCCTTCCAGACAAACCTGGAAAGACAGAATACACCAATCAATATTGAAAACCAGGATTTTGAACCTGAGACATTGTATAATAATGTAGTGCTAACAGATCAATTCAATCCGTTAGTCCGACTGGATTTTGAGATGAAAAATTCCTTGAGTATCCTGGCAGAATTAAGAAGGGACAGGGCACTATCAATGAGTTTTGATAACAACTTATTGACAGAGATCAACGGGAAGGAATATACCCTTGGTCTTGGGTACAGATTTAAGGATGTGACTTTCGTCACGAATATAGGCGGTGAGAAACAGCGACTCAAAGGGGATCTGAATTTAAAAGCAGATCTAACGCTGAGAGATAATATTACCATTATCCGAAACCTGGATATAGACGATAATCAGATCACCTCTGGGCAGAACCTGTTCTCTATTAAATTTACTGCAGATTACGCCTTGAGTAAAAGTCTCAATGCGCTCTTCTTCTACGATCATTCCTTCTCTAAATTCGCTGTTTCTACAGCATTTCCTCAAACCACGATCAACACCGGATTTACCTTGCGCTATAATTTCGGAAACTAAAGGTTTTCGAAATCTAAATAGAGGCTTGAAATACGATTGAGAATCCGTTACATTTGCGCAACGCAAAAACAGCTTTGACATGAATATTCCATCCGAATTAAAGTATACCAAAGACCATGAATGGGTTAAAATTGAAGGTGATGTGGCCATCATCGGCATTACAGATTTTGCCCAGGGAGAATTGGGTGATATCGTTTATGTTGAAGTAGAAACGTTAGACGAGGATCTAAGCCAGGAGGATATCTTCGGTACAGTGGAGGCGGTAAAGACGGTATCTGACCTTTTTGCGCCCCTTACCGGAACAGTAGTTGAATTCAATGAAGGCTTGGAAGAGGAGCCTGAAAAGGTAAATTCCGACCCATATGGGGAAGGCTGGATGATTAAAATGTCAATTGGCGATCCTTCAGAATTGGATTCATTAATGTCTGATGCAGAATACAAAGAACTCATAGGTGCCTAGGCATGTATTTTTTGGAGTTGCTTTTTATGCTTTTCTCGGCGTTATTACAGTGTTGAGCCTTATTGAAGTGGAGTTTAATATTCCGGATTTAAAGATCTCATTTATTGACAAGGTCATACACACTGGAGCATATGCCGTCCTGATGCTCACAGGAGGATTGTATTACCTTAACGGAAAGGATAAAAAAACCCAAAACAACCGTATGCTAATTCTGGCTTTTCTGTTAATAGGATTCGGCATACTTATTGAAGTATTACAAAAAGTACTACCCGTTAATCGATGGTGGGAACTTTGGGATGTAGTCGCGAATATAGCAGGGGTCCTTTTGGGAATGCTTATATTTAAGGGCATTACTGGTCGGGAACTACGTTAAAAACCCTAAATTTATTGCAATTATCTCCAAAGAATAATTAAATTAGCATTCACTAAATTACAGAAGCATGGAACTGAAAAAGAATCCAAAAGCCGATCTAAGAAATAATAGCAGTCTCTACTTTGTTTTGGGTCTTGCCATAGTTATGGGGTTGGTTTATGGGGCCCTTGAATGGAAAACCTATGATAAGTCCAACAATTATGACATTGCAATGTCAGTGGAAGATGATTTGGATGAAGAGGTGCCATTAACAGAGCAGATCAAAACTCCACCACCACCACCACCACCGGCAGCACCGGAAGTGATTGAAGTTGTAGAAGATGAAGAGGAAGTGGAAGAAACTGTGATTGAATCTACTGAAACGAGTCAGGAAGAAGAAGTCATGGAAGTGGAAGATGTAGAGGTTGAAGAAGATGATCTTGATATCGATGTTCCATTTGCAGTGATCGAAGATGTACCTATTTTTCCAGGCTGCGAAGGCGCCAGCGATAAGCGTGCATGTTTTAATGAAATGATCCAAAAGCATATCAGAAAGAATTTCCGCTACCCTGAAATAGCTCAGGAAATGGGAATCCAGGGACGTGTAAGTGTTATGTTTACTATTCAAAAAGATGGCTCTATCGGAAATATTCGATACAGAGGTCCCGATAAAAATTTAGAAGCAGAAGCGCTTCGTATCATTCAAAAACTTCCAAGAATGACACCAGGGAAACAAAGAGGTAGACCTGTACGGGTTCCCTTTAGTATCCCGATCACATTCAAGCTACAGTAAAAGAAATTTTATTGCTTAGATCCCGGCCTTAGTGCCGGGATTTTTTTTGGAGGGATAATCCGTTGATTTCATTGGAATAAATGACCTTTGACCTTATCTTTGCAACCTTATAATTCCCGATGAAATCCGCTATTAGCCCGGCTCAAAAATCAACGACGACCTTATCCTTCCAGGACTTAAAAGAGATCACGAAGCATCGACTTTCACTCTCCGTTGTTTTTTCGGCAATTGCAGGTTACTTGCTAGGGGCCATTCAAGTAGAATGGATCCCATTATTACTCCTCGCATTTGGAGGCTATTGCATGGTTGGTGCCTCTAATGCGTTTAACCAGGTTATTGAGCGTAAGGAAGATGCTATAATGGATCGGACCCGAAACAGACCTTTGCCTGCCGGTCGAATGAGTGTACAAACTGCCCTGATCATTGCCTTTATTCTAACAGTTCTCGGGATCGTAAGCCTCTATCTATTGAACCCCAGAACTGCATTCTTCGGTGCTTTATCTATAGTCCTGTATACATGCGCATATACCCCGCTTAAGAAAGTTTCGCCTCTTTCTGTATTCGTTGGGGCTATTCCAGGGGCTATCCCCTTTATGCTGGGTTGGGTGGCTGCGACTAATGATTTTGATATTGAACCAGGCACCTTATTTATGATCCAGTTCTTTTGGCAATTTCCACATTTTTGGGCCTTGGCATGGATGCTGGATGACGATTATAAGAAAGCCGGCTTTAAAATGTTGCCGACAGGAGAAAAGAATAAGGGGACCCTCATACAGATCATTATGTATACACTTTGGATGATCGTAATTTCCCTGATTCCTGCTTTGGGTATTACCGGCAGACTTCATTTGTCTGTTGGAGGTGCCATAGGTATTGGGCTAATGGGTATGATAATGCTTGTTTTTGCCTTTCAATTGTATCAGAAAAGAGATAATAAAACCGCCCGAAGACTAATGCTGGCCAGTGTGAGTTATATAACGCTTATGCAGCTTGTTTTCGTTATCGATAAATTTGTATAGCAGATGGACTTAACAAAAGGGACTTCCGAAGAAAAAAATATACGAGCAAAGAAAATGATGCTTTGGTTCGGGATTATCAGTCTGCTCATGGCTTTTGCAGGCTGGACCAGTGCTTTTATAGTTAGTAGCTCTCGGAAAGATTGGCTGGATGATCTGGAGCTTCCTTCGGCTTTCTTTTACAGTACGGCGATCATAATACTTAGCAGCCTGACATATATAGCCGCATTGAGATCGCGTAAAAAAGATCAACATAGCCCAACTACCATGTTCCTGGCTATTACCCTGGTTTTAGGATTAATTTTTATCGCCCTGCAATTCCTGGGATTTTCACAGATCGTAGACCAGGGTTATTTTTTTACAGGTCCGACCAGTAATATCACAATGTCCTATATCTACCTCATCGCCATGGTCCATGTAGTCCATGTAGTAGCGGGATTAATTTCTCTCCTTGTGGTTTTTGTAAAACAATTACGAAATAAATACAGTTCAAATAATATGCTCGGGATGGAATTAGGAGCCACATTCTGGCATTTCTTAGACTTGTTATGGGTCTATTTGATTCTCTTTTTTTATTTCTTTAAATAAGGTTGTGGATATCTGATCGTTTTCTATGTAGAACGGACTTTTATGTGGATAAAAAAAATGTAAATTTGCTAGGACTTAACTAACTCGATAACTTTAATTTATGGATTCTACGGTTTCATCGGTGTCTGAAGAAAATGTCTGGGGAGGCGGAAATCGGCCTCTGGGCGCCAGTTATGGCAAATTAATGATGTGGTTTTTTATCGTTTCAGATGCCCTGACCTTCTCAGGATTTTTAGCTTCATATGGTTTTTCCAGATTCAAGTTCATTGAAACCTGGCCTATAGCGGATGAGGTTTTTACCCACGTTCCCTTTTTCCACGGGAATTTCCCGATGTACTATGTTGCCTTCATGACCTTTATTCTGATCATGTCGTCTGTTACTATGGTACTCGCGGTTGATGCGGGTCACCGAATGATGCAGAAGAAAGTGATCGTCTATATGTTCCTGACCATTATTGGCGGTCTCATTTTCGTTGGATCACAGGCATGGGAATGGGCTACTTTTATCAAGGGCGATTATGGAGCGCTGGAAACAAAAGGGGGAAGAATACTTCAATTTGTGAAAGCTGATACCGGGGAACGAGCGGCGCTGGCCGATTTTGCAGCGGCCTTGAATGAGGAACGCATTACGCAGCTTAAAAGCGAGGGCGTTTGGTTTGAGGATGAAAGTGCACTTACCACTTATAGTGTTAATGAAGTAATTGCCGGATTAAAGGCAGACAACAACATAGTGGTACGTACGGAAACTATCAATGAAGATGGGGAAAAAGTATTGCTAAACAGGGCTGAAAGCATGGAGAAAGTAAATGATGCCGTACGCGTAGTAGAAGGAGCCAATCTTGTGCGCAATGAATATGGAAGTAGGTTATTCGCTGACTTCTTTTTCTTCATTACAGGCTTCCACGGCTTCCACGTTTTTTCAGGAGTTGTGATCAATGTCATCATTTTCTTCAATATCATAATCGGTACCTACGAAAGAAGAGGGCATTATGAAATGGTGGAAAAAGTTGGATTGTACTGGCACTTTGTAGATCTGGTGTGGGTATTTGTATTTACATTCTTCTATTTGGTATAATAATAAAATTAGATTTGCTGCATGGCACACGAGCATAAATTAGAGATATTCAGAGGGCTGTTAAAGTTTAAGTCGAACGTCACAAAAATTTGGGGCGTCCTGATCTTCCTAACCATTGTAACAGCTGTTGAAGTAGGATTGGGTATTACAAAACCAGAAGTTCTTACTAAGAATTATTTTATCGGGATGAAGATCCTCAATTGGATCTTTATTGTATTAACCCTTGTTAAAGCCTATTATATTACCTGGGACTTCATGCACATGCGGGATGAAAAAAGCAGTTTAAGAAGGGCTGTCGTATGGACACCCATTTTCCTGGTCTGCTACCTACTCTTCATATTGCTATTTGAAGCAGATTATATATATAACATTTTTAAGACCGGATACGTATCCTGGAACTTCTAACAGCAAATTAACAAGCAATAGAGGCGGTTTCCGAACCGTCTTATTTATTTTTGTCCCACTGACGAATTCCCTATGAAAAAGACTTTCGTTTTGGTGGTTCTCTTCATTCTTCCTCTGGTGGCTTATCTATTCTTTGCATCGGGGATCAATAATTTTGGCAAGCTGCCTGTATTGACAACTCAAGTAGTTAGTATTTCTGAGATCAACCCGGAATATTCATTTACTAACAAGATCACTATCCTGGGATTTTTAGGAGATCAGCCTGAATTAAAAAAGGGAAATGTCTTTAACCTGAATCAAAAGATATACAAGCCTTTCTATGAGTTCAATGATTTTCAGGTGATCATGCTCGCCGCACAGGGAACTGAAGATAAAGTCCAAAGTATTCGGGAAGAATTATCGGGGTTTACGGATACGCGCAATTGGCATTTCGTCTTTGCTACTGAAGCGCAAACTCGATCGCTCTTTGCCTCTTTGGATACTAATTTGGATCTGGATAAAGATCTGGGGTCCCCCTTTGTTTTTATAATTGATAAAGACAGTCAGCTTCGCGGCAGGAACGAGGATGAAGATGAAGGAATGAAATATGGCTTTGATGCTACATCAGTCGCAGATCTGAATAATAAAATGGAAGATGATGTGAAGATCATCCTGGCCGAATACAGATTGGCACTTAAAAAGAACTCGGCAAAAAGGGAGAATTGATGAAAAAGCAACACGGCTATATCGGCCTGGGGATAATTGTCTTGATATTCGGAATATTGGTAATTCCAAGAATCTATGATCGACTTCGAGATGATCAGGTCGTGGATACCAATAGAATGCACACGCCGGAACAGAATGCCAAGCTGGCTTATATTACCTTGAATGGGCAAAAGCGTCGTCTGCCTTCATTTAACTTTCTGAATCAGGACAGCCTTTTGATCAGCAATGAAGACTTCTTGGGTAAAGTGTCTATCGTTGAGTTCTTTTTTACTACCTGTCCCACGATCTGCCCGGTTATGAATAAAAACCTGGTCGATATTCAGAATGAATTTGAGGATAAAGAAGATCTGGCCTTTGCATCATTTACGATCAATCCGGAATATGACACACCTTTTGTACTTAAACAATACGCCGAGGAATACGGAATTACGGATCTCGATTGGCACTTGCTGACAGGCGACAGAGAGGCGATATATGACCTGGCCAATGCAGGCTTTAATATTTATGTGGCGGAAATGCAGGATGTCCCGGGTGGCTTTGAGCATTCCGGACTCTTTGCTTTAATAGACAAAGAAGGATATATCCGTTCAAGGCGAGACAGCCAGGGCAATCCGATAATATATTATCGCGGGACGATCACACAGGCCCAGGGAACCAATAGCGAAGGGATGGACGAACAGATCAGTATCTTAAAAGAGGATATTTCAAAATTACTGCAAGAGTGAAGGAGAGTCGGCTAAATAGGTTGATCAATGTTGTGTCGGTTCTAATTCCTGTGGTAGTGGCTGCCTTGTTTGGAATAAAAATACCGGATGCCGAACCCCTGACTTTTTTACCGCCTATCTATGCTTCAATAAATGGGGTAACAGCGATCCTGCTTGTAGTGGCCGTATGGGCTATCAAAAATAATCGGCGATCACTGCATCAGAAATTGATGACCAGCTGTATTATACTTTCGGGGATGTTCCTGCTAATGTACATAGCCTATCACATGACCTCGGAGAGTACGTCCTATGGGGGTGAAGGGATTATGCGTTTGTTTTACTTTTTTATCCTGGTTTCTCATATCCTTTTATCAATTGTCATTGTACCCTTAGTGCTTAAGACGTACGCACGGGCATATATGAAACAATTCGACTCCCATCGAAAACTTGCCAGGATCACCTTCCCGATATGGTTGTATGTTGCCGTTAGTGGGGTAGTTGTATATTTGATGATCTCTCCGTATTATGCCTGATATTATGGTGAAAAGATGGTTCTTTTTAGGAGTCTTACTGCTGATGCCTTTAGTGGGCTCAGCCCAATGCGCCATGTGCCGTGCTGTCATCGAAAGCGGGCAGGATTCAAGTCTTGCGGAAGGGATCAATAATGGGATCGTCTACCTGATGGCTATCCCCTATATTCTGATAGGAGTACTTTTCTATTTTATTTTTCGCAAAGCCAAGTAAGAGGAGGGGATAAAATTTAACAGTTATTATCCGCTCATACTGTAACAAAAGGATTTCTTTCAAGTCTTATTGTAATACCACGCAATTCAATCAAAAGTCATGTTTGATCTGGAAAGATGGCAGGAAATTTTTGATACGATCCGCAAAAACAAATTGCGCACTTTCCTCACAGGAGTATCTGTAGCTTCGGGAATATTTATTCTTGTAGTCTTATTGGGCTTTGGCCAGGGTATGCAGAATGGTATCGCCAGGGAATTTGCTGCGGATGCAAGTAACCGAATCTGGGTCTGGACCGAGGTGACTACCAAGGAATACAAAGGCCTCAATCCCGGCAGGCCGATTCAACTTCGCAATGAGAACCATGCCTATATCCAACAGCAATTTTCTGAACAATTAGAACACAAGTCTCCGGTTTTCAGAGTCCGCAATGTCCAGGTTAATTACGGCAATGAATCTGTAGGATATAGCGTCCAGGGCGTTTCCTCCGGATATCAGTTCATAGAAAATGAATACATGTCTCAAGGTCGGTTTATCAATCAATCAGATGAGGAGAATGCTTCTAAAGTAGCGGTCATCAGTAATAAGATCAAACGGGAGGTAGTTAAGGAGGGGGAGGATGCCATGGCAGAATTCCTCGATATCTCAGGGATAAAGTTCAAGATCATTGGTATATATGGCGATATGGGGGGAGAACGAGAAGAGGAACGGATCTTTATCCCAATAAGCACAGCACAACGGGTTTTCAATGGAGCAGATAGGATCAATAATTTGACCTACACCTTTCAACCTGCTGCTACCTTCGAAGAAGCTGTCGCAGAATCAATTGCCGTGGAAAATGAGCTTAAGGCATATCTCAAAGAGGCTCACATAGTGGCTCCCGATGATACCAGTGCTGTGAGTACCTGGAATTCTCTTGAGGAAGCTAAACGATATTATAGCCTAACTGGCAACATTAAATTCTTTTTTTGGTTTGTGGGGATTTGCACCATAATTGCCGGGGTGGTTGGCGTGAGCAACATCATGCTCATAGTTGTTAAAGACAGAACCCGTGAGATCGGTATACGAAAAGCTCTCGGAGCTAAACCCTGGTCCATTATAGGGATGATACTTCAGGAATCAATTTTTGTTACCGCAATTTCCGGATTTGCAGGACTCATAGCGAGTATGGGTTTATTAGAATTAGTCGGTCCCAATATTGAGGTCGATTATGTTGAAAATCCATCCGTGAGTTTTACTGTTGCCTTCACTACAGTGATCGTGTTGATCATTGCAGGAGCAGTAGCCGGTTTTTTTCCGGCTTGGCGCGCCGCAAAGATTCACGTAGTAAATGCTTTAAAAGACGAATAATCATTTCATGTTTAATAGAGATCGTTGGAAAGAAATATTAGAAGTACTGACCAAAAATTGGTTTAGGACGGTATTGACAGCTTTCGGTGTTTTCTGGGGCATCCTTATTCTTATTATCCTATTGGCTGCAGGAAAAGGCCTGGAGAATGGGATCCGGGCAGATTTTGGGGACATAGCCACAAATACCATGTTTATGTGGACACGCTCTACGACAAAGGCTTATAAGGGGCTCCCAAGAGGCAGGCGATTCAATTATAAAATTCAGGATGTTGCTTTGATCCGGGAGCAGGTTCCTAATTTGAGATATATTTCTCCAAGGAATCAGCTCGGAGGATTTCGCGGTGGCAATAATGTAGTTCGGGGTATAAAGACGGGAGCTTTCAACGTATATGGGGATTATCCGGAGATTATTAATCAAGACCCCATGAAAATTACCTCAGGTCGCTTTCTCAATCAATTAGATATAGAGCAAAAACGAAAAATAGCCATTATTGGTGAAGGTGTTAGAAGCAGCTTGTACGACCTGGGAGAAGATCCGTTGGGAACTTATATCAAAATCCAGGGGGTAAATTTCCTGGTTGTCGGTACGTATAAAAAAAGGAGTACAGACGGCGATGGGGAAGAAGTACAAAAGGAGATCTATATTCCATTTACTGCCTTTTCACAAGCATTCAACAGGGCCGATAATGTGGGCTGGATGGCTATAACTGCTAATGATGGTACGTCAATAACACAACTCAAAGAAAGCATTGTCGGTGTGGTGAAAGAGAAGCATAAAATTCATCCGGACGACATGCGTGCTATAGGGTATTTTGACCTCTATGAACAATATAACAGAGTAGAAAGCCTCTTTGGCGCAATGCGTGTAATTGCCTATTTCGTTGGAATCCTTGTATTGTTATCCGGGATTATCGGGGTTAGTAATATTATGCTTATTGTCGTTAAAGAGCGGACAAAAGAAATTGGCATACGAAGGGCCCTCGGAGAGGATCCATGGTCAATTAAAAAGCAGATTCTATTGGAATCGATCTTCCTGACATTAATTTCCGGCATGGCCGGAATAGTCATGGGCGCATTATTTATTTATGGTATCAACGCCATTCTGGAAATGAGTGGGCCGGTTGATATGTTTTTGAATCCAAGCGTGAGCCTGGGTGTTGTTAGCGGAGCTTTAGTGATCCTTATGACATCCGGTTTACTGGCTGGATTTATCCCGGCACAGAGTGCCATAAAAGTGAAACCTATAGACGCTTTGCGAACCGAATAAAATATTATAAAATGAAAAAATCAGTCACCCTCATTATTCTAATTACCATCATCATTGCTTTCGGGGGGGCCATGTACTACCTATATCAAAAGAACTCGGAAGATCCGATCATATATGAAACGGAGAAGCCATCGACCCAAACAATAATTAGAAAAACGGTTGCAACCGGAAGTATTCTTCCTCTTGAAGAAGTACTCATCAAACCGAATATTTCAGGTGTTATTGAAGAGGTATATGTAGAAGGGGGCGATTATGTGAAATCCGGGGATCTACTGGCTAAGATCAAGGTCGTTCCTAATCTAAATGCACTTAACGATTCCAGAAATGCGATTGCAGAAGCCAGGATCGCACTGGATGATCAAAAGAGAAATCTGGACAGGCAGACAAGTCTGTTTGAGAAAGGCGTGATATCAAAAGTAGATCTTGAACGTGCCCAGCTTAGTTTTGACCAGGCTCGCCAGTCGTATAATGCAGCCAATAAGCGATATGATATAGTAAAAACAGGTACGACAGCGGGATTTCGGAATGCGGCTAATACACTTATTCGATCCACGGTCACAGGAATGGTCCTGGAAGTTCCCGTTGAGGTTGGTAACCAGGTAATAGAGAGCAACAATTTTAATGAAGGAACGACAATTGCGGCGATCGCTGATGTAGAGAAAATGATCTTTGAAGGAAAAGTTGATGAATCGGAGGTAGGGAAGATAAAAGAAGATTTGCCTTTGGAGATCACTGTCGGTGCTATAGAGAACCAAATATTCGATGCCGTCCTTGACTACATCGCCCCAAAAGGAAATGTAGAGAACGGCGCTATCCAGTTTGAGATCAAAGGCACGCTGTCTAAAAAAGATACGGTGTTTATAAGAGCGGGCTTAAGCGCAAATGCTTCGATTATCCTTGATAGGGCGGACAGTGTGTTAGCTTTGAAAGAAGCATTGATCCAATTTGACCCGGAAACCAAGGCACCTTTCGTAGAAATCGCTACAGGTGACCAGGAGTTTGAAAGGCGAGATGTGGAATTGGGAATCAGCGATGGGATCTTTGTGGAAGTAAAATCTGGGATAAGCGAGACGGATAGCGTTAAAGTTTGGAATGCTATAAAACCAGAAAACTTCGGTAGTTAGGGGAATTTAACATAATATTTACAGCCCCTTTTGTAACAATTTAACATCTTGCGAGTCCTATTACAGGATTTCAAAATAGCTAATAACGAGCCAACTATGATAGAGATCAAAGACCTTCATAAATCATATCAGATGGGAAGCAATTCCCTTCATGTCTTAAAAGGGTTGAATTTCAAGGTATCCGATGGAGAATTAGTGGCCATTATGGGCTCTTCGGGTTCCGGCAAATCGACGCTCCTGAATATTCTG
>Ga0265309_10000376_pt1 | contig 17424 bp, 16 predicted proteins | sample Helome_FD_192492 | JGI IMG/M metagenome (GOLD analysis project Ga0265309, IMG submission 192492) | Marine sediment microbial communities from subtidal zone of North Sea - Hel_20160524 (Illumina Assembly) | ecosystem: Environmental > Aquatic > Marine > Subtidal zone > Sediment ...
GAGACCGGCTCCAGGACTCTTTCTACGCTACCTCCCCCGTTGCTGGGAGGAACCACGGTTTCCTGATGAGAGACCGGCTCCAGGACTCTTTCTACGCTACTCCCCGCCTTGCTGAGAGGGACGACCGTTTCCTGATGCGGGACCGGCTCCAGGAGTCTTTCTACGCTACCTCCCGCCTTGCTGGAAGGGACGACAACCTGATGATCAGTCACCAAGCCATTCTCCTGACGCACCTTCCTGGTGTAGGGTGTCCCGCAATGCGTGCATAACCAGGTTTCTTCCACAAAAGTCGGCTTAATCGTGAGGGGTCTCTGTTCCCCTACTCTCTTTTCCCCTACTCTCTTTTCCCCTTCTAAGGTTACTCCACAATGAGGACATGTCTGAGCTTGTTTGGAAACCGGACAGCCACAATCAGGACAGGAATAAAGCTTTGTTCCAGCCTGACCTACTCCGCGAATTTGCTTCCCCGGAAAAGGAAGTGCGCATTGAGGACAAGCGAGGGCATGAGTGGAAACTTCTTTTTGACATTCCGGACAGGGTACTAGGGCCATCGTATTGAATCCATTCGGTTGGTAAGAAATCAGCTTACCGCATGGTCACATCTCTTCGCCATAGTCTTAAGCAAAGTCGATACCTCAAGAGTTGAATTAAAAATACCCATAGATTCAGGGGGGGTTAGGTTCATCATCTCAGGAATCTCTTTCTAACTGCAGGTTCTTTCCTACAGCTATTCTCTCTAATTTGATTGGCTTTTCTCAAGGGTCTTCTTGTTCGCCTTTGTATTTGAATCCTTGGATTTTCCCACTGTTTCCCCCAATAGTCTAAACTATGTAACATTTCCTCATCTTCTCAGACTGATCATCAGGGGGTTATTTGACCTTCTTGCCATAATTTGTTTATAGATTGCGGGCTTAGAAAACTATCTTTGAATTGATCCAACATTCTTATCGAGGGTGCTATGGCCAATGTAAATGAGCAGGATCATTCCATTACCCGATCAGTTAGCCAACGCTATGCTAAAGCTGTCACAAATGGCGAACAGATGTGCTGTCCTACGGGGTATAACCATGAAGATTTGGGACAATTTATCCCCGAGGAGGTATTGAAAGTCTCGTATGGCTGCGGCACACCGGTTGGGCTTTCCACCGTTAAACCAGGCGAAGTGGTCTTAGATATCGGCTCTGGAGGAGGCATCGACTGCTTTGAAGCCTCCCGTAAGGTTGGGGCAAGCGGTAAAGTGATCGGCATCGATATGACCGATGAAATGCTGTCTCTCGCCCGCACTCACGCCCCGACCGTCGCCAAAAACCTGGGCTATCCTGCTTCCAACGTGGATTTTCGAAAAGGGTTTGCCGACGCTATGCCGGTAGAAGACAATCAAGTTGATCTCATTATTTCTAATTGCGTCATCAATCTCGCACCTGACAAGAAGAAAGTATTCCGAGAAATGTTTCGGGTTCTTCAACCAGGTGGGCAGTTTACCATCTCAGATATTGTGGCAGATCAACCCATTCCTCAATACATGATTCATGATAGCGCTAAATGGGGAGATTGTTTATCAGGCGCCCTGACGATTCAAGACTATTGGGGCGGATTGCGAGAAGCTGGCTTCAGGGGGTTACACCAGGTTACCGTGATTCCCTGGAGAGTTATAGATGGCATTCATTTCGTTTCCGTGACGCTTACGGGTTATAAAACGGCCGTAGCATCCTCTTTCCCCTCACCAGCTTTTGCCACCTTAATAGGCCCGTTCTCCCAAGTCCAGGATGAGTTAGGCACAAAATTCCATCGTGGCGCACCCCAAGAAATTGATGAACAGACAGTTAATTTATTGTCCTTGCCATCGTATAAAGAACACTTTGTTATCACTGATCGCCCAATTGCTCTGACAGAACAAGATCCGCAATTGCTCGCTGTATTACCTCAGGAGGGTCCTTGTATCTGGGAAGGCCACTATGCTATTCACACCGGTCCATTTTTAGCCGTAAGTGATGATGATCAGCATACATACCGATGCGGGGAACCATTGGAAATCTGTTCGAAAACACTCAAGGTCCTACAACACCCTCGATATCAATCTTCATTCGGGACCATCAACCGAGCCCAAGAAGCTGCAACTGTCGAACCTGTTATTTGTGGCACCTCCACCGAATGTTGTTAAGAACGCTCTGCGTAAATTGCCATTTCGCGAAAAATTGAGAAACATCGCACTGATGCCTCTCTGCAACTGAGCCCCCCAAAATGGCAAATTCACCACTTCCTCTTATATCATCTCCTTCTTCTTCAGTAACAACGCTTTCCTTTGAAGACAGCTTGGCCTACCATGGGCAGGAAGTGTTAACAGCCAAAGGCGTTTCTACCCTTCAGGTGAATGTGGGAAAAGTTTGCAACCAAACTTGCCATCATTGTCATGTCGATGCTGGACCTCAACGAACCGAAAGTATGGCCAAAGACACGATTGACCAGATCATAGAGGTCTTAGACCGAACTCCACAGATTTCAACCGTAGACATTACTGGGGGGGCTCCGGAGATGAACCCCCACTTTGAGTATTTGGTTCGACAATGCAGGATTCGAGATCGAAAAATCATTGACCGATGCAATTTGACCGTTTTTTATGTCAAAGGGAAATCGCACCTTCCGGAATTTTTAGCTGAACAAGGAGTCGAAATCATTGCGTCACTTCCTTGTTACCAGGAAGCCAATGTCGACCAACAGCGTGGCAAAGGCGTCTTTGACCGCAGTATCAGCGCGCTACATACATTGAACAGGCTGGGGTATGGGAAAATCGGAACTGGCCTCAACCTGCATCTGGTCTATAACCCCCAGGGGTTATCTCTTCCACCCCAGCAAGCAGAATTAGAGCAGGACTACAAAGAAGAGCTGATGGCCCGATATGGAATTCATTTCAATCGACTGATGACCATTACGAATATGCCGATCAGTCGCTTCTTGGAGGATCTAGGAGAGGCTGGTCAAGTCGATGCGTACTACTCCCTCTTGGTGAATAGCTTCAATGAAGCCACCGTTGAAGACCTCATGTGCCGCTCGTTAATCAGCGTGGGATGGGACGGTCGCTTGTCTGACTGTGATTTCAATCAGATGCTGGATTTGCCTCTTCAGAGTGATTCGCCACAATGGATCGGAGATTTTAATCTCGCCGCATTAGAGGATCGACGTATCGTGGTAGGTTCACATTGCTTTGGATGCACGGCAGGAGCTGGGTCATCCTGTGCCGGGGCCCTTGCCTAAATTGCGCTCTCATTTTTTCTTCTAACATTACAATAGTTCTTTTAAGGTGTATCACGCTTGCCTATCCAATCCAGCTTTTGTCTTGAAGGGGTTCTAGAAAAGGTGAAATTCTTAGAAAGTTGAAAATATAAGTGATCGATTTTTAAAAGTTTTATTTTTTTACGCGGAATTTAGGAATTATTCCACAAGCTTCCTTCACACAAGAGAATTCTTACTTTTAGTAAAGACAGTTTTCGATAAGAGCTATTGAAAGGAAAATGCTAATTGCTTGCCCATTTGTTCGTTTTTTTCTTTCTTAAAACTTACACTATCGATAAATTCGTTACATTTGGAAAGAGCATCTTCTTCTGATAATTTATAGCGGCAACCAATGACAAATTCTCTTTTAATTTTTTCACTGTCTACTGAAAGAAACTCTTCCTCTCCCCCTAGTATAACTTTTTGAATTTCCTGGTACCTGTTGTTGATTACAACTTTTTCGGAAAAATCTCCCGACCTACTTGATATTTCCTCCCATTGAGACTTGTATTTATCAGAGCTAAACTTGCTTGGCGAAAAAAATTTTTGAATTCGATAATGTGCATTAACACCATTTTGTGGGAATAACTCAAACAACAAAAGTTCTTCTTCAAGCAGGCTCTTGTTTGAATACCCGAAATGAAAATGAAGACTAGTTTTTTCATTTATATTTTCACTTGTTAGATCAAGCTTAAAATTATCCAGTTTAATCTGTAGAGTCTCATCATCTAAGCTTATTCTGCTTTCATTGAACACAGCAGGGAGATACTTTCCGCCCAGAGACAAATATTCTATCCAATCGTATAGCCCTCCTTCATAACCAACGGCAACCTCATTTAAATTCTCTTTCACGAGACTTAAATAGCCTGTACGTAAATGCCAGGTTTTTTTAATATCAACATTGCAGATAACCCCTTTTGGATAGGCCAGACAGTGGCTGTAAGTAAAACGATCACTATGCGGGGAATACCATAATGAAGAGATCCATCGCCTTCCCAAATTGTCTTCCCAGATTTCAGTCTTTTCTGGATCCCCCAGACTGACCAGTCTGATCTTTTCTACATCGATATCGCGCGTAAAGGGTAATACTTTCAGCAAATTATCCATTACCTGTTTTGGACTTAACAGAAAATCTTCCAGGGTTTGGTCATTTGGCTTTTCTATTACCACATGGAAAGTTGAAATATCACTTTTGCTTAATGTGATCTTCTGGTCTTCAGAAATTGGAATGGACTTTGTGGAATAGCTGTTCAAACTCCACAAATTAAAACCAGCGTCAGATTTTAATACCCCAAATTGCCTGATATTTATCTGGTTTCTCAGATACGCACGAAATCTTTTTCCCTTTGGGAAATAGTCATCCTCATATTTTTTGTTCACCCCCGAAGAAATCTTTGCATAAAAAGAATTTAGGGAATTTTGTGCCTTGTTTGATAGCATTTGGATATTTTCAGGCAGTTCAATTTCCTGGGACCAATCCTTGGAATAGCTATTTTGCTCAGCATTTAAACTCATCGAAATATTTCTGATATAGAATTCTGCCATATCTTTTAAATTTTCAATTTCTGTAATTGGGACGGCTACATTATAGTTTTCACTAGCATTTTTCTGGATAATCAACCCCACAACCTTGCCACCCACATCAAGAAGTGGACCTCCGCTATTACCCGGTGATGCCGGAGAGGTAAACCTTATATCTTTCCACATTCCGTACTCTGGTTCTGGTGTAAAAGAGGCCACCTGACCAGCTCGAAATGATATCCCTTCTCCTTGGGCATTCCCGACTGAAAACACCGTATCTCCTATTTCAACATTCTGTGACACCTCAAGCGCAAAAAACTTTTCTGGATAAGTCTCAAGCTCGAAAATAACCATATCATGGCGTGACGAGAGTTTGTTTACTTGGCCAATTTTATATGTACGCCCATTTGAATCCCGGATATAAAAATCTTTTAAAAGTGAAAAATATTCTAGGTTTAGCACGTGTGAAGCTGTCATTAATTCCTTCTCATTAATAAAAAAGGCCGTTCCGATACTGAAATATTCTTCGTTTCGTTCTTTAAAATTTAATTTATGGAAAGGCAGTTCCTTTTCGTATTTTATTTTTTTACTTTCAACTTTTGGTACAACAACTTCCACAACGCTGAACCGCAAACTTTTGATAATTTTCTTGTCAAGAAATTTTATATTATTATCTGCTCCTGCAATGGACGGACAAAACAAATGAACCGATAACAACAGGATCGTAAGGGGCATTCGAATCATAGAGGATTCAATAGGTTGTCGATAGATAATCATATGAAGCTTATGCAAGTATGATTGCCCAAATATTCTCTTACCGTTATTCATCGGCAGGATCTGGTGTTACCTAAGCAAAGAAAATTAGGGCCGGGAAATCAAAAGCAGCCAATCCTAAGATGGACGACTAGGAGACTCCTCAATCCAAGAATGGAATTAGATAGTCGTTGACGAGGAAGGAAGGTGGGCAATTTCGCAGTTTCTGCGCGCTATCACCAAAAGAATTGGCAAAACAAACCAGGGCAGCAATAGAAGAGCTATTTTTTTGATGCTGTTGCGTTTTTCTCACAGATTTCCTTGTAATTATCAATATTTTTTACACTCCACAAAATTCTGCCATTTTCCCTCTATTTCGTACCCTCACGCATGAAGTGTTTCGCGCAATCCTGGCTACAGAAATAATACCGCTGCCCGCTGACCTCTTCGGTAATAGCCGATCCCGCAGCCACATAAACCTTACACACGGGATCTTGAATCATGACATCCTTCCCTGGAGTCGCCTCTTCAGCCCTGGGCTCTATCCATGCGCGAGCCGCACGCCGGACCATATAAAACAGAATAACGAGCAAAATGAGGATAATGATGATTTTATACATATGGCTTGTTCCTTTGCTTATTCTTCCAACAACCATCATAACTAAATGGTGCCTGTTTTTCGAGCTGACACTAATGCCCGTGACCATTGACTTCCTTAGGCATGAAAGAACGTTCGATGTGTGCATAGGCGGATCATCCATTGCTGAAACCTTTCTCGACTTGATAGGATTTTCTCTATGCTTTCCATTCGATTGGGCCACAAATCCGGCATATCCAGGAGACCCCAGGTCTGTGTTTTACTATTTCTTCTAGGGGTATCCGGATGTTTCTCACCTTATCATTCATCAGAAACCCTCGTAGATCTGACTTATCCGTTCGACGAACACACAATCTATTGGCCAAACAATGCGCCCTTTCATTGGGAAAAATCGAGTTGGGGTCATACACACCAAGGGTACTGGTATGCCTCGGGAGTGTTTTCAGCCTCGGAACATGGGGGAACACACCTTGATGCCCCATCCATTTTGCTGAATTTGGGTGGAGTGTCGATGAAATTCCTTTAACACATTTAACGGCAGAGGGTATTGTCTTGGATATCCGAGCACAAGCCGGGTCAAATCCAGATTATATGCTTCAGGTAGAAGACATCGTGCATTGGGAAAAACAACATGGGGCCATTCCGAGGAATTCTATTGTTTTTCTCTTGACCGGGTGGGGCCAATATTGGCCGGATGCTTCTCGCTACCTCGGCAGCCTCACACCCCATGATTCCACCACCCTTCATTTTCCAGGGTTTTCGAAGGAGGCCGTTTCCTTTTTGGTGGACCAACGAGACATTTTCGGAATTGGAATTGACACGGCCAGCATTGATCCAGGGCAATCAACAACCTTTCCAGCACATCAGGTCCTTGGGCAAGCCAATCGTTTTGCCATAGAAAATTTGGCCCATTTGGAGCGATTGCCCCCTCAGGGGGCCTCAATTACCGCACTGCCCATGAAGATAAAAGGTGGGACTGGAGGACCGGTGCGAGTCATGGCACTCGTACCATAATCTAAATATTCCTTTCCATAAGGGAAAGTCACGCCTGAACCTGGTTCAAGAAAAAAGCCTTTACTATACAATTTTTATAGAAAGAACATCCTATGGTTACCATCACATTAATGGGAGATTTGCAAACCACTGAAGGAGAGCGTGCGTTAGGGTGCGAGGTGGAAGATTCGATCACCGTCAAACAACTCATCCGGAAACAAGGCAAACCCTTGCGAGAAATTTTTCAATTATTAAAACAGAAAAAAGTGATGGTGACGGTCAACAAGCGCATTGCCAGTGAATCAACAGAAATCTACGATGGCGATGTGGTTCATATCGTAGCTCATGACGGCCTGGGGCGAAGCGGGTTGACTCCAGCCATGTACTAGGGGTTGGAAATTAAAAGACAAAAGCAGGGCCAGGATTTCTGGCCCTGCCTTTAAAATGTTTGCCTTTTACTGAAGACCGGAAAGAGGGGTTTGCCGGTTGAGGGATAAAAGAGAAGCGTAAGCCGACTCTCTTATTTTTTAACCCCAAGGATGGCATCCTTGGCGGCTTTCGCCACTCGGAATTTTACAACTTTTTTGGCAGGAATTTTAATTGCCTCGCCGGTTTGAGGGTTACGACCCATTCTGGCTTTGCGGTGTGCAAGCACGAGCTTTCCGATTCCAGGAACCACAAACGCGTTCTTGGCTTCTTTGTATGCCAAGGCCGCGAAATCATCAAGAATTTCGGTAGCGGTTTTCTTCGTGATATCCGCTTTTTTGGCCAGGTGATCGGCAATCTGCGACTTCGTCATGGCTTTTCCCATACGGACCTCCTCCTCACATTAAAGATGATTAGTAACATAGCCCATTTGGTTTTTCAGAATTTCAAGGAAGGGATGCCTTGTTTGCAACCTTCAGTCAAGGTAAGACAGGAACACACGTTCCTCTTCTAACAACGGCGCCAGAGTCTACCGAAAGACTCAAATACTGTCAACCAAAAAACAAGCCCAGCGCGAAGAATATTCGTTTGAGGATAAAATCATTGGAGACTCTGCCTTGCCGCCTTGGCTTTTCCCAAGGTAAAGTAGGCAGGTGGTCCAGATTGAACAAGGTCATAGTATTCGTCTTGGGTTAGATATACACTTACAGATGAGGCATTAATTATTATGGGAAAAGAATTACCCGTTATTCCCAGCCCCCAACAATCAGAGACTGAAGAAAAAGAAGAACTGGTCTATTCTCGGGTCTTTTGTACTCGCGAAGACAGTCCTCCATTACGACTTCTTTTGGATTTTCTCAAATCCAAAAACCAAATCCCCCTGATTCCAAAAATGGAACAAGAAGCATTAGAGGATTGGGATTGGGTCCATATCTCATTAGGCTACAATCGAGAACGCCAACCCATTCGGCTCTTTTGTATACGAAATCGAGGCACCTACAAAGATGTCTTTGAGACTGAACAAACAGGTTTTACTAACCGACTCTCTGCCTTTGACGAAGTCGAAGCACAAATTGCCCGGGAATTCATCGGCAAATCTCACTTCATTGCGACCACCCAAATGGTGAAAAACGACATCTCTGACGAGGGCTATGATTTTAACGGCTGGATTTTGGAATTTTTCCAAGAAAATTGCAACGGAATTGTGCAAATTGATGGGCAAGGGTTTTATTCCCCAAAGGGCGAACTCGTGGTAGACATGGAAGAAGCAATAGAATCGGGAAAAGATATTGGTCCAACGCCCAAAACGGCTGAGTCATCATAAGAATCCATGCTCTCCCCTAGCAAAAATAACGCTCAACTAGCATGAAGTGCTTGATTCATGGCCTTCCCATAGGATTGTTGAGGAATGCCCGATAATCCATTTCGATAACCCCATCCATCTTTCAAGACCTCGACCAGCGCCCCGCTATCCAGACGAGACGGATCCTGGACGACATCCGCCTGGCAAACGAGAAGGTCAGCACGGCGCCCTTCAATCACGGTTCCTGTATCCGTGAGACCGAGCTGTTCAGCAGCCAATCCCGTCGCACCAAACCACGCAGCCAAAGGCGGCACGCCTTCCTGAATTAAGGCCACTATTTCCATATAATTGCGACCATGCATATTTGACAGAACTGGATCTGTCCCCGCCAATAATTTCAACCCACTGGCGTATGCCGCCTTTACTGCTCGCGCATGGCTTTCAGACACGGCCTGAACTTTAGAAGTAATAAATTCATTAAATTCCCCTGCTTGTAAGAGTCGCTGCCCCACCCAAGAAGTTGGTGTCACCGTGCAGCCTTTGGCATAGGCCAATTCGGCCAATTCTTCATTCATAAAGGAGATATGTTGAATGTCCTTTACCCCTGATTCAATCGCTAAGCGAATGCCACTTTGACTATGCGCATGCGCCGCTACATACATGCCCCGTCCTGCCGCTTCGTCACAAATGGCCTCCATTTCTTCCAACGAAAAATCGCGATGTTCTAAGTGATCAGTTGGAGAAATCACACCCGGGCTGGCACAAATTTTCACCAGATCGCCCCCACAAGCGGCAATTTCTCTCACCCGCTTTCGGCATTCCCAGGGTCCATCCACGATGCTGGAAGGACGGCCAGGACCCGCAGGCCATAGGCGAGACAGCTCCCCACAACAGCGATCAGGCCCTCGAAAATCGGCATGCCCCCCGGTCGTCGACAACATACAAATGGCCAGTTGCAAGCGTGGCCCGAGTAGCACCCCCTGCTCGACTAGCCGCTTCAAGACCTGAGTTGCCCCCCCAACATCTCTGAGTGTCGTCACCCCACCATCGACTAGCGTCCGATAAAGAATACGCTCAGCCCAAAACGGCGCCTCCGGTGAATTCATACGGTCCAGATTCTCTTTCCCGACACCCCACAACGTCACATGGCCATGACAGTCAATCAGACCTGGAGTCACGGTATAGGACGAACAGTCTACGCGCTGCACCTCAGAACCCTGGGGATGGGTAGGATTGTGAGGATGTACGGCTTTGATCATGGCCCCATCAACCCAGACGTCCATCCTTTCCTGTATTGCCTCAGGTGTAGCCGACGTCCCATCATACAATTTCTGAACATTGGAGAGAATAATCATGCCAATCCTTTATAAACCCTGGATTCTATTGTTATGAACTTGCGAGAACTTATCAGGACCTAAGAATAAAATCATCCTAATATCAGTTTCAACAAAAATCCCATCAACTCTCAAAAGCTCTTTACCACAAGCAGGACGAGATTTTGCGGGACAGAGGCAATCATGCTAATGTGAGTCAATTGTGTATCGCTGTTGCTTTATCATCGGTAAACATCGTTAACAGATTTCGTTTTTACTTCTCAACTTCCATTACAGGCCAACGTGTTTCCAGTATTGTTAGGGTGCAAATCACCTCTTTTCCTCATATTCGGTTCAAGCGCCCCACGCCTCATTATCTCGTTCTCCCGTTTTTCCCTATAGGAACTTAGCCAATCATGACCGACTTCGCTCATCGCCACATTGGGTCGACAGACGGCCAAATTCAAGGAATGTTAGGCACGCTGGGACTGGCTTCGCTTGATGCGCTCGTTCAAGCCACCGTGCCACAAGACATTCAGATTTCTGAGCCCTTGAATCTCCCTATGGCCCAATCTGAAGAAGACATGCTTGCTGGGCTCCGTAGGCTGGGTTTGCACAATCAACTGTATCGATCATTTATCGGCATGGGTTATTACGATTGCGTCACTCCCCCCGTTATTGCCAGGAACATCATGGAAAATCCAGCCTGGTATACGCAATACACACCGTATCAAGCAGAAATTGCTCAGGGGCGTCTGGAAGCGTTACTCAATTTTCAAACGATGGTGGCCGACCTGTCTGGTCTTCCGCTGGCCAATGCCTCGCTGCTGGACGAGGCCACCGCCGCGGCAGAAGCGATGGGCATGTGCCACGTCCTGAGCAAGGTACAGGGTCACACGTTTTTTGTGGCTGATGATTGTCACCCACAAACTCTAGCAGTATTACAGACACGAGCTCAGCCATTGAATATCACCCTCCAGGTCGGCAATCCGGATACACTGGAATTCAATTCAGATCAAATTTTTGGCCTGCTTCTTTCGTATCCCGCAACCGATGGCGCGCTCCGATCATATGAGGAATTGGTAAGGAAAGCCCATGAAGCTGGCGCGCTTGTCGTCGCCAGCACCGATCTTCTTGCTCTTACCCTCTTAGTGCCGCCGGGTGAATGGGGAGCAGACATTGCCGTAGGTTCCTCGCAGCGATTTGGTGTCCCTATGGGCTATGGTGGTCCTCACGCAGCGTTTCTGTCCACCAAGGAAGAGTTTAAGCGGCAGATCCCAGGACGGGTCGTTGGCGTCTCCAAAGACACCAAAGGCCGGAAGGCCTATCGACTGGCCTTGCAAACTCGTGAACAGCATATTCGCCGCGATCGAGCAACCAGCAATATTTGTACAGCTCAGGTACTATTAGCCAACATGGCCAGTATGTACGCCGTCTATCATGGGCCAGAAGGATTGAAAGCCATTGCCAGCCGAATTCACCATCTCACCAATGTCACGGCGGAAGGCTTGCGCCGTCTGGGGTGCAAGCTTCGGACATCCGCCTTCTTTGATACCCTCCACGTACAATGTCCATCACTTTCAGCCGAAGAGATCCTGAAGAAAACCCTGCAGGCCTCGATTAATCTTCGGCAATTTGAAGACGGCACATTTGGCATTTCACTGGATGAAACCACCACGATCATGGAGGTTGGCCAAATCCTTAGGGTTTTCTCAGCCAGCGAATCACTGCCATTTTCCCTTGATGAATTTGCCAAAGAATCCAGCAAGACTATCCCAGCTGCACTTCAGCGACATTCGCCCTACCTCACACATTCAGTGTTTCACGAGTACCACTCGGAGCACGAGCTCCTGCGATATATGTATCGCCTGCAATCTAAAGATCTTTCACTGGTTCATTCCATGATTCCATTGGGATCTTGCACAATGAAACTCAATGCCACAGCTGAAATGATCCCCGTTACCTGGCAGGAATTCAGTCGACTCCATCCCTTTGTTCCGGCCGAACAAGCCAAAGGCTACCACCTTTTGACCCAACAATTAGAAGCCTGGCTGGCGGAAATTACTGGCTTTGCCGCAGTGTCGTTGCAACCCAACGCCGGGTCGCAAGGGGAATACGCCGGGTTGATGGTGATCCGGGCTTATCAAGAACAGCGAGGGGAAGACCAACGCAATGTGTGCCTAATTCCGGTTTCCGCACATGGCACAAACCCTGCCAGTGCGGTCATTGCGGGGATGAAAGTCGTGCCCGTAGCCTGCGATAGCGACGGCAATATCGACCTGCAAGATTTAGAAGCCAAATGCGAGAAATATCATGATACCCTAGCAGCCTTGATGGTGACCTATCCGTCAACACATGGCGTTTTTGAAGAAACCATCCGTCAGGTCTGCAGGACAGTGCATCACCACGGCGGTCAAGTCTATATGGACGGCGCTAATATGAATGCCATGGTGGGGATTGTTCAGCCAGGGGATATTGGCGCCGATGTGTGCCACCTCAATCTGCATAAAACATTTTGCATCCCCCACGGTGGTGGGGGACCAGGGATGGGCCCTATCGCCGTGGCTTCACACCTCATCCCATTTTTACCCAATCACCCGTTAGTTTCCACTGGAGGGGCTCAGGGTATCGGTGCTATCGCGGCCGCTCCATTTGGTAGTCCGAATATTCTTCCAATTTCCTGGGCGTTCATTCAGCTAATGGGTGGAGACGGACTCACTAAGGCCACACAAGTGTCCATTTTGAACGCTAACTATATGGCCAAGCGCTTGAGTAAATATTTCTCGGTGTTATTTACGGGAAAAAACGGCATGGCCGCCCATGAGTTTATTCTAGATTTGCGACCGTTTAAGAAATCAGCCGATGTGGAAGTGGAGGATGTCGCTAAACGGCTGATGGACTATGGCTTTCACGCGCCCACGATTTCGTGGCCAGTTCCCGGAACCATGATGATCGAACCGACGGAAAGCGAATCCAAGGCCGAATTGGACCGGTATTGCGACGCGCTTATTCTCATCCGCCAAGAAATCGCGGAAATCGAAGAAGGGCGGCTTCCACGTGATAATAATCCACTCAAACATGCTCCTCACACCATCGATGCCATCGCCCAATCTGAATGGCCGCACCCTTACTCTAGAGAACAAGCGGCATTTCCTGCACCCTGGTTAAGGGACCACAAATTCTGGCCAACCGTTTCTCGAATTGATAGTGTTTATGGAGATCGGAATTTGGTCTGTACCTGTCCTCCCATGGACACCTATTCATCCTAGACTTCCAAGGGGTTTGGCATCGAAAATTGAATAGCTCATTCCTATTCTTGGTGGACAAGCCCAAGCCAACCGCATGAAAGCCTCCAGCCCACATCATCTGCTCATCGGCATGCTTCTGGGTATTGTCTTAGGTATTCTACTCGGCGGATTTGCACCATCCGTCGGATTGAGCATAGCCTTTATTGGCGACCTGTTTTTACAAGCCTTATTCGCGCTCGTTGTACCCTTGGTCATGAGTTCGATGATTGTGGGCATCGCCAGCCTTGGTGATGTGCGAAAACTCGGGTCGATTGGGCTACGCACGGTCCTATTTTTTATGACGACGACTGGACTGGCTGTATTGGTCGGCTTGATATTGGTCATAGCTATTCACCCTGGTACCCCAACCAACCAAGCAAACCTAGATTCTTCCCCTGCACAGGCTTCAAGCCTTTCGGAACGAATGGAAGATAAACCCACCACTCTTGGTGATCTATTTAAATCAATTCTCACCAGCTTAGTTCCAAAAAATTTATTCGCGGCAATGGCCAAAACCCAAATCTTGCCTTTGATTGTGTTTGCTTTGATTTTTGGGGGCGCGCTCACCACTATTGGTGAAAAAGGTGTCTTGGTTATCCGAATCTTTGAAGGAATCAACGAGGCCATGATAGCCATTGTGCATCTTCTCATGTGGGTAGCTCCAGTAGGCATTGGCGCGTTACTCGCAGGACGGTTAGGCGAAGCCGGAGGGTTTATTGGATTTTGGCCCCAACTGGCTAGCCTGGGAACCTACGTGTGTACCGTGCTTCTTGCCCTAGCCATTCATGGCTTCGTGACGCTCCCGTTAGCCTTACGATTTCTAGGCCAACATTCGGTTCCGGCCTATGCCAAAGCCATGAGTACTCCGCTCATGACGGCGTTTTCGACAAGTTCCAGTTCAGCCACGTTACCTCTGACAATGGAAAGTCTGATTGAGGAAGCGAAAATTTCTCGCCGGGTCGTCAGTTTCGTGGTTCCGCTAGGAGCCACCATCAACATGAATGGGACAGCTCTCTATGAGGCCGTGGCCGCGATGTTTATTGCCCAAACCTACGGGATTGAAATGGGGCTTGCGGAAACCATTATTGTTCTTCTCACCGCCACTCTGTCCGCCATAGGGGCAGCAGGAATTCCAGAGGCTGGCCTTGTGACAATGGTCATTGTGTTAAAAGCTGTAGACCTGCCGGTTGAAGGGATTTCGCTGATCTTGGTTGTGGACTGGTTCTTAGACCGCTGCCGAACGTCTGTCAACGTCTGGGGCGATGCTGTCGGCGCCGCGGTCATCGATCGGTTAGAAAATCAGGGGAATACCTCTGCCTCTATTCTTACTACGAATACACCGCTTTAATTCTGTCTTCCGATTGATCATAAACCAGCTCGATCTTCTCTATTAATCCTGAGTTTGGCATCAATGAAGTCTTCATGGCTCAACTCCATCCCTTTGGCAATATCTCGAATCTCCTCGATCTCTTCAAATGAGGTCTTATCTGCAGCATTGGCCACTTCAAATAAACAGTGTAGAAATTCCTTCCGTTCCATTCTCGTAGTAAAGTCATTAAAGCGTTTCACCAGTCTCACGCTATCTAATCCTCGAAAAATTCGGTGATGGCTAATTCCCGCGACGAGTTGGGCCTGTTCCTCCTTCAACGTCCAGTGGCGCTGAAGCACAGCACTCATCACCTTCGTTTCTTCGGAAGACACAACATGATCAACGCCGGCCACCCGTGCCATCAGTCCTGCCGCCAGACACAGCTTGCGAATATCGGAATCAGAGAGGTCAAATGTGATGCCTCGATCTCGTAATTCCATCGTGACCTGAAAATAAATCGTGTTCTTAATAAAGTGTTCTAATCAACTTTCACGATCATGTTCTTTGGAATACTGTTGCCCACGCAAATTGAGAATCCGGCGCAAGGGGCGTCGAAGATGCTCAAAAAAACCGGGACTTCCTTGTTCGATATCTTCTTGCAACTGTTTCACGATTTCGGTCTGTCCCTCAGCTTCCTGCGATTCATTGAGAACAAGCTTCTGGAGCGCTTCCAAAGCGAGGTTCTTGTGGGCCTTCGAGGTTATTCTCTTCAAGACTCGGTTCAGCAGCCGTTGCCGTTCTTCCTCTGTAACCGGTGAGGCCATATAGAGCTCCAACTCCATCCATTCCTCTCCAGATATGTCAGGCAATTGAAACAGAAGTTCCTTTAACCCATTCACTTCCTCTGTAGAAAGAACTCCATCGGCCCATGCTGCAGCGATCATCAACTTCCCGAGTTCAAGAATAAAACTTTTGTCTGCCATGTCCCATTCAACCTTTCATGGATGAGAAAATCGTGCGTAAACACGAGTTCGCCCGAACATTTTCTGTCCGTTGGCTCGAGACGAAAATCGCGCACCTTTATTTAGAGGATCAGTATACCGAAAGTGCCATTTATGCTAAAGGAAAGGAGAAGACGAGATTAGGCATGCTAGACAATTGAGAATTACCTCCCAATCATTAAGTTGAATTGGGCGATAGCAGAAAAGCCCTGAACACATCTTTCCACGTCACCACCCCTCCAATGCTTCCATCAGGCATGGTGACGGGAAGGCAGGAGACGCGCCGATCCAGCATCAACTTTGCAGCGGTTTGAATTTGACAGGAATTTTTAACAGTGACGGGATAATGCGACATAATTTGGTGAGCTCGTTTTTCAAGTGTAGCTCGATCTCGGTTAGTTTCCGACATCGTCTCTACGTAGGGACTGACCGCTTTCAAAAAATCGCGATCCGAAATGACACCCACAATCTTTTCTCCATCTACGACAATGAGATGATGAAATTTCACTTTTCGGAAAATATCTCGGATGACCTCAAGTGAATCATCCATCTCAATCGTGACAACTTTGGACGTCATAATTTCACCAACCGTTATCAATCCTAGGGCAGTTTCAGTGATCATCTCGCTTCAACACTCCTCATTGATTGCTTGGATTGCTTGAATACCCCCCTCATGGCTTTGGAATGGGCAAAAGATCTCCTTCTCTATTCTTTCTTCGGTTTACAGGGGCAAAACATTGATAGGCCATACAAAACCAATCCCTCATGGCATTATTTCGAGAAATTTTTGAATTTATACGGTAAAAGAAGGCAGGATAATGCCTGATCAACTGGACAGAAAACTGTCACACTGCATGATGAGGAAGGGAATACAGCAGATCATGGACCATAACAACAAGCTCCCCAACACGAAAGGGTTTGGAAATTGTCCGAGTGGCACCAAATTCTTCCGCTTCAACCAGAAAATCCAAATCCCGATTGCCACCCCCGGACATCGCAATAATTGGAACTGCGGTGCCGAGGCGACGGAGGGTGCGCACGACTTCCAGGCCATCCAGTTCCGGCATGAGCACATCAGTAATCACAAGATCTATCAGATGGTCATGGTAGACTCGCAACCCCTTTCGACCATCGGAAGCCGTCAAAACCGTATACCCTTCCCTCGTCAATCGTTCTTGCAAGGATGTGCAAATATCGGCTTCATCATCAATCACCAAGATTGTTTGCTTCATATCCACATCTCCTAATGACATAAGACCGTCAAATCTAGTCAATGACGGTGATACATCCGATCGGGTGAATTCAGTCCGTGAATAATCACAGTTCCTAAGATATCGGCCTGTTACATGCGCGAGAAACTGTTTCCAATAGTGTCTGCGGATCATAGGGCTTTGCCAGCACCGCAAACGCTCCAGCCTGTTTAGCTATCTGTTCTATTTCCTTTGTCATATTACCGCATAACAAAATCACAGACACCCCCTGGCCACTCAAACGATAGGCCAAGGCTTTGAGAAAATTCACACCATTCATCACTGGCATATGGTAATCGGAGAGGATCACGTCCACCGAAAGGCCCCTATCCAGGAGAGTCAGTCCCTCAAGCCCATCGTCGGCTTCCTTGCAGTCAAAAGCATGGCTCTCTAAAAGCAG
>Ga0265309_10000379_pt1 | contig 17380 bp, 14 predicted proteins | sample Helome_FD_192492 | JGI IMG/M metagenome (GOLD analysis project Ga0265309, IMG submission 192492) | Marine sediment microbial communities from subtidal zone of North Sea - Hel_20160524 (Illumina Assembly) | ecosystem: Environmental > Aquatic > Marine > Subtidal zone > Sediment ...
GATGGCAGCAATGACTATCCGCTGGACGTAACGCTCGCCGACAACGGAGAAGCGCTACTCAATATCCGCAGTGTTTATGATTTTGACGGCAGCGCAATTCTCGATATTTCGACGGTCGCCGATCCAACGCTGACACTGGCGGTCGATCGGCCCGCGAGATTCCTGCGTATCGAAAAAGCGGTTTCACTTCCGGACGAGGATCTCCTCGACATCGATAACACGGCGTTCGGTGTCAGTACCCAGCAAGGCATGAAGGAGATCGTTGGGTACGCGATGGTCGAGCCGGATGGTTCCGTCATGGTGAAGGTGCCTGCCAATACCGCGCTGATGGTCAGCGTACTCGACGAGAATGGTCATCGCATTACGCAGCGGCATCAGAACTGGATATCTCTGGGTGCCGGTCAGGAACTGAAATGCAACGGTTGCCATGACGCCAACAGCGGTGTATCTCACGGCCGCAGCGAAGCGTTCGACAGCGCCTATGCCGGCGCGCCAACCGCAGGCGTTCCGTTCCCGGGTACGGACCCACAATGGTTCGTGGGTGATGTTGGCGAGACGATGGCCGAAGTGCGCGCACGCGTTACCTGCGCCAACGACGGATGTTCGTCGATCGAGCCTTCGATGAATGTTATCTATCGTGATGTCTGGACGGCGGACCCGGTTATCGCCGCGAACAATGTGGACATCGATTACCTGTACACCGACCTGACGACGGCGTCGCCGACGACGTTGTCGTGTCAGCAAGACTGGCAGTCGAACTGTCGCAGCGTGATCAACTACGAAACGATCATCCACCCGCTCTGGAGCCAGCCGCGACTGGTTACAGTGGATGATGACAATGACCCGGCGACTCCCGAAGTGCCGGTTCTCGACCCCGTCACGGGTCTGCAGCTGGACAACAATTGCCTGACCTGCCATACGCCGGTTGATCCGGCGAATGGCGCCGCCAGGGTGCCGGCCGGCCAACTCGAGCTTCAGGACGGACTTTCACCGGACGAGCCCGATCACTTTCACGCCTATCGCGAGTTGTTAGTTACTGATAATCTTCAGATTCTGGACGGCAATGGCGTGCTGGTGGATGCGACGACACCCGGATTCGATGCGGACGGAAACCCCATCGACATACCAATTTCGAACGGTCCACCACCGGCGCGGATTGCGGGCGCACAGGCATCGAGCGATTTCTTTGACCGATTCAGTGATCCTTTGGATCTGCACTTCAATACTTTATCCCAAGCGGAGCGACGCCTTGTTGCGGAATGGTTGGATGTCGGAGCCCAGTATTACAACAATCCCTTCGACGTCCCGATTAACTAAGTCCGCCTGGTTCGGATGCCTGGTCGCCGTCGTACTGCAGAGTTTTCTGACAGCGCCGGTCCGGGCAGCCGACGAGTATCGTTCCGTTGCCGTCGCCGACCCATACCTCGAGATGCGTACGGGTCCCGGTCGTGGATATCCGATCTTCCATGTCGTTGACCGTGGGGAGTCTGTTGACGTCATCATGCAGCGCACGGACTGGTATCTGGTACGTGCAAAAATCGGTAAGGAAGGCTGGGTCGATCGCGCGCAGATGGAGCTGACGCTGCAACCGGACGGCGACCGGGTCAGCTTCGAGCGGGCGACCATTGAGGACTTCACCAACGCCACATGGGAGACGGGACTTCTGGCCGGTGATTTTGGTGGGGCGAACATCATTTCTCTTTATGGTGGCTACTCGCTCACCCCGAATGTGTCTGTGGAGCTATGGGGTTCACGGATTTTGGGAAATTCTTCGAATGGCTGGATGGGCAGTGTTAATGTCGTTCATGAAGCCTGGCCAGAATGGCGTGTATCACCATTCTTTACGCTGGGCGCCGGAGTGATCCGCACTGAGCCGAAAGCAACGATCGTTCAGGGCGAGGATCGCACGGACGAGATTGGCCATGTCGGTGCGGGTTTCCGCATCTATGCGACGCGACGGTTTCTGTTGCGAGCCGAGTACAAGAGCTACGTGGTGTTCACGAGCCGAGACGATAATGAGGAAATAGAGGAATGGAAAGTCGGTTTCGCGTTCTTTTTCTGATCGTTGCCATGATCGGCCTGTCGGGCTGTGCGGCGACGAAGAACCTGTTCGGCTTCGGCGATGAGGAAGCGCCGCCGCCAACGGCCGAGGCGCCGGGACAGGTCATCGATCCGGAGGTCGAACGTCGCGAGATAAAGGAACCGGCGATCGACCGCGAAGACTTCGAGATCGGGCCCTATGTCGGCATCATGAGCGTCGAGGACTTTGGGGCCGACGTTGTTTACGGCGCGCGACTGGCCTACCACATCACCGAAGGGTTCTTCGTCGAGGGCACCGTGGGACGAACGGATACCGGCCTCACCAGTTACGAGGAACTTTCAGGCGACGCGCGACTGATTACCAGTAGCGAACGTGAGTACACCTATTACAATCTGAATCTCGGCTACAACATACTCCCGGGAGAGGTGTTCATCGGGGAAGGCCGAGCCTTTAACACCAACCTCTACCTGACCGGGGGACTGGGCTCAACGAGTTTTGCCGGTGACGATCGCTTTACGGTCAACTTCGGTTTCGGCTATCGCTTCCTGCTTTCTGACTCGATCGCGCTACATCTCGATTTTCGCGACCACCTGTTCGATATCGATCTTTTCGGTGACGAGAAGACGGCACACAATCTGGAGGCACACTTCGGCTTCACGGTGTTCTTCTGAGGAAGGGGTCACGGTTTATCGCTGTAATCCCGGGATAAAGTAGCATTATGGAAACGTATCTACTGGCAATTGCTCGAATGTTGCTGCCGCTGCTCGTCATTGGCGGGTTATCGGGATGCGGCAATATCGAGCCCTGGGTCAAGCCTTATGAGCGCGACAGGCTCGCCGACCCGATCATGGCGCTCGATGGTGATCCTGTTTCCAGCTCTTACATCCAGCATGTCTACGAAGCGCGCGAAGGCGCCCGTGGCGGCGAAGGCGCGGCCGGCGGCGGCTGTGGCTGTAACTGACGGGTATCGAGCAGCGATGACCTTCCGACGCGGACTATTGTTTGTAGCCATGCTGACAGGTTTTAGCGTGGCACATGCCGGCGTGTTGCCCGAAGATCGTGCTGATGCTCTTTATCATCGCTACGACGGTGGTGGAGTCACGATCGATGGGCCGTCAATCCTTGTCCGCAAACAGGTCGGCAAGAGTCTTTCATTCGTCGGCAATTACTACGTCGACCATGTGAGTTCGGCATCCATCGACGTCATCACCACGGCTAGTCCGTATACCGAGGAGCGCACGCAATGGTCGCTGGGCATGGACTACCTTCGCGGTGATACGACCATGCGCGTCGGCTATACCAGCAGCGATGAGTCGGACTACGATGCAGACACCTACAGTTTCTCGGTAAGCCAGGACATGTTCGGTGGCATGACGACACTGACACTGAGTTACGCGCTCGGTGACGACGTGGTCGGCAAGTCGGATGACCCGACGTTCATGCGCGACCTGGACAAGCAGACCTATGGTGTCGGCCTGACCCAAATCTTGACCAAGAACCTGATTACAACCCTGAATTTTGAAACCGCCACCGATGAAGGTTATTTGAACAACCCATACCGGTCGGTTCGCTATTTTGATCCGGGCAGTGCATTAGGCTACAGCTATGAAGCTGAACTCTACCCGAACACCCGCACCAGTAACGCGCTGGGTTTGCGGGCACGCTACTTCTTGCCGTACCGTGCGGCGATCGAAGGCGAGTACCGTTACTTCACCGATACCTGGGACATCGATAGCCATACGGCATCGTTGACTTACATCCATCCATGGCGGGAGTTCACCTTCACCGGGAAGATCCGCTATCACGACCAGACCGGCGCGCATTTTTACAGTGACCTGTTTCCCAGGCCGGAGGCGACCAACTTCCGCGGGCGTGACAAAGAGCTGAGTCCTCTGACCAGCTACACGTTCAAACTGCAGGCGGCTTACACGTTCCTCGATGAAAGTCAGAGCTGGGGTTTTATCAAGAAAGGCTCGGTTACGGCGTCGGTGGACCTGCTACACGTCGACTATGATGACTTCTCGGACCTGACGGCGCTCGCGCCGATCGGTGAAGAGCCACTCTACGAGCTCGATGCAGACATCTACCAGATCTTCTTCTCCTTCTGGTACTGATACCCAATAGGGGACATTCTGCTTTATTGCCCGTGAGCTGCTGAGGCTCGGCACCGACCGCAATAAAGCAGAATGTCCCCTTTTTCATGCGGTGGTACGATGGGTCCCGGCTCAAACGGAGATGCTCCTCCATGACAAGCATTGTCATTGCCCTGTTGACGCTAATCGTCGTGGCCGGCGTTGTCCTATACAACGGCCTCATTCGCAGTCGCAACCGTGTTGATACCGCCTGGAGTGATATCGACGTGCAGTTGCAACGACGACACGACCTTATTCCAAGGCTCGTTGCCGCTGTCGATCAGTACGCCAAGTACGAGCGCGCGACACTCGAGGCCGTCACGGCATTGCGAACCGAAGCCATGCAGGTAGCGGACGTGCGTGCCAGGGGCAAGGCCGAGGAGAAGCTCAGTGCCGGCATCGAACGAATCATTGCGCTTGCCGAAGATTACCCCGATCTGAAAGCCAACGAGAATTTCCTGAGCCTGCAAAACGAACTCGTCGAGACGGAAAATTACCTGCAATTTGCGCGTCGCTATTACAACGGGTCGGTTCGCGACTACAACACGATGACCGAAACCGTGCCGAGCAATGTCATCGCCGGCTGGTTCAATTTTTCGTTGAGAGAGTTCTTCCAGAAGACGTCCGATAAGGCTGCCAACGTACCGCTCGTCGATCTGGGCTCGGTCGAATGAAAAAGTTCGCTGCGTTTCTAATTCTGACTTTGCCGCTGACGGTTTTCGCTGATGAGCGAATCCTCAGTTTTCACAGCGATATTCGTGTCATGACCGATGGCATGATCGAGGTAACCGAGACCATAAAGGTCCGAGCCGAAGGCAACAGAATAAAGCGCGGCATCTATCGGGACTTTCCGACCGAATATCAGGACAAGATCGGCAACGAATACAAAGTCGCGTTTGAACCCCTTGCGGTGTTGAGAAACGGCACGCCCGAAGCATTTCATACGCAAGCAGTTCGACGTGGCGTGAGAACCTATTTTGGTCGCGCCGATCGGTTTATCAAACAAGGGGAGCATACCTACGTGTTTCGCTACGAAGCCAGCCGCATGCTCGGCTTCTTCGATGAGCACGATGAGCTTTACTGGAACGTCACGGGCTTCGACTGGGCGTTTCCGATCGATAAGGCCAGTGCCACCGTCATGCTGGAATTTGATGCGCCTTTATCGGGCATCACCAAGGAGGCATATACGGGCCCGTTTGGTGCCAGGGGGAGGGACTATCGCTCGCGTCTTGACACGGCACGGCGCGTCTTTTTCGAAGCTAACAGTCCGTTGTCTCCGGTGAACGGGCTGACCATTGTCGTCGGATGGCCGAAAGGCTTTGTCGATGAGCCAAGCAAGGCGGACAAAGTCGGCTGGTTGCTCAAAGACAACAGGAACCTGCTTGCCGCCGTGATCGGGTATTTGTTGCTGTTGGCGTATTACATTCCCGTCTGGAGGAAGTACGGCAAAGATCCGGAAGAGGGCGTCGTCGTAACACGGTATGAGCCGCCCGACGGATTTTCGCCAGCTTCCTTGCGTTACATTCGACAGATGTACTATGACAACAAGGTCATGACGGCCGCCGTCGTTAATCTCGCCGTGAAGGGCTATCTCGAGATCAAACGCCGCGGCGGTTCGCACTGGCTGACCAGGAAGGACTCTGATGTCCTCAAACCGGCGATGGCAGCCGGGGAGCAGGAGTTATTTGACGGGCTCTTCAAGGACGGACCGAAAATCGAATTGGATAATGAGAACCACGGGGTGCTCGGTGCGGCGCGCGCCGCACACCAAAAGTCTCTAAAGAAAGACTACAAACAACATTACTTCAAAACCAACGGCGCCCTGAATATACCGGCGATCGTGATCGTCATCGGCTCGATGCTGATCGCTGTCAATATTGGGCGCGGACCGACCGCGCTTGTTATCGCGACCATTGTCCTGTCGTTTCTTACGATGGCCTTTTTTGCGTTCATCATGACACGCCCTACGACGCGCGGCCGAAAAGTGCTGGATGAGATGCTGGGCTTCAAGGACTTTCTCGAAATCGCCGAGAAAGACGAACTAGATCTCCGTAATCCACCCGAGAAAACACCACAATTGTTCGAAGCATTCCTGCCATTTGCGTTGGCGCTAGGCGTAGATCAAGAGTGGTCGGAACGATTCGCATCCGTACTCGCTGCGATAAGAGACCAGGACGGCAGGGAATATCAGCCATCCTGGTACAATGGCAGGTGGAACAGTTCCAATTTGAGCAAAACAACCAGCAAGCTGTCCGGCAGCTTGAATACGGCCATTAGTTCGTCTGTGTCGGCACCCGGATCTTCGTCCGGTGGCGGCGGCGGAGGCTCCTCCGGCGGCGGTGGGGGAGGCGGAGGAGGCGGAGGCTGGTGATGCCCGTGAAGACCTGTCTGTTTCTTTCCATTTCGATCCTGGTATTGACGGGTTGCGGCCGTTCGCCCGAAGAGGTTGGCGCTAATGCTGCCGATCGCGTATTTCTTAACGGCGCGATCTACACGGTAGACGAAGAGCGAAGCTGGGCCGAGGCCGTTGCCATCAAGGACGGCAGAATTATCTATGTCGGCGACAATGCGGGCTCCGGTCGTTATATCGCCGAGACCACCGAGGTCACAGATCTCAGAAAGCAGATGATGCTGCCGGGATTCCACGATTCACACATTCACATCATGATCGGCACGATGGCCGACCTGGAATGCAGCCTGTTGCGGCTCGAAACGGTTGAAGACGTCGCAGCGCGGCTCAAGGAGTGCACGTCACTCGCCGGCATCGGCGATGACGGCTGGATTCTCGGCGGAGGCTGGGGAGAATGGCTGTGGCCGGAGGCGAATCCGCAGAAAGGGCTGCTCGACCTGTTGTTCCCCGATCAGCCCGTGTATCTCGAATCGAGCTTCGGTCATGCGGCCTGGGTGAATAGCAGGGCGATGGCTATCGTGGGCCTGGATGCCGATACAGAGGACCCACCCGCCGGCGTTATCGAGCACGATCCGGAAAGCGGCGAACCCAGCGGTACGCTGCGCGAATCGGCGATGTTATTGGTGAAGGACGAGCTGCCGCCCATGACACTGGAGCAGCGTACCGACCGCGTTCGCGCCGGCATGGCGCTGGCCCACTCGGTTGGCATTACGGCGGTGATCGAGCCCGGCCTCGACGCGGAACTCCTTCAGCCCATCATCAGCCTGGCCGACAGAGGCGAGCTTGATATGCGCGTCCTGGGCTCCCTGTCACCGATCAACTGGCAGCCCGGGGTTTTCAACGAAGACGTTTTCGAGTTCCTCGAGGGACGAGAACAATGGCGCCGTGAAAATCTCGACATGGACTCCGTCAAGATCTACATGGACGGCGTGATCGAATACGGCACGAGTCCCTTGCTGGAGCCTTACGCCGACGAACATTATGGTTCAGGAGAGTTCTTCTACACGCAAGACGAGGTAGATCATTACATGACGCGCTTCGATGCGATGGGCCTGCAGGTGCATGTTCATGCGATTGGCGACGCGGCGATCCGGCGCGCGCTCAATGGTTTCGAGGCCATGAGGAAAGCGAACGGCATGTCCGACAATCGTCACCAGATCGTGCACCTGCAGCTGATTCACAAGAATGACCGACCGCGATTCGGCGAGCTCGACGTTGCGGCGGTCTTTCAATCGCTCTGGGCATACCCGGACCCGGCCGCGTTGGAACTCGATGTTCCCATGCTGGGCGAGGAACGGACCTGGCAGATGTACCCTATTGCGAGCGTGCAGGAAGCAGGAGGTCGAATCGTCGGCGGCAGCGACTATTTCGTAACGGACCTCAATCCTCTACACGCGATCGAGGTTGCCATCACTCGACAGGACCCTTACTCCAACGACGGCCCCGTTCTGAATGAAGACGAACGGGTCGATCTCGAGACCATGATCGATGCGTATACGATCAATGGCGCGTATCAGATGGGCCTGGAACTCGAACAGGGCTCGATCGAGGTCGGCAAGCGGGCCGATCTCGTCGTCCTGGATCGCAATTTGTTTGAACTTCCGGCCTCGGAAATCAACGAAACGAAGGTGACGATGACGATTTTTGACGGCAGGACGGTCTACGAATGAACCAAAGTGTCTACAGCCGCCAGCCAAGAAGCACGATACCCAACGTGATTTTCGCGTTGTTGATCGCCAACGGCCTGGTATTTGCGCTGCAACAGGCAAACGCGGAGTTCATGTTCATAAACTTCGCGCTATGGCCAGCGACAGATCCGCGCTCGCCATTCATGCCCTGGCAGTTGCTGACCTACGGCTTTCTGCACGGCAACATGACACATATCTTGTTCAACATGTTCGGATTATGGATGTTCGGTCGGGACATCGAGCAAGTCATGGGCTCGCAGCGCTTCCTGATCTACTTTCTCGTGTGTGTCGTTGGCGCCGGCATCGTGCAACTCATCGTGGCCGGAATGCAGGGTGGATTGTATCCAACCGTCGGAGCGTCCGGTGGCGTGTTCGGCATTCTGCTCGCCTACGGCCTGACGTTTCCGAATCGGATCGTGGTTCCTCTGTTTCCGCCTATTCCGATGCGCGCGATAACGTTCGTGATTATCTATGGCCTGCTCGAGCTGTACCTGGGAGTTAGCGGCGGGGCGCCGGGCATCGCGAATTTTGCGCATCTTGGCGGGATGTTCTTTGGATTCCTGCTCATTCGGCACTGGCGGCGTGGACGACGTCGGCGATGAGTTCTTTACTCGCATTGATTGTTGCTACAGCGGTCCTCGTGATGATCCCAGGGCCGAATGTCGCGCTGATCGTTGCAAATAGCCTGCGGTACGGATTTCGCATGGGCGTGATGACAGTGCTCGGCACCACCGCAGGCGTAGCGCTGCAGCTTGCCGTGGTTGTCGTCAGTATGGCGGCGGTCATCGAACTGGCGGCCGCGGCGCTTGCCTGGATCAGGTGGGCAGGCGTTGTCTACCTGGTCGCGCTGGGAATTCGCACGTGGCGCGAGCCGGCTGGCGACCTGACTCGTATTGAGCCGGCGCCGGCCCTGTTTTGGCGTGGGTGTGTGCTCGCGGCAATAAACCCTAAGACCCTGCTGTTCAATGCGGCATTTATTCCACAGTTTGTGGCCAACGGCAGCGCGACTGCGGCGCACGTGGCACTTGTTGCTGCCGTCTTTGTGACTGTGCTGTTCCTCGGTGACATGCTGTGGGCCGCGTTCGCGAATTCAGCAAGAAGCGCGCTAGGTAGGTACTCGGGCCTGCGCAACCGGCTGACGGGGACATTCCTGACGGCCGCGGGTATTGGGCTGGCGCTGGCGAGGCGGTAACCGCGGCTAGGCCGATAGACCGCCGTCGATCGGAATGGCGGCGCCGTTGATGTGTGACGCGATGTCGCTGGCGAGAAACAGGGTCAGCGCCGCAACGTCTTCGGGCGTCGCGACGCGGCCGTTCGGACTGTCTGCAGCCGCTTCTTCAAGATAGGTATCGAGCTCGATGCCGCGGTCATCCGCTTCGGCAGCGAGCATCGGCGTATCGACATCTCCTGGGCACACGGCATTCACGCGCAGACCTTCGCCCGCATGATCCTTGGCCATGGCTTTCGTCAAAAGAACAATGCCGCCCTTGCTCGCACAATACGCTGCGGCGCGTTCGCCACCGCCCAGTCCCCAGTCGGACGCAACATTGACGATACTGCCCTCGGCCTGCAGCAGATAGGGTAGCGCAGCACGACTGAGGAAGAACGGCACGTTGAGGTTGATGGCCATCGTGTAGCGCCATTCTTCGTCGCTCGTATCGGCGACGTCGGCCCGTACGATGACGCCGGCGTTGTTGACCAGGCAATCGAGTTGCCCGAATTCGTCGATGGTATCGGCCATGAGCTCGTCGCAATCCCCGGACTCGGCAAGCTCACCAGACCAGGTGACGATTCTCTCCGAAACGTCGGCAACCTCTTCGAGCCGGCCCTCGTCACGACCGGCCGCCATCACGTCCCAGCCGTCCTCGGCGAAGGCGATTGCTATGGCGGCACCTATGCCGGAACTGGCACCAGTGACAAGTACGACGCTCATGATGATTTCCCTGACTGCATTAACGTGATATCCAGTGTATATCATGGAATCGAAGAAGCCTGGTTACAAGGGTGGAAAACAGCAATGACCTGCATAGACATGAATGCCGATCTGGGTGAAGGCGATTCGAACGACGAAGCGCTGTTACAGATAGTATCGAGCTGCAACATTGCTTGCGGCGGTCACGCGGGCGATGCGGGGTCGATGGCCACGACGGTGCGTGCTGCGGTCGTCAACGGCGTGTGCGCAGGCGCTCATCCGGGGTATCCGGATCGCAAGGGTTTCGGGCGAGTGAGCGGGTTTCTTGCCGGCGACGCCTTGTACGAGGCCCTGACCGGACAGGTGACGGCTCTTGCCGATATTGCGGCACAGTTCGGCGCGAGGCTGACGCATGTCAAGCCGCACGGTGCGCTGTACAACGATGCGATCGCGGACCGTGGGCTTGCCGATGTCATCGCCAGGGTGACGGCGGAAGCCCCGGGGGCGCCGGCTTTCATGGGAATGGCGAACACCGAGCTGCAATTCGCCGCAGACCGGCACGGACTCGAATTTATTGCGGAGGCCTTTGTGGACCGGGCGTACGAAGCAGACGGCACCCTGGTATCCCGGGCTGAACCCGGAGCCGTACACGATAATCTGTCTGTCGTGACTGCACAGGCTGTTGGTTTGGCCGAAGCGGGGCGCGTAACTGCGAGAAACGGCGAAGTAATACATGTGCATACCGACACGCTTTGTATTCACGGTGACACGCCCGGTGCCGCGGAGGCTGCACGCGCCGTGCGCGACGTGCTCGAAAGCCACGGAGTAGAAGTACGTGCTCATACGATGCGCTGATGACTTATTGTCGCTGTCCGTCGACGGCCCGGAATATGCGCAAGCGCTCGCAGCGCATCTGCGCGAATCGGGCGCATGGCTCGATGTAGTGGCCGGTATCGATTCGGTTGTCGTGCAATTCGACGCAGCGGCGCTGGACGCCGACAAGGCGGAGCATCAAATCGTAGAGTCGCTGGCTGGCGGGATTCCGCCCTTGCGGGAATCAGAAGACCTGCTGGAAATACCTGTCGTTTACGGTGGCGAATACGGGCCCGACCTTGATGAATTGTGTTGCGAGCTGGGTATGTCCACCGATGAGTTTGTCGCGCTACACACGGGCGGCGAATATTGCGTTGATATGGTCGGGTTTACGCCGGGGTTTGCATTTGTTGGCGGGCTCGATAAACGGCTAAACGTGCCGCGGCGGAAGGAGCCTCGACGACGTGTCGAGGCCGGATCTATCGGCATCGCCGACGGGCGTACCGGCATGTACGCGCTTGCGAGCCCCGGCGGCTGGACGCTGGTCGGCAGGACACCCCTCAAACTTTTTGACGCGCGCGCGCCCGAGCCTTTTTCGATTCGCGCAGGCATGCGCATTCGTTTTACCGCGATTTCCGCGGATGAGTTCGGCTCGTGAGTATCACGGTTCTGAAGCCCGGGTTGCAAACGACTGTCCAGTCGCGACCGCGGATTGGTCTGCGCCATCTGGGCGTGCCGGCGAGCGGCGCCGCGGATCCGCTGTCACTTGCACTTGCCAACCGCCTGGTTGGTAATGCCTGGGATACCCCCGCGCTGGAAGCGACGTTGCTCGGCCCTGCACTGCGATTCGAAACGCCATGCGCGTTCGCGATAACCGGGGCGCACGCGGCTGCGACACTGGGCGGAGACGCCGTCGCATTTCACGAAACGGTGTTTGCGGATGCGGGCGATGAGCTTGTCACAGGCGCCACCGAAAAAGGTGCGCGACTCTATGTTTCGGTGGCCGGGGGTTTCGCTGCCGAGGATATTCTGGGATCGCGATCCACTTATCTCCCGGCGCAACTCGGCGGCATGCGGGGCAGGGCACTCGAGGAAGGCGACGAACTGACGGTAACGTCGGTTACTGTCCCGAAATTGCGGACTCCCGAAGAATTCAGGCCACCGATGTCATCGAGCTGGGCGCTGCGCGCGTGTAAGTCCTTTGAGATAAACCAACTGAGCGATGATGGCCGCAACCGCTTGTTTGGCGATAACTGGACGGTGGGCAATCGTGCAGATCGCATGGGTCTGCAGCTTGAAGGCCCCCCGCTCGAGGTTTCATCGAACGGGCGCATGGCGAGCGCGCCCGTCTTTCCCGGAACCGTGCAATGTCCGGAGAATGGCGCGCCCTACGTACTCTCGGCCGATGCCGGAACCGTGGGCGGCTATCCGCGTGTTGCCCAGGTTGCACGCGCCGATCGTCATTTGCTGGGTCAGCTGCGCCCTGGCGATCACGTGAGACTATTGCGGCGGGAGCCACAAGCCGCAATCGACGAGCTGCGGGCCAAGTTGGATTATTGGCGCGCCTGGCTCGATGATATCGAGCGGCTGATCTAGCGCCAGTGATCGCGATGCGAACGTACCGAGACAGTGGCATACCGTGGCCAACGAACACGCTGCCAAATAGTGGTGGGCCCGCCAGGACTCGAACCTGGGACCAAGGGATTATGAGTCCCCTGCTCTAACCAACTGAGCTACAGGCCCACATAAGGAGCGGCATTCTAGCAGATATATCCCCAATTGCGCGACGGCAATAAGTGCTTGAATTGCAGTGATTTTGATGCGTCTGCCGGCGCCGGAATCTACCCGATTACCGACAGGAAGCTCACATAAACGGTGCCGCCGTATGCTTAAACATAATGCATGACCCACCTCATATTCTTGACCGTGACAGGCGTCAACGACCCCTATTAATCAACCGCTTATGATCTGATCTCCCCCGCATTGGGCCCTTTCGCCGAGCGCGCATTGGGCGAGAGAAGAACAAAACGTTGATTTCAAGAACGGTCAAACTGGGTGGGTTCGGACTGGCGGCGCGGACAACTGATGTCTGAATCCACTATCAGTCATGCCCGATCAAAAGGCGCCGGCAGAAGAATCTTCGGACTGTTATTGCTGGCGGCCGTTGTGCCCATGTTGTTCACCGTGTGGCTTGCCTACCACGAGTTCAATCGCAGCGCAGAGCGAGAAGCGGCTGAGTTCCTGCAGGCCGAAGCCGAAGAATACGGGAAGGAAATCCTGTCGCGCTTGCAACTGGCGTCCGCAAAGGCCGACGAAATCATTCGCATCGCACAGCAGACAGGTGTCGATACGATTGCACCGAATGGCTTTCTGATGGATGACTTCGAGGGGATATGGGTAACGCAGGAAGACGCCACGTCGCTTCTGGTATCGAGTTCCGGTAGCTCGAGCGGCGAACTATCTTCGGTTGACGATTTAGCGCCGCAAGCAGGCGGCCCGCAGCTTCTGTTGACACTGGCGAACGACTTGCTCTTGTTCAAGGCGGCAACGGGCGCAAGTTCCGCAAGCGCCATGATGACCTTTCACCTCAAAGGCGACAGAATCTGGGGTGCCAGGGAGAGCCTGACTTACAGTGCGGAGTTTTGCGTCTTCAGCGAGGCCGGTGCCTTGCTTTCTTGTTCGGCAAATATCGATCCTGACGTTCGCGCGGCCCTGATCGAGAGAGCCGACGTTCGCACCGGTACCTTCCCAATTCGGACTCGGGGCGAAGTAGAACAGGTGGCAGCTCTGTCTCAGCTGTTTCTGGACGAAACGTTCGGTGCGCGGCCAATCAACATCGTGGCCATTCGAGATCAAGGGTTGGCAATGCAGTCGGGCGCCAATTTCTGGCGTATCTTTCTCCCTGCCATTGCACTGTTGTTGGCCCTGGTCGGCGTGTTGAGTCTTAACCTGATCGTACGGAGCCTCGTGCCATTGCAGAACCTCACACTGGCCGCCCGGCAATTTGCGTCTGGAAACCTGGGATCCAGGGTACGGGTCCGTACCGGCGACGAATTCGAGTGGCTTGCTGAAGCGTTCAATGACATGGCCGCCAAACTGGGCCGCCAGATTTCGACGCTCGAGGCGATGTCCGGAATCGATCGAATGATCCTCACGGGAACGAAGTTCGAAGAGGTCTCCGAAGACGTCCTGAAGCATCTTATCGAGTTAACAAACTGCGCCGCCGCCGGAGTCATCGCACGTGATGTCGACGCGACGAACAAGGCCAAGATGATATCTTTTTTCAATGGCGAGTATCGCCACGAGCGAATCGATCTGCCAGGCGGCTTGCAGCACGAGTGGCGCCAGCCGAGGCAGGTCAGCATTGCCGAGGTCGAGTTGGCGTGGGCGCCCTATAAGTCCCGTTTCGCCGATTACGGGCAAGATTACGCTGTATCGATACCTGTCATTCTCAATCAGGACATCAAAGGCATCCTCGCGCTCGGATTCAAATCGAAGTTCGATATGTCACAGGGCAGTCTGAATCGTTGTGTCGATCTCGCCGGCCGGTTCGCCGTCGCGCTGGCGAGCGTCGAAAGAGAAGAATCGCTCTACCGCCAGGCACACTTCGACGCGTTGACGGGATTGCCAAATCGGCAGTTGCTCAAAGATCGCCTCGAACAGCATCTCGGGAGCGCCAGGATTGATCAGCATGCCGGTGCCTTATTATTTCTCGACCTTGATCACTTCAAGGAGATCAACGACCTGTTCGGCCATTCGGTTGGCGACCATTTGTTGATTCAGGCGTCAGAACGCATCATTTCCGAAGTCAGGACCCGGGATACCGTCGCCCGGCTTGGGGGTGACGAGTTTGTCATCGCCTTGCCCAATGTCCGAAATAGCAGCATCGTGCGCGCGACGGCGGAAAGACTGCTTGCCAGGCTTGGGGAAGCATTTACGATCGATAATATTGATCATTACGTAAGCGCCAGTATTGGTATCGTCGTATTTCCTGACGACGGAGACAGCGTCGAGATGCTGCTTAAGAATGCGGATGCGGCGATGTATCGCGCCAAGGAAGCCGGCCGAAACCGCTTTGAGTTCTTCAGCGAACGCCTGAATGCAGAAAGTCGCCGAAAAATCGGTCTCGAGCGGGATTTGCGGCAGGCGTTTCACGACCGCGAACTGGAAGTATGGTACCAGCCCCAGTTTGAAGTCTCGTCGGGTGAAATCAGTGGTGCCGAGGCCTTGCTTCGTTGGCGTCACATGATTGATGGAACGATCTCCCCGAACGAGTTCGTGCCATTGGCCGAAGAGTCGGGGCTTATTGTCGGTATCGGCTCCTGGGTGATCGAGCAAGCTTGCAGGGATCTTCGTGAATTACTGGATAACGGTCTTCATCCTGGTCCGATGTCAATCAATGTGTCGGCGCGCCAGCTGCGCGAGTCGAGTTTCGAAAATGATGTCATGGTGCCCATCCGTCGTTTCCGGATTCACCCGGGGTACATACAACTGGAGGTCACCGAAACAACGGTGGCACAGAATCGCGATACAGCGATCGACATACTCGAGAACTTGCGAAAAGAAGGTGTGCGAGTAGCGATCGACGATTTCGGCACAGGGTATTCGTCGTTGAGCTACCTGCAACAAATGCCGTTCGACATCATCAAGATTGACAAGACCTTTGTCGATGGCATCGGCAAAGGAACAACCTCGGACAATATCTGCCGGACGATCATAAGAATGGCGGAAGAACTGGGCAAGAAATCCATCGCCGAAGGCGTTGAGAATAATGAACAGATCGCTTTCCTGCGAAAGAATGGCTGCGATTTCATCCAGGGTCACTATTACAGCGGTGCGCTGACACAGGAAGAATTCATGAAGTTCCTGGAGAAACAGAACTCTCACACGCAGCGCAGGAAAGCGCTGGAGATACACTAAATGAAAAAAGCCGGGCGACGCCCGGCTTCCTCCTGTCAGACCTGCGTCTCGATCAATCTTCGAGCAAAAAGCTCCTGAGCTGGTCCGAACGTGTCGGGTGCCGTAACTTGCGGAGTGCCTTTGCCTCGATTTGGCGAATGCGCTCGCGTGTGACGTCAAACTGTTTGCCCACCTCTTCAAGCGTGTGATCGGTATTCATATCGATACCAAAACGCATGCGCAATACCTTGGCTTCGCGCGGTGTCAGCCCGGCGAGTACCGAATGCGTCGTCTCCTTGAGCCCCGACGTCGTCGCAGAGTCGACCGGCGAATGCACGGTCTGGTCTTCGATGAAATCGCCGAGATGCGAATCTTCATCGTCGCCAATAGGTGTTTCCATCGAGATCGGTTCTTTCGCAATCTTGAGTACCTTGCGAACCTTGTCCTCCGGCATTTCCATGCGCTCGGCGAGTTCGTCGGGCAGCGGCTCGCGCCCCATCTCCTGCAACATCTGCCGTGAGATGCGGTTCAGTTTGTTGATCGTTTCGATCATGTGAACCGGGATGCGAATGGTGCGCGCCTGGTCGGCAATCGAACGCGTAATAGCCTGGCGAATCCACCAGGTCGCGTAGGTCGAGAACTTGTAGCCGCGACGATATTCAAACTTGTCAACGGCTTTCATCAAACCTATGTTGCCTTCCTGGATGAGGTCCAGGAACTGTAAACCACGATTTGTGTATTTCTTGGCGATCGAGATAACGAGTCGCAAATTCGCTTCCACCATTTCCTTCTTCGCGCGGCGAGCTTTCGCCTCGCCGATCGACATCTGGCGGTTGATTTCCTTTATCTCGCTGATCTTGAGTCGCGTCACTTCCTCCACGGCAATCAGCTTGCGCTGCGCGCGTGTGACATCGTCCCTGAGTTTGGCCAGTATCGACGAGTGCTTGCGCTTCGCGCGGATGTGTTTTTCGATCCACAAGAGGTCCGTCTCGCTCTTGGGGAAGCTCGACAGAAAATCTTTGCGCGGCATGCCCGCGTCTCGAACACAAAGTTGCATAACCAGGCGTTCCTGGCTACGGATTATCGACACCACATCGCGAAGGTTCCGGACCAGCGCATCAAACAACTTCGGTGCGAGCTTCAGTTCCATGATCTGGTCGGCCATGTCGGCGTGCGCCTTGACTGTCTTCTTGTCCTTCAGGCCGTGCTGTTCCAGGTACTTCATGGCGCGATTGAAGTGGCGACGAATAATCTTGACGCGGGCCTTTACCTCGTCGGGGTCCGGTCCCGTGTCAACGACCTCTTCATCGTCGTCAGACTTCGGTGCCGGCGGTTTGATCTCATCCGGCTCATTGGGGTCGATGAAACCCACGACGAAGTCCTGCATTCGAGTTTCGCCGCCGATAACCCGATCAGCGACTTCGAGCAAGGCCTCGACGGTTGGTGGGAAGTGCACCATGTGGTATTTGACCTGGTTAAGGCCGT
>Ga0265309_10000381_pt1 | contig 17355 bp, 13 predicted proteins | sample Helome_FD_192492 | JGI IMG/M metagenome (GOLD analysis project Ga0265309, IMG submission 192492) | Marine sediment microbial communities from subtidal zone of North Sea - Hel_20160524 (Illumina Assembly) | ecosystem: Environmental > Aquatic > Marine > Subtidal zone > Sediment ...
CTGTGTCAGACTATGGGTAAAGAACTCAAAAACGTAGGAATTATTTTACGAATCCAGCTTAATTTCATCCCCGATCGCAAGACCAAAACGCTTTCTCAAAATATATACGAAAAGATAGAGAAGTGGAGTGTCCAGAAAAGCGATAAAAATCTTGAAGACAACCCCGCTTATCACTAAACCAGAGAATAAGCTCCAGGGGATCACGCCAAAGACACATAACAGGCCTACAACGGTAAAGGTGTCAATAATCTGCGATGAAAAAGTAGAGAAATTATTGCGCAACCACAGCATGCGACCCTTGGTTAGTCTTTTCCAAAAGTGGTATATAGCTATATCTACATACTGCGCGCATAAATAAGCGATCATAGACGCCAAAACAGCCAGAGGCGATAAGGCAAATACACTGCTGAATACCTCATTTCCTACGGGCGACTCCGGGATTGCCGGAGCCAAATCGGCTATCAGGACAATTCCCATTGAGAAGAAGGAAGCGAAAATACCTGCAGTCACTACCTGGTTTGCCTTCTTCTTACCAAAGATCTCCGAGATCAAATCTGTTATTAGAAAGGTAATGGGATAGGGTAAAACTCCAACTGATATCTCAAAAAGTGGCGCTCCGAAAATCTCAACGTCTCCAAAGGGATACCACGAAAAAAATTTCTGAAAGATCAGGTTGGATACTACCAGGGACGTAATGAACAAAGCCCCCAGATACAAGTAGATCTTATAAGCTAGTTTCTTATCAGCAGGTTTCATAATATACTAACGGATGCGAATAGTGAAAGGGAGTCTGGCCTGTATTCCCCTTTGCTGAACCAGGGTTTTTAATTCGGAAAATACGCTGTACAATTCCTGACCCATCTCTGCCTGTAATTGAGCTTGCACTCCATCAGATTTCGCGCTGACCATTTCCTCCATAAAGCGTTCAAATCCTGATTTAAACCGGGGGTATTTTCGAATGCCAAACTCTTCGATCTCAGCGAGTTCTGCTGCAGCTATAATGGCATCATCCAATCCACCAAGTTCGTCGACCAAGCCTAATTCTTGAGCCTCTACTCCACTCCAAACCCGACCTTGTGCAAGGCTATCTGCTCTCGCCATACTAATATTTCTTCCGTCCGATACACGTTGAAGGAAAGTGGAATACACTTCCTCAATTCCTTCTTTTACATAACCTCTGAATTGAGGGCTCATAGGCTCAAATAAGGAATAGTCTACTGAATTTGTGTTTGTTCCTACCTGTTCTGCATTAATGCCAATTTTCTCAGCAAATTCACTAATGTTGGGTATTGTACCAAATACGCCAATTGAACCTGTTATTGTAGTGGGTTCTGCAAAGATTTTATCTGCGCCAACTGCAATGTAATAACCTCCTGATGCTGCCACATTTCCCATGGAAACCACTACGGGTAATTTTTCTTTTGTCAGCTCTACTTCACGCCAAATAATATCAGATGTTATGGCCGATCCACCAGGAGAGTTTACCCTCAGCACCACAGCTTTTACCTGACTGTTCTCCCTTGCCTTTCGCAGGGCTTTAGTTATCAAACCCTGGCCAATTATATTAGGACCCCCTTCACCATACATTATTTCTCCCTGTGCATATATAATGGCCACTTTGTCCTTACCACTATAGATCTTTCGTTTTGAAGAGCGTTTCATATAATCCTGAACACTGATGACCGGCTGTTTATCCTCAAAATCAGTAGCTGTAGCCAATTTTAGTCGGTTTTCATACTCATCCTCATAAATCACCCCATCTACCAGACCGGATGCATGGGCATATTCCGGAAGCCGAGCCCCGAGGGTATCAGCTATACTGTTAAGGGTTTCGGCCGATAAATCCCTTCCTTCTGAAATTTCAGTGACCATTGACTCCCAAACAGATTCTAATAAGGCAGCGATCTGTTCCCTGTTCTCAGGACTCATTTCATCGTCCAGAAAGGGTTCTACAGCACTTTTATATTTCCCGTGGCGAACCACTTCCATTTTAATACCAGTTTTATCCTGGATATCTTTAAAAAACAGAACTTCGGCAGCTAAACCTTTAAAATCCAATCCTCCAAGCGGATTTAAATAAATACTATCTGCAACGGTAGCCAGGTAATAGTCCTTTTGCATATAGAAATCCCCATAGGCATAGATGAATTTGCCAGTAGATTTAAAATCTTCTAGGGCTTTGCGTATTGCCTGGGTTTGTGAGATCCCCGCCATCAGGAAATTTTTATTTAAACTAATTCCCTTAATATCATCATCCTCTGCGGCGATATGTATTGCATGAATGATCTCATCCAGCCCCATTGTAGGTTCATAGAACAAATTGAAGGGATCATCATCAGTATTACCCGTATAATCCTGAACCGGATAAGGGATATTTAACTCCAAAACAGAATCATCCTTTACTGATACGCCTTCTTCAGTACTTGCCAGGCTCGCGAATATCAGGAACATAAAAAAGACAATTCCAAAAGCAATTAAACAGCCTAAAACAGCAGCCAGAAGGTTCCGTAAGAATTTCATACAATTCAATATTTAAATGGTCATCAAAGATAACCAAAGTGACTTTCTTTTACGTAATTTGTCCGCTCATCATGTCAGATGTTACACTTACATATATTTCTTTTGGGAGCAATAAGGGCCACAGGCTCTATGCATTGCAAAAGGCTATCTATGCAATAGGCTCTCAAGTAGGTGATATTCAAGCTATTTCATCGGTTTACGAGACCCCTGCCCTTGGTTTTGACGGAGAAGATTTTTTAAATATGTGTATAGGGGTAACCACCTCGCTCAGCCCGGATGAATTGATGGATGCCCTGATCAGAATTGAAGAGAAGATGGGGCGTATTCGAGATCCGGAATCGGGTTATCAATCACGTGTTATAGATCTCGATATTCTGTATTATAGCGATCAAGTGGTCCAAACAGACAAGGTATCCATTCCGCATCCTGAAATTCAAAACCGATTGTTTGTTCTTAAACCCCTGGCAGACATTGCCCCGCAATTTTATCATCCGGTACTGGGAAAAGACACGCGTAATTTGTTGCAGGAATGTCCCGACAGATCGGCCATTACCAAAGTGCATTCCCCGCTGTCTGTTGATCGCGCTTCTTTCTTTTCAGCGCTTAACTTTTTGGCCATTGAAGGAAATATTGGTGCTGGGAAAACTTCTCTCGCCAGAAAGATCTCTACAGATTTTAATGCCAAGATCGTACTGGAGCGATTCGCGGATAATCCTTTCCTGCCAAAGTTCTACAAAGACCAAAGCAGGTATGCCTTTCCCCTGGAAATGTCGTTTCTGGCAGACAGGTATCAGCAATTCACGGATGATACGTCACAATTCGATCTGTTCAAGAATTTTATGGTAAGCGATTATGACATTTATAAATCCCTCATTTTCGCCCAGGTGACCCTTCAAAAAGATGAATTCAATTTATACAGGAAGATCTTTAATTCCATGTATACGAATGTCAAAAAACCCGATCTGTATGTCTATCTCTATCAGAATACAGAGCGACTACTGGAAAACATCCGCAGAAGAGGTAGAAGCTATGAGCAAGAAATTGAACCGCATTACCTTGAACATATTAATAAGGGATATCTGGATTTTATAAAGAGTCAGCAAGAACAAAAAACGGCTATTTTGGATATCAGCGACATGGACTTTGTGGACCATGAAGCAGATTATCAGAAAATATTAAAGGAAATCGAGCAGCATTGGCTCCAATAAAATATACTTGTAGGACTATCCCTACATCATCAATTAAATTTATCGGACTTCAATTTTAATGATATTTATTTGCGTAGTTAGGCTGGAATTGCTTTATTGCACGCACTTAAACAGTAACTAACTAACTCAAACACTATAGTAAGACCCTTGGCATTCTTGTCAGGGGTCTTCGTTTTCAGGGGGTTAGCCACGTATTTTCGTGAAAATATCCCACAACGAAATCCCAACACTTACGGCGATATTAAAGGAATGTTTCGTGCCCTTTTGAGGTATTTCCACGACAGTATCGCAAAGATCGATCGCTTCTTGTTGAATACCTTTTACCTCGTTGCCAAATATCAGGGCCAGTCTTTCTCGTTTTTCTGGTATAAAATCAGTCAATACAACAGCATTCTCTGTCTGCTCGACAGCTATCAGCCTATGCGAGGTATTTAAGTCCTTTAAGACCTTTAATACATCTTCGGCATATTCCCAGTCAACACTTTCTGTTGCGCCTAAAGCTGTTTTCTGAATATCGCGGTGGGGTGGTTGCGCAGTGATCCCACACAGATAAATGCGTTCTACCCGGAAGGCATCGGCAGTACGAAATATTGACCCGATATTGTTCAAACTCCGAATATTGTCAAGCACAAGTACAACAGGAAATTTATCCGACGCTTTGAATTCCTCAATATTGAGTCGGTCTAATTCTTCATTGGCTAATTTTCGAAACTTCATATACCTGCTTAGATCTATATGTTTCTAGTGGAAAAGTTATTCCCAAATATCAACATTGGTTTAGAATCCTTAACGAAATTAATACTTTAGATTCTTTGCTGGAAAAGTAGATGAAAGAAGCCAAAAAAGTTAAAAAAGTAACGCCCTTGATGCGGCAATTTAACAGCATCAAAAGCAAACACCCGGATGCCTTGCTGCTATTCAGGGTGGGTGATTTCTATGAGACATTTGGCGAGGATGCCAAAAAAGCCGCAGAGGCCCTGGGAATTATATTGACACAGCGCAACAACGGAGGCGATAAAACGGCGTTGGCTGGTTTTCCACACCACGCCCTACATACCTATTTACCAAAATTGGTAAAAGCAGGATACAGAGTTGCTATATGTGATCAATTGGAAGATCCCAAACAGACCAAAACGATCGTAAAAAGGGGGGTAACAGAATTGGTAACTCCCGGTGTAGCTTTAAGTGATGATTTGCTAGAAGCTAAAGAGAATAATTTCCTGGCTGCTGTGTATCCGGGAAGGATTGGGTATGGCGTAAGTTTCCTGGATATTTCAACAGGGGAATTTCTGGTTAGTGAAGGTACATTGGCCCAGATTGAACGCTTGCTGGAAAATTTTCGGCCCAGTGAAATTCTTCTGCCCAAATCCCAAAAGAAAGAACTTGAATCCTGGATTAGCAATGGGCACCTCTTCGTATTGGATGAGTGGATCTTCCAGGAGGATTATTCACAGGAGCTTTTGGCAAGGCATTTTGGCACCGCTTCCCTTAAAGGTTTTGGCATAGAGCATTTACCTTTGGGTATCATTGCTGCAGGGGCGGTCATGCACTACATCTCTGAAACCCAGCACACCCAAATAAAACATATATCAAGAATTCAGCGGATCGCCTCTTCCGAGGCCGTTTGGCTAGATCATTTTACGGTCCGAAACCTGGAATTATTCAGGTCTACGCACCCTCAAGGCGTTTCCCTTTTTGATATTATTGACCGAACTAGTACCCCTATGGGGGGCAGGATGCTGCGGCGCTGGCTGGCATTGCCCCTATTAGACCTCAGCATCCTGAAGAATCGGCATGAGATAGTTGGCTACTGGCTGGAAAATCAGGTATCGAGGGATACCCTTCGTACTTCCCTTAAAAAAATAGGGGATCTGGAGCGGATACTCTCCAAAATTGCCACAGGAAAAGCCACACCAAGGGAAGTTGTGCACTTTGGTACGGCCCTGACATACGTGGCCCCAATTAAAGAATTGTCTGCCCAGAAAGAATCAGAAGTGCTAAGTTTTATATCGAACAATCTAAACACCTGCGAAGATCTTATTAGCCGTATTCAAACAGTTTTAGATAGCAATGCAGTAGCCCAGGTAGGTAAGGGGCCTGTAATTGCCGAAGGCTATTCAGAGGAATTGGACGAATTGCGAAAACTCGCTTATTCTGGCAAGGAATATCTGGATGCTATGGTAGAAAGAGAGATGAAGAATACAGGGATAAGTACCTTAAAAATATCATCCAATAATGTATTTGGTTATTACCTGGAGGTGCGCAATGCGCATAAGGATAAGGTGCCAGAAGCATGGATCCGCAAGCAGACCCTGGTAAACGCAGAGCGTTATATTACGGAGGAATTAAAGGAATATGAAGCAAAGATCCTGGGGGCTGAAGAACGCATCCTGGAATTGGAGCGGCACTTATTTGAGCAATTGATCTTATGGATGCGGGATTTTATCCAACCGGTACAGGAGAATGCGCGCCTATTAGCCGAATTGGATTGTCTGAGCGCCTTTGGTCAGTTGGCAGAAGAGAATACCTATGTAGCTCCTGAAATGCATACCGGTCTGGATATAGAGATCCGGGATGGGCGGCATCCGGTCATAGAAAAACAACTGCCTCCGGGGGAACCCTTTATCCCGAATGATGTCGTATTAAACACAGAAGAGCAGCAGATCTTGATGATCACAGGTCCGAATATGAGCGGGAAATCGGCCATACTCAGGCAAACTGCGCTGATCGTATTGATGGCACAAATGGGTAGTTATGTACCAGCAGCATCAGCCAGGATAGGATATGTAGATAAGATCTTTACCCGTGTAGGTGCCAGTGACAATATTTCTGTTGGCGAAAGCACATTTATGGTGGAAATGAATGAGACCGCTTCCATCCTGAACAACCTTTCAGAACGAAGTTTGATCCTTTTAGATGAAATAGGGCGGGGCACCAGTACCTATGATGGTATATCCATTGCCTGGGCAATTTCCGAATTTATTCATGAACATCCGGCACGTGCCAAAACCTTATTCGCTACCCATTATCACGAACTCAATGAAATGAGTTCCCTTTTTGAACGGATCAAAAACTTCAATGTGGCGATCAAAGAGGTAAAGAACAAGGTACTATTCTTGAGAAAACTGGAACCGGGCGGCAGTGAGCATAGTTTTGGTATCCATGTAGCCAGAATGGCCGGTATGCCTCAACAAGTGCTACGAAAGGCCAATAAACTTTTGGCCAGGCTGGAAAAATCGCACTCCAGCGAAGAATTAGGCGATGATCTTAAAGAGGCACATAGCGATTCACAACTCAGCTTTTTTAAATTAGATGATCCTTTGCTGGAAGAGATCAGGGATGAGATCCTTCATCTTGATATCAATACCCTCACTCCGGTGGAAGCACTTATGAAGCTAAACGAGATCAAACGTATGCTGACCAAAAGAAATAAGGCCACTTCGTAAACTGGATTCAAAGCGACTATTTCTTTCGCGGAATGTGCCTGACAATTGATAGAATTATTTTAAATTTGCCTCCGCCTGTAATACAGTAACAGGATGTTCTTACATATGCGAAAATAGCTCAGTTGGTAGAGCGCCACCTTGCCAAGGTGGAGGTCGCGGGTTCGAATCCCGTTTTTCGCTCTCAGTAAATTGAAAATTGTGATTCTAAGGTTAGGATAATCCTAACACTGCGACCTCGGTCGCGGGCCTGCCTGCCGGCAGGCAGGTTCGAATCCCGTTTTTCGCTCAAAACAAGCGCTGATTGTCGGCGCTTTTTTTAAAGTCCGGCTCGCTCGAGTGGTGGAATTGGTAGACACGTTGGACTTAAAATCCAATGGCCATTATGGCCGTGCGGGTTCAAGTCCCGCCTCGAGTACAGATGAATGAAAAACCAAAGTGAAAGCTTTGGTTTTTATTTTTTAGAAGCGTTGCCAAACTTGTTTGTGCAAAAGCGACTAAAATAAAAATCAATTCTGCAAGAATTGGTTTTTCATTATCAAAATGACGTATCGGGACTCATCGACCGAAGGGAGATACTTCCCGCCTCGAGCAGAATAAAACCCCAGTCTGTCTTGCTTATTTAGTTGTATTATAGGTGTTGTTAGCCTTGCGTTATATTATCGCGTATTTAATTCCTTATCAATGAGTCTAATTATCGAACTGGTATCTTCTCTTAATTCTATAAAATAGTCCGTGAAAAAGGTATGCTTCACCATATAATAATATGCTGTTGTTTCTAGCATTCGAAAATCTTCTGAAAAAGGTTGGTTTATATATTGCCATTCTATTTTATCAAACATTGTTTCTTTATACAACATATTAGCATCCCACATATTAGTTGGCAGTGGGGGTCGATACTTACTATGATTATTTACGATTTTCGCGTATAATTGAGTACTGAATTCATTTATCTCTTTGACATGTGTAGAAATCTCATCGTATCTCTTATAAAGAAATAAAATATCTTTTTTCAATTCTATATTTGAAAATATGTTAATTTGACCTGTACTTAATAATTCAACATAAGTTGAATTTTGAATGGTTAAATGCTCCGAATTCCAATTTAATAGGCTTAACAATTCGGTAATTTCATTTTTGTTTTTTTGTTCTTCATACATTCTATGAATTAATTCATAGTGGTTGTCAATAACATTTTTAGAATCCGCCAATCTTCGATTAAAGTAGATTGTATCTTGAACAAGGTCTTCCTTGATTCGTTCGAGATAGTTTCTTTCTCTTGTTGCAGTTTTTTTTTGCCTCGTTCCAATTATTGACCTGTAGTGCAATCAATATCCCAATGACGACAAGTAAAATCTCACCAACGGCATATCGTGCATATATCAAAGGCTTGTTATTATCTGCCAGTTTTTTGCGGGTTTTTCTAAAGAAGCCAATCATGAGAAAATAATGGTGGGTTATATATTTAAATATAAGAATTATTAAAAGGCTAGGTTTTAACGGCACTCCCAAAAAATTGTGTGCATAGTTGGGTAATCGGAATTTAGAATTGCTGAATAAATTGAAATCAGCCACATCCTTCTAAACCAATTCCAACCCAGATTAATTCCTCGATCAAGAATAAACAAAGTAAAACTTGATTCTTAGCTTAAATTTTATGAAATTAAGCTTCTCGCAGCATTGAATAACTAAACCATCGTACATGTCGATTACGAAATCCAATGTCATTCACGTAAAAGGATTTGCCAAGACCTTACGTAAAGACAAATGGTGGTTGTATCCTGCAATTGTACTTTTCGGACTCACAGCATTTTTGATTTATGGCTTTTGGTCGGCCTGGCAGGCAGATTTCTATTGGTACAATGCAGGTCAAGAAGGATTTGGCGGATATTTAGCTCCGTTTTATTCTCCATTACTTTTTATAAAAGAGGGCGTAGAAGGTGCCGCTCCTATGGACCATAGCTTTTTTGGTGCATGGCCTTTATGGTGGCCAAAATGGCTCCCACCTTCTCCTTCATTTCTGATTTTAGCAATTCCCGGAATATTTAGATTCACTTGTTACTACTACCGTAAAGCGTATTATAGGGCATTTACCGGAACTCCCCCAGCATGTGCAGTGGGAGCGCTCCCCCGTAAGCGCAAGTCGGGATATAAAGGAGAAACCGGTCTGATGCTGGTACAAAATCTACATAGGTATACCATGTATTTTGCCATGGCCTATGTCCTGATATTCTTTTATGATGCGTATTTGTCTTTTTTTAGAGGAGGAGAATTTGGTCTTGGTGTTGGGAGCATTCTTCTTTTAGGAAACCCCATTTTATTGTCTTGTTATACGTTTGGTTGTCATTCCATAAGGCACCTTGTCAGCGGAAGCAGGGATTGTTATTCCTGCGGAATGCAAGGAGAGGCTTCCTATAAGGGGGGTAAAATTGTGGGTTGGCTAAACCGGCGCCATGAATTATTTGCCTGGCTAAGTTTGATTTGGATCATGGCGGCAGACTTTTACGTGCGCATGGTTTCCAATGGGTATATAACCGACCTCAACACATGGGGATAATTAGGAGAGATAAAACATGTTGGACATATCTGATATAAAAACGATTGAGCACGATGTACTTATCATTGGTGCCGGAGGAGCAGGGCTAAGTGCTGCCATAGAAGCTTCCTCCCAGGGCATGAGTACCGGTATTGTAATGAAATCGTTACTGGGCAAGGCACATACGGTGATGGCCGAAGGAGGAATGGCTGCTGCCCTGGCCAATGTGGATGAACGTGATCACTGGAAAATTCATTTTCGCGATACCATGCGAGGAGGCAAATTTCTAAATGTATGGCGCATGGCAGAACTCCATGCCCAACTGGCCCCTGAACGCGTCCGTCTTCTGGAAGAATGGGGGGCTGTTTTTGACAGGACTAAAAAGGGATTGATCAATCAACGAAATTTTGGCGGTCACCGATATCCAAGACTGGCCCATGTTGGCGACAGAACCGGTTTGGAAATGATTCGGACACTACAAGATCACGGCATTCACCAGGGGATTCAGGCCTATATGGAGTGTACGGCTTTGGATCTATTAAAAAATGAAAAAGGAGATGTCTGTGGTGTTGTATGTATGTGGCGGGAAACCGGAAGTTTTATCATATTCAAAGCAAAGGCCATCATATTCGCTACAGGCGGCGGTGGAAAGGCCTGGGAAGTTACTTCCAATTCCTGGGAATACACCGGCGATGGCTATGGAATTGCGTACGAGGCTGGTGCCGAATTGATGGATCTTGAATTTAATCAATTTCATCCCACCGGGATGATCTGGCCACTTTCTGTTAAAGGAATATTGGTAACTGAAAGTGTTCGAGGCGAAGGCGGTATCTTATTGAATAGTGAAGGCGATCGATTTATGTTCAACTATATTCCGGAACGCTTTCAATCTGAGACCGCAGACACTGAAGAAGAGGCAGCAAGATGGCTTGCCGGTGACCTTAATGCGAGGCGTCCACCTGAACTTCTTACAAGAGATGTAGTTGCCAGGGCGATTAATGCAGAAGTAAAAGCTGGCAGAGGCTCCAAACATGGAGGAGCCTATCTCAATATTGCTACCCAACGATCTGCTGAGGATATCAAAAAGAAGTTGCCCTCCATGTATCATCAATTTAAAGTATTGGCCGAGTTAGATATTACCAAGGAACCTATGGAGGTAGGCCCTACTTGCCATTATTTTATGGGGGGAATTCGTGTTGATGCCGATACTACCATGAGCAGTGTGCCGGGTTTATTTGCTTGTGGCGAATGTGCAGCAGGTATGCATGGTGCAAATCGTTTGGGAGGTAATTCCTTATCCGACCTTCTCGTCTTTGGGTATTTGTCAGGTAAAAATGCGTCAGAATTTGCCAGAAATGCTGCTGATTTTTCTGAGATAGATAAGGAACAGGTAAGTGATATCATTCGCAATGCGACACAAATCTTAAATCGTGATTCCGGAACAAATCCCTATCTCTTACACGAAGAATTAGAAAATAATATGCAGCAATATGTGGGCATAATTCGAACAAGAGATGATCTAGAAGTAGGAATAAAACACCTGGAAAAAATAAAGGAGGACTATAGAAATGTCCGCGCAAAAGGTGCCAGCCAATTTAATCCAGGCTGGCACGAAGCCCTGGCGATGCGAAATTTGTTAATAACCGCCGAAGCCGTTGCCCGTGCAGCACTTCTTAGGGAAGAAAGTCGGGGCGCCCACACACGGGCAGACTTCCCGGGGGAACAGAAGGAATGGTTAAAATATAATATTGTGACACAAAAAGGGGAGAATGGCAATATGCAACTTTCAAAAGCTGAGCGACCCGCACCCAATGCAGAATTGGAACGTATAGCAGGTTCCTCTATTGAAGCGCTAGAAGAAGAGATCAGAGAGGAGAGAAAACAAAAACAAACCTGAGAAGAGAGGAAGAATGGCCAAACGTACATTTCAAATTTATAGAGGCGACAATGCCCATGGACAGCTGGAAAACTACGAAGCTGAAGTGAAGGAAGGTATGGTAGTCCTTGATGTAATTCATCAAATTCAGGCCGAACAAGCCAATGATCTGGCCGTCAGGTGGAATTGTAAAGCCGGAAAATGTGGTTCATGTAGTGTAGAGATCAATGGGAAGCCTAAATTGTCCTGTATGACGAGAATGAATGAATATGATGAGGATCAAGTAATTACGGTAACCCCATTAAAAACATTTCCGGTAATCAAAGATCTTGTAACCGATGTTTCATGGAATTATGAGCAAAATAAAAGAATTAAACCCGTTCGTTTAGATGCAAACGCGAAGACTGACAAGGGATATGTAATGTACCAGAAGGATGTTGATCGTGTTCAGGAATTTAGAAAATGTATCGAGTGTTATTTATGTCAAAATGTGTGTCATATTCTGCGAGACCATGATAAAAAAGACGAGTTTGCAGGGCCTCGATACATGATTCGAGTAGCAAGTCTTGAAATGCATCCGCTGGATACTGAGGATAGAATTCCAGAATTAAAAGAAGATTTGGGTTCTGGCATGTGCAACATTACACGATGCTGCACCGATGTCTGTCCGGAACATATTAACCTGACAGATAATGGTATTATTCCCCTCAAAGAGCGTGTCGTAGACAGATATTACGATCCTGTAACTATCATAAGGCGCAAATTGTTTGGCCCTAGGAAAAAAAGGCTCCCTCCTATTAAGCAATAAACACTTCAGAAAATTAGCGTCGTTTTTTATCAGGTCTTTTAATAGGAAGGACTAAACATCCAGTAAGGGCTGTCTGCCGCGATCTTCCTTTGCCGGTGTCAAATTGAACTCGTCAATTCCACGTACACAGGCATTCCATCTCAATACTGCATCCTGGTTGTCTTTAGGACTAATTTTTTCTGCGGTAGTATAATAATCCATGGCCAGGCGATAATGTTCATAGGCAATATACTTTACCCTTGGTGACGACCTTTTTAAAGCTGCTTTACCCAACCGTTCCTCAATAATTCCACGATAATACTCCTGTTCATAATCACTGCTTAGTCGCTTGCACAAATCCTTGGCCTGCCGGGTGAGATTTTTCTTCTCTGATCCAAATTGATCGGTGATCGCCAAAATAAAGATCAAAATAGCCAATTGATTTTCTGGATCAATACTCAGAATATCTTTACATATACTTTCTGCCTGTCTGGGCTCATTTAGCAAGCGATAATGTTTTGCTCTTGTAAGGGCCTTAGGTATGGATTCTTTAGAAAGCGGTTTAAGTTGTAGCATTATAAAAGATTTAAATAATTATAAGAATCATCGATTAAGGAAAATACAAAATTTATTAGTTGATCTTATAATTTAGAATTCTAATTTTAAATGATAGCTCAGGATTTTTCCCCTCTTTCTAAATTCTCATCATAAGGAACCATCTTCGGCATTAACAAATGAACGGCACCCAGCACAACGAGGTAGCTGGATCCTGCGATCAAAAAAGCCCAGAAATAAGCGGTGTTATCTGCCTGATCCAAAAAGCGCCCTAGTAACTTACTGCTGATGATCCCGGCAACTGCCCCCACCATGCCCCCCAAACCAATGATCGAGGCGGTGGCTTTTTTAGGAAAGACATCCGAAACCAGGGTATAAATATTGGCAGACCAGGCCTGGTGCCCTGCCGCCCCAATGCCAATAAGCACCACAGCGACCCATTTGTTTTCTGCCAGGGCAACATAACATACAGGGATGATCATAATGGCGCATATCAAAAGGGTGGTTTTACGTGCCTTGTTAATACTCCATCCTTTTTTGATAAAATACCCGGATAAATAGCCCCCTAAAATACTACCCGCATCGGCCAGGGCATACATGATGAAAAAAGGTATCCCGATATCCTTTAATTTCAGCCCAAAGGTCTCTGCGAGGAATTTGGCGCCCCAAAAGAGGTAAAAATACCAGACGGCATCCGTTAGTTTAGCAACAGCAAAGGCCCAGGCTTCCCTCTTTTTGATGATCCTCAACCAGGGAAGCGACTTTGTACTTACTTCGGCTTCAGAATCGCTCAGGATATAAGCCAGTTCTTGTTTCCCCAATTTGGGATGCTCTTCCGGCTTCCGATAATAACGCCACCAGAGGAAGACCCAGATGCTACTCAATGCCCCGGTGATCAAAAAGGGAATTTGCCAATTCGTGCCATCTTCATGTACTATCCACCCCACTACAAAGGGTGCCGCAATGGCTCCCAGACTGGTAGCGGCATTGAATATTCCCGTGGCAAAAGCCCGTTCTTTCTTTGGGAACCACTCCGCCACAGCTTTTATGGCGGCCGGAAAGTTTCCCGCTTCCCCAAAGCCCAATCCGAAGCGGGCAAGGCTAAATCCTATAACACTGAAAGCCGGCCTGACGGCAGCATGCAACATCCCAAAAATACTCCAGATGGCAATGGCCAGGGTATAGCCAATCTTTGTCCCCAGTTTGTCAATGACCCGGCCCATAGTAAGCAGGCCAATGGCATAAGCCACTTGAAAACTGACAATGATATTGGCATAGTCTGCATTAGACCAGTCGAACAATCTTTGGAGGGCCGGGGCCATCACCCCAATAATACTACGGTCAAAATAATTAATAGTGGTGGCAAAGAGCAACAACGCCAAAATGCGGTAGCGATAATTTCCTATCCCTGTTTTCAGGTCATTCATGCCATTACTATTTATGTAAATTCAAAATATTTCTTGGCATTGTAATAGCATATGTCCTGGACCATCTTACCAATAAATTCCAAGTCATTTGGCAACAAGCCTTTATTGATGTCATCGGCAAGCAGGTTGCACAAAATACGCCTGAAATATTCGTGCCTGGGAAAGGATAAAAAACTGCGGCTGTCTGTGAGCATTCCAATAAACCTGCTTAGCAGGCCCATGTTAGACAAGGTGTTCAGTTGTTTTTCCATGCCATCTTTCTGATCCAGAAACCACCAGGCCGAACCCCATTGCATCTTCCCCGGAGCCTCTCCGTTATAATTCCCCATCATGGTTGCAAAAACCTCGTTCTGTGACGGGTTCAGATTATAGGTAATGGTCTTCGCCAGCTGGTCAGAAGCATTGAGAGTGTTGAATAGTGCCGACATAAATTCGGCCATGGGGTAATCCCCGATGGAGTCACAGCCAATGTCTGCCCCGGCCTGTTCCTGCAAACGGCTGTTGTTATTCCGAATAGGACCTAGGTGGTATTGTTGTACCCACTGATATTCGTGGTACTTTTTTCCTAAATGAAGGAATAATGCCGATCGATATTTATTGGTTTCCAGGGTCGTTAGTTCGTCACCCTTGAGGCTTTTGCTAAAAATGGCTTCCACTTCCCCACGGGTAAATGGCACGATAGTGTGCGGCCCGCCCACGCCAAAGTCGGACAGTCGACAACCATGGTCATTAAAAAACTTAATCCTCGTGTCAACTGCTTTTAAAAGCGCATCACAGTTGTCTATTGGAAAGGCTACACAGCTACTTAATTTTTCCAAATATGACTTAAAGGATCGCAGCTCGATACCAAATAAGGCATCGGATCGAAAGGTGGGAAATACCTTGGTATAAAAATTTCCTTTAGCGATTTGTTGGTGGTACTGAAGATCATCGCTAGGGTCGTCTGTCGTACAGACCACCTCAACCTTCATCGCTTCTAATAACTGCGCAGGGGTCTTTTGGGCCAACACTTCATTGGCCTTTTTGTAAATTGATTTAGCCGTATTGGGCTGGAGGATGTCCTCTATCCCAAAATAGCGTTTTAGCTCCAGCTGCGTCCAGTGAAACAAAGGGTTCCGAAGCGTATATGGGACCGTTTCCGCCCATTTTTCAAACCGTTCTTCTAATAGGGCATTACCGGTAATAAAGTGCTCATCTATCCCATTGGCACGCATAGCGCGCCATTTGTAATGGTCGCCGTTCAGCCAGGCCTCTGTAATATTTTTCAGCGGTTGGTTTTCCGCGATCTGTTTTGCCGATAGGTGGTTGTGGTAATCCAGGATAGGTAGCTCCTTGGCATACTGATGGTACAAGACCTCTGCGTTTTTAGAGTGTAGCAAAAAATTCTCCGTAATAAAGGATGTTGCCTTGATCATATTATGAAAGTAAGCTTTTCGAAATTCCCAATTCCAGGCCCCTCAATTCTGCCAATCCCCTCAGCCTGCCAATAGCCGAATAGCCCGGGTTTGTTTGCTTTGTCAGATCGTCCAACATCTGGTGGCCGTGGTCTGGGCGCATCGGGATCTGCACATCTGACCTTCCTTCAGTCTTTCTTCGCCTTTCCTCGAGTATCACTTCCTTTACTACGGCGCACATATCTACATCGCCCTCCAAATGATTAGTTTCATAAAAATTCCCTTTTTCATCACGCTGTGTGCTCCGCAAGTGGAGGAAATGCACCCTGTCTGCAAAACGTGTGAACATTTGTAACAAGTTGTTATCGGCCCGTACACCTAAGGAACCCGTGCAAAAGGTTAGTCCGTTTGCGCGTTCGGGTACTTTGGAAAACAGGTAGGCATAATCTTCTTCTGTACTCACAACCCTGGGCAATCCCAGGATAGGATAGGGCGGATCGTCCGGGTGAAGGCACATCAGCACCCCATGTGCTTCAGCTACTGGGATGATCTCTTTTAGGAATGCCACCAGGTTTTCACGCAATCTTTGGGCATCAATCCGAGTATAGGAATCCAGCGCAGCTTGAAACTGTTTCAGGGTATAGCCCTCCTCGGCACCCGGCAAACCTGCAATGATGTTCCGGACCAGGATTTCTTTATCTGCTTCTGAAAGCGATTCTGCAAAGGCTTTTGCTTCCGCTAGTTGGGCTTTCGTATAGGTCTTTTCGGCCCCCGGCCTTTTCAGCAGATACAGCTCAAAGGCGGCAAATGCGGTCACCTCAAAATGCAAGGCCCTGGAACCATCCGGTAATTCATAGTTTAGAGAGGTCCTGGTCCAGTCCAGTACAGGCATAAAATTATAACACACCTTGTGAATGCCACAGCTCGCCAGATTCTCAAGACTTTTTTTATAATTTGAAATGAAGGTTTCAAAATTTTCGGAGCGTGTTTTTATGGCTTCATGCACCGGGATGCTTTCCACCATACTCCAATGGAGGCCCGCATCTTCAATGCGCTTCTTGCGCTTCCTGATCTCATCTATCGGCCAGGGTTGCCCGTTGGGTATTTGGTGAAGGGCTGTTACAATGCCGGTGGCCCCGGCCTGCTTTATGTCCGATAATTGCACCGGATCTTCCGGTCCGTACCAGCGCCATGTCTGTATCATGATCTTGTCTCTTATGCCGGTTTGATCTCCCACCCGGGTTCATATTTCCTGGACCAGAGCTTCATGGCTTTCCTGTTCCGGATTCGTCCGTCTATTTCATCCACATCAAATGGTCTGTCTATACGGGAAGCGATGTTCGCATAATGGGTCAGCATCTGGCTAATGGCCCCTTCGTCTATGGGCGACGTTAATACTGCTTTACCCCGAATGGCCTCAAAAAAGTTTACGGAATGCAAGGTAGACATATCGCCACCCCCACCCAGTGCAATACCGCCTTCCTTGCTATTTGACAATTGTTCCTTCAGCAATTCCCCTTTGAGGTTGAATAATTTATAGCCGTTCCGGTCTATAAATACAGAGCCTTCAGAGCCGTATACGATAGTACCGCGGCCTGCTCCGTATTTG
>Ga0265309_10000384_pt1 | contig 17335 bp, 14 predicted proteins | sample Helome_FD_192492 | JGI IMG/M metagenome (GOLD analysis project Ga0265309, IMG submission 192492) | Marine sediment microbial communities from subtidal zone of North Sea - Hel_20160524 (Illumina Assembly) | ecosystem: Environmental > Aquatic > Marine > Subtidal zone > Sediment ...
TCCCTCGCGCAAATAGGAGCCGGACTTGGGGTCACGCATAATTGGCAGACCCCATTCTTCAAACTGGTGCACCGTCGAGTCGACGTGACGCGCCATATCGAACAACAGGTCCTCGCGCACCATGCCCATTAGGTCGATACGCGCGTAACGGACGTGATCCTCGGGATTGTTTTCACCGAAACGGGTTCCCATGTAGCAGTTGATTGCGTACAGCCCCTGTGCCACGGCGCCGGAACGGTCGATGTTGGCTTTTTCAGCGATAATGATCTTCTTGTTCTTGCCCCAGTAGCGCGCTTCGAAAGCAGCACCGGTTCCACCGAGCCCGGCACCTGCCACCAGGATATCGATATTGTCTTCTACGATAGTTTTAGGCATTAGTAGTACACCCCTGATTTCATGGTAAGTCCGTTGGATTCCAGGGTATGAATACCACCGTCATCCATGCGGATATACTTCGGCTCGCTATATAACAATTGACTGTCGCGCATTTCCTGGGAGGGCTCAGTTGCGTCAGCCAGTTGGGGAATGGCCGTACCCCATGGTTTTGTGGTGATAGGCGCCAGCAGATTCATGTCGGTTTCACCGTTGCGGGATTTGATCCGCCAGGCAATGACGCCTTTTTCCTCGTCACGGATTACCCGTACCGAGTGGCCGAGCGGAGCAAAATCTGCATAGCCGCGAACGTCAATTGCATTGTGCGGACAGGCCTTGACGCAGGAGTAACATTCCCAGCACATGTTTGGCTCGATGTTGTATGCGCGGCGCAGGGTAGGGTCGATGTGCATGATGTCCGAAGGGCAGATATCAACGCAATGTCCACAACCATCGCAGCGAGTCATGTATACAAATGTAGGCATAATATTTCTCTCTACTTAATATTCAGTTAATACGGTTCTAAAAATGGTTCGGAGATTCACGCTTGATTCCAAGCCCCATGTAGGCTGGCTTGTCACCCATGTAGGTCTGGATATCCGGATACCTGGCCTGAACATCGGGGTCCGACATCTCGCCCACATCGGGCAGATTTTCTTGCGAACCGTCAGCCATGATAATTTTTTTCTGGAATGCAGCCGCCGGCTTGAAGAACATGTGCGCAAACTTGGACCAAAGCACGGTGCAAAACAGGGTAGTGGAGGCGGCGATAAAGATTAAGAAGAACAGGATGTTCAAGGCGCCGGCGCCACGCGTGACCGACCAGATCAGGGCAAAGGTGGTGGTCATCAGCAGCGACAGGATGAACAGGTCGGCGCGCACCAGGCGATACCAGGGGTTGCCTTCAGAGTTCACGTCGCAACGGATGAAGAACCAGAACCAGTAACCGCCGCCACAGACCATCAGGGCGCCGATATGCCACAGGGCCACGAGCAGCCCGGGAGCACCTTCTGCAGGCGTCGGGTAACCGAAAATCAGCATCGCCGTGCTGACGATGAAAATGATAAAACCGTACATCGTCAACAGGTGTGACATGCGACGTTGTGGATTGGCGAACTCGGAAGAAGTCAAAACCTCGTTGGCCACGAGAGAAACAGCCAGTGACATCTTTTCACCACCAGAAACAGTGCGTTTGGCGGATTTTTGCGCTTTTTGCGAGTTTTCAAAGAAATATTGCGCACTCTTTTTATGAATCACGTCGATGATGACACCGGCAATCACTGCCACAACCATGGCGATGACATAAAACTGCATGACGGCAGGTGTCAGGAATCCCGACAAATCGTAAAACGGGTTGGTAAACATGGCAGCTCCGGTATGTTTAACTTCAGCGGGCCTATGCTAATGATGCTCGCTAGAATAACAAATCAAATTTTTTCCTTGGGTGATTAATCAAATTAATCGCTAAAAAATTTTTTTTATGGACAGTTTTTACTGAATCGATACCAGGCCATGCAAAAATAATCGCTTGAATACCCGACATATACCCACGAAACAGGCCAAAATACTCAGTAACGCCAGGCTATTCGGAAAACAATTCGCTTCTTCCGAACACCAGGTTCAATTGCCGAATGCGCCCACTGCGCAGAAAAATCTCCGCGCTCTGTTCCGCGGGCAATGCCAGACCGGACAGGCTTTGCTGTGTGCCGTCGTCTAGCGTGATAGTTACCGACGGCTCGGCGGTATCATCCAGCGTGTAAACCAACGGCACCTGGCACCAGGTAAATGCCAGGCCCGCTGCGGGAACGGATAACTCCTGCCATTGGTCGTCCACGTCCAGGTAGCGGAAGTTTCGGGGTTCTGCCACGAACTCGCGTTCGCGTAGTAATCGCGGCACGAATTTTACTGTGCCGGCATCAACGCATATGCCCAACTCTCCAAAGCGGGTAATCACCTCTTCCTTGACCTGGCCGGTCATACCGGGCTGCTGAGCGCCGGCATGACCCGGTGTATGCGAATAGGGGTCTGTCGGGAAGGCACCGAATTCTTCCGGGGTTTTGTTAAAGCCGATGCCTTTGCGAACGCGATAATAGAGGTTGCCCAGTTGCCGAATCACCTCGATATCCGCGTCCTGTTCTAGGGCCGCAAAGAAGTTCTCTTCGACTGCCAGCAGCAGCTTGGACACCATGTGCCAGTAGATACAGCCCAGCCCCTCGAAGCCGAACATGCCACCCGAACGTCCGGTAAAAGCCTGGTGATTGAAAACCTGTTCGTATAGCGCCTGTAGCGATTGTCGCGCTTGCTCGAACTCGGCTTCACCCTGTTCTTTGTACTCCGCGGCAATGGCGTCCAGTTGTGCGTTCAGGTCGCCAACGTTGGTGAACCTGCTGTTGAAGCGATAGTAGCCATCGGCGTCGCGTTCGACAATGCGTCGGTCACCTCGCTCCAGTTGCAACTTGAGCAGCGGGTTCGCCTCGACTTGTTCGGCAGGGACGCGGTTCTTATCGAGAAAGCCCGGCAATTCACGATCTGGATAGAGCATAAAACTGTGCTGATCGGGACGGTACACATCGCTTGCAAACAGGGCTTCAACTACGTTTAACACCTTTTCCGGCTCAATAGCTCCAGCGCTGAGCGCGGCAACCTGGCCTTCCAGCATGGGATACAGCGTATGGATCTCTGCCGCCCCGGGTGTCAGGGCCAGGAGGTTATAGGCATGGTAGAGGCCGTCTTCTCGCTGGTTGGTGGAAATGCAATGGTCGATTGCCGCCCGGGCGTCGTCGAGCATGCCGAGAACCGGGTCCAGATCCTGCGACACCGTGCCGGTGAAGGTCCCTTGTTGATACACGGTGTCGCGATAGCGACTTGCCGCCTGGCCAAGGGCTTCGAGCAATTGAAAGCGGAGCCCGGCGCTTACCGGACCGGCGCCCAGGTCCGGGCGTACCTGTTTCAGCGGCGCCGCCGTTTCGACGAGCCAGCGGCTGACTTCCGCGGAAATGTTTATCGTGCCGGACTCCTGTGCCAGCAATTGCTGCAGGAAAGCGATGTAACGGCGCATGTAATAAAGCGTCACCATGGACAATCCCTGGCCGACCAGCGCGTTGTTGGCATCGTTCCATTCGGGGCGCTGGGTATTGAGCCAGATGCCGCCGTCGAGTACCAGGTTTCCCAGTTTGGACAATAACGGCACCAGCAGTTTTTCCAGCAACGTGACCTGGTATACCTGGCCTTCGCTGTCCTGCAGCAATTTGCCGTCGGCACCGAGGTGCTCAATTCGCTGCTCGATCTGTTTCGCGAGTACCTCGTCATAGATCACGGTGCTTTTTGCATTCTCCAGCAGGGCAGCGAACGGTTTGATCTTATAGGGCACGTTGGCATAGGAGAAAATCGGTTGGTGCAGCAGCTCGCCGAGCCTGTCGGGATGGTATTGCCGGGATATTTCCAGCAACTTGAGCAGATAGATAATCTGGTGATCGCCCCAGTAGCCGATGTAACTCCACGGATCGTCCGGCTCTTCTACTTCCCAGTCGATCCCTTCCTTGGTTATCCGGTAGGGATTGTAGCCATCCAGCGTCGAGGCATTGACGAACTTGGTAATAATATTCTCGATGAATTCCGGATAGCTCAGTGCCAGTGCCTCCCAGTTCTGGAAAATATCGCGCCAGTTGCCCTCGTAGGAGAGCAAGCGGTTGCCGTAGGCATCCCTCAGCTTGATCGCGAACTGGTTCCAGGGTCGGCTCGGGTCGCCGTGGCGACGCCCGAAGGTGATCGGCAGGTATTCGTAGCCAAGCCGCTCGAGCTGGCGGTCGTCCTGGCCCTTGATGGCCGACAGGAGTCGGGTTAACTCTACCTGCTGCGGTAATGATTCGAGCATTTCCCGGTTATGCTGAAAGACGTCGCGGTTGAACATCCTGACGGTATTTGAAAAATCCCGCGAGGACACCTGGTACTGGTTGTCAAACGCACCACCGCGCAGGATATTGAACAGCACGTTAGCGTAATGGTGAACCGAAACCGTTTCCTCGGCACTGGCCTGGAAGCCATCTCCACGCGCCATGATACGGCCGAGTTCATCCGATCCCTGGTCAATCGACAGGGCTATCGATGCAGTCACGGCGGCAGGATCTTGCAGCTGTTTGCGCAGGTCGACGGCCTGGCTCTGGCTGCGTTCTATGTCTGCTACTAGCTGCCATTCCCGGGTTGCCTCTGGCGCTAACTCGAGCGCGACATTTACCAGGTAGGCTCCGCGGATACCACGCTTGTGGATTTCCCGGGTCAGCGGTTTGCCGAGACGGAATTGTTCCAGCTGCTCGGACGAAAGTAACACCCTGGAATCGTCGAGGCCCAGTGCAAATACAGTGGTTGCCTTCAGCGATTCGCACGGCTCGGCGCGATCGCTGATGCCGGAAAACAACGTGAACAAGGCGAGCCCCGTGGCTTCATCCAGTTCGCTCCACTTGTAGGCGTCCACCAGGTTGCTTTTGGTGGTCTGTGCCAGCAGCGGGGTGCCGGCGGGCAGAATATTCTGCAAACCGTCCACCAGTTCGACCCGAACGCTGCGCCCGGCGAGGTTCGATAGTTTGCATTGCCGCACAAAACCGTAAGTTTCACTGGTTGCCCAGGTATAGATGAACCCCAACTGTAAGTCGTGGTTGATCTCTTCGAAGCACAGCTTGTTGCCCAGGGTGTTCTTGTACAGATTACGACTGGTCCGATAGCGACCGTCATGCTCCAGGTTGAACGGTTCCCATTCATGACTCTCAGCGTCGACCTCGACGCGTAGCAGTGTTTTGCTGCCGGTATGCGTGCCGCTTCCATGGATCTTGTCAACGGTGAGGTAAGGGAAGAGCGCCGTTTCGGGCGAGACCCGGCCGGCTGTCAGTGCGCCGGTCGATGATACGAATAGCCAGTGATCACTATTGGACACCACGCTGATAAAAAACGGTGCCATTTCGTCAACGTTGCGTATCGCGTAATAACGCTCGCCCGCCATGTTGATAAATTCACCCGATACAGTATGAATATTTTCGATGGCAGAATTCATATTCAATTCCGGCTAAAAACCGGTTACACAAATACCAGGGATGGCGATAACGCCAGTGGGTCACGACGACCTGGCGAAGCATAAACGCTTGTTTTCATCTTTTTACTCGGTTGTTTCTTAATTTTTATCACGATCCGGTTTGATGCTCTTTGTCATGTCACTCGAACTGCTATATAGCATACACGGCTCGTCACTGTCGTCTACTGTTTTTTTACAGGTACTATTGTCACAATATTCCCAGCAAACGTTCGTATGCGAGTATGCAATTGATCGGGCCCCCGAGCAGTAATTGTCCTTAAGATGTTTGTCTTGTGAATTAATCAAGTACCCGTTATATCGGCCGATGTAAGTATCATGTCGCCACCATTTCAGTGAACCATGATTTGCATTCCAGTTTTTCATCGCTCCCCCATTTCACCCACGATACCGGTTGCAAGGGCATTGCCAATTGATAGTTATTATTTAATAGCTTTTTCTTTGATTTGTATTAGAAAAAGTCTACAAAGCGGATTTGTAGGCCAAATGTTTCGACAGTTATTATAATTTTATGGATTCAATCGATTTTCAGACAACATTCGATACCGACGAATACATATTCAATGAGGGCGACCCCGGGGACTGCGCTTATATCATTGATTCCGGAATGGTCGAAGTAGCGCTCGACAAGGACGGACGCAAACTCGTCGTGGCGACGCTCACCAAGGGAGATATACTCGGTGAGATGGCGATCATCGACCGACTTCCGCGCTCGGCCTCGGCACGTGCAATCGTTCCCACCGAGGTGACGCCGATTCCGCTCGACTACGTCAGTCAGAAAATCGAACAATCCGATCCCACGGTGCGCATGTTTTTGCGGCTCGCGATGGCGCGCTACCGCGATATGAATGTACGCCTGGAACAGGTTTTCGAAAGTCTTTCCCTGGGTCAGGGAGAGGCATCGGATGACCCTTTCGCTGCCAGCACCATGGAACTGAAAAACGTAGTCTCGCAGTTCGCGGAAATGCAAAAGCGCATTGATTCTGCCGTCACAAAATCTGCGCCCACCGAGGCCGGTTCATTATTCGGTGAAGAAACACTGGAGATTACGAAACTGCTGGTCACCGAAGAAAAGATGCTGAAAGCGGCCATGACAAAAAAGGAATTCCGCCTGCATTACCAGCCGATTGTCGATCTGGCGAGTAATCGGATTGTCGGTTGCGAGGCGCTGGTGCGCTGGAACCATCCATCCGGCGAGCAGTTACTGCCTTCTCGTTTTATAAACCAGGTTGAAGACAGCGGCTTGATCATAGACCTGGGATACTGGATAGCAGAGGAGGCCTGCAGTTTTCAAAGTCGCCTTTTCAATGACTTCCAGCACGATCTGTTTGTTGCCATCAACCTGTCCGGCAAGCAATTCGAAGATCAATTCCTGATCCCGAGCCTGGCCGATATCATGGACCGGACAGGTGCCAGGCGTGAGCAGATCAAATTCGAAATCACCGAGAGCCTGTTGATCGATAATCCGGAACTTGCGACCCAGTCGCTACACCAGTTGAAGGAGACCGGTGCAAAACTGGCCATCGACGATTTCGGTACTGGCTATTCGAGCTTTAGTTATCTGCACCGCTTTCCTTTCGACACCCTGAAAATAGATCGGGTATTCGTTAGCGCGATGTCTCGCAGTGAGAAGAGTAATCGCATCGTCAAGTCCCTGGTCAACCTGTCGCGCGACCTGGGTATGGACGTGGTCGCCGAGGGTATCGAAACCGAGCAGGAGGCTGAACTGATGCGTAATTTCAAGGCCGCATTAGGGCAGGGTTTCTATTTTTCCCGACCTGTCAATGAAACCGAGTTCGTGAAGCTGCTGCGACAGCCGAAAATAGAACTTGCGGGATAGCTGGTATCAGGAGTCGGGCCGCAGGTTCGCGCATACCTGATCGATCGCTACCACTTCGCTGTGGATCGCTAACTAAAAAATCTGAATTTCGATAACTGCTTGTTTCGTATGCAGAATTTTTTCGAAGATAGCATGTTTACGCTGTGGAATCGCAGTCAAAGTGAGAACTAGGTCTCAATAGAATACCCCGATTTTTGAACTACACTCCAACGACGATGCTGAATTGACGGAACGATATGCTCGATTACATTGCCCCCGGAATCCTTATTTTTATCGCGACAAGCCTGCTATTTGGCGCTATCGCGATCCTGGGAATTCCCCATAAAATTGCCGTAGACCGCAATCATCCCCACCAGGATGCAATCTATTATGCTGGATGGGTTAGCCTGTTCACGCTGCACGCGATCTGGCCACTGTTGTGGATCTGGTCCGCGGGTTATCGTGAAGAACCTGGATTGAGGTTCGGTCAGATTAACGAAGATACCGCAATCAATGACAAGGAGGTTGCAAAGTCGAGCGACGCAGATTCAGATGCCGGGCAGCCGGATGAGGATATTACCGACTCGGTTACCTTGCTGCGGCACAGGCTCGAAGCGCTCGACGACAGGATCAAGCGTATAGAAAGGGCAATCCTGGGGGCATCCGAAGCGGCCTAGTCGCTGAGGTTGAAACAGGCTCATGGAATTTTTGCTGATCTCGGGCTACACCGCCATCTGTATTGCGGTTTTTACGATATTGAGAATTCCCCTCAACCGATGGACCGTCCCCACGGCTTCAGTCGGAGGGTTGGTGCTGACCTTCGCACTGATCCAGTTGTTGAATTACTACCATCCTTACTCGGATACGAGTCGTCCATATGTGACCAGCGCGCCGGCCGCACCCGGTATTACCGAGCTGGTGGCAGAAGTGCCGATGACGGTCGAGGAACATAACCTGGTTGCCTGGTTTCACCAGAACAACCTGTTACGTCTCAATAATGGTAGCCTGGTCGAGGTGACTTTCGATAGTATTCCAGGCCAGGTTTTCTCAGGCAGAGTGCGCATGGTGATGCCGACATCGAATGATGGTCAGGCCCTGGCCCAGAATAGCATCTTCGATCCGCCCCCTGAAGCCAGCCAGCCTCGTATTCCAGTGCTGATTAATATTACCGATCCCCGTTACTCATCCTACTCATCGCAGGTTCCAGGTGGTTCCCCCGCACAGGCCACTATTTACGGCGAAGAGTTCCAACACCTGGCGGTGGTGCGCAAGACCCTGTTGCGTATGTCTGCCTGGATGAATTACCTGTCCCTGTTCTCCTAGAGCCGCGTTTTACACAACTAAAAATATCTGGCTTGGGTATTAGCCGGGAATCATTCCTTCACCCTGATGTACCGGGTATCTCGATGCGGAAATCCCAGGACTGATTTTTACTGGCCGGCAATCCTTTGACCTGCTCGGGGCAAATTGGCTAGAATCCGCGCTTTCGTTTCACAAGGTGCTCGGAGCCTGGTCTGAATACCGATGTCGAAGCGATTGGTTTACGGGAATCACGAGATATGCAACAAGCCAATACTCATCAAGACGAGGTGGTGACATCGAGTTACGAACCGGGTTGCCTGTTCTGTGAACTGCCGGCAGATAAATTCGAAGTGCTCGACGAAAACGAGCTGTGTATGACCTTACAGGACAATTATCCCGTTTCCGAGGGCCACTGCCTGATTGTCCCGAGGCGACACGTGCGCGACTACTTCGATATGAACCCGGCAGAAATCGATGCCGCCAATCGACTTATGCATCGCGCACGCGAACGCTTGCAGGCCGATGATCCGAGCATCACCGGATTTAACATCGGCACCAATGCCGGCAAAAGCGCCGGTCAATCGGTGTTCCATGCGCATATACATTTCATTCCACGACGCGATGGCGACCAGCAAGATCCGCAGGGCGGTGTGCGTAAAATCTTTCCAGACAAGGCGAAATACCGCAGGTGAATGCATCCAGATCGGTGCTAGCGCTTGATTGCGAACATCCCTTCGCGGGTTGAAAGAACTATCGAGATGATTCGATGTTCAGGTGCCGCAAAAGGTCTGCTGTACGATTTGATCGGGCCTTGGTGGGGTTGCCAGATACATATCGGCAGGGGAATATTCAAAAGGCTTCGACAGCCGCTCGGTCAGTTGATGAAATAGCGAGAAATCTTTGTCATAGGCCTGTGCAATGGCCGCTTCGACCAGGTGGTTGCGCGGGATTAGTGCCGGGTTTGTGGTCATCATTTGATCATGCCGTTCTGTGTTACTGATCTGCTCTTGCGCACAACGTTCCTGCCAGCGCGCTAACCAGTCTGTGAATGACTCGGGGAAATCGAACAGGGGCTGAATCATAGATGCGTTACCAGCCAGTTCACTGAGCCGGCGGAAGGCCAGGGTAAAGTCACAACCGTTGCTTTCGAGTAAATCGAGGAAATCCTGTACCAGGGTTTCATCATCCGGCTGGGATGTCGCAAACCCAAGCTTGGCGCCCAGCACAGCAAAGTATTCCTGCAGGAACAGGTCTGGAAAAGTGTCCAGCGCCTGCTGTGCAATCTCGCTTGCACTGTCTTCGTCGGCTGCAAACAGCGGCATCAGCGTCTGCGCCAGGCAGGCCAGGTTCCAGTGCGCTACGGCGGGTTGATTACGATAAGAGTAGCGTCCACCATGGTCGATGGAGCTATAGACGGCAGCGGAATCATAGCTGTCCATGAAAGCACACGGGCCGTAGTCGATGGTCTCCCCGGATAGCAGCATATTATCGGTATTCATGACACCGTGGATAAAGCCCACACCCTGCCATTGGGCAACCAGCGATGCCTGGCCGCGAATAACCTGTTCCAGCAGGGATAACGCGGGATTCTCCGAGTCTATTTGATCCGGGTAATGTCGGGCGATGACATGATCGACCAGCAGCTTCAAGCCGTCCATATCATTTACCGAGGCAAAGAACTGCAGCGTACCGATGCGGATATGGCTCCTGGCAACGCGGGCCAGGACGCCACCGTCGAGTTTCTGTTCACGGTAAACGAATTCACCGGTGGTAACGGCCGCCAGCGTTCGACTGGTCGGAATGCCGAGCGCGGCCATCGCTTCACTGACGATGTATTCTCGCAATATCGGGCCCAGCGGTGCCCTGCCATCCCCACCGCGTGAAAAAGGGGTCAGGCCGGATCCCTTGAGTTGAATATCGTAACGTTCGCCATCCTCGCCGATTACTTCTCCCAGCAAGATTGCGCGCCCGTCACCGAGGCGGGGATTCCAGCTGCCAAACTGGTGTCCCGCGTAAACGGTGGCGATGGGGTCGGCGCCGTCAGGCACCTGGTTACCGGCGATCACCTGAACGCCCGTCTCGGACTCCAGCCAGGCGGGATCGATTCCGAGGAACCCGGCTAACGACTGGTTAACCCTGACTAGCCCGGGATTGGCGACCGGAACGGGAGCCTGCCGCACGTAAAAGCGTTGCGGCAACCTGGCGAACGAATTGTCGAATTTCAATGGTATGTCTCGATAGCAACGGTCATACGATCAATAAACCTTTATATGGGGCAGTTTATCGGAATAGCCACCCCGGCGTGCAAATCAAATTCATAGCAATCGTTGCCCAGGCACCACGGGCATTGGGGTTAGTTCCCTGGTGCCGGCGGCTTTGTTCTCAGCAGCTAATTCCGACTAGTTATATCGAACGATGTCTGCATGGATTTCGATAACTGACTCCGGGTAAGGTCCTGGATTACTCATCCTCGAAAAATACCCGGTCGTATTTCATGCGATTGTCCGGATCCACCTCGGTGTCGAGTTCGCGCGCGTAACGATGGCCCGAGAACACGGCCCCGGCAATGATGGTTGGCGTCAGGCAGTCTCCGATCCGGGTCAGCGAGTCCGGTTTATAGCCGGTTCCGGCTTCGAGGCCCTGTTGCAGTTCGTGAAACAGTGTGTCGTTGGGGGAGCGGATGGTTACCGTTACCACCGAGTCGACTTCGATATTGCTGCGATTACCGGTGTAAGCACATTCGATTTCGGCCGCGTTCCCGTTGAAGGCGGTCAGGGCATGCGAGGTGATAATATCGACCTCCAGTTCCATCATGCGTCGCTGTATGCGGCCCTGTTCACCGGTGTAATCGCCCCAGTTTGAGACCATGACCTCTGGTGTCACCAGCGTGACCGGAATACCCCTCGAGCGCAGTAACTCGGCGATCACGTTGCCCATGTAGTAATGATCGTCGTCATAAATCAGGGTAGGGCCCTCGGGCAATCGTCCGGCCATGATGTCGTCCGGCGTAAATACCTGTTCGGCCGGGCCCAGTTCATCCAGCGGCGTTTGGTTATACGAACCGCGACCATTCGCAAGCCAACTGGCACCGGTCGCAATGACAATATGATTTGCCTCGACCGCAAGCACGTGCTCGGCATCCATCAGGTTATCGAAGTAAACATCGACGTTATGCATATTCTGGATTTCGTGTACCCGGTAGTTGCGCACGCGCGCCCATTCGCCAAGCCCTGGCAGTTCGGATTCCTGACTAACCCGCCCGCCGAGAGTATGTTGAGCCTCGGCCAGCATCACGTGGTAACCCCGGTGGCCGAGCGCCCGCGTCGCCTCGAGCCCGGCAGGACCGCCACCGATGACCAGTACATTGGAATCCGAACCCTTTGGCGCGATTTTTTCAGGGTGCCAGCCGCGTCGCCACTCCTCGCTGATGGTGGGATTCTGGGTGCAGCGGATCGGCGTGGAGGTGCCGTCACCGGTGTAACAGATGTTGCAGCCGATGCATTCGCGGATTTCATCGATTCGACCTTCCTCTATTTTCTTCGGCAGAAAGGGATCGGCGATGGATGGCCTGGCGGCGCCGATAAAATCGACGATTCCGCGCTTTACTTGCGAAACCATGGTGTCGGGCGAGGTGAAGCGACCCACCGTCACCACGGGTTTGCTGGTGATCGATTTAACGTATGACATGTAGGCTTCCAGCGAGCCTTCCTTGATGAAGCGCGATACCCCCATTTCCCGGGAATAGTCATTGATATTGATGTCCCATAGATCCGGCAGCTCGGCCAGCATTTCGATCATGTCACGGTGCTCACCGATTACTGGATCGCCATCGTCGTCACCGCCCTCGTCGGCAGAAAAGCGCACCGCAACCGCGCAGCGATCACCGACGGCATCTTTTGTTTCCTCGATCAACTCGCGCACTAATCGCACCCGGTTTTCAAGTGATCCCCCGTACTCGTCGCTACGGGTGTTGGTTTTCGACGACAGGAAATGCGACAGCAGGTAGCCATGGGTGGCATAGACGTAGACGATATCGAAGCCCGCATCGCGCGCGCGCAGTGCGGCGTTTCGGTGCCAGCGCCTGAGTTCACGGATATCGGATTTGTCCATCGCGCGTGCCTGGTAAGGGATGCCGATGGCGTTCGGCAGGTTGGCCACGTCCATCGCGACTTCGTTGCTAAACAGGTTGGTGGTACGCGAGCCACCGAACCAGAGTTCTGCGCCCGCGAGCGAGCCGTGCTCATGCACTTGCTCGGTCATGATCGAGTGCGCCCTGATATCGCCCTGGTCCCACAGCGACGCGTAAGGGTGGGGCAGGTCGTCCGACGCGGGATGGATCGAACAGAATTCGGTGCAGACCACGCCCCAACCACCCTCGGCCTTCATGCCGCGTAAGGCGGCGGCCATGCGTGGTCGGAGCCAGCCCAGACCGGTGCAGTGAGGGACCTGGTAGAAACGGTTTCTAGCGGTTACGGGCCCGATTTTAACGGGTTCAAACAGTATGTCGTAACGTGGGTCTCTGGCCATATGGGAACTCCAAATTTATAACTGTTAGACTACCATCCATTCATTATAAAAATCGACGATAACCGGGAATAGGTCATATCTAAAACCATGATCGACAAGGACCTCACGATCATCGATCCTGATCTGTTGCCATTCTGGTTTCTCGAAAAACTCGAGGTACTCGGTATTCGTACGGTGGAGATTAACCAGCAGGATGACGAATGGGTCGTCAGTTGTCTCGCGGTACGACCGGGCCGGGTGATCATGCCTCACGGGTTATTCGACAAAATCCGATCGGTGTTGAATAAACTCGGGGTTGAAGTGATAGAGATCGCCTACGACAAGGTGCAGCTCAATGGCGGTGGCATTCATTGTTCAACCTGCCCATTGATACGCGACAGCGTCAACTAAATCAACGCTTCACTTATTCATCAGGCCCTTCGGCAGATTTAGTTTTTTTACTATATCGGGTAATTTCTTGATATATGCCCATTGCTGCAACGTCGTCTTATGCGGAGCGGCAGGGTATCCGGAAACAAACTGATGTGACTCTACATTACTAATGACGATGGAACCCCCACCGACCGTGGCGTGGCTTCCAATTGTAACATGATCTGATACAGCGACTTCCCCAGCTATGGTGACAAAATCACCCAGTGTAACGGAACCACCAATGGCGACCGCGGCGACGATGCGGCAGGACCGACCGATGGAACAGTTATGGCCGATCTGTACCAGGTTATCAATTTTGGTTCCATCGCCGATCCTGGTTGAGCTAAACTTGCCCCGGTCGATACAACTGTTTGCCCCGACTTCCACGTCATCGCCAATATTCACTTCCCCTATTTGCGGGATTTTGACGATTGTCTTCTTGTCCAGGGAGGGACGATAACCAAACCCGTCGGCACCGATAGACGCGTTCTGAAAAAGAATGCAATTATCGCCGATGTGACATCTTTCTCGAACCACGACCCCTGGCCAGGCTATGGTACGACATCCAATCGTGGATTCATCCATGATGGTAACGTTTGCATACAAGACGCTATCATCCCCAATTTTCACGCCAGGACCCAGGTAGCATCCTGGTCCTATCGAAACATTCTTGCCAAGAACCACCGTGGGATCAACAACGGCCGTTTCGTGAACACCTACGGAAAATGCGGGTGGGGGGGACGCAAAGAGTTCCAATGCTTGTGCTATCGCAAGGTCTGCTGAGGCAACTTGAATTAACGTTCGTTCTCCAGGGTCTAGTTTCAGGCTCTGGCTTACAAGGGCCGCGGAAGCTTTCGACTGATCCCATAATTTTGCATATTTTGGACTACCTATGAATGTCAACTGGCCAGGTTTTGCCAGTTCTATTTCTTCCAGGCCAGTAATAACGGTTTCTTTGTTGCCGATTAATTTTCCCGATACATGTAGGGTGATCTCCTCTACAGAAAACTGTTTCATTTTCGCTCTCTTGGTAAGATTAAAAAGTGCCAAAAAATTGGTAAGCGATGGAGATCTGCCATGGTCTGGGTCCGACGTATGCGGAGCTCGAGTTTAAATACTACGTCGTAACGGGGACCTCGAGGCATATCAAAACTCCAGAAATATAGCTGTTAGACTACCACTCATTTATCATAAAAATCGATGGCTACCGGTAAAAATTACGTTTGATTGACATTAATTCAGTTTGATGATGGAAACTTTGTCGTTACAATTTCGAACGAGTATTGTCGCGTTTTTGTTAACGAATCATCATACGCCAAGGCCAGAGCCAGCCGCGCAGCAATAAAGGTGGTACTGGCTAACTAGTTAATAACCTGGGTGATTTGACAGATGAAGAGCATCTATACCTTTGGCCGTAAACCGGCACAACGAAATTACACCATCGACGACCTGCGCGCGCTGAAGGGTTCAGGCAGACGATTGACCATGTGTAATCCCGGTAACGAGGTTGAAATCAGGGCCTGTGTCGATGCTGGAATCGACTTACTGACCGTTTGGGACAGCCAGATGGAGGTTGCCCGCGAGCTTGCGCCGACTCATTTCATGGGCACCGCGATGACCTGGTCGCAGTATGCCACCCCCGATGAAATTCTGCGCGCAGCGATTCGCTGCATGGAGCAGGGTGCCGACATGTACTACACCCTGCGCAGTTACGATATCGTCGAGATGCTGGCCAAAGAGGGCATTCCGGTGCAGGGCCACATGGGGCTGGTGCCAACCTTTAGCCTCTGGTCGGGTGGGCTACGGGCCTACGGTCGCACCGCTGACGAAGCGATGCAGATTTATCGCACTTTCAAACGCTACGAGGATGCCGGATGTTTTGCGGTTGAAATCGAGTGTGTGGCCGAAGAGACGCTGCGGCACTTGAACGAGAAAACATCGATCGTTACTTTCTCGTTGGGCTCCGGTAATGCCGGCGATGCCATCTTTCTGTTCGTGTCGGATATTTGCGGCGAGTCCGAATCCCCACCCAAACACGCGCATGCGTTTGGTAATCTCGCGCCGTTGCATCAGAAAATGTACGACGAACGCGTGGCGGCATTGAAAAAATTTCACGCGGAATCGACCGAGATGCGCTTTCCCTATCCCGAACAGTCGATCATGATGCACGCGGGTGAAGAAGAGAAATTACTGGAACAACTCGACAAGCTTTAATCCCTTGTAAGATTTGAGCTGACCCAAATGGAGATATTATTTTGACCGAAGCTTCGTACGAGTTCACCCGGGCCATCACGCGACAGCCCGCACACAGTATCGTGGATGGTTTAAGGGCGGAAGATCTTGGCAACCCGGATCATGCTCAAATGATCCGGGATCACGCGCACTATGTAGCGACTCTTAAAGAGGCTGGGGCCAGTGTTACTGAATTACCTGCAGTCGAGGCCTATCCGGATTCTGTCTTTGTCGAAGACGTCGCGCTTTGCCTGCCCGAGGTCGCCATCCTGATGCGTCCGGGCGCACCGTCCCGGCTCGGGGAAGTGGGCGAAATGGCCCTGGTATTGCGCGATGTATACGACCAGGTGCTCGAAATTGGGGGACCCGGTTTTATTGAGGGAGGTGACATTCTCACCACTGCGAGAGAAATCCTGGTGGGTCGTTCTGCCCGAACCGATAAAGCCGGCGTTGAGGAACTTGCAGAAATTGTCGATCAATTCGGTTACCAGCTGCGTGAAGTGATGACGCCCGAGGCTGTGTTGCATTTCAAAACGGATTGCTCGTTGCTGGATGCGGAAACAATTTTGTCAACCAAACGCCTCGATGCCTCCGGCTGCTTCGAGAATTATCGTGTGATCCACACCTTTGATGGCGAAGAGGCGGCCGCGAACACGATTCGTTTTAACCATTTTGTACTGATGCCAGCTGGATTTCCCCGTACCCGAGACCGTTTAGTCGAGGCGGGTTACCACATACGAGAGATCAATAATAGCGAATGCGCAAGGCTCGATGGGGGGATGTCGTGCCTTTCCCTGAGATTCTAGCGCAGCGAACATAGGCTCTCCGAGCGTAGCTTCAACAGGGAATGCTGAGAGGATTATAAGGTGGACAGGTCCAACGTCCAGAATTCTTAGAGTGCACCGATTGATTCGGTGATCAGTCTTGCGTAGTGCTGCTGCACCGGATCCCAGTAAGGAGATAGTGCGCCGCCATCAAATCCGTCGGAGCTGCGGCCTTTCTGCATGCGTTCGATAATGCCGATGTCTTCGTGGTTGAGATCATTCCAGTTTTTGACAACATGCGCCCGGGCTGCATGATATTTTTCTGCAGTCGCAGCTTCTCCTTCAAAAGCAATCTGCAACATCGCTATGCCAATCCTTCCGATTCCGAGGAGACCGTGGTGGTCTGGGCTAATACGCCGATTACCCTGCGCAAATAACCCGCTGCCATTGCACATCGTTCGCTAGACGAGGTTAAACGTGACCACAGCATCGAACTGTTCTTTGTCACAACAATCAAAACGATTCGATAGTTTTTATCATGCGCCTTCTTGTCGCCTCGTCAGGCAGGCGCCCGTATCCCGCAGCCATATTGTCGACCATGTGCTTGAGCTTTGAGGTGGCCGGGATAACGCAGGTAACGTCAGGGTGTGAGACGATAAATTTCAGGAAAAACTGTCCCCAGCTGGTGCAGTCCAATTCGGTAGCCCAGGGAGGCAGTGACTTACCCCGGACCTTGCGAAACAGGCTGCCGCGTTGATAGGGACGGTTGATCAGGGTTGCAATGCCCTGTTCGCCCGCAATTGGCAGCAGGCGTTGTTCGACATCTCG
>Ga0265309_10000385_pt1 | contig 17333 bp, 17 predicted proteins | sample Helome_FD_192492 | JGI IMG/M metagenome (GOLD analysis project Ga0265309, IMG submission 192492) | Marine sediment microbial communities from subtidal zone of North Sea - Hel_20160524 (Illumina Assembly) | ecosystem: Environmental > Aquatic > Marine > Subtidal zone > Sediment ...
CCTGAAGTGGAGCGACTGTTGCCAGTGCAAGCAAGGGCAGGGTTACGAGCGCCGCGAGTCGGATTATCCAGAAGCGCATCAGTCGGAGTACAGTTTATCCAGGAAGGCTGGTAGCTCGTCGAGCGGTAATTCCTGCGCGCTATCGTCGCTTCTACCCTTGTATTCGAACTGTTGTGCCGTGAGCCCGCGCTCGCTCAGGACAATGCGATGTGGAATTCCAATCAGCTCCATGTCAGAAAATATAACTCCCGGGCGCAGAGCCCGGTCATCAAGCAATACTTCGAGGCCTCGCGCAAGGCATTGCTGGTAAAGGTCGTCAGTCGCCTGTTTAACGGCTTCTGATTTATGGTAATTGATTGGGCAGATTGCCAGTTGAAAGGGTGCCAGCGTTGCCGGCCAGATAATCCCCTGCTCATCATGATTTTGTTCGATAGCCGCGGCAACCACCCGGGTGACGCCAATGCCATAACAGCCCATGAAAGGAGCTACACCTTTGCCCTGTTCGTCGAGAACAGTGGCCTGCATGGATTCCGAGTATTTCTGGCCGAGCTGGAAAATATGTCCGACTTCGATGCCACGCAGAATTTTTAATTGCCCCGTGCCGGCCGGGCTGGGGTCGCCATTAACCACGTTGCGGATATCAGCCTTGATGGGTTCTTCGCAATCCCGTCCCCAGTTGGCATTGATAAAATGTTTATCATCCTGATTCGCTCCACAGACGAAGTCGCCCACCACTGCGGCACTGTGGTCGACAATGGTTTTTAAACTTAATTCAATGGGGCCTATGGAGCCGATGTCGCTACCCAGGGTAGCGGTGATTTGCTCACGTTGGGCCAGCCGCAAAGGGCTGGCAACGCCATCGAGTCTCTCGGCCTTGAGCGCATTCAGCTCGTGATCACCGCGCAATACCAACGCGATCAGGCCTCCGTCCTCAGCTTCGACGATGAGGGTTTTCATGCATTGTTGCGCGCTTACACCGAGACCGTTGGCGAGATCATCAATGGTATACATGCCGGGAGTATCGACGATTTGCATTTCAGCGCTGGCCGCGAAGCGTTCAGTTTCCGGTGGCAACGCCTCCACAGTTTCAATATTGGCTGCAAAATCGCCCTCTTCAGAAAACGCAATTGCGTCCTCTCCGGAATCCGCAAGGACGTGAAATTCCTGCGAGGTACTGCCTCCAATTGCGCCTGAATCTGCACTAACCGCTCGATAATCGAGCCCGAAACGATCAAAAATATTAATGTATGCCTGATCCATAACATCGTAAGAGCGCTGCAAGCCATCCTGGTCAATATCGAAGGAATACGCGTCTTTCATTATGAATTCGCGCGAGCGCATAACCCCGAAGCGGGGTCTGATTTCATCTCGAAACTTGGTCTGGATCTGGTAAAAATTAAGTGGTAACTGGCGGTAACTGTTAACCTCACGCCGAAATATATCGGTCACGATTTCTTCATGCGTGGGCCCGATACAGGCATCACGATGGTGCCGGTCCTGGAGACGCAGCAATTCCGGGCCAAACTGATCCCAGCGCCCTGATTCCTGCCATAATTCTGCGGGCTGAAAGGAGGGCATCAGCAATTCCAGCGCGCCAGCCTCGTCCATTTCTTCACGAATGATTTGCTCTACCTTTCGCAGTATTCGTAAACCGAGTGGCAACCAGCTGTAGATGCCGGCAGCATGCCTGCGAATCATGCCCGCACGGAGCATGAGCTGATGGCTGATTATCTCGGCATCGACCGGAGTTTCTTTAAGCGTTGCCAGGTGGAAGCGGGAAGCTCTCATAGGTATTCATACGCGGTGCTGATGCACCTTACAATTAATTCGGCGCATTATAGAGGTTCCACCAACGCTTAACAGGAAATTAAGTACAAAGTCCCTTTACTGGCAAAAACGCTCGACGTCGGCTTCGCTCTGGGTCCTGCGTTCCTCGATTTCCTCGGTGGTCATATAGCGTGTGCTGCCGTCGGCAGCTCGCAGTTTGATACGATTACTATTATTAATAACCTGGAGGTCTTCTTGCGCCTTATCACAGGCGATCCTGGCCTGGTCTTCTGGGACATTGCCGTTTTCAGGGGCTGTGTCACTTGCGGCGTCTTCGGAACTTTTTGGTGGGGATAGCCGGGGTAGTGCCTTACCGGGATTGCTCGGGGCTGATTGCACCCGCACGCCTTCGGTTTGTGCCGAAACTGGGGGTGCATCACCGTAGTGGACATTGCCTTCCTCATCGACCCACTTGTGAATCGTGCCCGCATTCAGGGTCATTGAGGCCAGAAACATCAGGTAAATCAAGTAGCGCATGGTTTTCCCTGTTTTCGCTGTATTCTTTAGTCTACGAATCCAAAGAATAGTTGTCATCCAAATATTTACAATCTTTTTTTAATGTTATCTCTTAATACCTGAGCCATTTTTTACGCTAATCATCAATTAAATTTATCTATTCTGTAGGTATCTATAAAAACAATATATAATGTCACCCCGGATAAATGAGCTAACGCACGCTATGAGCGATCGCAGACTCAAGGTTTTCCACACCGTTGCCAAGTTGCTAAGTTTTACCAAAGCGGCAGAAGCGCTGCACATGACCCAACCGGCCGTAACCTTCCAGGTACGTCAACTCGAAGAGTATTTCAATACACGTCTGTTTGATCGCACCCATAATAAAGTCAGCTTAACCCCGGCCGGGGAACGTGTTTCGGAGTTTGCCGAGCGCATCTTTGACCTTTATTCTGAGATGGAAAATACGGTGCGTGATTTGACGGGTGAAATCAGTGGCGCATTGACCATAGGCGCAAGTACCACGATTGCCGAATACATGCTGCCAGCTTTACTTGGGGAGTTTAAGATTAGCTACCCGGACATTAACCTGCGACTCAAGGTTTCAAACTCTGAAGGTATCGTATCGATGGTTGAGCACAATGTGATTGACCTTGGCGTGGTCGAGTCGCCGGTGAGCAATAAGAACCTGATAGTCGAAGTGTGCCACGATGATCAACTGGTTGTGATTGCCGCGCCCGATCACGAGCTCGCGAAGCGCGGTGGCAAGGTGAAGGCTTCAGATTTAGTGAAGTATCCGTTTGTCAGCCGCGAAGAGGGTTCCGGTACGCGCGATGTAATCATGCAGTACCTGGTCGAGGAAAAGATTAATCCCAACGATTTGAACTTCAGCCTTGAACTTGGTAGTCCGGAGTCGATTAAAGGCGCCGTCGAAGCAGGCATGGGTATCACCATAATTTCGCGCTCGATTATCGGCAAGGAATTAAAATTGAACACGCTTCGTGAACTACAACTCGATCCGCCATTGAGTCGGCCATTTTCGTTCGTTCGACAGCGACAGAAATTTCGGGTGACGGTAATGGAAAAACTCCTCGAGTTTGCCCGCGCTTATTTCAAGAACAACAAGTAGCTTCCATTTGCGTCCACGATGAATAAAATTTCGCATCATGTTTGAGATTCTAGAGCAGTGGTACCGTCGCCATTTCACCGATCCGCAAACGGTGATTTTTGCGTTTATCCTGATCGCTGGTGCGCTGCTGGTGTTTGTCCTGCATGCTCATCTACTGCCAATTCTTGTCGCTATTATTATTGCCTACCTGGCCGAAGGCATGGTGGCATGGTTGCACAAGATTAATCTTGGGCGAACGGTGGCGGCGAGCGTGGTGACCGCACTCATGATTACCGCGATAATTCTGGCGTTCTTCGTGTTATTGCCATTGCTCTCGAAGCAGGTCACCGAGTTGTTTCGCGAAATGCCGAACATGCTGGGCAAAGGACAGCAATTATTATTGCATCTACCGGAACAGTATCCGGACTACGTCTCCGCTCAACAGATTGAGGAATTGCTGACCCTGGCGCGCACCGAATTGAGCAATTTCGGCCAACGGGTGGTTAGCATATCCCTGTCTTCGGTCGTGAGTATAATCACCTTCCTGGTTTACATGATATTGCTGCCCTTGATGGTGTTCTTTTTTTTAAAGGACAAAGGCATGATTCTGCGCTGGCTTGCTGATTTTCTGCCCGAAGAACGCAGATTGCTGCGTACCGTGTGGGCAGAACTTGATATCAAGATTGCCAGTTATGTGCGTGGCAAGGTTATTGAAGTCCTGATTATCTGGTCGGCAAGCTATATTGCGTTTACGATTATGGGGCTCAATTACGCAATGTTGCTGAGCCTCGCGGTCGGCCTGTCGGTTATTATTCCCTATGTTGGAGCCACCGTGGTAACGATCCCTGTAGCCCTGATTGCCTTTTTCCAGTGGGGCTTCACTTCCGAGTTTGGCTGGTTAATGGCTATTTATGGTTTCATCCAGTTTCTGGACGGTAACCTGCTGGTGCCTTTGCTGTTCTCGGAAGTGGTCAATTTACACCCGGTTGCGATCATCGTCGCGGTTGTATTCTTCGGTAGTCTCTGGGGGGTCTGGGGGGTTTTCTTTGCGATCCCGCTGGCGACACTAATCCAGGCTATTATCAAGGCCTGGCCTTCCGACGAGTTAATTGCTGAATAAGCAGCATTTTCTTGTACATTCATATCAGTCTTTATAACATACGCCTCTTAATTGGCCATGGGAGAATAGAGCTTGTCCATGTTTAAAGGCAGTATCGTAGCTTTGGTGACACCAATGCTCGGCAATGGGGAGGTTGATTTTTCGCAGCTGGAAGCGCTGATCGATTTTCATGTGCGTGAAGGAACCGAGGCGCTTGTGATTGCCGGTACGACTGGCGAATCGGCAACGCTAAGTCCCGACGAACACTGCGACTTATTGCATAAAAGTTACGAGATGATTAAGCAACGCTTGCCGATGATTGCCGGTACCGGTGCCAATTCGACCACGGAAGCTATCGAACTTACCAAATGCGCAAAATCTAGCCGCGCCGATGCCGCGCTGCTGGTAACACCTTATTACAATAAGCCGACACAAAAAGGCCTGGTATTGCATCATCAGGCGATAGCCAGTGCAGTCGATATCGCACAGATTCTTTACAATGTGCCGGGGCGCACTGCTTGTGACATGCAGGCTGACACCGTAGCCGAACTGGCGAAAGTTGGTAATATCGTGGGCATCAAGGAAGCGACCGGTAGTATGGAGCGACTTGCCGATATCAAGCGCCAGGTCGATGACAGTTTTGCCTTATTGACTGGCGACGATTCGACCACCTGTGAGTTTATTTTAAACGGGGGGCACGGTGCCATTTCCGTCACCGCCAATGTAGTGCCTTCCAAAATGGCCAATATGTGTCAGCTCGCTTTGCAAGGTAAAGCTGCCGAGGCCCGAGACGCGGATGCGGAAATCGCTGAATTACATCGGCTGCTGTTCATTGAATCAAACCCAATACCCGTTAAATGGGCCGTTTCCCAAATGGGCTTTGGGGAATTGAATCTGCGGTTGCCGATGACGGTTTTAGACGAGAAGTTTCAACCGCCGCTGCAGCAAGCTTTAGCTGATTGCGGGGCTATATGAAACTTATCCCAGCTGTCTCGCTCCTGCTACTTGCGGCGTTACTTGTGGCTTGCAGCAGTGATACAGATAGACGTTATCTCGACGTATCGCTGGGTAGTAATCTGGAATTACCCCCGGATCTTTCCAAGTTAGAGACAGAGCCCGAATTTGAGTTACCAGTTGGTTTTTCTGGCCCTGAACCAACCGCGAAGGACGAAGTTCCGGTGCTGGCCAGGGTAGAATCACTTCGGCTTGAGGGCAGTGGAGACCTTTACTGGCTTAGTGTTGAAGAGCCGGTCGACAATCTGTACCAGTTGGTTAAGAATTTCTGGTTGTCGGAAGGCTATCGCCTGATGCTTGATGAGCCCGTCATCGGCATTATGCAGACGGAATGGGTATTGACGGAGCAGGGTGCCAACGATGAAGGCGCCTCATGGCTTGAAAATCTGTTTGCCTCTGATGATCTTACTGCCAGCCAGGATCAATACAGGACCAGAATCGAGTTAGATCAGACAGGAAACGCTAGTCGAATCTATATCGCTCATCGAGGTACTGAATACCTTTACGTCCTCGAAGGAGGGGATAACAAACAACAACAAGCTGATACCGATGATAACGAATGGCGCTTCCGGCAGCCCGAACCTGAACTCGAAGTTGAAATGCTGTCACGGCTGATGATATTCCTGGGTTTGCAAAAGGCAGAGGTAGAGCAGCAGGTGGTCAACGCTAGATTGTTTAGCCCACGGGCTTCTAAGCACATTGATACGAGTGAACAATCTCCGTTCCTGATTGTAAAAGACCCGTATCAGATTGCCTGGAATCGGGTTCATCATCAGCTTGAGCGGATGAATTTCGAAATCGCAGCGGTAGAGTTCAAAAGCCTGTCAGGTGAGGGAGCTATAACCATTAACGCGCAGGTTACCGAGAGTAAAGAGGATCAAGGGTTTTTTACGTTTTTTTCCCGGTCTAGTGAAACTGTCGAGAAGCAGATCATCTTGGTCCTGGATGAAGAGACCCATCAACTTACCCGGGTAATGATCGAAACGATCGATGGGGATTTTGACACCTCTCCAGCTGGAGCGGCTTTTCTAGACTTGTTGTATCAGAAAATCAGATAGTATGCGCATCGCATCGTTGGGAAGCGGTAGTCGGGGCAATGCTACCCTGGTACAGCATGAAGATACCACACTGCTTGTCGATAACGGTTTTTCATTAAGACAATTCACGCAGCGACTGGACCGATTCGAGATAGAACCGGGCTCAATAGACGCGGTATTGCTCACTCACGAACATGGTGATCATAGTGGTGGTATCGAACGTCTTTGCAGAAACCACGATATTCCACTTTGGACTGCAGTCGGTACCGCGCGCGCCGCGCTGGCACCTAATTTTCAGTACCACAGGCTGGTCGCGGGACATACCGTAACCATTGGTGGAATTGAAGTTATGCCGATCACGGTACCCCACGATGCGAGCGAGCCTTTACAGTTTATTTTTCATCAGCTGGATAATGGCAAACGCCTCGGCATTCTGACCGATACCGGACACATAACCCGACATATCATCGAAGCATTTAGTTGTCTTGATGCGTTATTGCTTGAATTTAACTATGACCCGGACATGCTTGAATCAGGACCATATCCGGATATGCTGAAACAGCGAGTCGGTGGAAATCTCGGGCATCTGTCGAACCAGCAGTCGATAGATTTATTGCGACAAATCGATACCGCGAGACTTAACTGCCTGATTGCTGCTCACATATCGGAAAAGAACAATACCCACGTGATTGTCGACCAGCTGATTCGTCAATTGGATGACTTGCCGACTCCGGTGCTGGCCAATCAGAATGAAGGATTCGACTGGATCTCTATTTAAGTTTCGTTAGCGGCTTCTTTATCAAACTCGATCAGGGCATAGGCCGAGTGATTATGAATTGATTCAAAGTTCTCTGATTCGAGTACGTATTGCCGAATTCGATCATCCTTGTTCAATTCGCCCGCTATATCTCGCACCATATCTTCAACAAATTTTGGATTGTCATAAGCTCGCTCGGTCACGTATTTTTCATCGGGACGTTTAAGCAAACCGTAGAGCTCGCATGAAGCCTGTTTTTCAACAATATCGATAAGTTCTTCAATCCAGATAAATCCGCTGGTTTTAGCGTCAAGTGTTACGTGGGAGCGCTGATTATGAGCGCCATAGTCCGAAATCGACTTGGAGCAGGGGCACAAACTGGTAACGGGTATCTGAACCTTGATACGGGTGCTGGTAACACCAGCGTTGATTTCTCCAACCAACGAAACCTCGTAGTCAAGCAGCGACTCAACCCCGGAGACCGGTGCTTTCTTGTTCACGAAGTAGGGAAATTTCATTTCGATGTAACCCGATTCTGCCTCGAGCAGTACGGCCATTTCCCTGAGCATATCGTTAAACGAGGTATAGGATATTTCCTTCTCGTGATCGTTCAGTATGCTGACAAAGCGTGACATGTGAGTGCCCTTGAACTGATGTGGCAGGAACACAAACATGCTAAAAGTGGCAATGGTATGTTGTTTGCCATCAGAGCGGTCTTTGACAATGACAGGATGGCGGATATCTTTGATGCCGACTTTGTTGATTGCGAGTTTGCGGGTGTCCGCTGATCCCTGGACATCGGGAATCGTCGAAATCGTTGACTGAGCTGGTTCACCATTCATGACTTGATCCTTGAGCAAATACTTTGCGTATCGAAGCAGACCATTGAATGCGTGATACACGAGACGGAATTTACTGGCATTGCAATAACCGAGTAAAAGGGTTGGTTATTATACCGAGCAACCGGGGTAAGGCAAATTTTCATGACGGCAATTATCCCATTAACATTGAGCAATGGCGATAGTGGGTTTGGTGTGAACTACCGGATTATTGGGCAAAAACTCGATGTTAACGAAATCGGTAATTTCGCCGGTTGACTGAACCTGTCTGCTAGAGACTGGAATCAGGGATTGAGGTATATATCTATTATTATTATTATAAGTTAAGCGGGTGAAACGTCTTCGGCCTGCGGGCCCTTGTCACCATCCGTAACTTTCATCGTTACGGCCTGACCTTGCTGAAGTGTTTTATGACCTTCAGACTGAATGGCACTGAAATGAACGAAAACGTCTTTTCCACCCTCTTGAGAAATAAAACCATAGCCCTTGGCATCGTTAAACCACTTAACTGTGCCAGATACTGTTTCAGACATAACTTTACTCTGTAGGTTGTTGATATTTATGTCGATTTTTACTACTCGACAAGACGCATTGTAGGATAAACCTTATGCGGACGCCATTATTTAAACCAGGTTGTGCCCCGAGTTCCCAGCGGTGATAAAACTGGAAGCATCAAACTTGATTCGATTTTTTGCGGTTTCCTGATTAGTTACGGGTAAACTCGACGATAGAATTTCGTATCGTGGCGCTATCGATTCCGTAATCTTCAAGTACCTGTTCGCGGTTGCCCTGAGATGGAAATACATCGCTGAGTCCCAGGCGCAAAAGTGGAATATTAATCTGTTGCTGATTAAGGTACTCGAGTACAGCCGAACCCGCACCACCAATAATACTGGCATCTTCCAGCGTGACCAGGTAGTCGTGACTGGCCGCCAACTCTTTAACCAGGGACTCATCAAGCGGTTTGATAAAGCGCATGTTGACAAGGCTTAAATCAAGCTCGTCGGCGATTGTTTGCGCGATGCTAAAGAGGCTACCAAACACCAGCAATGCAGTTTGTTTTCCAGATCTTGTCTGGATCGCCTTCCCAATTTCGGCACAATCGTCAACGTTCACCGCCTCGGGTTGTGCGACACTGTCCCTGGGGTAGCGAACCAGGGCGGGTCCGGGGTATTGATAAGCAGTATTCAGCAACTCGAACATATCCTGACCGTTGGCCGGGGCCATCATGATAATGCCCGGAATGCATCGGCAAAAAGCGATATCAAAATTACCCGTGTGAGTTGCGCCGTCAGCACCGACGACGCCGGCTCTATCAACCGCGAAAGTTACATCGAGACCCTGCACCGCGACGTCGTGTATAAACTGATCGTAACCGCGCTGCAGAAAGGTTGAATATATCGCAACCACGGGTTTGAGACCCTCGCATGCCATCCCCGCCGCCAGGGTTACCGCATGTTGCTCGGCGATACCGACATCATGGTAACGCTCCGGCATTTCCTGTGAAAATTTGACCAGCCCCGAACCTTCACGCATTGCCGGAGTTATGGCATGCAACTTTGGCTCCTTGATAGCTTTTGCCACCAGCCAGTCAGAAAATATATCGGTATAAGATTGCAAGCCTGGTTTGCTGGAAGATTTAACTTCACCGGTCTCGGGATCGAAGGGGCCAACTCCATGAAACTTGCAGGCATCTTCTTCGGCCGGCGAATAGCCCTTACCTTTGCGTGTGACGATATGAAGCATTCTCGGGCCTGGCAATTGCTGCAGATTGTGGATCAGCGATAACAGGTCTTTCAGATTATGACCATCTATGGGTCCGAAGTAGGAGAAACCGAGCTCCTCGAACAGCGTCCCCGGTGTCACCATCCCCTTGACGTGTTCCTCGGCACGTTTAGCCAACTCCCAGGCACTGGGAATGCGCTTTAATACTTTTTTGCTGCCCGAGCGCAGGCTGGAATAAATCTTCCCCGACCAGATACTGGATAGGTATTTCGACATGGCGCCGACATTTGGCGATATCGACATTTCGTTATCGTTTAAAATAACCAGTAAATCATTATCGATGGCGCCACCGTGATTGAGTGCCTCGTAGGCCATCCCCGCCGTCATACCGCCGTCACCGATGATGGCTACCGTTTGACGCTCAATGTCTTGTGAGTTTGAAGCGATCTCCATACCCAGGGCCGCACTGATCGAGGTGCTCGAGTGACCGGCACCAAAATGGTCATATTCCGATTCGGTTATTTTAGGAAAACCTGAAAGACCATTTTTTTGCCGCATTCCAGCCATTTGATCGCGACGACCGGTTAGTATTTTATGCGGGTAACACTGATGACCAACATCCCAGATCAGGCGGTCATGAGGCGTATCGAACAAATAATGCAGCGCAATCGTGATTTCCACCGATCCCAGTCCGGAGGCGAGGTGCCCGCCGGTGCGTGACAGGCTTTGCAGCAGGAAGGCACGGATCTCGTCCGCCAGTTCGGGTAACTGACTCTCATCGAGCTCTCGTAAATCCATGGGGCTGTCGATTTGCGCCAGAATCGGAAAGGTTTCGCTTATTTTAGTCAATGAATTGCTATCCAGCACGAGTGCTCCTTGCTGCGAAACAGCACCGGGACGCTGAATCCGTAATTATAATGTAGAAGGAGCACTAGTGTTTCCGCTCGACGAACCAGGCCGAAATATACCTTAAAATGTCGACCTCCTCACCAAATATCGAAAGTGCCTGTAACGCATTCTGATGCAGTTCCTGAGCTTTTTCATGAGACGCCTCAAGACCAATAATTGCAGGGAAGGTCGGTTTATTGCGGGCACTGTCGGAACCTTGAGTCTTTCCCAGGGTCGCGGTATCACTGGTGACATCGAGAATATCATCCTGAACCTGGAAAGAAAGGCCAATATGTTTGGCATAGGAATCAAGCGCCTTGAACTGTTGCCGGGTCAGGTTGCTCGTGCTGTGCGCTACCAGTTGGATACAGGTGCGGATCAGGGCACCGGTTTTATGAATATGCATGGTCTCAAGTTCGGCGATATTCAGCGTCTTACCAACCGCGGCGAGGTCGATGGCCTGGCCTCCGGCCATGCCGCGCGACCCGGAAAACAGGGCCAGCTTTTCAATCATTTGAAGACGAGCCGCTGCATCATCGGTCATCTGTGGGTCGTGGCTGATGATGTAAAAAGACAGAGCCTGCAAGGCATCGCCCGCGAGTATGGCCGTGGCTTCATCGAACTCGCGATGACAGGTGGGTCGACCGCGCCTCAAGTCGTCGTCATCCATGGCCGGCAGGTCGTCATGGATCAATGAATAGGCGTGAATGATTTCAACTGCAGCAGCAGCGCCATCGACCCTTTCCAGGTCAATGCCCAGGGCTGTTGCAGTTGCGTATACCAGTACCGGCCGCACTCTTTTACCCGGAGCGAGTACCGCGTATCGCATCGCCTGGTGCAATCGCAACGGATAAACATCGGCCTGTGGAAGCCAGTGATCGAGCGCTTTGTCTACTCTTCGCTGGAATTCTTCAACCAGAGACTCGAAGACCCGGGCATCAATCTTCATCAAGGTCTTCGAAGGGGACAGTTTGCTGTAAACCGTTTTTTTCGATTAATTGTTCAACGCGTATTTCGGCATTAGCGAGTGTATCCTGGCAGGTCTTTGCCAGCTTGATTCCTTGTTCAAATTGCTCGAGCGAATCTTCCAGCCCAAGTTCACCCGATTCCATATTGCTGACAATCTTTTCCAGGTGCAGTAGGGATTTTTCAAAATCCTTGAGTTTGTCTTTGCTTTCAGCCATGTCGTTGTCGTTACTCGCAGTCGAATTATCGCCATTATAAGGTATCTACGGTATCAGCTAAATGACTGACCGGAATTAACTTGAGATTATTAAAGGTACCGCTTTTCGGCATATTGGCCTTTGGAATTATCGCAGTTTCGAATCCATGTTTACTAGCTTCGCGCAGCCGTTCTTCGCCATTGGGTACGGGCCTGATCTCCCCCGATAGCCCGACCTCCCCGAAAACCAGTGAACGCTGGTTTAACGGACGATCGCGATAACTGGAAAGAATAGCCAGCATGATTGCGAGGTCAGCTCCTGTTTCCGCAATTCGTACTCCACCCACCGCGTTTATAAATACATCCTGGTCGTAGAGTGGGACACCACCATGGCGTTGCAAAATAGCGATCAGCATTGCCAATCGATTAGATTCGAGGCCGACGCTCAGGCGCCGTGGATGGCCGCCATGGCATTCGCTCACCAGTGCCTGAATTTCGACTAAAAATGGCCGCGTACCTTCACGTGAGACCATGACCACGCTGCCCGATACCGGCCCGTCATGTTGGGCCAGGAATATCGCTGATGGATTACTGACCGGCTTCAAGCCTTCGTCGGTCATGGCGAAGATACCGAGCTCGTTGACCGCGCCAAAACGGTTCTTAACCGCTCGAATCACACGGTAACGCGTCGATGCATCGCCTTCGAAATAGAGCACGGTGTCGACCATGTGCTCAAGCACTCGGGGCCCGGCTAGCTGCCCCTCCTTGGTAACATGTCCGACCAGGAAAATCGCGACGTTGGATTGTTTGGCGAATCTGACCAGCATTGCCGTGCTTTCTCTGACCTGGCTTACCGAGCCTGGTGCCGACTGCAGGCTGTTGCTGAATATTGTCTGGATCGAATCGATAACCATTACTGCAGGCTTGATTGCATCGGCCTGTATGATGATTTCCTCAACACAGGTTGAGCTTAATAGTTTCAGGTTATCGCCGGGAAGATTGAGACGACTGGCGCGCAAACTAACCTGTTGTGGCGACTCTTCTCCGGTAACGTAAAGTGCATTTCGATCCTGGCTGACCAGCGTCAGACACTGCAACAGGATGGTCGATTTGCCAATTCCGGGGTCGCCCCCCAACAGTACGACCGAACCTTCTACCAGGCCACCTCCCAAAACGCGGTCGAGTTCGTCGATGCAGGTACCAAAACGAGGTGTTTCACTCCTCGGAACCTGATCCAGGGTAATCACCTGGTCTCGTTTGGCCGCCCCATGCCAATTGGCCCTGGTCCCGGGACCCGTGGGCAGGGCCGGTATCTCTTCAATACTGTTCCAGCTCTTACAGTCGGGACATTGGCCCGACCATTTTGGCAGCGCGGTTGCGCATTCCTGACACTGAAACTGGGCACTTTGTCTGGCCATTTTAGGTCGGCTCAGAGCGCAGATCGGTTATTACCCGATCTGGAGGCAGGGAAATGCGTGCCGTCTTCACCATATTATTTTTAACCTGCATGATTTCGATCGGATAGTCGTGTATTTTTAAGCTGGTGCCAGCCTCGGGAATAAATTCCATGTGCTCCAGGATCAGTCCGTTCAGGGTTCGAGGGCCTTCTACCGGAAGCTGGATTTCAAGGTTGCGATTGATGTCGCGTATATGGGTCGAACCGTCGATCAGGAAACTGCCATCCGCGTCCTGGAAAAAGTCCTGATGCAGGGCGCTGGGATCGGTGGTGAATTCGCCAACAATTTCCTCAAGGATATCCTCGATCGTAACCAGTCCCTGGATATCGCCATACTCGTCGACGACAAAACCAATCCGACGTTTGTTCTTGCGAAAGTTTATTAATTGCGTAGTGAGTGGCGTTCCCTCAGGGATGAAATATCCGTCCCGGGTTAACCCAACCAGGCTCTCCGGATTGAACTCATGATTCAATATTAACGGAAGTATTCTTCGCATCAATGCGGTCCCGACCATGTTGTCAATGTTACCCGAGTAAATCGGAATTCGGGTATAGGAGAGATTGGTGATAAGTTTAAGTGTTTCGTGCCAGTCGTCCTCGAGGTCAATCCCGATGATTTCGCTGCGAGGCACCATGATGTCATCGACCGTTACCTTTTCCAGGTCGAGTATGCTGAGCAACATATCGCGGTGCGAGTCCGGAATTAATCCGATGGTTTCATGAACCGCGATACGCAATTCTTCGGAATTGAGCGCGTCCCGATCCGAGTTTTTATCGGAAATCAGGAGCAGCTTTAGTACCAGTTTGGCTGACCAGTTTATAACCACGACCACGGGCATGAAAATCTTCGCCAGGGGCTGATAAACATAGGCAGCCGGCAGTGCAATTTTTTCCGGGTTCGCCGCCGCCAGGGTCTTGGGTGTAACCTCGGCGAACAGTAGTAAAATCAGCGTCAGCAAGCCTGCGGCAATTGCAATGCCGGCCTCACCATACAGGCGATAGCCAATATAGGTCGCCAGTTGCGTGATCAAGACGTTAATAAAGTTATTACCTAACAGGATCAGCGTAATCAGCTTATCGGGACGTTTTAGCAAGGCCACGGCACGCATTGCACCCCCGTGGTTTTTGTCTGCAAGGTGCTTGAGTCGATAACGATTCAGACTCATAAGCCCGGTTTCCGAGCTCGAGAAGAAGGCCGACATCATGATCAAAACGATGAAAACAATAAACAGCCAATATAACGGGATTTCGTTCAACTAATAATGTCGCTGAATGTTAAAGGATAAACTCAAGTACCAGCTTGCTTCCGAAAAAGGCAAGCATCAGGAAAACGAATGCTGACAAGGTCCAGCGGATTGCGGTTCTGCCACGCCAGCCAAACTTGAAACGGCCAAATAGCAAAACCCCGAGAATAACCCAGCCGACAATCGATAATACTGTTTTGTGTACGAGGTGTTGGGAAAATATATCTTCGAGGTAGACGATACCGGTCAGCAGCGAGGCACTAAGGCAGATAAAGCCAAAACCGAGAAACTGGAACAATAGCGTTTCCATATCATGTAGTGGCGGCAGAAATCGGATAAAGCCACCCGGATGATGCTGCCGGATCGAGTGATCCTGGTAGGCGAGTAATGCTGCCTGAAATGCTCCCAGCGTTATCAGGCTATAGGCGATTATAGAAACCATGATGTGTCCCTTGATTTCGCTATTGCTGATGATGATCAAATGGTCCGCAAAGTGCAGGCTGGCGACTAAACTGGCGAAACCACTAATCGGGAACACAACGATACCAAGGCTTTCGATGCGACGATAAATGCTACTGAGTAAGATCTGGATCGAGATCAACCATATAATCAGGGAAAAAGCAGGGAAAAAGCCGAGATTGAGGCCTTGTGCCTGGATGATTATGGAATTCAATGCCACCGCTTGCAGCAGCATCGCAACGATCGCGGGTGCCAGTGCAATCCAGCGTTGGCGATGTTCCGCACCCAGCTGTTTAAAAATTAAAAATGCAGACAAGCAATAGAAGAGGACGGCGAGCACGCTTGCGATGGTGGGGGACATTGTTTTCGATCAGTGGCTCAAGATTAAAGTGTAACTGAAAATCGGGATAACCGCACTAGCGCGCGATTGCCATATCCAACTTTTGGATTTACCTGAAACACCTGGACCATAGCAGGCCTGGCGTCGATGCACTCCAACGTTATCCCATGTCTCGCAGTTCCTCCATAATTATTGCATCATTTGTAAAGGCAAATAATTGCACAAATCCCGCGACCGTTTGCTATAAATTCAGCTGTGAGGCTCGAAGTTTCACCGTTCGTTTCAGATAAACTCTTTATTAAAGTATATGCAAATTAAAATACTTGGGTGGGCAGGCGGAATCGGTGCAAACCTGCGAACAACCTCTTTCCTGATAGATGACGATCTGCTCATTGATGCAGGTACCGGTCTGGGCGATCTACCGCTTAACCAGATGACCGGTATTCGTCATATATTCCTGACCCACTCTCATATGGATCACGTAGTAGGCTTGCCGCTGCTCGCCGACAGTATGTATGGCGTGCATGATGAAGCCATCGTGGTACATGCGCAGGAAAAGACCATCGAGGCATTGAAGGCACATATTTTTAACTGGGTCATCTGGCCTGATTTTTCAGAGTTACCATCGAAGGAACACCCTTCGATTAAATTTGAGGTCATGAATCCGGGCGATAAGGTGAATATCAGGTCACGTGAAATCGAAATGATACAGGTCAATCACACTGTGCCTGGAGTCGGCTATTGCCTGTCAACCACCCAGGCGAACATAGCCTTTAGTGGTGATACCACGACCAATGATAACCTCTGGGATGTCCTCGATGGCTACGATCATATAGATTTATTGTTTGTCGAGGCAGCTTTTCCGAATAATGACCTCGAAATCAGCAAGATTTCGAAACATTACTGCCCTCAACTGTTAGGCGATGATGTTTTGAAAATGAAACATCGGCCCGACGTTTGGCTCACCCATTTCAAGCCCGGAGACGAAGACCTGATTTACCAGGAATGTGTCGATGCAATGCCCGACTTCAATGTGCACCAGTTGAAAGGTGGCGAAATATTCAAATTCTGACGGGTTTCAAAATAAACCCGCTGTTATAATGCGGTCGTTTTATAGCTACGAGACCACCCGATGTTCGAAAACCTGACCGATCGATTATCCAAAACTCTGCAAGACCTGCGCGGTCAGGGCCGTCTCACTGAAGATAATATTCGGGATAGCCTGCGCGAGGTGCGCATGGCGCTGCTCGAGGCCGATGTCGCGCTACCGGTGGTCAAGGAGTTCATCGAGGCTGTGCGTGTAAAGGCTCTCGGCCAGGATGTTATTACGAGTCTCTCCCCCGGCCAGGCCTTGATCAAGGTTGTCAATGATGAACTTGTCTCGATCATGGGGGAATCCCAGTCTGTTATTGATCTGAACCGTAAACCTCCAGTTGTCGTGCTGATGGCGGGTCTGCAGGGGGCTGGTAAGACCACTACGGCCGCTAAACTGGCGCGCAGGTTGCGCGAGATCGATAAAAAGTCGGTTATGGTGGCGAGCGCTGACGTGTATCGTCCCGCGGCGATCGAACAGCTGAAAACACTTGCCGCAGAAGTTGGTGTCGAATTTCACCCCAGTAATAACGAACAGAAACCGGTCGACATAGCGCGTGACGCAGTTTCAGCGGCGATCAGAACAAGTGCTGATGTTCTGATTCTCGATACTGCCGGACGCCTGGCCATCGATGAGCAGATGATGGATGAAATTCGCGCTATTCATGACGCCGTAGATCCGGCTGAAACCCTGTTCGTGGTTGACAGCATGACCGGCCAGGATGCCGCGAATACCGCAAAAGCCTTCAATGATGCACTGCCGCTTAGTGGTGTTGTGCTCACCAAGATCGATGGCGATGCTCGTGGTGGCGCCGCTTTATCGGTCGCATATT
>Ga0265309_10000387_pt1 | contig 17306 bp, 13 predicted proteins | sample Helome_FD_192492 | JGI IMG/M metagenome (GOLD analysis project Ga0265309, IMG submission 192492) | Marine sediment microbial communities from subtidal zone of North Sea - Hel_20160524 (Illumina Assembly) | ecosystem: Environmental > Aquatic > Marine > Subtidal zone > Sediment ...
CACGCAGGCATTCGTAAACCGCGCGCCCGTAGTTTTTCGCCGACAGGCCAAGCTTGGGCTTGATGGTGCAACCGAGCAGCGGACGTCCGTACTTGTTCATCTTGTCACGTTCGACCTGGATACCGTTGGGCGGACCGTTACAGGTCATAACGTAGGCGATCGGAAAGCGTATGTCCTCGAGACGCAGGCCGCGCACCGCCTTGAAGCCGAATACGTTGCCGACCAGCGAGGTGAAAACGTTGACCACCGAACCTTCCTCGAACAGGTCAATCGGATAGGCGATTAACGCGTAGAAACAACTGTCATCGCCGGGCACGTCCTCGATCGAATAGGCTCGGCCCTTGTAGTGATCGAGATCGGTCAACAGGTCAGTCCAGACGGTAGTCCAGGTGCCGGTAGACGATTCCGCGGCGACCGCCGCAGCGGCTTCCTCGCGCGGCACACCGGGCTGCGGCGTGATCTTGAAACAGGCGAGGATATCGGTATCCGCCGGCGTGTAGTCCGGCATCCAGTAGGTTTCGCGGTAATCTTTTACGCCCGCGTCGTAGGTTTTATTGGAACTCATTTGTCGTTCTCCAAATAGTGAATCAGGCAGCGCTCTGGCTGCTGGCAACTTTAGGATCGAGCGCACCGCTGGCATATGCTTTTGCCATGTCGGCGACGCTGATCGGCTTGACCTTCGAGGCCTTGCCCGCGGTTTCGAACTGTTCGAAACGGTCGCGGCAGAGGTCTTCCATCGCCTTCAACGCCGGCGTCAGGAATTTGCGCGGGTCGAACTGGCTCTTGTCCTGCTCGCCGATACGGCGGAATTCGCCGCTCATGGCGAGTCGGCAATCTGTATCGATATTGACCTTGCGCACGCCATGCTTGATACCGCGCACGATTTCCTCGATCGGTACTCCCCAGGTTTGCGGCATTTCGCCACCAAACTGGTTGAAGACGTCCTGCAATTCCTGCGGCACCGACGATGAACCGTGCATGACCAGGTGCACCTCGGGCAGCTTCTGGTTGATTTCCTTGACAACGTTCATCGCCAGGATTTCACCATCCGGTTTGCGACTGAACTTGTAGGCGCCATGCGAAGTGCCCATGGCGATGGCAAGCGCGTCGACGCGGGTACGGGTGACAAAATCGACCGCCTGGTCAGGATCGGTCAGCAACTGTTTCAAACTCAGGCTGCCTTCAAAACCGTGCCCGTCTTCTTTTTCACCTTCGCCGGTTTCAAGTGAACCCAGGCAACCCAGCTCACCTTCGACCGAGACCCCGATATCATGGGCAATGCGAGTCACTTCGGCAGTAATATCGAGGTTGTACTCGTAACTGGCGGGCGTTTTGGCGTCGGCTTCGAGCGAACCATCCATCATCACCGAGGTGAAACTCGCCTGCATCGCCGACACGCAGGTGGCGCGGTCGTTACCGTGATCCTGGTGCAGGCAGATCGGGATTTGCGGATACATTTCTTCGGCCGCTTCAACCATCTTGCGAATCATGATATCGCCCGCATAGCTGCGCGCGCCGCGACTGGCCTGAAGTATTACCGGTGCGTCTACCGCACTGGCCGCGTTCATAATCGCCAGTACCTGTTCCATGTTGTTGATATTGAACGCCGGAACCCCGTAGCCGTATTCTGCCGCGTGGTCCAGTAGTTGCCTTAATGTTATGCGTGCCATTTTGAAAGATTCCCTCGCTATTGGATTTGGAGTCGGCAGCTCACCGCTAAGCCGCGCGACGTTTACGTTCGACCATTTGCATCACCAGCGGCGTAAATATGAGCTGCATCGCCAGATCGATCTTACCGCCCGGGATCACGATGACATTCGGTCGTGACATGAAGCTGTTGTGAATCATGGTCAACAGGTAAGGAAAATCGATGCCGCGCGGATTGGCGAACCTGATCACCACCATCGACTCATCCGCGGTCGGAATCCAGCGGGCGATAAACGGGTTCGAGGTATCGACAATCGGTACGCGCTGGAAATTGATATCGGTATTGGTAAATTGCGGGCATATGTACTCGATGTAATCCGGCATGCGCCGCAGAATGGTGTCGGTGATCGCTTCCGCCGAATATCCCCGCGCAACCTTGTCGCGATGGATCTTTTGAATCCATTCCAGGTTGGTGACCGGAACGACTCCGACCTTGAGATCTGCATATTGCGCCACGTTAGCCTGCTCGGTCTTGATGGCCCCATGCAGGCCCTCGTAAAACAGCAGGTCCGTACCCTCAGGGAGCGCCTTCCATTCGCTGAACTCCCCCGGTGCAACCCCGTAGAGCTCGCTTTCAATTTCGTCATGCACGTAATGCCGGGTTTTGCCGCTACCGGTTTCGCTGTATTGCCGGAACACCTCTTCCAGTTCCTCAAACAGGTTGGCCTCGGGCCCGAAATGGCTGAAGTTCTTGTTGCCGCTTTCCTCGGCATGCGCCATGGCTGCCTTCATTTCCTGCCGGGTAAAACGATGAAATGCATCTCCTTCGATAAAACAGGCACTGATGTTTTCGCGAAAAAATATATTCTCAAAGGTGCCTTTTACGGTCGAGGTACCGGCGCCTGACGAACCGGTAATCGATAAGATAGGATTCTTTCTGGACATTAATGACCCCTAATTTCTCAGTAAGCCGCGATTTCCGAAGAGTGGAAATCGAGTGTTTTCAACCGCTTCACCGGTGATGTAGTCGATAACGTCCCGAATCCTGTCACTCGAGCCGAATATCAATGGAATACGCTCATGCAATGACACCAGCTTCGATTCCAGGATGCGCTGATTGCCGTCACTGGCCATGCCACCCGCCTGTTCGACCACGAAAGCGAGCGGTAAAGCCTCATACAACAGGCGTAAACGGCCATTCTGATATCCGGGACGTGAATCACCTGGATAAAGAAATACGCCGCCGCGCATCAGGATGCGGTAGGCTTCGGCAACCAGTGAAGCATTCCAGCGCATGTTGAAATCTTCGCCCAGGGGACCATCCTCGCCGGCAATACAGTCATCGATGAATTGCCGTACGCTGTCATCCCAGAAACGATAGTTCGACGTGTTGATGGCAAACTCACGCTGCTTCGATGGCACCGTGACTGCATCGCCAACCTGGTAGAATTGTTGCGTGTCGGGTTCCAGCAGGAAAATGAATGTGCCTGCTCCGCAGGTCAGCACCAACCTGGTCTGGGGGCCGTAAACCAGAAAACCTGCGGCCTTCTGTCTGCTACCCAGGTCCTGCTCCAGCAAATCTTCAGCACTGCCCGACAATACCGAGAAAATCGTCCCGATAGACATGTTGGTTTCGATGTTCGAGGATCCGTCCAGCGGATCAATCGCTACGCCGTAAGCGGCCCGGGGATCGATTTCCAGTATTTCGGCCCGTTCTTCCGAGGCCAGGAACGAGACCGGTAACTGATTCAGTGCCGATTCAAAAATATTGTGCGCCAGAATATCCAGCGGCGTCTGCAAGTCGCCATCTGAATTTTCAGCGCCCGCTTTTTCTACGTAATCAATCAGACCATGACGGGAAATCAGCCTGGATAGCGAAATACCAGCGCCGGCAATGCCCTGCACAATCGGCACCAGCTGGTCGAGCGCCGGGTCCCGTTGCGCTGCTGAACTGAGAAATTGATCCAATGTTCGGGACGATGCCATCTGCTTCTATTCGCTATGTACAAATAATAAGATGCCATTCTGGGTAGACTTGATTATTTAGTAAAGTTTAATAAACTTTACTATTATGAAAGAAAATCTTTATCCCTGGCTACGCCAGTTAACCCTCAAACAGATGCGTGGTTTTACCGCCGTGGTTAATTCCGGCAGCGCCTCGGCCGCGGCCAGGGAGCTGCACCTGACCCCACCTGCAATATCACTGCAGCTGCGTGACCTGGAAAACAGCATCGGCTTACCGTTGCTCGAACGAAGCGACTCCGGACTGGTTACGACACTGGCCGGTCAGGAATTACTTGAACTCAGCACCAGTATTCAGGATTCCCTGATTCGATTCGGTGAAGTTATCGCAGATTTGAAAGGCGTGGACCACGGTGTTGTTGCAGTCGGCGTGGTCAGTACCGCGCGTTATTTCGCTCCCACCGTGTTAGCCGAGTTCATGAAAATTTATCCGCAGGTAAAGATTCAGTTACTGGTAGGAAACCGTGAAAAAACAATGGAAAAACTGGAAAACATGGAGCTTGATTTTGCCATTACCGGTCTCCCTCCCGATCATTTCGGTGTAAAAAAGGAATTTATCAGCAAGCACCCGCAGATCATCATCGCCCCACCGGATCACCGGCTTGCGCGAAAACGGCGCATCTCGCTATCTGAACTGCAGGAGGAAACCTTCCTGCTACGCGAACCCGGTTCCGGCACGCGAATGGTTACCGACAAACTGTTTGCACGCAACCGCAACCTGCCAGGATCGGGCCTCGAATTCGGCAGTAACGAAACCATCAAGCAGGCAGTCATGGCCGGCATGGGCATTGCGGTCATATCGGCCCACACCGTCGCCGCTGAATTGAAGGAAAAGCGACTGGTTGCACTCGACGTAAAAGGCACGCCAATCAATCGCAAGTGGTTCGTGGTCAAACATGCCAACAAACGCTTTCTGCCCTCGGCCCAGGCGCTATGGAACTTCGTCGCGCGTAACGGCAAGCACTACTTGCCGGAGTCCTGAGCCCCCTCGATGCTACGCCAGAAATTTAGCTAACTGGATACTGAGATGCAGATCCCGTCTCAATTGTCATACCGCGGCCACACTGCGGTATCCAGAAGTAGACTGAATTCCCACTGGAAACCGCTGGTCCGACACATCGGATCAAGTCGCGGGATGACAATTTGGAAGACATGTGCACCGCGATACGACATAAAGCTCACCTGTTTTCGCAGTCCTGACAGTGGTGCTCGGATCGCTGTATGACTGCTTTGTTACTGTGCAAACTCGCGTTTTTTAAGCGCGTAGTAAAGCACCGGAATAACAACCAGGGTCAGCAGGGTCGAAATCAGAATGCCGAAGATTAGCGCAATCGCCAGCCCACTGAAGATTGGATCATCGAGGATGAAGAAAGCACCCATGATCGCAGCCAGCGCAGTCAGCGTAATCGGGCGCGCGCGTACCGCGGCCGCCTGAATTACGGCTTCCTTGAACGCCACACCACTGCTTAGCTGCTGATTGATGAAATCCACCAGCAAGATGGAGTTACGGACGATAATACCCGCCAGCGCGATCATGCCAATCATCGAGGTCGCGGTAAATTGTGCATCGAGCAAGGCGTGCCCGGGTAACACTCCGATCACGGTTAACGGGATTGGCGCCATGATCACCAGCGGTACCGAGTAAGATCTGAACTGCGCAACCACCAGCAGGTAAATCATCAGTAAACCAACCGAGTAAGCGAGACCCATATCGCGAAAGGTTTCATAGGTAACCTGCCATTCACCATCCCATTTGAGACTATATTGATAAGGATTCTCGGGCTGACTAATCAGGTACTGTTCGATCGGTTTATCCAGCAATGGCGAAACAATCTCGCGCCCGAGACGCGTTAACGCGGCAAACATACCGTATAACGGGCTATCGAGATCACCGGCCACATCGGCAGTAACAAACACTACCGGCAACAGGTCTTTATGGTAAATACTGTTTTCGTTACTGCTTACCAGCAGCGTCACCACCTCGGAAAGCGGAACCAGTTCCCGGTTTGATGATCGCAGCTTGAGGGAGAGAATACTGTTGATATCCGCCTTATCACCCTCGGCCAGTTCGAGGCGCAATGGCAGCGGATACTTCTGGTTATCGCGATGCAGGTAGCCCACATCCTCACCATCGACCAGAGTTGCGATTGCGTTCGCGATGTCAGCCTGGTTCAGGCCCAGCCGGGTTGCCTTTTCCCGATCGATTTTGATAATCCAGCGTTCAGACTCGGTTTCAACGCTATCGTCTACATCTACAACGCCCGGAATTTGTTGCAGAAATTTATTCATATCGCGTGCAACCTGCATCTGCCCCTGGTAATCGATACCGTATATCTCCGCTACCACGGGTGCCTGCACCGGTGGCCCGGGTGGAACTTCAACAATTTTGACATTCGCCCCGTACCGATTACCGATTTGCTGCAACGGTTCGCGTAATGCCAGCGCGATCGCATGGCTCTTGCGCTCGCGCCTGGACTTGTGTTGCAGGTTAACCTGGATATCGGACAGGTTTGACGCAGCGCGCAGGTAATACTGCCGTACCAGGCCATTGAAATTTATTGGCGCCGCGGTACCGATATATGCCTGGTAATCAGTCACCTCGGGAACGGTGGCGATCAGGTCACCCAATTCCGCAATCACGCGCGCATTCTGCTCGAGGCTGCCACCTTCGGGCATATCGACTATCACCTGGATTTCGGACTTGTTGTCGAAGGGCAGCATTTTCAGCACCACCAGCCTGAATCCTGCCAGGCCGATCGAGGCAAGGATGAGCAATATGATTGTCAGGGCCAGCAACCAACGATTACGTTTACCCTTGTCATCGCTTAGCAGGGGACCGAACATGCGCCTGAAAAAGTTATCCAGGGTGGGTACGGACTCAGCCTCATCCTTAACAGCATGCGGCTTGCGTGCAAGCATTTTCAGGCTGAGCCAGGGTGTCACCACAAACGCCACCGCCAGTGAAATCAGCATGCCGATACTCGCATTGATCGGAATCGGACTCATATATGGCCCCATTAACCCGGTCACAAAGGCCATCGGCAACAACGCTGCCACCACCGCGAAGGTAGCCAGAATAGTAGGTCCGCCAACTTCATCGACGGCACGTGGAATCGCGTCGAGCAGGCTTGCCTGCCCGGCCTGCATATGTCGATGAATATTCTCGACGACGACAATAGCATCATCGACCAGAATGCCGATTGAAAAGATCAATGCGAACAGCGATACGCGGTTCAGGGTAAATCCCCAGGCCCAGGAAGCAAACAATGTCAGCGCCAGCGTAACAACAATTGCGACACCGACAATAACTGCTTCACGGATACCCAGCGCAATAACGACCAGCAATACCACTACTGCGGTCGCGAACACCAGCTTTTGCAACAACGTCACTGCCTTTTCGTTGGCCGTGGCACCGTAATTTCGAGTTACCGTCACCTCGACACCGCCGGGGATAACGATGCCACGCAGCTGATCGATACGCTCAATCACCTGCTCGGCTACCTCGATCGCGTTGCTACCGGGCTTCTTCGCAATCGCCAGCGTCACTGCCGGGTAACGCCCGTCCGCATCGATAGCCTTGTCGGCAGCCGCGGGGCCGGTGCCAAACCAGACATATTGATCAGCCTGCGACGGACTGATCTCGATACTGGCGACATCTCCCAGCGATACCGGCACACCATCCGACAAACCGACGATCAAATCCTGAATTTCGCCCGGATTGCTTAAGAAAGTGCCTGACTGCAGTGTGATTTCGCGATTATCGCGCACCATTTTGCCCGCGTTGCGCGACTGATTTGCAGCGTTGATACCTGCCTTTACCTGCTCCAGATCAATATTGAATCCGGCAAGTTTCACCGGATCGAGCAGAATTCTGACCCGCTGCCCGGTACCGCCCAGCGAGTAGATATCACGCGTACCGTTGACGCGCTTCAACTCGGCCTCGAGTGAATGCGCAACCTGCAGTAAATCGACCCCACTGCGCAGCGGGTCTTTACTCCACAAGGTCAGGGCCACGATTGGCACATCGTCGATACCCCGGGGTTTAATGATTGGCTGCCCCACTCCCATATTGGCTGGCAGCCAGTCGGCATTTGAAAAAACCTGGTTGTAGAGCCGCACAATGGCCTGCGACCGGTCTTCACCCACTTTGAATTGAATGGTCAGGATCGAAAGTCCGGGTTTCGAGACCGAGTAGATATGCTCGATACCGGTGATTTCCGATAGCACCTGTTCCGCGGGCGTACTGACCACCTGCTCAACTTCGTAGGCAGTTGCACCGGGAAACGGAATAAAGACATTGGCAAAAGTAACATTGATCTGCGGCTCTTCTTCACGCGGGGTTACCACTATCGCGAAGATCCCCAGCAGCAGACCGATCAACGCCAGTAACGGCGTAATTTCAGATTGCAGGAAACGCTTCGCCAACCACCCGGATGGGCCGAGGGAAGAGCTCATTCGGCAGTATCCAGCTGACGCTTATGCAGAATTCCGGCGCGCACCGGGTCAAGCGCGATGGTTTCGCCCGCATCGAGCCCGGCCAGAATTTCAACCTGCTGGCCATAACGATTACCGGGACGTACCTGCCTGAATGAGATCTTACCGCCATCATCAAGCACATAAACCGCATTCACTTCGGCACGTGAAACCAGTGCCTGTTGTGGCAATACAAGTCGTGCGGCACTGCCAATTGTTATCGCAACCTTGACCAGCATACCGGGATAAAGGCGCCGCTCCATTTCCGGTAGCTGCAGACGGACCGGAAACGAATGATTCCGGGGATTGGCAAACGGATAAATCGTGATTTTACCGACCTCTATCGAGTGCCCGTCTTCGAGTATGATCACACGCGCCAGCCGATGACCGCGTAACCCTCCGATTACCGATTGCGGCACATTAGCGGTAACACGCAGTTGCCCCAACGCGTAACCGGTCATGATCGGCTGACCCGGACTGGTGCTTTCACCCACCTCGACATGGCGCTCCACCACGACCCCGCTATAGGGTGCCCGCAGCACGGTGTGATCCAGTAATTCATCGGCCTGTGTCAAATTGGCATCGGCCGCAGCTACCCGCGCCCGTGCCGCCTTGAGGTTGGCCCGGGCCTTGTCGAAAACCGCCTGTGAAATCAGGTTTTGCTTGCGCAAGCCATCGTTGCGCTTGAATTCAAGCTGCATATCCTGAAAATTCGCATTCGCTTCATCGACCGCGGCACGGGCTTTTTTCTGCTGCGCGATGTAATCCTGGTCGCGGATTCGCAATACGATTTCACCCTGTTCCACGAAGTCATCGACATCGAAATTCACCTCTTCAATCTTACCCGCGACCTCGGCAGACAGGGTTGCCTGCTGGCGCGCCTCGACGACACCATCGACTTTATACTCCAGCGGCATCTGTACCGTTTTCAATATAACGGTGTTTAACGGGGCTGCGGCGTAACCCGGGCCCGATACTAAAGCGAAACTGAAAACGATAAACTTGAGCATAAACTGCATACAAGACTCCCGATCACACCATGGACATTTTTTCGCACGAGTATATTAGAGTTTTCTAATATAGATTCAATATCACCTTAGAGGTAGTATTCACACCTGTAGTGACCTGTTTTTGATATCGGACAACTGATGCAGCATTACCGCACCATACTTAAGACATTGCTGGTACTGACCATTGGTATCGCAGCTAGTCCCGCAACCGCGGCAAATCAACTTGCCGGTCATCCGTCACCTTATCTTGCCCTGCACGCCGGGGACCCGGTCGACTGGATGCCATGGCAAGCGGACGTGCTCGACGCTGCCAGGGCGGGCAACCGGCTGGTATTCGTCTCGGTGGGATACTTTTCCTGTCACTGGTGTCATGTCATGCAGCAGGAAAGCTACCAGGATGCCGAGATAGCAAAAATCCTCAACGAGAAGTACATCTCGGTCAAGGTTGATCGTGAACTCGACCCTGATCTGGACCGACGCCTGATCGATTTCGTCGAAACGACCCGCGGCACGGCCGGCTGGCCATTGAACGTCTTCCTGACTCCGGAAGGTTACCCGGTTATAGGGTTTACCTATCTGCCACGCGATGATTTTGCCAGCGTTTTGCTGCAACTCGACCAGCAATGGCAGCTAGATCACGTTTCACTCGCCGCCGCGGCGCGAAATTTTTTTCAAACCCGGATGCAGGACCGGGAAAACCAGGCCTTTGATGCACCGCAGATACCGGCCGGACAACTGGTCGATGCGTTTGTCTCACAAACCATGCTGGCAGCGGACGAACTGCAGGGCGGTATCGGCGATGGCAGCAAGTTCCCCAACGTACCCCAGTTCGACGCATTACTCGACGCGATCAGCCAGAACGAGAATCTCGACCAGGATGTCACCGACTTCGTTCATCTGACCCTGCGCGCCATGGCGTCGAAAAACCTGCAAGATCATGTTAACGGTGGATTTTTCCGCTACACCACCGATCCCGACTGGCAGACCCCGCATTTCGAAAAAATGCTCTACGACAACGCCCAGCTAGCCATGCTCTACCTGAAAGCGCAGCAGTTATGGCCCGCACAGGGTTACGCCGAGATAGCCATGCGCACGCTCGACTTTGTCGAAGTTAATTTGAAGCACCCGGATGGCGGATATATGGCGAGTCTGTCCGCGGTCGACAGGGATAATAAGGAAGGTGGAGCCTATTTCTGGAACCGTGAACAACTGGCAACCCTGCTGAACAAGGACGAACTGGAATACCTGCTGGGACTGGGGCCTGCGCAACCGGCATCCAGTGAGTTTCTGATCGGACCATTGATCGGCCAGGGAGCCTCGGGTGAACCAGCCACGAATTCGGCCCTGCTGCGTAAATTACAGGCGCGAGGCAGCGCGAGCATGCCCGTCGATGACAAGCGCCTGGCCAGCTGGAACGCGATGATGCTGAATGCTTTGACCGCGGCGGCGGAATTCGATCCCCGTTTTGCCAACAGGGCCCATAGCCTGTTCCGTAGCATGCATGATAATTTTTATCGCGCCGGCTCGCTGGTTCGATTTGCCGGTAATGCAGCAGTTGCCGATGCGGTGTTCGAGGATTATGCCCAGGTAGCCGAGGCCTTTCTCAACTACGGCCGAAAGTTTGCCAGTAACGACGCCATTGAATTCGCCCGCCTGTTAACTCAACGCGCGTATCGCAAGTTCCTCAAAGACGGCCGCTGGCAGGCAAAAGCAAAGCCGCTGATTCCGATAGCACAGGGCCAGTGGATCATCCCCGACCGGGTGTTGTATTCGCCAATGACGCTGTGGCTTAAAGTCGCACTCGAAGTCCCGGAACTGGATCCGCCTGTGCGCCGCAGTGCCGCCGCCATGCTGCAGCGCGCGTCACGGGATATGCTTGATTCGCCCTACTTCTACGGCAGCTTCATCATGTTACGCTCCAGTAACCCAGGCTAAGGCACGGTTATGCCTCACATCCGCTGTCGGTCAACCTGGGGGGCGTGAAAGTAACCGTACGTCTGTTAAAGTAATTTTGCTAAAGTGTCTTAATCAGGATGTGCACCTACTAATGCAATAGGCCTTATGATAAATTGCAGCGGATTTAATAGCCCGCTTGCTTTTCATTCGCGAAATGGCGATGCCTGACTCGCAGAATCAAACTGCAGGTAACCAGTAATAAGACCGTACGGAACAAAAAAGGCATGAAAAAAACAAACTTAGCTCTCTGCCACGTCATCCTCGTACTGACGCTTTCAGGTTGCGCCAGCGCGCAAAAGGAGGAACTTGTATCGACCGATAAGCTGGAAGCAGCAGTTTCAGAAGTTACCGTATTACTAAAAGAAGCGGATATAGTTCAGGCCGACCTGCTGTCCTACGATGAATACGTGAATGGATCGGATTACCTGTCGAAAGCTCAACAAGGCTTGTCAGACAACCATCAAACGGATTACATCCAGAAAAACGCAACCCTGGGAAAGGCACAATTTCAGCAAGCGTTGATTAATTCCGAAGCCCGAACTCCTAACGCTTTTCGTATACTCGAAGCCAGGAAATCTTCTCTCGATACCGGTTTGAAGGACAATACAGATTTAGCAAAGGCACTGGCAGATGTTGATAAAGATTTAAGGGATGAAACAGACGATTTTGCGCAAGCCCTTGAACCGAAGGAGTTCTCGAAATTTCAAAAGAAATACTTCGCGCTTGAGGTTGAAGCGGTCCAGTTCAGGGAGCTCAATGCCGTTAAAATAGCCATACAGAAGGCCGTCAGTCAGGATGCAGAGGACCTCGCGCCGGAAACGCTGAGAACGGCTTTGCTGGACGTCAGCGAAGCTGAGAATCTGATTGCTCAAAGTCCTCGGGACCCCCGGGTTCATCAGGACAGTGTAACCTGGGCCAGGGAAAGTTCGGTTTTGCTGACCGATGTAATGGACGTAATTCTAAACGCGAAGGGAACGCCTGAGGATATTGCGTTAAAAATAGTTCAACAGAATAGAGAGTTAGCCAAACTTTCTGAAAATGTCGGCAGCCTGGAACAAAATCTGAAGTCGACCCAGTCAAGCCTAGTGGAAAAGGAAGGCGCACTTAAACAGCAAAACCAGGAACTGGAGTCGACCCGGTCAAACTTGCAGGAAACAGAAAGTGCACTGCTTTTACAAAACCAGGAGCTGGAGATGTCTTCCACACAGGTCAGGTTTCAGAAAGCAATGGACAAGGCAGTGCAAGAATTTTCTGATGATGAAGCAGCGGTCTATCAGCAGGGCAACAAACTGATTTTCAGGCTCAAGAAAATGAATTTTGCCTCCGGGACTTCGACTATTCCGGCATCGTCGAAACCATTGCTGTCGAAAGTCAATGACATCATAAGATTTGTGGGCGCTGAAATAGTCGCCGTCGAAGGGCATACCGATTCGGTCGGAGCGGCTGATCTGAACAAACAACTTTCGACCAAGAGAGCAATCTCCGTAGCAAACTACCTGGCGTCTCTCGCAGGTGGTTATCAGATTGGCTATATCGGTTATGGAGAGTCCCGGCCCATTGCCACCAATGAGACGCAGGCAGGGCGAGCAATAAATCGCCGCGTAGATCTGGTGGTAACTGCCAAAAAGTAACGGCCGAATTACTTCTGCGGCAGCTTTATCATGCTGCGGGCCAAAAACACGAGCTAGCACAAGCAATCAGCATTAACTTGCCGGGACCCTGCCCCCGGTCTATTCAGGTGACGCTTTGTGTAACTTGTTATCTCGCTGAACCGCTTCGAATTCGATTTCAGTGCTGTAGCCAGACCCGCCAGCTCGCGGCCTGCCGACAAACCGCTCACCCTGCCGCTGGCGCTGTAGCGTATCGTCAACCTGCCGATGCTGTTGCTGCTGATAGGGTAACCTAAATGATCGAGGTAGCAATAGATCGCTATCGAGGTCCCTGACCCAGATATAAATGCTACCGGGTTCGTCATGCTGCAAATCCGGCTCGACCGTAAAACTGCTGATTAACTCGAAGTTTCGTGGAATTCCACTGGTTGCAGGCCATCCGAGGTAGTCCTGCAAGCTGTTGTAGTGCCACAGGTAAAAGCCCAGGCACAAGGATACCAAAATGAATTTGAGGCCAGCGCCGAGATCGCTTTTGAAAACCGCCAACGAAACCAGGAAAAGCAGAAACACATAGGCCAGCGCCAGCGAAAGTATTGACGTGGTCACGACGACGGCTCCGCGTCCCGCGTGAGCTGCTCGGGGTCAAGCCGGTAAGGGGTCAGAATCCTGGGTAGCTGGTTCATGGAAACGATTTCACCATTACCGTCGAGTTCGAAACGTAGCACCGTCTTTTCATCATCCAGTTTATCCAGCACCAGTTGATCGATAAACACCAGCCGTAGCACCGGATTGACCTTCTCGATTTTGACGACGGTCTTCACCGGCTTGTTGCTCACCGACTGGTAGTAGTGCAGGTTGACCACGTATTCGCCGGAAATTATACCGCGAATCGTTACCACCTCCTGGTTGATCGGATGCACCACCTTTCTGCCATTGATCATAACCATGTCATTCAGTACACCACGGTCATCGCGATCCAGGTTCAACCAGCCGGCCTCCTTGCGCAGGTAGGAAACTGTTTCGTGGTAAGGATCCTGTACCCACAGATCCACATCATCAGGTTGATCCTCGGGCCAGCTTACGGTAATGATATATTCCGCCTTGTAATTGATATTGCCGAGTTTGGCGATCGGATTCATGAAGATGATGGAAATGAAAAACAACAGCGTGAAACCGAGCAAAATATTGAACAGTAGATCCGTGAAAGGATCCGACAATTGATGATTATGACGGGTCTGTCTCACTTTACCCTGTACTCGTAAGTCAATTCGCGCACGTCATCAAGCAGCTTGTCGACACTCCAGTCAAGCAGCTGGTATTTTATATTCAGCAACACCCCGCAACTCATTCCGGTCAGCGTGGTAAACAACGCTACTTTCATGCCACCACTCATTTGAGCGAGCAACCTTTGCATCACGCTGATATCGATACTGTTCAGGTCAACCAGCGAACCCAGCATGAAAATAAAACCGATTACGGTACCGAGCAACCCGAGCTTTAGCATCAGGTCAGCGATAACATAACCAAAACGGAATTGTCCACGACAACGACCGTCCAGAACCTCGATCAGTAACTCGGGAGACGTGTCGCTGTCACTGGCGGGTTTACGCAGCAGCGAAAAATAGCGCTGTACATTGCCGCTGCCTGGCTGGATGGAAGCCTCGGTGTCTACATCTCTGATTTCAATCGATAAATGGTAGGACACCAGCATCACATGCAGGCTGGCAACCAGATAAATCGACAGAATAGCGCTAGAAACAAAGCTGTAGTCCTCTGCGAGCAGCGTTGGCAACAACCCCGAATCCAGCAGTAGATAGACCATAAACAGTTCGACGCCTAACAGACTGCCGGCAATCAATAACAGGCCAAAAGGTTTGTCGATAATCGAATTCATCGCTATTTTTTCTCGTCTCAACCTGCATATTAAGGTTTGAAAAGAACGCTGCAACCATAAACCCTGAAAAAAAACAACAGGCTGCCCCGGGGATGTATGCCCAATACTCCCACAGTCTATGCTGGATGATATATTCGTATATTAGATATCACTAATATAATAACGGCCCATGTTAATGAAATAATTGAAATGTGAATGTAAAAATGGGAAGCTCGGAGGCCTGAATTGAATTTAATTTAACCATGGCAAAACAGCTTCCCATATTCGCATTGCTACTCTGGATTTTACCAGCCCTGCTCCATGCTTCATCTTCGCGAGATCCATACCAGTTCTTTTTCGAACAGACCCTTGGCGACCTGACCGAAGAACTCGAAATCGCCCGCGTAGCTGGCAAACAAGGTCTTTTTCTTTTTTTCGAGATGGATGAATGCCCGTTCTGCCATCGCATGAAACAGACCGTTCTCAACCAGCCTGAAGTCCAGGAATATTTCCGCCAGTATTTTCATTCTCTGTCGATGGATATCGAGGGCGACATTGAAATCGTGGATTTTGCCGGTGAAGAGATAACACAGAAAGACTTTGCCCGCAAAAACCGGGTCCGCGCCACGCCGATGATGGCGTTTTACGATCTACAGGGTAATCAAATCTTCAAATACACCGGCGCAGCTTCAGGCGTGCAGGAATTCATGTGGATGGGCGAATTTATCGTGAACCAGGTTTACCTGCAAAAAGACGATTCGGGGCGTAATATCCGATTCGCTCGCTATAAAAAAATGAAAAAGAATAAAGCACTGTAAGCATTTAATGTTAAACCGCAGCCAGCGTCTTGTCAGGCGTTCTACATTAACGGGAATTTAATCGAGGCCGTGATTTTACAAGCATTAACTCGATCGCGATATTTTTGGCTGCTGACCATGCTACCGCTGGTGTCGCTGGCCGCTCCGCTGCCCGAACCCCTGACCCTGACAGCCGCGCTAGGCACCGCTCAGAATGAGACCCATTACGACCTGGTCGCAATCGATCAGCGGCTGCAGGCAGTCAGGGCCGAGCTCGGCATCGAGCAGGGCGACAACGGTTTCAGTCTCGACCTGATCGGGCGTATCCGCCAGGTAGGCCTGTCCGAGGTAGCGCGATCGATCGATGACGATGATGGTGTTGATGATAGCGGTAATGACAATGCGGCTAGCCTGATTCTGTCCCGGCCGCTATACGATTTCGGTCTACAGGATTCTCGCGAAAACCAGTTCGCGCTGCAACTGCAGGCGCTCGAGTATCAAAAACGCCTGCTGATCGAGCAACGCCGACTGGAAATTATGGAAAAATACTTTGCGGTACTGAACGCGGACAATCATTTCATCAGTGAAAACGAGTCCCTGGCGATGGGATTTATTCATTATGACAATGCCGTACAGGATCAGGAACTAGGCCTGGTAGCAGAGATCGAAGTGCTGAGACTGCAAGCGGAATACGAAGTTATTCGCCAGCAACGTTTTCTCGCCGAGCACCAGCAACGCCTGACCCGGGCAATGCTTGCCGAGGCCATGGGGTACCCTGAAGCATTACCATCCGCGCTGGAAGTACCTGAGATCAACCCTGATCGCACACTGCCTGATGATTTCGATGCACTGGTCAGCCAGGCGCTTGTTTACAGTCTTGAAGCGCTTGCGGCACAGGCCAACAGCCAGGCCGCCCAGGCCGCGATAGGGATCGCCGCGGCGACCGACAACCCCAGCCTGGATTTGCAACTTGAAGTCTCCAGTTATGAAAGAGACAGCAGGTTACGCGATGACTGGCGCGCCGGTCTCTACCTCGAGATCCCGCTTTACTCGGGTTCATCTCCGGCCAGACTTGACCTGGCAAAGGCCAACCACCGGCAGGCGCTGGCCAGCCAGCAGCAAGTGCAATCGCATCTGCGGCTCGAGGTATTGGAATTATGGCAAAAGATTCAGCAACTGAGACTAGTCATTCAAGGCAGGTCTATCGAACTGGACTACCGTGACAAATACCTGGATCGCAGCCGCGCGGAATACGAACTCGAATTCAAAACCGACCTCGGTGATTCGATGGTTCTGTATTCCCGCAGCAGTAGCGAACGCCTGCAAGCACTTTATGCATACGAGTTAGCCTTTCAACGGCTGACCGCGCTGGTGGGCGCCGATTTTTTAAGCCAGTTCGCTACATCTCAATAAATGAGGATCAACATGCGCTTTTTGTTAACCGTTTTACTTTGCCTTGGATCAACGCAATTGCTGGCCATCGATCTCAACGGGCAAACCGAATTCGCGCAGCGGTTGCCACTAAATAGCAGTATCAGTGGCAGGGTTGAAGTGATTAATGTTTCGGTGGGACAGTCGGTGGCTGCGGGCGAGGTACTCATCAGCCTGGTATCAACCGGCTTTAAAGCCAACGCCGACATCGCCGCGGCGCAGGTAGATTCGCTGGCGCCAGCAGTGGACAGGATGCTGCTCGAGATGGAGAAAGCGCAGGAGTTATTCGATCGTGACTCACTCGCACTGGTTGAACTGCAACTCGCCGAACAAAACTATGCGATTGCCCGGGCCAATCTGGCGGGAGCAAAGGCGCGACTGGCACGAGCCCTGTTCCGCTTGTCCCAGGCCGACATTAGATCCCCCATTAACGGTGTCGTGCTCAGTATCGACACCTTTGCCGGGCAATACATTAATACCACGGTGA
>Ga0265309_10000390_pt1 | contig 17247 bp, 17 predicted proteins | sample Helome_FD_192492 | JGI IMG/M metagenome (GOLD analysis project Ga0265309, IMG submission 192492) | Marine sediment microbial communities from subtidal zone of North Sea - Hel_20160524 (Illumina Assembly) | ecosystem: Environmental > Aquatic > Marine > Subtidal zone > Sediment ...
GTGTGACGGGGCGGATGGCCTCGTTGATCTGGCTGGCTGGCGGGTAGGGCAATGCGTATGATTCCCGCCGTTGGCTGCTATGCTGTAGGAGCGCCTTGCGACGTCCAGGGATGTACAAGTGTCGCGGGAGGCATGGATGCCGGGAGCGACCAGGCGCGATACCAGCGGTTAAAAACTGAAACATATCGCGCCTGCAAGGCGCTCCTACATGAAATTCTGTTTATTCATTTAGAGATGATTATCTGATGTCCCTGTTAACCTGGATCGTGCTGTTTTGCCTGCTGGGTGGTGTGCTCAGTGTCCTGGCCGCGGCACTGTTCCTGGTGCTGAGCGAGGCGCGGCGCGGCATGCTGCTGCCGCACCTGATCAGTTTTGCCACCGGCACGCTGCTGGGCGCCGCCTTTCTTGGCCTGTTGCCGCACGCGCTGGAGCTGGCCGCCGACAGTGATGTGCATGTCATTCCGCTGGCCGTGTTGCTCGGCCTGCTGGGTTTTTTCCTGCTGGAAAAGCTGGTGATCTGGCGCCACTGTCACGAGGATCACTGCGAGGTGCACGGCAGTGAGCCGGTCGACCACCCGCAGTCGACCGGTACCCTGATCCTGATCGGTGATGGCCTGCACAACTTCCTCGACGGCATCCTTATCGCGGGCGCTTTTCTTACCGACGTGCACCTCGGTATCGTGACCAGCCTCGCGGTCGCGGCCCACGAGATCCCGCAGGAGGTCGGTGATTTTGCCGTCCTGCTGCACAGCGGGTTCACGCGCGGCAGGGCATTCTTCTACAATGTCCTCTCCAGCCTGACCACGGTCATCGGCGGTGTGCTGGCCTGGTATGCCCTGCAGGATGTCCAGCACATCCTGCCTTACGTGCTGGCGGTGGCTGCGTCCAGCTTTATCTATATCGCCGTGGCCGATCTCATCCCCACCCTGCACCAGCGTGTCGAGGGACGCGCCATGCTCCAGCAGGTGGTGCTGATCGCCGTGGGTGTCCTGCTGATCTACGCCGCGCACTCTACATTGCATTGACCAACGCCTCGGGTTTGCAGACATTCACGGTGCGTAAAACGCACCCTACGCTCTGAATGTGTCAACGGCGGGATTTGTAGGGTGCGCTGCGCGCACCAGTCACGGTGTGTATAACGCACCCTGCGGTCTCATCAGGCCGAGATTTGTACTGCCAGTCCCCTTGAAATGGTGGCGGCTACCCCCTATTTAACAAGGTATATTGCATAATTTCAGAGGCATTTCACATGCGCATGGATAAAATGACCAGCAAGTTCCAGCAGGCCCTGGCCGAGGCACAGAGCCTGGCGGTTGGCCGTGATCACCAGTTCATCGAACCCGCCCACCTGATGACGGCGTTGCTCAATCAGGAGGGCGGCACGGTCCGTCACCTGCTGGTGCAGGCAGACGTAAACGTCAACCTGTTCCGCTCCCAGCTGGGCGAGCTGCTCGACCAGCTGCCGCAGGTGCAGGGGATGGCGGGCGACGTCCATGTTTCCAATGATCTCGGGCGCTTGCTGAATGTTACTGACAAACTGGCGCAGGACCGCAAGGACGCCTATATCTCCAGCGAACTGTTCGTACTGGCGGCCCTCGCTGACAAGGGCAAGCTGGGTGAACTGCTGCAGAAGGCGGGCGCGAGCAAGAACCTGGTCGAGCAGGCCATCGAGGAGATGCGCGGCGGCCAGCAGGTCAATGACCCCAATGCCGAGGACCAGCGCCAGGCGCTGGAGAAATTTACCATCGATATGACCGAGCGGGCCGAGCAGGGCAAGCTCGATCCGGTGATCGGTCGTGACGACGAGATCCGCCGCACCATCCAGGTGCTGCAGCGTCGCACCAAGAACAACCCGGTGCTGATCGGCGAACCCGGTGTCGGCAAGACCGCCATCGTGGAGGGCCTCGCACAACGCATTATCAACGGAGAAGTCCCGGAAGGTTTGAAGGGCAAGCGCCTGTTATCGCTGGACATGGGCACGCTGATCGCGGGCGCCAAGTACCGCGGCGAATTCGAGGAACGTCTCAAGGGCGTGCTCAATGACCTGTCCAAGCAGGAAGGCCAGGTGATCCTGTTTATCGACGAGCTGCACACCATGGTCGGGGCCGGCAAGGCCGAGGGTGCCATGGATGCCGGCAACATGCTGAAACCGGCGCTGGCGCGCGGCGAGCTGCACTGCGTGGGTGCCACCACGCTCGACGAATACCGCAAGTACGTGGAAAAGGACGCGGCACTCGAGCGCCGCTTTCAGAAGGTGCTGGTCGACGAGCCGTCCGTGGAGGACACCATTGCCATCCTGCGCGGGCTCAAGGAGCGCTATGAGATACACCACGGTGTCGATATTACCGACCCGGCCATCGTGGCGGCCGCGATGCTGTCGCACCGCTACATCACCGACCGGCAGCTGCCGGACAAGGCCATCGACCTGGTCGACGAGGCCGCCAGCCGCATCCGCATGGAGATCGATTCCAAGCCCGAGGCCATGGACCGGCTCGAGCGTCGCCTGATCCAGCTGAAGATCGAGCGCGAGGCGCTGAAGAAGGAGTCCGACGAGGCTTCGAAGAAACGGCTCGACGCACTCGAGGAAGAAATTCAAATGCTTGAGCGCGAATTCTCGGATCTCGACGAAGTCTGGAAGGCGGAGAAGGCCGCGGTGCAGGGCGCCAGCCATATCAAGGAAGAGCTGGAACGGGCACGCCTCGAACTGGAGACGGCACACCGCGCCAGCGACCTCGCGCGCGCGTCGGAATTGCAGTACGGACGTATCCCGGAACTGGAAAAGAAACTCGTCGCCGCCGATGCGGCCGAGTCGCAGGACATGCAATTGCTGCGCAACAAGGTGACCGAGGAGGAGATTGCCGAGGTCGTATCGAAGTGGACCGGGATCCCGGTATCCAAGATGCTGGAAGGCGAACGCGACAAGCTGCTGCGCATGGAAGAGGCCATTGGCCAGCGCGTGATCGGCCAGGAAGAGGCCGTCACCGTGGTGTCCGATGCCATCCGCCGTTCACGTGCCGGGCTGTCCGATCCGAACCGGCCCAACGGCTCCTTCCTGTTCCTCGGCCCGACCGGTGTCGGCAAGACCGAGTTGACCAAGGCGCTGGCCGCCTTCCTGTTCGACACCGAGGAGGCCATGGTGCGTATCGACATGTCCGAGTTCATGGAGAAGCACTCCGTGGCGCGGCTGATCGGCGCGCCGCCCGGTTACGTCGGTTACGAGGAGGGCGGTTACCTGACCGAGGCCGTGCGCCGTAAACCCTACTCGGTGATCCTGCTGGACGAGGTCGAGAAGGCGCACCCGGACGTATTCAACGTCCTGTTGCAGGTGCTCGATGACGGGCGCCTGACGGACGGGCAGGGACGCACGGTCGATTTCCGCAATACCGTGATCGTCATGACCTCCAACCTCGGCAGCGAGATGATCCAGGAACTCGCCGGCGAGGAAAATTACGAGGTGATGAAGTCCTCGGTGATGACGGTGGTCAGCGGTCACTTCCGGCCCGAGTTCATCAACCGCATCGACGACACGGTGGTGTTCCATCCGCTCGGTCGTGCACAGATCCGTGCCATCGCCGACCTGCAGATCGGCATCCTGCGCCAGCGTCTCGAGGAGCGGGACATCGGTCTGCAGTTGACGGATGCCGCCCTGGATCTCATTGGCGAGGCCGGTTTCGATCCCGTCTACGGCGCCCGTCCGCTGAAGCGTGCCATCCAGACCCAGCTGGAGAATCCGCTCTCACAGCAGATCCTGTCCGGCGGATTCGGGCCGGGTGACGTGGTGAAGGTGGACGTCAGCGAAGGCGCACTGGTATTTGCAGGCGGCGAACAGGGTGCGGTTTCGGCTGCTTGATATATAGACCTTAACCACTGCCTCGCGCCAAGCCGCCAAGGCGCAAAGAAAATCCAAAAACTTGCCACAGAGGACACAGAGGATACAGAGAAAAACAAATACTCAATGCTGTAAAAATAGCACGTCATTCCCGCGCAGGCGGGAATCCAGTGGCAAACATGTAACTTCGCGCCCTGATGATTGCTTACGATAGAACAGTGCACTGCAACCACAGGCTGATCAGTATTTACTGAAGCTGTAATTTCCAGACTGGATTCCCGCCTGCGCGGGAATGACGTGCTATTTTTATTTTCTGTGTTCTCTGTGTCCTCTGTGGTGATTTTTGTTTTCTTTGCGGCTTGGCGCGAGGCGTTTTTTTCTCATCTGAATCTACCCGCCGGCGCGTGCCAGCAGTCGATCGAGCAGCCGCCCGGGCAGGATGCGCTTGAGGAAGGCAAACAGGTAGGTCGGGAACGTCACGTAGTAACGGTCTTTCGGCCGCCGGCTTTCCAGTGCATGGATGACACGTTTCAGCACCGCCTCCGGTCCCAGTGTAAAGGGCACGACCGCGCCTTCCTGCTGCAGGCGGACCTCCAGCCGGCGGTAGGTCTCGCGGTGGGCGCTGTTGGCCGGATCGATATTGGCCTGGTAGGCGGCCCAGGCATTTTGCCGGATGCGGCTGGTGATCGGCCCCGGCTCGATCAGCGAGACATGGATGTCCGTACCGCGCAATTCCAGCCGCAGGGTATCCACCAGACCCTCGAGCGCGAACTTGCTGGCGTTGTACGCGCCCCGAAAGCGCATGGCGGTGAAACCCAGGATGGAACTGTTGTAGATGATCCGGCCATGCCCCTGCCTGCGCATGACCGGCAGCACCCGGTTGTTGAGCTCATGCCAGCCGAACAGGTTGGTCTCGAACTGCCTGCGCAGGACATCCCGCCGCAGGTCCTCCACGGCGCCCGGCTGGCTGTAGGCGCCGTTGTGGAACACCGCATCGAGGCGGTTGCCGGTACGCTCGAGAATCTCCGTCATGGCGGCCGCAATGGAGGCGGAGTCGTCGAGGTCCAGTGGCAGGCTTTCCAGACCTTCCGCGGTGAGGCGCTCGACGTCGCTGTGCTTGCGTGCCGTGGCAAACACGCGGTAACCGCGCTCGCGAAGTCCGCGGGCAACGCAGTAGCCGATGCCGGATGAGCAGCCGGTAATCAGTATCGAGCGCTTGTCCATCTCTGCTTGGCCTGTTGAGCGTTCCGCAAAACGATGATATTAAACAATAAAGCACACCCGGTCAGGGTGGTGTGTCGGTGCGGCGCGCTTGCCTTCAGGCCTGCCGGGAATTGGCCGGGTACTTGTGCAGCGCCCCGCCATTACATAGTATCCCCTCCCTGATCGCAGCAGTACCCGCCGGAGACAGGTGGTCATTAATAATCAGGAGGGGATTCATGAAAGCCAAGCATTTGATTGCCATCGTATCCGCAGCGGGGCTGGCAATGGTTGCACCGCACTCGTTCGCAAAGGGTCCGTCTTACACCTATGCCGAAATTGGCTATATATACTTCGATGCCGATAACTATGACGGTTACGGCGGGCGGGTCAATATTTCATATGGCGCAACAGAACATATTTTCCTCAAGATGGGTTATGCGCGAAAGGTTATCGATGTCTCATCGGTTTCCGATATCGACGCAGACCGGTTCAATATCGGTATTGGTGGCCATATGTCGGTGACCGATAACGTCGATGTGCTGGGTGTGGTCAGTTATATCGACCAGGAATATTCGGGCGGGATCCCGAGCGAGGCAGATGAAGGCTACCAGGCCGACCTGGGGGTGCGCGGCATGCTCACCAAAAAGGCCGAACTGAATGCGACCGCTTCGTTCCGGCACATGAACTATACCTCCGTACTCGGCGTGACAGATGACGAGGAATACGGTTTCGAAGTCGGTACCGTGATCAAGCTGAAGAAGAAATTCCACCTCAGCGGCAATGTCAACTACTTCAATGAATCCGAGGAGGCCGGTGTCTTCCTGGGCATTCGCCTGAATCTTTGATCCGCCGGACAAGCGATGCAAACCGGGACCCGCCGCATGGCGGGTTCTTTTTTGCCTGCATGGATGGTCGCTGCGGGCATCCTGCCCTCTTGCAGCACGGGTACCTCCGTGTACGTCGCGGGTATGGTTGGTCACGCGTATCCGGGTACTCCGCGACACCCGGATACCCCCGGCAACAGCACCATGCGTGGTGCCGGACTAATCCTCCGCGTTATGTTCGAGCTTCCGTTCTTCCTGCTGCAGCATCCATAACCGCGCATAGGTGCCCTGCTGCTCCAGCAGGGCCTGGTGTACGCCGGACTCGACGATCCGCCCGTTCTCCATGACCAGGATGCGGTCTGCATCCACGATGGTCGACAGGCGGTGCGCGATGACCAGGCTGGTGTGGTGCGCGGCCGCCTCGCGCAGTGCCTCCAGAATGACCTGCTCGGAACGGGAATCGAGGCTGGAGGTGGCCTCGTCGAATATCAGGATGCGCGGGTCCTTCAGAATGGCGCGTGCAATCGCCACGCGCTGCTTCTCGCCACCCGAGAGTTTCAGGCCGCGCTCGCCGACCACGGTAGCGTAGCCTTCCGGCAGGCCGGCGATGAAGCCGTGGATGTTCGCCAGCCTTGCCGCCTGCTCGATCTCTGCCTGTGTGGCGTCGGGCCGCGCATAGGCGATGTTGTACAGCAGGGACTCGTTGAACAGCACGGTGTCCTGCGGCACGATGCCGATGGCGCGCCGCAGGCTGTCCTGCGTGACCTGGCTGATGTCCTGGCCATTGATCAGGATGCGCCCGCCCGGGATGTCGTAAAAGCGGAACAGCAGCCGTGCCAGCGTGGACTTGCCGGCGCCGCTCGGGCCGACCACGGCGACCTTCTCGCCGGGGCGGATGGTGAACGAGATGTCGTGCAGGATCGGGCGGTCCGGCTCGTAGGCAAATGATACGTGCTCGAAGCGTATCTCGGCATTACCCGGATCGAGGTCGGGCACGCCCGCCCGGTCGGCAATTTCCGGATCACGGTTGAGGACGTCGAACATCAGTGACATGTCGGCAAGCGAGTGCTTGAGCTGGCTGTAGACGATGCCGAGAAAGTTGAGCGGTATGAACAGCTGCAGCAGGAAGGCGTTGACCAGCACCAGGTCACCGAGTGTCATGGTGCCGTCGACTACGCCCTGCGCGGCCAGGATCATGATCAGCGTGACACCCATGGCGATGATCGCGGCCTGGCCGACATTCAGTGCCGACAGCGATGTCTGGCTCTTGACCGCCGCGGCTTCCCAGCCCTGCAGGCTGTCGTCGTAGCGCCGCAGCTCGTAGCGTTCGTTGCCGAAATACTTGACGGTTTCGTAGTTCAGCAGGCTGTCGATCGCCTGCGTGTTGGCCTTCGAGTCGAAGGCGTTCATGGTCACGCGGTATTTCATGCGCCACTCTGTGACCACCATGGTAAAGACGATGTAGACAACGACAGAGACGAACGTAACCACCGCGAACCATACTTCGTAGCGTGTCAGCAGGATGCCGGCGATCATCAGGATCTCCACCAGCGTGGGCAGGATGCTGAACACCATGTAGTTCATCAGCGAGCTGACACTGCGGGTGCCACGGTCGATGTCACGCGACAGCCCGCCGGTCTTGCGCTCCAGGTGGTAGCGCAACGACAGCCGGTGCAGGTGTTCGAGCACCCGCAGCGATACCTTGCGCATTGCACCGTGCCGCACCCTGGCGAACACCGCGTCGCGCAGCTCGGTGAAAAGCGAGCTGGCCAGGCGCAGGATGCCGTATACCAGCAGCAGTGACAGCGGCAGCACCAGCAGGGTGGCCCCGTCCGCGTCCAGCCGGTCGACGATGTCCTTCAGGACCAGCGGGATGCCCACGTTGGCGACCTTGGCCAGCACCAGGCAGGCCAGCGCCAGCAGCACCCGCCCCCGGTAGTCCCACAGGAACGGCGCCAGCGCCCGCAGGGTGCGGATGTCGCTGCCGGCCGTGCCGGGCATGTGGGTGGGGCGTGTGTGCATGGACGGGATCGATTGCGGATGACCAGCCGTATTGTCACAGAATATCCGCACTACCGGTACCGTTACGGCTGTTATCATGGCGCGCCGGGCCTGTATAATGCGCTCTTTTTCCCACTGCCTGGTATTTCCGGTATGCCGATCTACGAGTATGAATGCGGAGAATGTGGACACGTCTTCGAAACCCTGCAGCGCATCAGCGATGCGCCGCTGAGCGAGTGCCCGGCCTGCGGCAAGCCGGCCCTGAAGAAGCTGGTGTCGGCGGCGGCCTTTCGCCTCAAGGGCGGCGGCTGGTACGAGACCGACTTCAAGACCGGCAACAAGAAAAATGTTGACCAGGGCGACAAGAAGGCCGGCAAGGATTCTGACGCGAAGGCGGCGTCGGGCAGTACCCCGAAGCCGAAAAAAACGGGTGACTCCGGCTGACCGGCCTGCCGGCAGACGGGCCGACTCCGACACTGATATTCAAACTGCAACCGGAAACTGAATTATGCGCAGCCTCTATTGCGGCGATGTAACCACCGACCATCTCGACCAGCACGTGACCCTGTGCGGCTGGGTACACCGCCGCCGCGATCATGGCGGCGTGATCTTTGTTGACCTGCGCGATCACAAGGGGCTGCTGCAGGTAGTCTTCGACCCGGATACGGAAGAGACCTTCGCCACGGCGGAGCGCATCCGTAACGAGTTTGTCCTGCAGGTCAGGGGGCGTGTGCGCCGCCGTCCGCCCGGTACGGAGAATCCGGACATGAAAACCGGCGAGGTCGAGGTGCTGGGCCTGGAACTGACCGTGCTGAACTCGGCCGAGACGCCGCCGTTCCAGCTGGAAGACACCGATATCGGCGAGGAGACGCGGCTGCGTTTCCGCTACATCGACCTGCGCCGGCCGGAGATGCAGGAGAAGATCCGGCTGCGCGCGCGTATCACCCATGCCATGCGCACCTTTCTCGATGGACAGGGATTCATCGACGTCGAAACGCCGGTGCTGACGCGCTCGACGCCGGAAGGTGCACGCGATTACCTGGTGCCGAGCCGCACCCACCCGGGCGAATTCTTCGCCCTGCCGCAGTCGCCGCAGCTATTCAAGCAGTTGTTGATGATGAGCGGCATGGACCGCTACTACCAGATCGCGCGCTGTTTCCGCGACGAGGACCTGCGCGCCGACCGTCAGCCGGAATTCACCCAGCTGGATATCGAGACCTCGTTCATGTCGGAAGGGCAGATCATGTCGATCACGGAAACCATGGTGCGCGAGCTGTTCCGTGACATCCTCGGCGTGTCGCTGCCGGACCCGTTCCCGCATATGTCCTATGCCGAGGCCATGCAGCGCTTCGGTACGGACCGGCCGGACCTGCGTATACCGCTGGAACTGGTCGATCTCGGCGACGTCATGCAGGACGTCGAGTTCAAGGTCTTTTCCGGGCCGGCACAGGACCCGGGCGGGCGCGTGGCCGCGCTGCGCGTACCGGGCGGCGGCGGGCTCAGCCGCAAGGAGATCGACGACTACACGAAATATGTCGGCAAGTACGGTGCCCGGGGGCTGGCCTATATCAAGGTGAACGAGGTGGCAGCGGGCCGCGACGGCCTGCAATCGCCGATCCTGAAATTCCTGCCGGACGAGGTGATTGCCGCCATCGTCGAGCGCACCGCAATCGAGGACGGCGACCTGGTGTTCTTCGGGGCCGACCGGGTCCGGGTGGTCAACGAGTCGCTGGGTGCGCTGCGTGTTCGTCTCGGGCATGACCGGGATATGCTCGCGGGTGACTGGAAACCGGTATGGATCGTGGACTTCCCGATGTTCGAGCGCGACGAGAAGTCCGGCCGCTGGATGGCCCTGCATCACCCGTTCACTGCGCCCAATACCGATGATGCGGCCCAACTCATTGACAACCCCGGTGAAACGCTTTCGCGTGCCTATGACATGGTGCTGAACGGCACCGAGCTGGGCGGTGGCTCCATCCGTATCCACCACGCGGACATGCAGCAGGCCGTGCTGAAGCTGCTGGGCATCGAGGAGGACGAGGCGCGCAACAAGTTCGGTTTCCTGCTGGACGCACTCAAGTACGGCTGCCCGCCGCATGGCGGCATCGCCTTCGGTCTCGACCGGCTGGTGATGCTGATGACCGGCGCTGCCTCGATCCGCGAAGTGATGGCCTTCCCGAAGACCCAGACCGCCGCCTGCCCGCTGACTTCCGCACCGTCGCCCGTGGATACCGGCCAGCTGATCGAACTGGGCATCCACCTGCACAAGCCGCCGGGTGTTGAGACCTGATTCCCTGTGCCGGCCTTGCAAGGTTTGCAGGGTACGCTACGCGCACCAAAATATTTGCCACGGAATCCACGGAAGGACACGGAAAAATTAATTGTAGGGTACCTTCAAGGCGTGTTTAGTTGTCATTCCCGCGGAAGCGGGAATCCAGTCCTTGTCAGTGAGCAATGGATTGCCGCTGGATCCCCGCCGGAGCCTGTCCCCGCGGAGGCGGGGGCGGGGATGACAAGGCATTTTTATAGATTCGATTATGTTGTTTCCGTGTCCTTCCGTGGATTCCGTGGCAAGTTTGTTTTTATCGATCTGAATTGGTGATGAATCGGACGCGGCATGGTGGATAGTGTCATTCTCGTGCACGGCCTGTGGATGACCAGCCTGGTGATGTGGCCGCTGGCACAGCGCCTGAAGCACTGCGCGTTACAGCCGAAACTGTTCAATTATCACTCCCTGCGCAAAACCATTCATGCCAATGCACAGGCCCTGGCACAGACCGTGCGACAGCAACCGCCCGGACCTGTGCACCTGGTCGGGCACAGCCTGGGCGGCCTGGTGATTCTGCAGGCCCTGCAGGATGAGCCGGCACTGATCGATGGCCGCGTGGTCCTGCTGGGCAGTCCCGTGAACGGCAGCGTGGTGGCCCGGCGCCTGTACCGGCGACAACTGTCACGCTGGCTGGTCGGGCGGGGCGCCGAGGGGCGCCTGGCCCGGGGTGGCGGCGACTGGCACGGCCAGCAGCAACTCGGCATCATCGCCGGCACCCGCCCGGTCGGCGTCGGCCATGTGCTGGGCGGTCTCACCGGCCCCCATGACGGCACCGTCACGGTGGCCGAGGTGCGACTGGCCGGCTGCACGGATACGTTGCAGATCGATACCACGCATACGGGCCTGATGGTTTCGCATGCAGTGGCGCAGGCGACCTGCCGGTTTCTGCACCACGGGCGTTTTTCCGGCAGCACATGACCGTAATACGTGGCTATAACTCGGCTTCCCGGCAGTGTTAAAATGCCCGCAATGCATTGAACAAGGACATCAGGACATGGCAGGACACAGTAAATGGGCCAACATACAACACCGCAAAGGGGCCCAGGATGCCAAGCGTGGCAAGCTGTTTACCAAGCTGATTCGTGAGATTACCGTGGCCGCCCGCATGGGCGACCCGGATCCTGCCGCCAATCCGCGCCTGCGCATGGCCGTGGACAAGGCACTCGGCGGCAACATGACCAAGGACACCATCGAACGTGCCATCAAGCGCGGCTCGGGGGTGCAGGACGGCGACAACTTCGATGAGGTGCGCTACGAGGGCTACGGTCCCGGCGGTGTGGCCGTCATGGTCGATTGCCTGACCGACAACCGCAACCGGACCGTGGCCGAGGTGCGGCACGCCTTTACCAAGGCCGGCGGCAATCTCGGTACCGACGGGTCGGTGGCCTACCAGTTCACCAGCACCGGCATCCTCGGTTATCCGCAGGGCAGTGACGAGGATGCGCTGATGGAAGCGGCGCTCGAGGCCGGTGCGGATGACGTGGTCGGCAATGATGACGGGTCGTTCGATGTGCTGACGCAGCCGGAGACGTTTATCGATATCCGCGATGCGATGAAAGGGGCCGGACTGGAACCCGAGCAGGCCGAAGTCACCATGCGTGCGGCCAACACCACGCCGCTGGAACTGGCCGACGCCGAGAAAATGGTGCGTCTGCTGGAGCGACTGGAAGACCTCGACGACGTGCAGGAGGTCTATTCCAATGCGGATATTTCCGAAGAAATCATGCGGCAGTTGGGGTAGGGTGCGCTGTGCGCACCGAAATGAAAATCAAGCGGTTGATTCATGGTGCGCACAGCGCACCCTGCACGCTTATACACTGGTGGCATTTATCATGACTGGTACTACACACACTTCGTTATGATCCGCATCCTCGGCATCGATCCGGGTTCGCGGGTAACCGGCTACGGGATCGTTGACCAGGACGGGCAGCATATCCGTTACATCGCCAGCGGTTGCGTGCGTGCGCGCGGCGAGTCGCTGGCCGAGCGGCTGGGTATCATCTTCGACGGGGTCAGCCAGGTCATACGCGAGTATTGCCCGCAGGAGATGGCCGTTGAACAGGTCTTCATGAACAAGAACGCCGATTCCGCCCTGAAGCTGGGACAGGCACGCGGTGCGGCTATCTGTGCCGGCGTGCAGGCCGGTGTCACGGTGGAGGAATATGCGGCACGCCAGATCAAGCAGGCCGTGGTCGGGCGCGGCGGCGCGAGCAAGGAGCAGGTGCAGCACATGATGTGCGTGCTGCTGTCTCTGCCGCAGTCGCCGCCGGGTGACGCGGCCGATGCGCTGGGCGTGGCGGTCTGCCATGGCCATTACCGCGAGACGCAGCGGCGCCTGCAGGCCCGCCGGCACCCGGACGGGGAGGCCACCGTATGATCGGCCTGCTGCGCGGGCGCATCCTGTACAAGCAGCCGCCGCAGCTGTTGCTGGACGTGCACGGTGTCGGCTACGAGGTCGATGCGCCGATGACGACCTTCTACACCCTGCCGGAAGTCGGCGAAGAGGTCACACTCTATACCCACCTGGCGGTGCGCGAGGATGCCCACACCCTCTATGGCTTCAGCAAGCCGGCCGACCGGGAGCTGTTCCGTAATCTTCTCAAGGTCAACGGGGTCGGTGCCCGCCTGGCACTGACGATACTGTCCGGCATGGAGCCGGTGCAGTTCGTGCGATGTGTCCGGCAGGGCGATATCGATACGCTGGTGCGGCTGCCCGGCATCGGCAAGAAGACGGCCGAACGGCTGGTCATGGAGCTGCGCGATCGCCTGGACAAGGACCCGGCCGCAACCGGTGTGCCGAGCGTGGACCCGGCCGTGGCCGTACCCCTCAACCCGGTCGAGGACGCCGTCAGCGCGCTGGTCGGCCTGGGCTACAAGCCGCAGGAGGCAAGCCGCATGGTGCGCGCGGTCAACGCGGCCGATCTGTCCCCGGAAGAGATCATCCGCCAGGCGCTGCAGGCTGTGGTGCAATAGGTCTGCTGAAAATTAAATCCAGTCACCGCAATTAATAAAAGCATCCCCCCTCCCTCCGGGAGAGGGTTAGGGAGAGGGGATAATATCGAACCTCGTAATTTGATCCCCTCTCCCCAGCCCTCCCCCTGAGGGGGAGGGAGTCATCTGATATAACGTCCTCTTGATTCATGCAGCCATAGCGTTGACACTACAGGCCCATGATTGAAGTCGACCGACTGGTAACACCCTCAGGTTCGAAAGAGGACGAGGTCCTCGACCGGACGGTCCGGCCGCAGCGCCTGCGGGACTACGTGGGGCAGGCGCAAGTCTCTGAACAAATGGATATTTTTATCCGGGCCGCGAGTCAGCGCGGGGATGCCCTGGACCACACCCTGATCTTCGGTCCGCCGGGCCTCGGCAAGACCACGCTGGCCCACATCATCGCCAATGAAATGGGCGCCAACCTGCGCCATACGTCCGGTCCGGTGCTGGACAAGCCCGGCGACCTGGCGGCGCTGCTGACCAACCTCGAACCGAACGACGTGCTGTTCGTCGACGAGATCCACCGGCTGAGCCCGGTGGTCGAGGAGATCCTCTATCCCGCCCTGGAAGACTTCCAGCTGGACATCATGATCGGCGAGGGTCCCGCGGCCCGTTCCATCAAGCTCGACCTGCCGCCGTTCACGCTGGTCGGCGCCACCACCCGTGCGGGCCTGCTGACCTCGCCGCTGCGCGACCGATTCGGCATTGTGCAGCGACTGGAGTTCTACAACGCGGCCGACCTGGCGTCTATCCTGCAGCGTGCGGCCGGGATCCTGTCGATCGATCTCGATACGGACGGGGCACTCGAACTGGCGCAGCGTTCGCGCGGTACGCCGCGCATCGCCAACCGCCTGCTGCGCCGGGTGCGTGACTACGCCGAGGTCAAGGCAGAGGGGCGCATTACCCTGGACGTGGCGCAGGCGGCCATGACCATGCTGAATGTCGATGACCAGGGATTCGACACACAGGACCGCCGCCTGCTCATGACGATTATCGAAAAGTTTGCCGGCGGACCGGTTGGCGTGGATAACCTGGCAGCGGCCATCGGCGAGGAGCGCGGCACCATCGAGGATGTGCTCGAACCCTACCTGATCCAGCAGGGGTTTATCATGCGCACGCCGCGCGGCCGGGTTGCCACGCGCAATGCGTGGCTGCATTGCGGGCTGAAACCGCCGGTACAGTCGATGCCGGAGGCCATGGAGCTGTTCGACGCCGATGGCGGCGATGGCATGTCGCACTGACACTGGTTTGTCGTCGATCTGCTACACCCCCTTGCTTTCATTTCCGGTAATATCCACGGGACTTCCGATATGTTTGCCGTTGCGAGGGCGAACTCTCGTCACCAGCGTTCCGCGCAATGACGTGCAACACGAACAAATCGCAGGTTGCCGGGAATTTTCCCGCAACCGGGAATTTATTAATGTGGAGGCGGTCAACAAGGGTCATTGAATGGCGCAGTTCGAGTGGCAGGTTCGCGTTTATTATGAAGATACCGACATCGGCGGCGTGGTCTATTACGCAAACTACCTGCGTTTCATGGAGCGTGCGCGCACGGAATGGCTGCGCAGTCTTGGCATCGAGCAGGACCGCCTGATCGAGGAGCACGACATCCTGTTTGCTGTACGCCAGGTCAACATCGATTACCATGCGCCCGCGCGCTTCAATGACATGCTGACGATCGGTACGGATATACTCGCGAACAGCCGGGCCAGTCTGACATTCGGGCAGACCGTGATGCGCGCAGGTGGTGCCGGCAACATCCTCTGCAGTGCGCAGGTGAAGGTGGCCTGCCTGGTCGCCTCCACGTTCAGGGTGAGCCCGATACCCGATTTCATTCTCAAGGAGATAACGGATGTCGTCTGACATGTCCTTTGCCCACCTGATCATGGGCGCGAGTTTTGTCGTGCAGATGGTCATGCTGTTGCTGCTGGCGGTGTCGATGGTCTCGTGGACCATGATATTCCGCCGGCGCAGCGCCCTGAAGGCGGCGCAGACGGCGGCGGATGATTTCGAGGACCGGTTCTGGTCGGGGGGTGACCTGGCCTCGCTGTACCGCGAGGTGGCGGACAACCCGCGCGAGGTGATCGGCATGGCCGGCATCTTCCAGGCCGGCTTCAGCGAGTTTGCGCGACTGCGCAAGCAGGTCGGGGCGGATGCACGCAACGTGGTGGAGGGCGCACAGCGTGTCATGCGCGTGGCGCTGTCGCGCGAGACCGATGACCTCGAGACGCATCTGTCCTTCCTCGCGACCGTGGGTTCGACCAGTCCCTATGTCGGCCTGTTCGGCACAGTGTGGGGCATCATGAATTCATTCCGCGGGCTGGGCAACGCGCAGCAGGCGACCCTGTCGATGGTCGCCCCCGGTATCGCCGAGGCGCTGATCGCGACCGCCATGGGCCTGTTTGCCGCCATACCGGCCGTGATTGCCTATAACCGTTATTCGCATGACGTGGAGCGCCTGATCAGCCGCTACGACAATTTCCTGGAAGAATTTTCCACCATCCTGCAGCGGCAGTCGCATGCCACGCACGCCACGCCGGGCCGACGGGCCGACGACAGCTGATATGGCACGCCAGCGCATCCGCAAGAAACCCATGGCCGAGATCAACGTCGTGCCGTACATCGACGTCATGCTGGTGATGCTGGTGATTTTCATGGTCACCGCACCGCTGCTGACCCAGGGCGTGCAGGTCGACCTGCCCAAGGCGGATGCCAGGGCGGTGGACGACAAGGACCAGGAGCCGCTGGTGGTGACCGTGGATGCCGGCGGCAACCTGTACCTGAATATCGGCGATGACCCGCAGCAGCCGGTCGATGGCGAAGCGCTGGTGCAGCGTATCGCGGCGGTACAGCGCCGCCAGCCGGGCAAGCCGGTGCTGATACGCGGTGATCACAGCGTTGATTACGGCGCGGTTATCAGCGCGCTGGTCCTGCTGCAGCAGGCGGACATACCGAAGGTGGGTCTGGTCACCGAGCCGCCAGACAGCTGAGCCGCGCGATGTGGAAGGCGATACGCGAAAATCCACGGGCGGTCACCTATGCAGTGCTGATGCACCTGGTGTTGCTGGTGCTGCTGATGATTGGCCTGGACTGGACGCCGAAGGCGATCAAGCCGGGCGTCAAGACACCGATCGAGGCCGAGCTGGTGACCACGGATCAGCTGAAGGTGATCGAGCAGCGCAAGGCGGAAGAGGCGGCGCGCAAGCAGGCGGAGGCCGACAGGCAACGCAAGGCGGAGGCGGCCGAGCAGAAAAAGGCCGCGGCGGAAAAGGCGGCTGCCGAGAAGGCGGCGGCCGAGAAGCAGGCCGAGGCTAAGCAGAAGAAACAGGCGGAACTGGCCGCGCAACAGAAGGCCGAGACAGAGCGGATTGCGGCCGAAAAGAAGGCCGCGGTGGAAAAGAAGCGCAAGACGGAAGAGGCGGCACGTAAAAAGGCCGCGGCTGAAAAGAAACGCAAGGCGGAAGAGGTCGCACGCAAGAAAGCGGAGACAGAACGCAAGGCCGCCGAGGCGCGGCAACGCGAGGCGGAAGCGGCACTCAAGGCGCAGCTGGCAGCAGAGGAGGAACGGGCACGGGCACAAAGTGCACTGGCTGAATTCATCCCCTATATCCAGGACAGGATTCAGCGCAACTGGTTGCGACCGGTCGGCAGTCCTGCGGGTCTGAGCTGCCTGGTCAAGGTCAGGCTGATACCGGGCGGTGATGTGGTCAGTGTCAGCGTGGTCCGCAGCAGCGGCGACAGTGTGTTCGACCGCTCGGTGGAAACCGCCGTACTGAAGGCTTCACCCCTGCCACTGCCGGATGATGCAGCATTGTTTAAACATTTTCGTGAAATTAATTTCAACTTCGACCCGGGTCGCTAGAACGCGTTAAAATTTTATGACTGATGGCATGAGATTACCCTGGCTGGTTGGTGCAGGAGCGCGGGAACGCGCGAAAACGGCGCTGAATTTATTCGCGCATGCCTGCGCTCCTACATTAGGACGGTAGTGGCTTTATGAGAATATCAGGGCGGGTTGGTGCAGGAGCGCGGGAACGCGCGAAAACGATACTGAATTTGTTCGCGCA
>Ga0265309_10000391_pt1 | contig 17247 bp, 19 predicted proteins | sample Helome_FD_192492 | JGI IMG/M metagenome (GOLD analysis project Ga0265309, IMG submission 192492) | Marine sediment microbial communities from subtidal zone of North Sea - Hel_20160524 (Illumina Assembly) | ecosystem: Environmental > Aquatic > Marine > Subtidal zone > Sediment ...
CCCGAACTCAACCCCCAGGAACTGGCTAACAAGCTTATTTCTATGGACGACTCAGGCCGCGTTGCACTGGTGTTCGGGCGCGAACATTCAGGCCTGCTGAACGAGGAAATCCAGTTGTGTAATCACATGGTTTGCATTCCAACCAACCCGGAATTCAGTTCGCTTAACCTGGCATCGGCGATCCAGGTCCTTTGCTATGAAATTTTCAACCGGCAGTACGATGCGCCGCTACCGGTTAAACAACCCGATGCCCATGATCTGCCGGCGCCGAGCGCCGAAGTGGAAGGTTACTTTGAGCATTTGCAACAAATCCTGCTGAGCAGTGGATACCTGGATCCCGACCAACCGGGTATGATCATGCAGCGCCTGCGACGTCTTTACCTGCGTAGCGAGCTGACCCGCAACGAGATTAATATCTTGCGGGGAATGCTGACGGCGATCGAAAAACAAAAACATTGAGTGTTACAAAATGTTACAAATCGTTACGCTGCTGAAAAGCTTTGTAACCACCGATTCCCTAGAATTTCTCCGTCATCAACTAACTACGGAGACTATCCATGAAACTTTCAAGCGGAATCATTACAGCAGTATTACTTATCGTCGGCAGTAGCGGCGCGGTCTATGCGTTTGGCAAACATAACCATTGGGGTATGTCGCCCGAGGAAAAGGTCGAATTTGTGACCGATCGCGTTACCAGCAAACTGGACCTCGATAGTCAGCAGCAGGAGAACTTCAGCAAGCTGGCAAAGACTGTTGCCCAGTTAATGCTGGATGCGAAAGCGAGCCGCGAGCAGCAGGTTAACGAAATCGGTGCATTGCTGCAGGACCCAAGCTTTAACCAGGCACGTGCGCTGGAACTGGTGCAGCAGAAAACGCAGATGATTAATGAAAATGCGCCACTTGTGGTCAACTCGTTGGCGGTATTTCTGGACTCATTGAACGTGGAGCAAAAGCAGCAGCTGCAGGACTTTATCAAGAATCATCGCAGGCATCACCGACACGGTGGTGGTGATCAATCCTGACCATGATCGACGACGCGGCTTCTCATCGAGGAGCCGCGTTGTACAATACTGGCCTGTTAACAGGTTGGATGGCCTCATGCGCAAGTTATTACTGATTGACGACGACGAACGACTTGCCGAGCCGTTGCAGCAGTATTTTGCCAAATTCGATATGTCACTCGACAATGAAACCAACCCCCTGCAGGCGATCGATAAAATCAGGCAACAGAATTATGACCTGGTAGTACTGGATGTGATGTTGCCACAGATTGATGGATTTGAAACCTGCCGTCGCATACGCCACTTCAGCGATATTCCAATCGTGATGTTGACCGCCCGTGGTGAAGTGATGGATCGAGTCGTCGGCCTGGAATTAGGCGCTGACGATTACCTGCCGAAACCTTTCGAACCGCGTGAACTGGTGGCGAGAATCCAGAATATTTTTAAACGCGGTAAAGCAGGGGCTTCCGATACCGTGTACCAGATCGGCGAGCTGCTCATAGATCTGGATAAGAAACAACTCTTACAGAATGGCGAGGAGTTGACTATTACCGCTACTGAATTTGGATTGCTTGGCCTGCTGGTTAAAAACCAGGATCGCGTATTGTCGCGTGATGAAATCATGCAGGCACTGCGAGGTCTCGATGCCGATATTTACAGTCGGGCGATAGACGTGCTGGTGAGCCGACTCAGGCAGAAACTGCAACACCCCGGGCTGATCCGAACAGTGCGAGGCCAGGGTTACCAGCTCGTGAATCGATAATGTGGTCCTATTTACAAGCTCGCTGGCAAAGTCTGGTTTTCCGGCTTTTGTTTTACTTCCTGATCTCGATGCTGGCGCTCGCTGTCATTCTGGCCGGTAGTTTCGCAAAACGCCTGAAACCACATGTACAACATGAAATTCTGCCTAACGTGGAACGCTACATCGAATACCTGATTGACGATATTGGGGACCCGCCGAACCTATCGGTCGCTCAGCAACTGGCTGACCAGCTGCCATTCGAGATCCGCATCGAGGGTCGGGGTGTCGATTGGACATCGAGTCCCAGACTAAAAACTATCGCAGGTTACGAATTTGAACCGGCACCGCATCCCTACGCCAATGTGTATCTCAGCCATCATCGACGCAACCAGTACCTTTTGATCCAAAAACAGGGTTACCAATACCTGTTTGCAGTCGACAACAGTTTTCGCCGGGGTTCCGAACGTCGTCACTGGGTACTATTCCTGTTACTCGGATCGATCCTTTTAGTCCTGTACCTGTTAATACGGCGTATGTTCAGGCCAATCGAAGCGATGTCCGCGCAGGTCCGAAAAATTGGCGAAGGCGATCTCAGGCAGAATATCCTGACCGAAGGCAAAGGTGAACTTGGTATGCTGGCAGCGGGAATTAACCGTATGTCAGGGCAGATCAAGGCAATGCTGGAGAGTAAATCGGCCTTGCTGTTGGCGATCAGCCATGAACTGCGCTCACCGATTACGCGCATGCGTGTCAACCTGGAGCTGCTCGAAGAGAGTGAAATCCAGCAAAAACTGATCGACGATATTCGTGAAATGGAAACCCTGATTGCGTCGATACTCGAATCGGAGAAGTTGAACACCAGTCACGCGCCACTGATGTTGAGTCGTTGCGAGATGCTTGGCCTGGTCGAGGAAGTAATCCAGGCGCATCCCGGCGGTAACCGCATTATATCGAGGCTGTCCCCGGTCGAGCTCGAGGTAGATCGGTTGCGGATGAAGTTGCTGATCAAAAACCTGATCGATAACGCCTGCCATTATTCTATCGAGGATCAGGGAGAGATTGAAATAAGCCTGTCGCATGATCAGGAGAGCGTGAATATCGAAGTACGGGATCGAGGCGTTGGCATAAAAACCGAGGATATTTCGAGGGTGACCGAGCCGTTTTACCGGCCTGATAGCTCCAGGCAAAGGGATACCGGTGGCTATGGCCTCGGGTTATATCTTTGCAAGCTTATCGTTGAGGCCCATGGAGGACAGATAGTGATCGAAAGCGAACCCGGGAATGGCACAAAAGTAATAGTCAAACTACCCCTTGATAATAGTTGACCATTTTAGTCAGGATTGTATACTAAACTCGTTTTACGCCAACTTTTTTCACGATGCGACTATCCACTAAAAGCCGGTATGCGGTGACTTCACTGCTCGATCTTGTCATGCACTCTGACGAGGGCCCTGTTTCGCTTGCCGATATTTCGATCAGGCAGGGAATCTCGCTTTCCTACCTGGAGCAATTATTTGCCAAGATGCGCCGTAATAAGCTGGTCGTCAGTACCCGTGGACCCGGCGGAGGTTACAGCCTGGGCGGTTCACCGGAACAGGTTTGTATTGCCGACGTTATCAATGCGGTTGACGAGGAAATGCAGGTTGCAGACAAGGACGTTGCCAATGGTTCACCGACCTACGAACCCTGCCTGACCGAACAGCTATGGGAAGAACTGAGCGCAGAAATTGAAAACTACCTGACCACGATATCGCTTGCCGACATGATGCAGAATGACGAGGTGCAGGCGCTGTCTCGTGCCCACGATTTGCGGCAGCAGCGACAAAATTTGATTTAAAGCCATGGCTATTTATCTCGACCATAATGCAACCTCACCGATGCATCCGGAAGTGGCTGATGCGATGATGCCGTTTTTGCAGAATCCAACCGGCAACCCTTCGAGCCTGCATAGTTATGGTCGCATGGCGCGCTCGGCAATTGAATCAGCCCGTGCCGAAGTTGCAAATTTGCTGAGCTGTTCAAGTGAGGCTATTACTTTTACCTCTGGTGGGACCGAAGCTAATAACATGTTGCTGAAAGGGTATGTCGACCGCAGCAGCGAACGCGCTATCGTCAGTAGCGAAATCGAGCACCCCAGTATTCTCGAACCCCTGAGACAATTGCAGGAAGACGGTCGAAACGTTATCCGCTTAAAGTCTGATCACGATGGCCAGGTTGACCTGGAAGCAGCCCGCAAAGTATTTTCTGAAATCGATCCCCAGTTACTGTCGATTATCTTTGCCAATAATGAAACCGGTGTCATTCAGCCGGTTGAGTCGCTTGCCGCGATGGTTGACCGGGATTCCTGCCTGGTGCATAGCGATGCCACCCAGGCTGTCGGTAAGATTCCTGTCGACATGTCTCAACTCGATATCGATGCCATCAGCTTTTCGGCACACAAATTACGCGGGCCGCAAGGCGTCGGTGCGCTGGTGGTAAACAGAAAACCAAAGCATGTTCTGATCAGTGGCGGTTACCAGGAAAACAGGCGCCGTGGTGGTACCGAAAATGTCGCCGGGATCGTTGGCCTGGGCAAGGCAGCGCAGATAGCGGGACTTGAAATGGAGCACAAGAAACACCATCTTGAACAGTTGAGAGATGTGTTTGAATCGAAGCTTGCGACTATCCCGGGCAGTGTGGTATTCGGACAGCGGGCACAACGCTTACCGAATACAACTTATTTTGCGCTACCTTATTATCATGGCGAGACCCTGTTGATGGAACTGGATCGCGCCGGGTTTGCATTGTCCAGTGGATCTGCCTGCCACAGTGCGGTAACCGAGCCGAGCCATGTCCTCAGCGCCATGGGGATTGAAGACAGCCTGGCCTTGAATGCGATCAGGGTCAGTTTTGGCATGGAAAACAGCCTTCAGGATGTCGAAGCGTTTGTAGCGAAACTTGTGGAATTGGTAAACAAGCTGCCAGCCGTAATGCGCCAGGCAGCTGGATAGAGAGATATTAATGGCGATTCATCTTACCGATATAGCCGCATCAAGAGTGCAGCATTTTCTGGACAACCGGGGCAAGGGCATAGGCCTGCGACTCGGTGTGAAAACCACGGGATGCTCCGGGCTTGCTTACGTGATCGAGTTTGTCGATGAACTGCAGGAAGGCGACGAGGTATTCGAAACCAAGGGGGTCAAGGTCGTTGTCGATAAAAAGAGTCTTGTTTTTCTTGATGGCACCGAGGTTGATTTTGCCAAGGTTGGCCTTAATGAAGGCTTCCAGTTCACAAATCCTAACGCCAAGGATGCCTGTGGTTGTGGTGAGAGCTTTACCGTTTAATTCAAACCGCCGGTTCTATGCAGTCCCCTGATTTCAGCCAGAACTACTTCGAGCTATTCGGCCTCAACCCCGGGTTCGAACTTGATAGTCAACGTCTGCAGGCTGAGCAGCAGCGCTTGCAGGCTAGCTATCATCCGGACCGATACATCGGCGCCGACGAGCGCGATAAACGATTGTCGACGCAAGTAGCCTCATGGGTGAACCAGGCCTATGAAACGCTGCTGGACCCGGTTAAACGTTCACGATATTTGCTTGAGATCAATGGCGCCACTATCCCTGACGATTCGAGTACAACTTCGGATACCGAGTTTTTAATGGAGCAAATCGAATTGCGCGAAGAGGTTGAGTCCTGTAGACATGGCGATGACCCCCTGCAACAGTGCGAGCAGATCGAGACCAGGCTAGAGCAAAGGGCCGATCAGCTTGCAACCGAGTTTGTCTCGCATTTCGAAGCCGGGGAACTCGATACTGCAATGTCGAGCAGTCGCAAGATGCAGTTTATCCAGCGTATTCAGCAGCAGCTATCCGAACTTCAGTTCGAATTGGAGGATAACTGATGGCCTTGTTACAGATATCCGAGCCGGGAGAATCCAGTGCTCCCCACCAGCATCGAAACTCGATTGGAATCGATCTCGGTACTACCAATTCGTTAGTGGCAACTGTGCGAAGTGGGGAAGCTGCCTGTTTAGCCGACGAAGAGGGACGTAGCCTGTTGCCGTCGGTGGTCCATTTCGGCGATACCGAAACACTGGTGGGTCACCAGGCACTCGCGCTGCAGACCAGCGACCCTTTAAATACCATTTCCTCGATAAAAAGGATGATGGGTAGAGGCCGCGAAGATGTCAGCCAGCTAGGCAATGTTGTGCCCTACGAATTTGTCATCAATGCAAAGAGTAACGTACCCAGAATACACACCCGCAGCGGTGATTTCAGTGCTGTTGAAGTTTCCAGTAAAATTCTGAAGTTTTTGGCCGATCGTGCAGTGCAAAGCACCGGCGGAGATATCGATGGCGTTGTCATAACGGTACCCGCTTACTTCGATGATGCCCAGCGCCAGGCAACCCGCGACGCCGCGACGCTTGCCGGACTGAATTTATTTCGACTGTTAAACGAACCGACTGCGGCGGCGGTGGCCTACGGCCTTGACCAGGACGCCGATGGCCTGATTGCGGTTTATGATTTCGGTGGCGGCACCTTTGATATCTCGATTTTGCGGCTTAACAAGGGTGTATTCGAGGTCCTTGCTACCGGGGGTGACTCGTCGCTTGGTGGCGATGATATGGATCATGCACTGGGTGAGTGGGTCATTGAACAGGGTGGTTTCGGTGACATAAATACGGGTCTCGCAAGACGAATTTTGTTGGCAGCGCGGGATGCAAAAGAAGTACTCACGGATGCGAACTCGGCCGAAATAGTGATCGACCACGAACAGCAGCGTTGGCAGGGAAGAATCGATCGCGATCAGTTTGAAGCTTTAATCCAGCCACTGCTTAAGAAAACCTTGAGCGCCTGCAGGCGAGCTTTACGCGATGCCGGGATTTCGAAACACGATATTGGTGAGGTTGTCATGGTCGGTGGTTCTACACGGGTACCATTGGTGCAGGCAATGGTAGGTGAGTTTTTTACACGCGAACCGATGTGCGATCTTGACCCTGACCAGGTGGTAGCAATGGGAGCGGCTATTCAGGCCGATATTCTTGCCGGTAACAAGCCTGAAAACGATATGTTGTTACTCGACGTGTTGCCCCTGTCACTGGGAATAGAAACCATGGGGGGGTTGAGCGAAAAAATCATCAATCGTAATTCACCGATCCCTGTGACCCGGGCACAGGAGTTTACAACTTTTAAAGATGGTCAAACCGCAATGTCGATACACGTAGTCCAGGGTGAACGCGAACTGGTTTCCGATTGCCGCTCACTGGCGCACTTCGAGTTACGTGGATTCCCGCCGATGAATGCGGGTGCCGCACGCATACGCGTGACTTACCAGGTAGATGCCGATGGACTGATGTCGGTTGCGGCCGAGGAACTTACCAGTGGAGTCACTGCCGATATCGTGGTTAAACCTTCATACGGTTTGACCGATACGGAGATTGAAGCAATGTTGCGCGCCTCGATGGATCATGCGCGTGAAGATATCAAACTGCGCATGTTAAAAGAGCAACAGGTTGAAGCCAGCAGGGTGATCGAGGCTATCGATGCCGCGTTGGCACAGGATGGAGAGGCCTTGCTGAGCAAATTTGAAATGGCGCAAATACAGAAGTGTCGTGACGCGCTCGAAGCGGTTATCGAAACCGCATCCGCCGACGAACTGAAGCAACTGATTAAGGCGATAGAGGATGCCAGCGAGTCCTATGTCGCCAGGCGCATGAACGCGAGCGTAAAACAGGCGCTTGCCGGGAAACAAATTGACGAGGTTGATGTTTGATGACGAGGCTCACCATTTTGCCACACGAGGAAATTTGTCCGCAGGGCGCGGAAATAGAAGTTGAGCCAGGTATCAGCTTATGCGATGCGATGCTGCGTAATGGAATCGAGATCGAGCATGCCTGTGAAAAATCCTGTGCCTGTACAACCTGTCATGTCCACGTACGCCAGGGTTTTGATTCACTGGAAGAATCCAGCGAAGACGAAGATGATTACCTCGACAAAGCCTGGGGTCTGGATATGGATTCACGCTTGAGTTGCCAGGCAATCGTTGGTGACGAAGCTTTGACAATAGAAATACCAAAATACACTATTAACATGGTGTCCGAAAATCACTAGGAGTTGACCATGAGCCTTAAGTGGACAGATACACTGGATATAGCGATCGAACTGTCAGAAATACATACTGATGTTGATCCACAATACATCCGTTTTACCGATCTCCATACATGGGTATGCGCGCTTGAGGATTTCGATGATGATCCAAATCACTCGAATGAAAAAATTCTGGAAGCAATCCAGATGGCCTGGATCGAAGAAGCAGACTGATTCATCAGCGGCCTGGCCGGGCTTTTTTATCTCTGCGTCAGAATCTCGACACTATTTTCGTTCTTAATCAATTACTTTCAGGGTATTTTTAACGTGGTTTAAACGTTAAAATTGAGAAAGTGAACTATTTATTTTTATCGCTCAAACCTCGATTAAATCTCTAATTTACAGCATTTTAAGGATTAAACTTAAAGTGCTTTCTCACTAAACAACCGTGAAGGTGGTCACAGTTTACTTGCAATCATTTCTGGTTTCGGTAAATTGTCATTCATAACCCGCTGATTAAATAAAGTGGATAAGATGCTGAAATTAAAGAAATTTCGTTATCAGCACATATAAAACCAAAGCTATTCCCGAGTGCAATACACGGGTTAAAAGACATCGATAACCGGAGAGAGATATGAGCAATGTAGCACTAATGGACCGATCCGCCCAAACGAGGGTTGAAACGGACAGGCCCAGGCATCTGAAGACACATTATGATCCCAGGTACAAGTTGTCCTGGTGTTTGATGAAGTCAGATCCTCGCCCTTGTTTTACTAACCAGCTTCTTTCTGATTTTCACGACTACATCCGCACCATAAAGGAAGAAATGCGGATCAGTCAGGGTGAGAAATATGACTATATCGTGGTTGGGTCAGATGTCGAGGGAATCTTTAACCTTGGTGGTGATTTGAGCCTGTTCAGAAATTATATCGTGAGTAATAATCGTGACGCGCTGTTCAACTACGCTATACGCTGTATTGATATTCTGCACGAGAATATTAACCATCTTGATTGTGACCTTACTACCATCGCATTGGTGCAGGGGGATGCACTGGGAGGAGGCTTCGAGTCCGCGCTAGCAAGCAATGTTATCATTGCCGAAAAGGGCGTTAAGATGGGCTTGCCAGAAGTGCTTTTCAATCTCTTTCCGGGCATGGGTGCCTATTCCTTGCTATCGCGTCGAGTCGGTACAGCGAAAGCCGAACAAATTATACTGAGTGGGAAGCTTTACACGGCTGAAGAACTATTCGATATGGGAGTCATTGATATCCTGGCCGAAAAAGGTGAGGGAGAGATGGAGGTCTATCGATATATCAAGGCAGCCAATCGGTATTCGAACAGCTATAGCGCTATTAGAAAGGTTCGTGATATCTGCAATCAGATCAGCTATGACGAATTAATAGACGTTGCCAAGATCTGGACCGATGCGGCCTTCAAGCTAACAGATAAAGATCTTAAAATGATGGGTCGCCTGATTAAAAGGCAGAACCAGATGGTTTAGAAAAAACTTTGGATTAGGTTTGAGCTTTTTCTATAAAGTTAACTCTCACTGGTAACATTGCTCATTAGTGGTGTTGATTTTTTAACGATTATGGTGGCTTTTTCATTTAAAGCCTGATCCGCAATGCGCATCAAGTCACGGGAAATTCTTTGAAGTATTTACGGTTCTCGTCGGTGGTGAAAAATTTTTCTACGAGCGCGTAATCATCTACCAACGATGGATTGAAACCAGGTTTTAAGTAGGTAAATATATTGCGCAGGGTATGCAGCAACGCTCCCTGCTTAAACAAAAATGTCATACAGTCTTTCCAAGTATCCAGGCGAAATATCCTCTTGTCTTGCCAGAGTAGGTAGAGCGTGCCGACAGTATTGATCGCATAAAATAAAGGGATTACCAGCATCGCGCTCAGCATTCTTAGAGGATAACTTCCGTAAATGTGCTGATAAACATCAAAAGCTACGCTCTTATGCTCGATTTCTTCTGCAAAATGCCAGTTGAAGAGAACTCTCATCTTATGGTTAGAGTTTTCCAGTAAATTGCGCGAGAGGAACAGACTACCAATGTATGCATTGATATGTTCAATACAGGCTATGTTTGCTAGATGCATGCCTCTGGGAATAATAGGCTCGAGCAGTTTATAGTTGAACCATCCGACTAGTTTTACAAAACGCTTATATTTTATACCCAGCCTTTCCAGGTTGCTCCAGTAGGCAATGTGTCCCTTTCCGTGTTGAGCTTCCTGTCGACAAAAACATTGTAAATTTTCGACCAGATTTTTATCAGTTATTCGATCAACACATTTGCTCAAATGCCTGATGTAGTAAGTCTCGTTATCAGGAACCAACAATGTATACGTGTTCAGCATATGGGTCATGAATGCGCTATCGTTACACCAATATCTTGGTATATCGAAATCAAAATCGATAACAATTTTTCGCGGGACTATGAGATTATTATTCAAGTAATAACCTTGGTAATACTATAAATGAAACTATATTTTCTCGTTTCCGATACTATCGAGGTTCGTATAATCCATATCTTTTAACACATTTGCCAAGATTTCTTCAGTCTTTTTAAAAACTTTTTCGATCTCGTTTGTAAAGTTTCTAATTTCCCGACTACCCAACTGATATGGCTTGAAAGACTCCCCAGTCAGGCAATAATGAGCCAATTCTTCTGCGCCGAGTTCAGTCGATGAACCTTTGAGCGCGTGAAGAGATTCGCGATACTCCGGGTAATCATCCTTAGATGAACTTTTAATACGTTGCACATGCTTCTTTCCGTCTCGTAAAAAGTCGTAAACAAGCTTCTTTATGAAATCACCATTCTCTCCAAGCTTAGCGAGTTCGCTGAGGGCATATGTATTAACAGCTAAAACGTCGCCGATTTTATCCCGTATCATACCGGGTGGTATTGTGGTGTCCCTGATCTCTCCAATTTCAGCTCTTTGATTAGTCAAGACAGAAATTTTTTCCAACAAGGCCTTTGCATCGACTGGCTTTGTCAAAAAGGCATCGCAACCAGCTTCCGTACTTTCAATCCTGGCTTCTGTAGTAGCGTCCGCTGTTAGTATGATGATGGGGAGTGAATGACTTGAGTCTAAAAACCTTAAAGCTTTGACGACTTCGATACCAGATTTTTCTGGCATGTTTTTGTCAAGAATAATCAGGTCAAAACTTTGGATATTTTCCGATACCGCGTTAAGAACCTGTTCTCCCGTATCTACAATTGTCACGAGATGCCCGACATGATTCATAATGCCCCTGAGTACTTGCTGATTGACAGGGTTGTCCTCGGCTACCAAAATATTGAGAACTCTGTCTCCAGCGCGCCTACCGTAGTGATCAGCGAGAGTTACAATATTTTCAGCGCTTAATTGAACACTTTGTGCAGCATGTATCGAGTTGTAAAGAGAGCGGGTGTCAAGGTTGGCCAGAGTTGTTATATAGTGCTGGTTTATTTTATTTATGTTAATCATCGTGTCGGATGAATTCACCAGCACCAAAGAAAGATTGCTCAGAAGTTTTTCTGCCCGAATCATCTGCGCAAATTGCTCAGGGTTAACGTCAGTCAAAGCTGCCTGATCAACAATAATTGTATGATAATGATTACCTGCTTCAGCCGCTTGTAGTAACAAAGTAATGGCTCGCGCTGTCGACTGTACCCAGTCGAAATCCAGCTGCCAGCTTTTCAGATATGGCCGAACAATGCTTGCAGTATCTTCTAAGGCGATCAGTAGCACATGATTAGTCAATGCCGCGTCCTCTGATTGCTCTATTGCGACAAATGGAATTTCGCACCAAAAGGTTGAACCCTCGTTCAATTTACTTTCTACGCCGATCCGCCCATTCATAAGTTCAACAAGTTCTTTCGATATTGCTGTGCCAAGGCCGGTACCCTCAAATTTCCGGCTAGAGCTAATTTTCGCCCGGGTAAAATCGTCGAATATGGTTTCGAGTGACTCGGCGTCAATACCAATCCCCGTGTCTTTAATGTCGAAACGTATATTGGGCTTTTCAGGGGTCCCACCAGTGCAGTAAACGTGCAAATTAACGGAACCGTGATCAGTAAATTTGATCGCGTTATTTACCAGATTGACGAGTATCTGTCGGAGATGCTGCTGGTCTCCCTCAAGTGAAAATGGCGTCTCAGGGTCTACGCTGCAAGAAACGTGAACATTCTTTTCAGCTCCCATTGGGGCCAGCATATATATTACGGAGTTAACCAATGAATGGAGGTCTAACGGTGTATTAACTATATTGATTTTACCCGCTTCGATTTTTGCTATATCGAGAACACCCTCAATCAGCTCGAGCAGGGTATTAGCTGAGCCCCGCATCATGTCCGCGAGTTTACGTTGCTCTAGGCTTAGGTCAGTTTCTCTAAGTAAATCACCAATTCCGATTACGCCGTTGAGAGGGGTTCTAAGTTCATGTGACATATTGGCGAGAAATCGACTTTTGGCTTCGTTAGCATGCTTGGCTGAATCGATTGCGGCGTGTAATTTCCTGATAAGTACTGCGGCATAAAGTGGTATTGCGAAGAGGATTATTAGCAAGCTAACTGCGAAAGATTGATGAGATTGCCAGTAATCGCTCCAGATAATTACCGAACCAAATCCGGTAATACTGGCTGCAAAAGCAACGTAAAGATAAATAGGTCCGAATCGAAAACCGTTCCCGAGGGTTACCCAAAGGTAGAATACAAACAATGGTAAGTGCTCACCACCTGTCCAGTACATGACAATAGACAGAGAGGTCAGATCAAAAAATATCCCTACTATTCGTCTAATCGGAGAGGGTTTCGGATTTAGCGCAATTGCGGCAAAAATAGAGAACGCGATCAAAGTCGCGATAAAAATTATTTGGTTAGCCGTTGACTGAACAATCTGTTCAAAACTGGAGTCGGTCTTCCAGGGTATGCAATAGTACAGAACCAGTAAAGTTCCGATCGTAAGCCGAATTATGGCCTGTTCCGGTTCAGAATCCCCAGTTTTCTTTAGTCGACGCTTTAGGTTTCCAAACCAGTCGACTTTTGTATCAGAATGTTCCATATCGGAATAATTAGTGGTGGTTGTTAGCCGTCACTGAATGTCTTATGAATTCTAGTTATATTGTCGAGACGTTCAAAAAAGGCTTCAACACAAATTGGATCAAATTGAGTACCTGCATGTTTGTGCAGATAGTCCTGGGCATCCTTTGCCTCCCAGGCACGTTTGTAGGGTCTGGCTGAAACCAGTGCATCATAGACATCGGCAACCGTGACGATGCGTGCCACCAGGGGGATATCTTTACCGGCGACCCCGTTTGGATAACCGCTGCCGTCAAAACGCTCGTGATGGTTGAGCGCAATGATCGAACCTGTCTGAATATAGCGCGATTGACTATGAGACAGAATCGAGTGGCCAATTATCGTATGCTGTTGCATCCTCATCCACTCGTTCGGCTCAAATTTTCCCGGTTTTAACAGGATTCTGTCCTGTATTCCGATCTTGCCGATATCGTGCATAGGCGCGGCATATTCGATTTCATCACATTCTTTTTCGCTAAGGCCGAGGGCTTCGGCGATTTCTCTTGAATACCTGGCCATGCGGACGACATGATTACCGGTGATCTCGTCTCGATATTCGCCTGCCTTTGCGAGTCGCAGTAAGGTTTCATGTTCTCGAGAAACGATTTGCTGGGTTGCGACCTCAACCTGGCGAGCCAGCCAGTCGGCCCGGTCCTGGATGATCGATTGTTGTTCATGCAGTTTGAGCAGGTTGCGACAGCTGGTGCGGCATTCGATTTGGTCGATAGGGCGGGTCAGGAAAGCGGTTGCGCCGGCTTCCAGTGCGTCGTATCGGACTGATTTTTCGCTGACCACGGTAATCATCATGATCGGAATATCCTGGCAGGCGGATTTGGCTCGAATTTGCTTGATTAATTCGACACCATTAATATCGGGCATGCGGTAGTCGGTGATGATTAAATCAGGGTGGTTGTTATCTAACCAGTGTAATGCTTCGAGCGGGTTGTCGAAGGAGGTAATGCTGACATCTTCTTCGGCTTGCTGAATGATTTTTGCGAGGATGGTCCGGCCGGTTGATTCATCGTCGACGATGAGTACTTTGCGTTGTCGCCTGAGAATACTTAATCGACGAGCATTTTCATAAGGTTCGATATTTGAGTTCTTTGGAATATCGGTTTTCTTATCGGTACTCGAAATCAAGTCCTTTACCCCTTATCGACTCAGAGAAGACGCGCATAGTAACAATATCAATGACTTATGTCGCTTTTTTAAATCTTATTCAATGAGTTTTGGTTATAAACGTAATTTGATCATGATGCGAGTTTATTCAACAAAATCAGATTACTATGACACATACCTCTCAAACTGGATGAATTTCCAGTAGGATCTGTAAATATGTCACATTGGTATTCTTTTAGCACAAAATTTAAAAACCGGGCGCTTGCGGCCCTATTTCTTTTATTTATCAGTTCGATTTCTTATGCTTTTGTGACGCTCGACACAATCGAGGTAAGGTTGGGACAGACAACCTACCAGGTCGAACTTGCGTTAACACCGGAACAGCGACGCAAGGGTTTGATGCATCGTGAGCAGCTGGCGAGCAACGCCGGTATGCTGTTGGTATACCCGAAATCGGGCGACCATCGCGTGTGGATGAAGAATATGGGAATTCCACTGCGCGTTCTGTGGATAGATGATCGCTTCAAGGTAATACACGTCATGCGACTTGAACCCTGCCAGCTATCTCCATGCCCAGTATTTTCCGCACCCGTTCCGGCACGCTATATTCTCGAGTTAAGCGATGACAACCATGATGTCAAGCCGGGCGATATTGTCGAAGGGCTCAATGGCCTGTAGCAACCGGGCGACGTTTGTTACTTAACCATAGCCAGGCGTGAGCTAAAACCACCAACACGATGAGAGGTGCAACCGCGTAGTTGACGAGCTGCCAACCCCACTGGTGTAACAAGGCACCCGCACTGAAGGACGCCAGTGCTGCTGCCGAGAATACCGTGAAATCATTGAAAGCCTGTGCCCTGGCGCTTTCTGCACTGCTATAGGTTTCCGTGAGCAGGCTGGTACCACCAATAAACATGAAATTCCAACCCACGCCGAGAGTCAGTAGTGACGCCCAGAAATGTGATACCGAGCTACCGTGAAAATTCATCGCAATGCATCCGACCATTAGCACCGCACCAATCATAATAATTCGTTGCGCGCCAAACCGATTGATCAAATGCCCGGTAAAGAAGGATGGCACAAACATTCCGAGCACATGCCACTGAATCACAAAGGCAACATCGCTGAATTGATGATGTTGATGAGTCATTGCAAGGGGAGTAGCGGTCATCAGCAAGACCATAACACTATAGCCAATAGCTGCACTCGCTACGGCCACGATGAAAGCAGGCTGGGCTGCAATTTGCAGCATCGGACGGGTTGTTTGCCGAAAGTCCGGGACCATGGGTCTGGGCAAGCGCATACATATGAAATTTATGCCATTCAGACTGTACAAAATAATAACCGAAACGAAGATGCCAAGATAGGTGACTGCAAATACGTCCTTGCTCAAATTGGCAAGGTTGGGGCCGATGATTGCGGCCAGGACGCCTCCGGCGAGAACATAACTGATGGCGGTGTTCTTTTTCTCCTTTGGGGCAACCTCGGTTGCGGCGAAGCGGAAATAATTGCCGAAACCGGTATAGCTCCCGGTAGCAATCGTGCCCAAGCAAAACAGCAGGAACGATTCCTGGTAAATACCGATAGCCCCACAGGTGGCCCCACACAAGCCGATTACAGTGGCGAATAAGAATCCTCGCTTGCGACCAATGACCCCCATCAGCAGCGAGGCAGGAATGGTGGTCAGCATGACAGCCACGAAATAGAGCGCGAGTGGCAGCGTGGCTAAGGCCTTGTTGGTGGCCAGGTGGCTGCCGATTATCGCGGCAGCGGTCACCATCAACGAATTAACCGACATCATGACAGCTTGCGCCAGGGCCAGTTGAATGACGTTGCGATTCATAGTATGAACCACAGAACGGCCGGTATAACCAGCACGCTCGCAAGGTTGCCTACCAGAACAATAGATGCGACCCGATGGGGCTCCTGGTCGAACTTTTCAGCCACCATGAAGTTCAGGATTGCTGGTGGCAGGACACTAAACAATAATAATAGGGAGGCCTGTGCTTGTGGTATTGGCACCAGTGCAATGAAGCCTGCCGCGATAATCAAACCACTAATTGGGCACAGTAACGCACCGACGGTGCTGATCTTCCAGTCCCTGAAATCGATTGCGATCATGCGTACCCCGAGTGAGAACAACATCGTCGGGATAGCGATAAGTCCCAGCATGTGAATCGGCAGACGCAGGGTTTCTGGAATCGTGATCCCGGTAAGCGATACCGCAATACCCAGAACGGTGGCCACGATCATTGGATTCGTTACCACTGCCTTGATTGACCAGTGCTGAGTGATCAATTGCTGGCCGACCAGAAAGTGCAGAAAGTTCGATATTGCCAGTAACAGGATGGCTGCGGGCAGCATTGCTTCGCCAAAAGTCAGAACTACCAGGGGCAGTCCCATATTGCCGCAGTTATTGAACATCATTGGCGGAACCAGTGTTTTCCATTGGTAACCCATGAAACGGGCCACCGGCCAGGCAACAATCCCGGACCCGAGCACGACCACCAGGCAACCCAGCGACAGGTGCATATAATCTGCCAGCTGGTAATTGCTGCCAGACATCGAGTCAAATATGAGAGCAGGTGTGAATAAGTCCATATTAATGCGATTACCGGAGGACATATCAGTGTCGTGTCGCTGGCGCGCATAAAAATAGCCGATCGCAACGATACTGAACACCGGAAAGATAATCGCAATAATGCGATAAATTAAATCTGCCTGTGACATCTGCCGTTAGAAGTGAAGTGATAGATCCTTGTGTACCGCCAGGCAGCTTGCAATTGATTCCGCCTGGTCAGAAGACAGGCGCTCCTGCATGCGCATGCCGATGGTGCCGGCAATTGCCTGGTCGTATTCTTCGAGGTCAGTCGCCAATTCATCGGCAGCACGCTGATGCCATTCGATTTCGGATTGCATGATCTGGGCGGCGAGCATTACCTGGTCGATCGCCTTATCCTTGTCTGGGGTTGTGCCGCGCAGAGCACGCTTGGCCCGAGACAATTTTGAATTGATGCGATGGGTTTCGGTAAACCTGTCAATTTCAAGCTCCAGGACCTTGATCGCCTCCAGGCCGTCTTCGGGAGACTGTTCACGAATCAACGCCAACAATGGATCAAACGCGTCCTGCAGGACCTTGAGCTTATCGGTCTCCGATAGCATTTTACGCATCGTGACGATCATGCTATAGCTGTCATCGACGCTTTGCCGATACTCTCGACGGGCTTTTGTTTCCTTCCTGGCCAGTG
>Ga0265309_10000393_pt1 | contig 17237 bp, 15 predicted proteins | sample Helome_FD_192492 | JGI IMG/M metagenome (GOLD analysis project Ga0265309, IMG submission 192492) | Marine sediment microbial communities from subtidal zone of North Sea - Hel_20160524 (Illumina Assembly) | ecosystem: Environmental > Aquatic > Marine > Subtidal zone > Sediment ...
TATGGTTTCAATTCGATTGGCACGCGGTGGCGCTAAAAAACGCCCGTTTTACCACGTAGTGGTAAGCGACAGCCGTAGCCCGAGAGATGGCCGCTATATTGAACGCGTTGGTTTCTTCAATCCGCAGGCTCGCGGCCAGGAAGAAGAATTGCGACTCGATGATACACGAATCGACTACTGGATTTCCAAGGGAGCGAAACCCAGTGAACGTGTTGCCAGCTTGATTAAGGGAGCGCGCAAAGCTGCGGCATAAATTCAAGATGAGCCAGCACGACGATGAGTTGATCTGTGTTGGGCATATTCTGGGTTCGCAGGGAGTTAAAGGTTGGGTCAGGGTTTTTTCTAGCACTAGCCCACGCGAGAATATAGTGAATTACAGTCCCTGGTTTATTGAACAGGGTGACAGGCTCAAGGCAACCGCGGTGCAAGGACGTCTGCAGGGTAAGAACGTGGTGGCAAGGCTGGAAGGGGTAGAGGATCGTACCCAGGCCGATGAGCTGACAGGCTGCCAGATTTTTATAAATCCAGAGCAGTTGCCTGAACTGGAAGCGGGTGAATACTACTGGTCCGACCTGATTGGACTGGCTGTAGAAACCCTGCAGGGTGAATCGCTCGGCGAGATTGCCTCGATGATGGAAACCGGGGCGGACGATGTGATGGTATTAAAAGGCGAACGCGAGCGTTTGATACCGTTTGTAATCGATCAGATCGTCACCGAGATAGACCTGGACAGTCGGCGACTGGTGGTTGACTGGTCGCCTGAGTACTGAGATGCGAATCGATGTAGTCACGCTGTTTCCCGAACTGGTTGAACAGGTGACAGGTTGTGGAGTAGTGGGTCGCGCTGCGGAGCAGGGGTTGCTTGAACTGCATTGCTGGAATCCTCGCGACTATACCCGGGACAAACATCGTACGGTCGATGATCGTCCCTACGGTGGCGGACCGGGAATGTTAATGAAGGTGCAACCATTGCAGGATGCAATAACCGCGGTGAGAGAGCATAGCAGCGCTGCGCGCCTGGTATATCTCAGTCCGCAGGGCAAATTGCTCACGCAGAAGAAGCTGGTGCAGCAGGTTGAACAGGGATCGGTAATTTTTATATGCGGTCGCTACGAAGGTATCGACGAACGTCTGATTCAGCGGGAAGTGGACGAAGAATGGTCCATTGGTGACTATGTCATTAGTGGTGGCGAGCTTGCAGCGATGGTTTGTATCGATGCGATGACCCGTCTGATTCCGGGAGCGCTTGGTCATAAAGATTCGGCGCTACAGGATTCGTTTAGTGATGGTTTGCTGGACTGCCCTCACTACACTCGACCCGAGGAGTATCTCGGTGACCGCGTACCCGAGGTGTTGATGAATGGTAATCACCGTGAAATCGATGCCTGGCGTCAGCAGCAGGCGCTGGGACGTACCTGGCAACGGCGGCCGGATTTGCTCGAGAATATCGAGCTGAGTTCAGGGCAGCAGGCTTTGCTGGATAAATTTATTGCCGAGTTAGAGCAAACTCGGAAGCGGTGAGTAACACCGTGTTGAAAGCAATTTTTTGAGGAATTGACATGAGCAACATAATTGCACAACTTGAAGCGGAAGGAATGAAATCTGATATTCCTGCATTTTCTCCTGGAGATACCGTGTTAGTGCAGGTAAGGGTTAAAGAAGGAACGCGTGAACGTTTACAGGCCTACGAAGGGGTGGTGATCGCGAAGCGTAACCGGGGTATTAATTCAGCCTTTACAGTACGCAAGATCTCCCATGGCGAAGGTGTGGAGCGTGTGTTCCAGACGCATAGCCCGATGATTGCCGAGATCAAGATCAAACGCCGTGGCAATGTACGCCAGGCCAAGTTGTATTATCTGCGTGGGCGCACCGGAAAGGCGGCGCGTATCCGGGAAAAGCTATAAGCGATTGCCTGGCGGAAATGCTATATCGAAAAGCGTGTATGCTAAGGCTGCACGCTTTTTTTTTGAGACAGGCTGGGAAGTGAAAACAAGCATTAAGGTATTACTAATAGTAGCGGCTGGCATAGGGATGGCATTCCCCGCAGTCGCTGACGAGCGGCTTGACCTGCTGAAGAATATTTCCGCTGCGGGAGCGCCAGAGCTGACAATGAAGATGCTCGATCAGGCGCAGCCAAAGGTTGATGAAGATCTATATGAATGGATACTTTGGGAGCAGGAGCGGCTCGCGATTCTGGCGCACTGGCAGCAGTGGGATCAACTACTGATCCGAATCGAGGGTTTGCCAGGCGATATTCCGCAGCAATTTAAACAGCAGGCTGCGACTTATCAGGCCAGGGCCTTCCTTGAACTCGGACAAACTGTAACGGCGCGCCAAATTCTGCGCCAACAGCTCTGGCAGACGGTCGCCAGTGAAGCGTCGGACTACGAAACCTGGCGCCGACAAATTATTGAATCCTATATCGAAGATGGCCGTATCGAGGATGCGCGAGTGGCAATGCTGCGCTTCGACCAGGATTTCGATAGCACCGACCTTGCCTGGTTACTGCTGCGGGCACGGATACTTATTGAATCCGGCAGGTACGAACAGGCGGTCCTGATCTTGCGCGATGAAAAAGCCTGGCAGGCACGGTTAATCAGTATGTTGGCCAGCTTCAAGTTGCAGCAGATCGATAAGGGTGAACTCTGGGCGCAGCTAAGAAAGCGCAGTGAAAACGAAGCGGTGGGAGCGCAGGAACGAGCAAGTTTATGGGCACTGGGATATTTTGCGGCACAGCAAATGTCGCCGGTGGACAGGGTTGTCGCACTGGAAGCATTGTTCCGCGGCGAGGTCGAGTCGCCGTTACAATTATTCCAGTTACCCGTTGATTTGCTATGGCAGGCATATCTCGAGTATGCCGAACTGATTGGCAATCGATCAGAGCTGTTGCTCGGTGCAGATGACAAGTGGCTCGAGCTGGCAGCCAGGACGAGCAAGGATACCCCGGTTAAGTCCCGGTCCCTGTATGCGATGCTGATGTTGAAGTCCGTCGATAGTGAAGTCGCAAATCGGGCGGCCTCTGGATACATGGGGACTTTTGCCGAGATTGATGAAGCCGAGCGTCACCTGCTGCAAAACCTGTTTGATCGTAGCAGTACCTTTTCCAGTGCACGCGACATCCCTCCGGTGATAAGGTACCAGTTAGTTGACCTGGCACTGCAGTCGGTCGACATTGAAGAGGCCACGCGACTGATGTCGGGCCTGAACACGGTTCCGGCAGGAACCAGTCGGTTTGACTGGCAGTTGCGCCAGTCCCGGGTGTTGATCCTGGGCGGCCGTTACGAGGAAGGAAACCAGGTATTGCACAACTTGATCGGGGAGTATCGTGAAGCGAAACCGGAATCTACCGATCGGATACTGCAGGTATTGTTCGATTTACAGACGGTTAACCTGTACGCCGAATCAATTGCTCATTTTAACCAGCTATTGCTGCTGGAACTCGAGCCCAAGCAGCGGCGTGAAATTCTCTACTGGATAGCGGAATCCTACCGTGGTCTGGAGAAATTTGAGCAAGCGGCGTTACTCTACCTGCAGTCCGCGATGCTGCCGTCACCGGATTCGATGGACCCCTGGGGCCAGACCGCCAGATTTAATGCTGCGGAGAGCCTGCAGGCGTCGGGGCTGATCGATGATGCGCGCCGTATATACGAAGAGTTGCTCAGTGTCACGGAAGACGCGGCCCGACGCTCGGTATTGAATCACAAGATACAGCAATTATGGTTAAAGCAGGGAGTTCAGTAGCCGGGTAGCCCCATCCTGGTTGCTAAAATCTATGCCAATATGCTTGAAAACCCATTCGGGTAACCGCATATATTGGCGCTACATTAGCTTTCTTGACGGAGAGAAAAAGACATGACAACTGCCGCCAATGCCGAAACCCGTGGCTTTGAGACCGAAGTAAACCAGTTACTGGATTTAATGATCCACTCGCTATATTCGAATAAGGATATCTTCCTGCGTGAGTTAATTTCCAATGCCTCCGATGCCTGTGACCGCCTGCGCTTCAGTGCAATCTCTGATGCCAGTCTTTACGAGGAAGATATCGAGCTCAAGATCAAGGTCAGTTATGACAAGGAGCAGCGCACTATAACGCTTAGTGATAATGGCATCGGTATGACCCGAGAAGAAGTAATCGATCACATCGGTACCATTGCAAAATCAGGAACGCGCACATTTCTCGATTCGATAACCGGCGATGAGAAAAAAGATGCCAAGCTGATTGGCCAGTTCGGCGTCGGCTTCTACTCGTCGTTCATCGTTGCCGATGAAGTCACCCTGCGCACGCGCAAGGCAGGCGAATCCGCCGACCAGGGGGTCGAGTGGGTATCAAAGGGCAAGGGCGAGTACGAAATCGCATCGGTCGACAAGAGCGATCGTGGCACCGAGATAACCCTGCATTTGCGCGAAGGTGAGGATGAATTTTTGAACGACTGGAAATTGCGTTCGATTATAACCTCGTACTCCGATCATATCGATTTCCCGGTAGTCATGGATAAGCAGGTGGAAGCCGACCCTGAAGCGGAAAATGGAGAAACCTCGATCGAAGAGGAAACCGTCAACCAGGCATCTGCCTTGTGGACCCGCCCGAGATCTGAAATCAAGGACGACGAGTACCAGGAATTCTACAAGCATGTCGCCCATGATTTTGAGGATCCGCTCGACTGGAGCCATAATCGCGTTGAAGGCACCAATGAATACACTTCGTTACTCTATATCCCCGCCCGTGCTCCTTACGACCTCTACGACCGCGAATCAAGCCACGGTATCAAGCTTTATGTGCAGCGCGTATTTATCATGGAAGATGCTGAAAAGTTAATGCCGCGTTACCTGCGCTTCGTGCGCGGATTGATCGATTCAAATAATTTACCGCTTAATGTCTCGCGAGAAATTCTGCAGGGTAGTAAGGTCATCGATAGTATACGCAGCGGCTCGGTCAAAAAGATATTGAGCATGCTCGAAAAAATCGCCAAGAACGATCCCGAGAAGTATCAGAAGTTCTGGCAAGAGTTCGGTAAGGTGATGAAAGAAGGACCGGCAGAAGATTTCGCCAATCGCGAAAAAATCGGTAAATTATTGCGCTTTGCCACGACGCATAGTGGGGACGAGGAACAAAATGTCTCGCTGGAGGACTACATCGCACGTATGCAGGAAGGTCAGGACAAAATTTACTATATCGCTGCCGATTCTCACGCGGCTGCTAAAAATAGCCCGCATCTGGAAATATTCCGCAAGAAGGGGATCGAGGTTTTACTGCTTTCAGATCGTGTAGACGAATGGCTGACATCGCACTTGATGGAATTTGAAGGCAAGAAGCTGCAATCGGTTGCTAAAGGTGAACTTGATCTGGGCGCGGATGAAGAGTCCGAGAAAAAGCTGGAAGAAAAAGCCAGGTCGGCCGAAAAACTACTCAAACGCATGAAAAAGGCTCTGCAGGATAAGGTTGAGGATGTCCGCGTGACCAATCGGCTGACCGATTCGCCAGCCTGCATCGTGTTGAACGAGCAGGATATGGCGATGCATATGCAGAGATTGTTGAAGGAAGCCGGACACGATTTGCCAAGCTCGAAGCCAATTCTTGAAATTAACCCGGATCATCCTATAGTTAAAAAGCTTGATGCGGAGAAATCGAAGACCAAGTTTGCGGACTGGTCCGATATATTATTTGATCAGGCACTGCTGGCGGAAGGCGGTCAACTGGATGATCCAGCTGGCTTTGTCGCGAAGCTAAACAAAATGTTGGTGACCATTGCCAAATAATACAACGATACGAAAATTTATCCGCCATCCAGCGGATGTGCCGATTCAGGTCATGCTGGACTGGGTGGAAGATGAAAACGATGAAACTGTAGACCAGACCATAACCAATGTAAGCCTGGGTGGCCTCGCATTTATGTCGCAACAGCCACTCGAGGTTTTGCAGCGGGTCAGGGTCTGCATTCCCCTTCTGCAGCAGGATAACCACCTGGTAGGGAACGTCGTATGGTGCGAGAAATCCGGCAAGGGTTTCGAAGTGGGCATCGAATTTGAAAAATCCAGGGACGTGTTTCGTTTACGCATGATCGAACAGATCTGCCATATCGAACACTATCGCAAGGAAGTCGAAAGGCTGGAGGGTCGCGTGCTCAGCGCCCAGGAAGCAGCAGGGGAATGGATTTCGAAATACGCCGGCGATTTCCCGGCACTTTGATCAGACAGTGGGTAAAATGCCATCAGTCGCCATCGTTGGCGCCGGTCTGGCAGGGCTTACCTGTGGCACTGCGCTAAAAGGTCTGGTCGAAAACGTAAAAATTTTTGAAAAGAATATTTTTCCCGGCGGAAGAATCAATCGGTTTCGTGCTGGAGAGTACGAGTTCAACAACGGCGCGCAGTATTTCACGGTAAATAATTCCCTGTTCTGGAATATCGTCTCGGCCTGGCAAACCGAGGGCTTCGTGCGCCCCTGGGATGGCTGGATTGTCGAGTTGCAAAAAGGCCAGGTCATCAACAGTGATATGGCGACACAAAGATTTGTCGGGGTACCACGCATGCAGACGGTTGCTGAAAACCTGGCGCAACACTGTGAGCTGGTCACCTCGACCAACATCTCCGAACTGGAGCCTCAGGATGAGGGTGGTTGGCGGCTCTTTAACGATCGCGGCGACTACCAGGGTGCCTATGATATCGTCATTGTCGCTACCTCGGCGCATCAGGTATCTGACTTGTGCCACTCGATTACAGCCATTTGCGATGCTGCCGAAAATGTCGATATGACCGTATGCTGGAGTGGTATGTTTGCCTTTGAGCAACCGCTCGACATTCCCTATGATGCGGCTTTTGTACTGGATTCACCATTGTCATGGATTTCCCGCTATCAATTCTCCGACGCCGCCAACGATGCGGACTGCTGGGTATTGCACGCGACTCCCGAATGGTCACAACAATATGTCGCCAGTTTTCGAGGGCGAGTTATGCACGCCTTGCTGGATGCCTTCTGGGAAGCAACCGATTTAAATGCACGTAAACCCGTATCCGCTGCGGTACATTGCTGGAAACATGCGCTACCGATTAATCCGATCAACGAGGATTCCCTGTTTGACGAGTCGCGCGCGATTGGCGCCTGTGGCGACTGGTGTACCGCGCCACGTATCGAAGGCGCTGTTCTAAGCGGTTTTTCGATGGCCGACCGGATAATGAAATACATCCACAAGCACTATGCCTGACAGGAAGGCTCGACTGGCGGAAACCTGATGAGCAGCTGCGACAAAAAGGTCCGCCTTGACAAATGGTTGTGGGCGGCGCGTTTTTATAAAACCAGGGCACTTGCCGGCGAAGCCGTTACTGGTGGCAAGGTACACGTGGCGGGGCAGCGCGTAAAATCGTCGCGTAGCGTCAAAATCGGGGATTGTCTGGAAGTTCACCGCGGTTGTGAACGCTATCAGGTAATGGTTACCGATGTCAGTGAACGACGTGGTTCGGCTGCCGCTGCACAGACCTTGTATCGAGAGACTGAAGGCAGTATCGAAAAACGTGCTAGTGAAGCGGAAAAACGCAAGCTGGCGATGATGCAACGCCCGCATTCAGAATCGCGTCCCGACAAAAAACAACGCCGACAAATACGCCAGTTTAATGGTAAATCATGAATCCTGTGTTCGTTTGCGTCTCTTCAGGGAGCCAGTTGCGCTGTCAATGGGGGGTAGTCTTGATCAATGACAGGATGCTGCTGCGGACTTCGGTGCTCAGCAGGTTGCGCAGGTCAAGGTTGGCGTAGTTTAATCCCTGCTTGAGCTCTAGTTGTAATTGATCGTTCTTAACCAGGTATCCACGTTCCAACGCGTTACTGATGAAGTCTCGAAACAACAGGCGGTCGAAAAAATCAGGGGAGTTGATGCCGTAAATCATTGAAATTTTCTGGGCAAGTAAATGACAGCGACGTTCGAGTTCTGCTTCCTGTATTGGCGCTGCTGATGTCTGCCATAACACGATAAAAGTCATGTAGTAGCGTTCGAGTATCGGTTGGACTATGTGTGCCAGCCGTTGCAACTGCACAAACCGGCGACTGTTCCGTTTTGGACGGTATAAATCACTCTCGATCCGCTCGAGCAGGGATTCGCCAACCAGGCAGGTGGTGCATTCGTCGATAATATCCGGCAGCTCCGAATCCTGCCATTCGAGTTGCAGCTCGGACTTCAAAAAAGGGTATAGCAGCCCTATTTTGCGCTTAATGCTGGCGTATGACAGGCGACGAACGTTGGTGAAGCAACAGGCTATCAATGCCGTAACAACCAGGCTATGCAGACTATTGTTACGGTAGTAGCCAATTAGCGCCGAGTCTTCGGGTTTCAGATAGACAATATCCCCCAGTTCGTGTTCCCGAATATGGATGATCTTTTGCCTGGCGATGCGCCTGATCTGTTTTTTACTCACCTTGCCTTCGATGCGAATCGATGCCAGACAGGGAGTTCCGCGGATGAGTCGATGATGCAGTTCCGCCTGGCTCACCAGTTCTTCGATTTCGATGCTTTGCCGTGGTGTCGCCAGTAATATGGTGGCAATCGAATTGACCGGGTTAATCACACAGGCGCGGTTTATGCCATACATTATCTCGCTGGCCAGCTTTTGCAGACTCGCTCGATACCAGTCGGGTCGCTGCCTGACTTCGTCAGCGCGGTTCGCCCAGTCACTGCAGTTTTGCTCGAGTAACCCGTTCAGCTGCACAGGTTCACCAAAGCTGACTGTAACCTTACCGAAGTGCCCCTTAAGTCTGAAGATTGCAGTCAGCGCTCCGAGGGTAGATTCTCTTTTCTTTTTATCGCCGTAAAGCTCGCCAATGTAAGACTTGCCTTCGATCAGCTTCTCGTAGCCGATGTAGATCGGCACGAAGGCCATTGGCCGCGCCTGACTTTTTATATATGCATCGACGGTCATGCCCAGCATGCCGAATTTGGGTTTAAGCATTCTGCCACTGCGACTTCGGCCACCCTCGATGAAATACTCCAGTGGTACTCCGAGCTTTACAAGTTGATATACATAGGCGCGTATTACCGCATTGTAGAGTGGATTGTCCTTGAAACTGCGACGGATGAAAAAAGCACCTCCACCACGCAGTATGCGGCCGATGAAGGGAATATTGAGATTGTTGCCTGCCGCGATATAGGGCAGCGCAAGATTTTCGTTGTAAATTACGTAAGATAGCAATAGATAGTCAACGTGACTGCGGTGGCAGGGGACATACACCAGTTGATGAGTGAGGGCCGCTGCGCGAATACGATTTGCATTGTAGATATGGATGCCGCTATAAAACCGGCTCCAGAAAGCGCGTAGCAAGCGCAGCATTACCTCGATGGTCAATTGGGTACAGTCGGCGAAAATCTCACGGCAGTATCGATGCGCCCTGGTGTAACTGCGCAGAGTAGTCTCGGCCTCTTCGGATATCAGTTCCTGTACGATCCTGTCTTCGATAACCTGTGCAGAGAGGTGTTTGTGGCTGGTGATCTGCGGCCCAAAGGTTGCTTCGCGTTGCTGCCGCAGGGTGGTTGTAAAAAACTCCTGCAAGTCCTGCTCGTCACTGCCGTTATCGATAACGACATCGCGAAAGTTCAGGGTCGGCGAAAAAATCATCCGGGTGTTGCGACCGTGAAACAAAATTGTGAAAAACTTGCGCGTGCGTCCGGCGAGCGCCCAGGTATCAGCGAACAATACCTGGAACCAGTGTTTATGACGTGCCAGTGGGCGACCCCAGAACACCGACACCGGCACGATCTGTAATTCGAGATTATCGTTCCGGGCAAACGCCTGCATCAAATCGGTTAGCATGACCGAGTGCTTGCGGCGACGCTTGATCCAGTCGCCAAGTGGGCTGCGTGACGCAATACTGTAGACCGAATGATACTGTCTGCTGGTTTCGACAGGGAGCTTTGCAAGTGGATCGGGAAGGCTGTAAAGAGCCGCGATTTTGGTCAACACCAGCAAATCACTGAGTCCACGATCGGCGAGAACGTATAGCGCGGGTCGTGCCGGATCGATAGCCGAACCCGGATTATCTTCTGGAAAAACTTCTACCCTGACCCAGAGAAACAATATCCAGCGAAGAAATCGATTAAACTGTTTTTGCAATGGGAACCTGTGGACTAACTGCTAGTCACAGAATGATAACCTCTTGGAGTCGATCTAATGAAAAAAATCAGACTGGAATTTGAAAATTCCAATGGTGAAGTACTGGCAGGGCTGCTTGAGTTGCCCGAGCGAGTTGATGAAATTTCGAGTTTCGCCCTGTTTGCGCATTGTTTTACCTGCGGCAAGGATATTGCCGCGGCTTCCCGCATCAGCCGTGCCCTGGCGGCGAAGGGTATCGCCGTATTACGTTTTGACTTTACCGGATTGGGTAACAGTGATGGCGATTTTGCCAATACCAATTTCTCGTCGAATATCGAGGACCTGGTGCAGGCCGCAAAAGCGCTCGAGGCGCAATATCGAGCACCACAGATTCTGATCGGGCATAGTCTCGGTGGTGCTGCAGTGCTGGGTGCCGCGGCAAAGCTGGATTCGATAAAGGCGGTGGTGACCATCGGCGCACCAGCAACCGCACAACATGTGGCGCATCTGTTCAAGGAAAAGGCGGGGCAGATCCAGGCGCAGGGCGAGGCGGTAGTTGCCCTGGGTGCGCGTGAGTTCTCAATTAAAAAACAGTTTCTCGATGACATCGATCAGTATTCATCGACCGAAAAAATACGCAACCTGGGCGCCGCTTTACTAGTGTTTCATTCGCCCCTGGATACGATAGTTTCGATCGATGAAGCCGGCAGTATTTTCCAGGCGGCGCGGCATCCGAAGAGCTTTGTTTCACTCGACAAGGCCGACCACTTGCTGAGCAAGGCGGCAGACGCGGAATATGTCGCAACCACCATTGCCTCCTGGGCGAGCCGCTACCTCGATCTCGAACAGGAGGATGCTGACTCTGGTAGCCTCGACCTGGCTGATGGTGAGGTGCTGATAAGTGAACTCGATCATAAATTTCTGCGCGGCATGTACAGCAATGGTCATTTTCTGCGCGCGGACGAACCACTCAAGTATGGTGGTAAGGATTTGGGGCCATCGCCGTACGACCTGTTGTTGATGTCGCTGGGCGCCTGTACCTCGATGACCTTGCGCATGTACGCCAATCAAAAAAAATTACCGCTTGAAGATGTGAGTATAAAACTGATACATGAACACGTTCACGCCGAAGACTGTATCGATTGCGCAGGCAAGATCGAGCGCATTACCCGGCGCATTTCACTGGTGGGCGACCTGAACCACGAGCAACGCCGTAAATTGCTTGAGATCGCGGATAAGTGTCCGGTACATCGTACCCTGGAAAGCGATCCGCAAATTGTTACCGAGCTGGTAAGTTAGTGCGTTAAAACTCTCGCGCCAGGCGTATGCCGAAGCTGATATCGGGTGCGGATTCAACCTTGATATCTTCGGAGAAAAACAGATCGAGACGATGATTGTCGAACAGCTTGAGGAAGCCAAGGCCGAGCTGAATTTGTAGTGAGTCGCCGAATGCCGTCAAATCGCTGTCGTCGATAACATGCGAATGCCAGTCTAATTGTACCGTTCCGGCGATCCCGTCATTGAAGAAATACTGGGTTCCCAGTTGTGCAACCCAGATCTCGTCGACGAGCAGTCCTTGCAGGTTACCGTCGTCGCCGGGAAAACTTACTCCGAGCATGCCATAGACCGATAGTTCAGCATTGACGAGTTTTTCGTGGGTCAACCAGGTTGCGAAATCGATGGCTTCATTGCCGCTGTAATCGGACTCCGAGCCGGTCGGTAGCTCGATACCGACGAAATACCGGGTTGCCTCCGTCAGCTGGTAACCCAGTGCCAGGCTGATGTCGGCGAGACCGCTGCTGGATTTATCCTGGGAATACTCGACCTTGCCATCGCGGACGTATTCAATGTCGATGTCGTTTTTCGGGAACTTGTTGCGATCGCCTTCCGGCAAACCAAGAGCATCATGCCAGCTGTCTATGGCGCCGTCGAGTTCACCACCGCGGTTGGCGATCATGGGGATATTCACCTGGCCGAGCCAGTTATCCCTGCGGTATCGAAGTCCCAGTTCATAGCGATAATTTTCGACGTCGAGAGCGAGATTTTCGTCTCCCTTGCTTTCCCGCTGGCTGGTATTGGTGATATATAAACTATGGTCGATTCGCCAGCCATTTTTGCTGCTATACGGCGTATAGGCGGGTATGTAGATGGGTTGCAGTACTGGATTGAGGTCGCGTGTCGCCAGACCCGCGGCAGTGTTTGCGGCATGGCTGCCGGTGCAAACCAGGATACCGGTAATAAATGCGATCGCGTTAGTCTGTTTCATAGTCGCCGTGTTCACGCGTCGCGAGAAACTCGATTTCAGGCCAGCGCTCCTGCGTCATGGTCAGGTTAACCCGCGAAGGCGCGACGTAAGAAAGGTCCCCAGCGTGGTCCAGGGCGAGGTTGCTGCGCAGTTTCACTTTGAATTCCTCGAGTTTTTTGTCGTCGCTACAGGAAATCCATCGCGCCGTATTAACGTTGACGGCTTCAAACTGGCAGTCGACACCGTATTCGTCCTTGAGCCGGTGGGCGACCACGTCGAACTGCAAAATACCGACTGCACCAAGGATCAGGTCATTGTTGGCAAGCGGTCGGAATAGCTGGGTTGCACCTTCCTCACATAATTGAGTCAGGCCTTTTAACAGCGCCTTCATCTTGAGCGGGTCTCTCAGTTGCGCGCGTCTGAATAATTCCGGAGCGAAATTAGGTATACCGGTAAATATCAGTTGTTCGCCCTGGCTGAAGCTGTCGCCGATGCGGATGGTGCCATGGTTGTGAATACCGATGATATCGCCGGTAAATGCTTCCTCGACATGTCCTCGATCAGCGGCGAAAAAAGTCAATGCATCGGGTATTTTCATGTCCTTGCCGAGACGCACATGCCTTACTTTCATACCACGGGTGTATTTACCCGAACAGATTCGCATGAAGGCAATTCGATCCCGGTGTTGCTTGTCCATATTAGCCTGAATTTTAAAAATGAAACCGCTAAGCTTGTCCTCTTCAGGTTCGACCATGCGACTCCTCGTGGGACGCGACCGCGGTGACGGTGCATATTCGTTAAAGGCATCGAGCAGTTCGGCCATGCCGAAATTATTGATCGCTGAACCAAAAAAAACCGGTGTTAACTCACCTGCGAGATAACTGTCGAGATCGAATTCGCTCGAAGCACCACGCACCAGTTCGATCTCCTCGCGAAAGTCATCGGCCATCGCGCCTAACACTGTATCGAGTTTAGGATTATCCAGACCCTCGATGATTTCGCCCGAGGATACCTTGTCCGAATGGCTTGCTGAAAACAGGTGTACCGAGTCATTGAGCAGATGAAACACGCCTTTCAGGTTTTTACCCATCCCGATTGGCCAGGTAATGGGTGCGCAGCGAATCCTGAGTACCTTTTCGACTTCGTCGAGTAGATCGATCGGGTCACGTCCTTCGCGATCGAGTTTGTTTATGAAGGTGATAATCGGAGTATCGCGCAGCCGACACACGTCCATTAACTTGATGGTGCGTTCCTCGACACCCTTGGCGCAATCGATGACCATCAGGGCGGAGTCGACCGCGGTCAAGGTACGATAGGTGTCTTCTGAAAAATCTTCATGTCCCGGAGTATCCAGCAGGTTGATGATACTGTCGCGATACGGGAACTGCATCACCGATGAAGTCACCGAGATACCGCGTTGCTTTTCCAGTTCCATCCAGTCGGAAGTTGCGTGCCTGGCAGCTTTGCGGCTTTTTACGGTGCCCGCCATCTGGATCGCTTTACCGAACAACAACAGCTTTTCAGTAACTGTCGTCTTGCCAGCGTCCGGGTGCGAAATAATTGCAAAAGTACGGCGTCGACGCATTTCGTCAATGTCTGACATCTTTTAATTCCAGTATGACTTAGTAAGGCTGGCTAGCTGAGCGCATCGTTTTCCGCGATTATCTGCCTTGCGAAAAGTAATGCATCTTCCCGACCCTCAGGGGCAGGATAATAATCTTTACGGGCTCCGATTTCGTTAAATCCTGCCGCATTATAGCAATTAATCGCCGCGGTATTGCTGGGGCGAACTTCCAGTAACATCGTTTGCGCCTGTTTCGCCTGCGCCTCCTTGATCAAAAACTCGATAAACTGCCTGCCAAATCCCCTACGTTGATACTCAGTGGCAATCGACAGGTTGAGCATGTGGCTTTCACCGGCGGTGACACTGATTACCGCGTGACCAACGATATTTTGCCGTTGCAGGGCCAGCCAGCAGTAATAACCGACACGAATACAGTCGCTGAATATTCTGTCGGTCCAGGGGTATTCGTAAACTTCCTTTTCAACCTTCATGACCCTTTCGACGTCGCCGAGCGTCATGGGCCGAAACCACAAATCGAGATCACTCATTGCAGCATCTTGCGGAGCAGTTTCAGATCTTTCCAGGCGATGGCTTTGGCAGAGGGATTGCGCAGTAAATAGGCGGGATGGTAGGTCACCTTGAGCGGAATTTCAGTTCCGGGCAGTCTGTGCATTTGCTGGATGAGCTTGCCAACGGGAAGGTTGCTAGCTAACAGGTTATGCGCCGAAACGCGGCCAACCGATAGAATCACTTTGGGTGCAAGCTGCTCTATTTGCGCTTCCAGGAAGGCACGGCATTGCTGTGCTTCCAGTGGCCTGGGGTCGCGGTTGTTGGGTGGTCGGCATTTCACAATATTGGTAATGTAGACCTGTTCGCGGGCAATGCCAATTGCAGCCAGCATCCGATCGAGTAACTGGCCCGAACGTCCGACGAACGGTTCACCACGGATATCTTCATCGTGCCCGGGACCTTCTCCGACAATTAGCAGGTCTGCCTGGCGGTTACCTGCCCCCGGTACCTTCTGGCTGCAGTTTTGCGCCAGCTCACAGGCCGTACATTCATGAATAGATGCGATGATCGAATCCCATGAATCCAGCTTTGCCGGGACCGGGGCTACAGACTCGGGAATAGGGGACAGACCACGTTTTTCCCTATCTGATTCGCTGCTTTGAGACAGATGAGTCGGTTGTTCGATTTGCTCGGAAAAACGTGGCCTGTCCCCGGCGTTAGCAAAGCGTCGGATATCTTCCAGATCCACAGCGCTGAGAATGTCGGCAACAGGTTCTGCGAGATTGTCACCACTCGTTAGCCGGCGTTCGGTCCATACATCGATGCCGATTCCCCTGAGGCAGTGTTTTTGCCGGGCGGTCAGCATCGACGTTTATACATCTCCCAGCTGGGGATGGGTACGACCGCTGCGGTTAATAACCTTGTTCAACGCATTGATATAAGACTTGGCCGAAGCGATAACGATATCGGTATCGGCCCCCTGTCCGTTAATGACTTGGCCGTCTTTTTCAACTCTGACGGTGACTTCACCCTGTGAGTCAGTGCCGGTAGTTATCGCGTTTACCGAATATAGCTGCAGTTCGACTCCAGTCCCGGTTAGCTTTTCAATCGCCTTGAAGCATGCGTCAACCGGACCATCGCCACGGGCTTCGGCCTGTTGTTCCTTGCCATCAATATTGAGGGTCATGGTAGCGGAGGGTATTTCGCCGGTTTCACAGCAAACCCTGAGGCTGACCAGTTTGATGGTTTCATTTTCAGTTTCGAATGCGGCCTCGTTAACCAGCGCCAGTAAATCTTCATCGAAAATATCGTGTTTCTTGTCCGCCAGTTCCTTGAAGCGTGCGAACACCTCGTTGAGATCTTTCTCGGAAGAGAATTCGATATTCAGTTCCGCCATACGAGTCTTAAAGGCATTTCGTCCGGAGTGCTTGCCCAGTACCAGTTTGTTAGTCGTCCAGCCGACGTCCTGGGCGCGCATGATTTCGTAAGTCTCACGCGATTTTAAAATCCCATCCTGGTGAATGCCGGATTCATGTGCGAACGCATTGGCGCCAACGATTGCCTTGTTGGGCTGGACGGTGAATCCGGTGATTCCTGAAACCATTTTCGAGCAATTCATGATCTGCGTGGTGTCGAGGTCAGTATCACAGGGGAAAATATCCTGCCTGGTGCGCACCGCCATGACGATCTCCTCCAGCGATGCGTTACCAGCGCGCTCGCCGAGTCCGTTTATCGTACATTCCACCTGGCGCGCGCCATTTAAAACGGCCGACAATGAATTGCCGACTGCAAGCCCCAGGTCATTGTGACAATGTACGGAAAAAACGGCTTTGTCCGAATTCGGAACACGTTCGATCAAGTCCCTGATCAGGTCGCCAAACTGGTGCGGCACATTATAACCAACCGTATCCGGGATATTGATGGTGGTAGCGCCTTCGGCAATTACTGCTTCGATTACCCGGCACAGAAAATCGGGTTCCGAGCGACCCGCGTCTTCCGGTGAAAATTCGATGTTATCGGTGTACCGGCGCGCCATGCGTATTGACGCGACCGCGGCTTCGACCACTTCGTCGGGCTGCATGCGCAACTTGTGTTTCATGTGGATCGGTGAAGTGGCCAGGAAAGTGTGAATGCGCCCCGAATTGGCCGCTTTAATCGCTTCGCCCGCGCGTTCGATATCTACCTGTTTGGCACGTGCTAATCCACACACGGTACTGTCTTTGATGATTTCGGCAACCGCCTTCACCGATTCGAAATCACCGTCACTGGCGATCGGAAATCCAGCTTCGATTATGTCGACTTTCATCAGCTCCAGTGCACGCGCGATACGAATCTTTTCGTCACGTGTCATTGATGCGCCCGGGCTTTGTTCACCATCGCGTAAAGTGGTGTCAAAAATTATTAACTTGTCTTTGCTCATTGCTATCTCGTTTGTCTAAACCTTGTAAATGTGGGTGCTTTTACGTTTACCCTCGTCAGGATTCTCTGATCTGCCCTACGGCAGCAGAGTGAGTAGCAGAGATAGCAGCAGGTACGCAGGCAGGAATCCCGGGCTGGTCGGAGAAGGTAGTTGAACACTGGCGTAGCGGGGTCGCATGTGCAGAAATATAGCCAACTCCGGCAAGCTTGCCAAGTAAAAAATGAGGCTTACTGTTTAGAGGCTGTCTCTTCATTCGAATCTGACAGGCGCATACGTTTGCGATTCCAGCGAAACAGAGAAACGATCGGTCCGGACAACATGTACAGGAAGAAGAATGAGAACAAAACGGTTGCGGTCTCAATCGACAGGAAAACAAACACCAGCACCACCATCAGCAGGGTCACGAAAGGAACCCGCTCGCGCAAATC